>Ga0185299_10001240_pt1 | contig 52326 bp, 44 predicted proteins | sample PaiPotPPA55metaG_FD_128002 | JGI IMG/M metagenome (GOLD analysis project Ga0185299, IMG submission 128002) | Iron sulfur acid spring bacterial and archeal communities from Banff, Canada, to study Microbial Dark Matter (Phase II) - Paint Pots PPA... ... | reverse complement strand
CCTTCAGCTCGCGGCTCAACCACGAGCTGCGCGAGGTCAAGGGCTACACCTACGGCGCGCACTCGTCCTTCGACCTGGGCCGTCCGCAGGGCTTCTACTCGATGACCACCGAGGTGCAGACGGACTCGACGGTCCCGGCCGTGGCCGACACGCTGCGGATCATCCGCGAGTTCTTCGACGGCGGCGCCACCGAGGCCGAGCTGGAGCTGACCCGCGCGTACCTCGCCGGCGCGACCCCGATCGGCCTGCAGAGCCCCGGCGCGGTCGGCGAGCGCCTGATCGAGATGACCCGCCACGGCCTACCCGGCGACTTCGTGACGGTCGAGCACGCGCGACTGCTCGAAGTAACGCTCGACGAGGTCAACACGACCCTGCGCTCGGTGCTGCGTCCGGCGGACCTGGTCGTCGCGGTCGAGGGTGACGAGTCGGTGTTCGGCAGCGAGCTGGCGAAGGCGGTTCGGGAGGCCTAAGCCCCCTCTAACTCCTGCTCACGGCGCGGTCCCGGAATGCTGTTCGTACCCTGCATCCCGAGGGCCGCGCCGATGTGTTCGACGGAGGCCTCGAACCTACCGAAGTCCGCGTAATGCGTATAGCCGATCTGCTCGTTGATCCGGATCATGTGCGCGTTCTCGGCCGCGGTGCTGGTGATGACTTGGCCGAGGTCGGGGAACTCGGCCAGCAGCCAGCGCATCATCGCCGCCTTCACCACGCGGCCGAGCCCAAGACCACGGTATTCCGCGACGACCGCCGTATCCCGCTGCCAGCAAAGGTCGACGCGGCCGGGCCGCAGCAGCATTCCGGTCAGCGCGGCGACGGCCCCGGTCTCCTCGTGCACGGCCACGACGAAGCGCGAGTCGTCCCCGGCGTCGCGCAGGTCCGCCTCGGCCTGCCGCACCCGTTCGACCGTCCATTCCGGCCCCCGATAAGCGGAGTCGCCATTCGGGGCTTCGTCGATCGCGTTGCGCGCGGCGGCGAACTCGTCCACGAGCGCGACGGGCGCGGCGTCGGCCCACTGTTCGAGCCGGAAGCCCGCAGGGACCGGGACGTCCCACAGCGCGGGGTCCACCTCCGCCACATGGAGCATCTGCCATCGGATGCTGAGCGTGTTCGCGAAGCCGACCGAATTCGCCCAACGCTCACCCTCACCGCCGAGCCGGACCTGGTCGTTGGCGAGCATGGTGCGGCCCTCGGACCGGACGTCGGCGACGATCGCACGCAGTAGTGCGGCGCCGACGCCGCGGCGCCGGTCGATCCCGGCGACCCGGGCACGCACCTGGCTCCAGTGCGTCATGTGGCGGTCCGGGTAGACGGCCAGGCCGAAGCCGAGCAGCCGTTCGCCGTCCCAGGCGGCCCAGGTCCGCCAAGGCCCGGCATCCTCGTACCGCGGGCCGCGCATGGCCGCGGCGAAGGACTCGAAGCTCATCTCGGGAAAGCCGGGAAAGTCCTGCCGTCCCTCCTCGAGGTACACCTCATAGCACTGCCGCAGCTCGTCCTCCGACGCCTCCGCGCCCACAAAAGGCCTGATCTCCACCGATTCCCCGTTCGCGCGTTCGTCACCCCGCCCGAACGATGGTAACCGGCGAACACGTCTTACGGTACGGACAGCGAATGCGGATCCGCGCGCCCCCGTGCTAGCGTCTTGGACCAAGGTCATGAGTACCAGCGACAAGCCCCGGCTCGCTGGTCGGCAACCCTTCGTCCGCGATGGGGTGCCCCGGGTGAAGACCGGGCCGTGCGGAAGGCGTACGGCAAGCGCGGATTCGCGGTGCTCCATACGCGCCGGTACGGCCCTCAGTGAGCCGTCCCCTCCGGTATGGCGGTCATCTCGTTTCCCTGAACCCGTACGGGGTGAACCGATATGACCGAGAGCATGACTGTCTTCGCCACGACTGAGTGCACCGATTCACTGCTCCCGGTGGTGGGCGCCGGACTTCCGGTGCCGCTGGTCACGGGGGGCTCGGTGCCCTACGCGAACCTGGATTACGCCGCCTCCGCGCCAGCCCTGCGCGCGGTAGCCGAACACCTCGCGACCGCCCTGCCCTACTACGCCTCGGTGCACCGGGGCGCGGGCTACGCCTCGCAGGTGTCCACGGCCCTCCTCGAGAACTCGAGACTCTGTATCGGGCGCTTCCTGGGCGCCCGCGAGGACGACCTGGTCGTCTTCACCCGGAACACCACCGACGCGCTGAACCTGCTTGCGCACTGCGTGCCGCAGGGAGGTTCGGTGCTCTACCTGGACATCGAGCACCACGCCAACCTGCTCCCCTGGCAACGGCGCGGCGACGTGGTCCTGGAGGCCGCGCCGACACTGCGCGAGACGCTCGCCGACGTCGAGGCCGCACTGGCCGCGACCCCGACCGCGCTGCTCGCCGTAACCGGCGCCTCGAACGTGACCGGCCAACTCCTGCCGTTCAAGCAGCTGGCCAAGATCGCGCACCGCTACGGCACGAGGATCGCCGTGGACGCCGCGCAGCTAGCCCCGCACCGCAGGGTCTCCCTCACCGAATCAGGGATCGACTACCTGGCGCTGTCCGGCCACAAGCTCTACGCGCCGTACGGCGCCGGCGTGCTGGTGGGCCGCCGCGACTGGCTGGACGCCGCCCCCGCGTACCTGGCGGGAGGCGGAGCGGTCCGCGAGGTGGGCATCACGGAAACCGACTGGGCGACCGGCCCGGCAAGGCACGAAGGTGGCACCCCGAACGTCCTCGGCGCGGCGGCCCTGGCGAGAGCGTGCGAGGAACTGGCCACCGTAGGCGGCAAGGCGCTGGCCGAACACGAGGAGGCCCTGCGGCAACGACTGCTGGCCGGGCTGGCGCAGCTGCCCGAAGTCAGCATCCTGCAAATCTGGGAGCCAGACGACGCAGCCGAAGCCGCCGCGACCACCGCAACCACCCCGACCGGCCCTAAGACCGAATACAGCCCCCACACCGACTCTGACCCTGCCCCTTCGAAATCGGACTCGAAGTCAGACTCGGACTCGGACTCCATCGGCGTAGTCTCCTTCACCATCGCCGGCTACCACGCCGGTTGGGTAGCCGCGTACCTGTCCGCCGAGCACGGCATCGGCGTACGCGACGGCCGCTTCTGCGCGCACCCGCTGCTGAACAAGCTCGGCCTAGCCGGCGATGGAGCCATCCGCGCCTCCTTCGGCGTCGGCTCGACCTCGGCAGACGCAGACCGCCTCATCACCGCGCTGCGTACGCTGCTGAGCGAGGGCGCGTCGTGGAAGTACGAGCTAGTCGACGGCCGCTACACCCCCGTCAACGACCCCCGCCCGATCCCCGACTTCGCCGGCCCCCGCTCGTCAGTCAGCTCCCCCTGCCAGGCCGACTGAACTCGATCCCTGCTCGTCCTCAGGGTCTGGTGCGTACGTACATATACGCACGCACGCACCAGACCCGGCTCAATACCCTTGAGCACTACCGTTACTCCGTGCGCTTCGCCTTCAAGACCTCGCCGCAGGACACGAGCTGGGACGACCTACTCGCACTCTGGCGTGCCGCCGATGACATCGATGTCTTCGAATCCGGGTAGACCTCAGACCACTTCTGTCCCACACACAGCGCCGACCCGACCGTCCCGCGTCTAGAAGGTTGGGTGACGCTGACCGCTCTAGCCCAGGCCACAAGCAGGCTACGACTGGGCACGTTGGTCACCGGAATCCACTACCGGCACCCGGCAGTCTTGGCCAACATGGCAGCCACCCTGGACATCATCAGCGCGGGCCGCCTAGAACTCGGCCTAGGCACCGGATGGAACGAGCAGGAGTCCAACGCCTACGGAATCGAGCTAGGCACCGCACGAGAACGCAGCGACCGATTCGAAGAAGCCTGCCACGTCGTCACCAGCCTGCTGACCCAGCCAACCACGACGTTCCACGGCAAGCACTACCAACTGACCGAAGCACGCTGCGACCCCAAACCCATCCAACGTCCGCACCCGCCACTATGCATCGGCGGCAGCGGACTTCGACGCACCCTGCGCACCACCGCACGCTTCGCCCAGCACTGGAACTTCGACTCCGGCGGGCTCGAGCAATTCACCCGCGCCCGCGACGCACTCCACCAACACTGCGCCGACCTAGGCCGCGACCCGTCGCAAATCCAGATCTCCGCCCAGGTCCGCCACACCGGCGACCCCGCCTCCACCGCTGCCACCGCCGCCACTTTCGCCGACGCCGGAGCCCACGTCGCCATCATCTACCTCCCCCAGCCCTACACCCCGGCCGTCCTAGATCCCTTGGCCCAAGCGCTGATCCAGCTCACTGATCACTGACCCCTGATCACCGAATTCCGACGGTCGATCAGCTCGGTCGTCTGCTTGCCGTTATCAATATCGTCGCTGCGCGTCTGTGACATTCAAACGTCGCCCTAGTTCACGATGTATCTGACCTGTGTCGGCGTCCCGCTTCTGTTTTATGTCTGGTGTGAAAGTCAACGTCAACTGCTGCCTCCGGCGGGCCCTCTCTCGGAGAGTGTCCTGGTCTGTCGGGTTGGGGTTTTGGGGTGGTCGGGTGTGGGGTGGTGTTCTCTCCTCGCCCGGGCACCTGAGGCGATCAGGAACCTGCCGGGGGCGCAACCGGCGGTGGGTTTGGTCGGCTGTCGCGGGGTTTCTCGTTCGCCGGTTGCGCCCCCGGCAGAACCCTGATAGGGCTTCGCCTGCCCGACCGAGGAGAGAACACCCCCCCCGGCCCGGCCTATGTACGCTGCGCTCGGCTGTCAAATCCCGCATCGGCCTGCGGCCCGAATGCGGGATTTCACATCGGCCGCCTCGTGTCCGCGTTTCCCTTACCTGGTCAACGGTTCGCGGGTGTCGAAGGTTCCTGTATTTTCCTGCTACTTTTGATGGAAATATACTGCTTTTGTCGGATCCCGTTGCTATACTTGAAGTAGCAGATCAGGCACGGAAAGCGATAGGCGGGGTTGGGGATGGAACTGGGGATGCGGCAGGGCCTGGAGCGCCTTGCCGAGGCGGCGCGCGAGGCGATCAGCCTGCTCGACGACGAGTCCGGGGAGTCGGCTGACTTTCTGGAAGCGGTGCGTCGGGTGGAGGTGGCCGAGCGGATCGCGCACGGGGTGAAACTGCGACTGCTCGCCGAAGCGGACCGGCGGAAGGCGGCGCGGGCGGGGATCGGCGCGTGGCTCTCGACCGAACTGGGATACGGCAGCAGCCGGGCACGCGGCCTGGCCGAGGAGGCGCGCCGGATCGGGGCCATGCCGGAGCTCGCCGGGAAACTGACCGCCGGGGAATTGAATCAGGATCAGACCCGGGTCGTGGAACGTGCCGTCAAGGCCGCCCACGGCTCCGGCATCGACGCGGGCACGGCGGTTGTGGAGACTCTCGCGGTGATTGAGCGGGAGGGTGTGTCCAGGGCGAAGGCACGGGTGCGGGCGTTGGAGGAGACCCTCGCCCCTGGAACAGTGAAGGACCTCGCGGCAAGGCAGCGGGCGCGCTCATTCCTGCGGGTCGGCGAGACCGAGGACGGCATGGTCCGCATCGACGCGCTCCTGGACGCGGCACGGGGCACGGTGGTGCGGTCGGTGATCGATCAGATGGTGGCCGGTGGGTTGCATGCCCGGCAGTACGACAAGATCGAACGGCTGGCCGAGGACGTGGTGACCATCGAGCAGATGGGGGCACAGGCACTCACCCGGCTCGCCGAGGTGTATCTGACCGTCCCGCAGGAACGGCGGGGCGAGGCGTACCGGCCACGCACCCTGTTCGTGACCCGCGTGCCGGGCTCAGTGTCGAATTCCGCAGCGGATGATGCCACTCCGGGGCTGTCGGAGATTCCGCAAGGGTGCGCCAGGACGGTCTACGGAGAACTGGTTCCGGCCGAAGGGTTACCGTCGATGCGAGATTCCGCAGCGAGCGTGCTGACGGTGGATCCGGTCAGCGGGGAGCCGGTGGCGTTGGACGGGCGCGGACTGGATGCGGACCCGGAGGCCCGGTTGGCGTCGGCGGACCAGCGGGTGGCGTTGGCGTTTCGGGATCGGGAGTGTGGCGAGCCGGGGTGCTCGCGACCGGTGACCTGGTCCCTGCACGCACACCACGAAACCGCGTACCAGGACGGCGGAGAAACCACGATGTCGAATCTCACCTCACTCTGCTCCCAACACCACATCCTGCGCCACCACCCCGGACACAACCGCGCCGCATAGAACCCCAGGCCGATGCGGGATTTAACAGCCAAGCGCAGCGCACACAAGCCCGGCCCGGGGGTGGTGTTCTCTCCTCGGTCGGGCAGGCGAAGCCCAATCAGGGTTCTGCCGGGGGCGCAACCGGCGAGAACCCAACCCCACCAGCAACGAAAACCACCGCCGGTTGCGCCCCCGGCAGGTTCCTGATCGCCTCAGGTGCCCGACCGAGGAGAGAACACCACCCCACACCCGACCACCCCAAAACCCCAGCCCGACGAGCCAGATCACTCTCCGAGAGAGGGCCCGCCGGAGGCAGCAGTTGACCTTGACTTCCCTCACCCGAACAAAACGCTAGACGCCAAGCCAGGTCAAGGACAGCGCGAACCGAGGCGACGCTTGAATGTCACAGGCGCGCAGCGGCGATATTGGTAATCAGGGGGCTACTGCTCAGGAACGTCCACCGGATCAGAGCCCGCCGACACGCCCAGGAAGACGCGGCCGGTCTGCTCGCCTGACATCCGGACCGGGACCTTTTTGTCGACGTCGACTTCTAGGGCTAGCTCCACGTCTGTTGCGAAGCCGGAGGCGCATAGTTCGCGGGCTGAGACGCAGTCGGTTAGGTCTTGTAGGGCGGTCGGGGATCTCCAGGCGGCGGAGGTTAGGCGGGCCTCGGCGGAGAGGGAGTATCCGAGGTCTGCCAGGGCTGCGCAGATGGCTCCGGCGCCTAGCCAGTCTTCTACGGCGGGGCGGGTGCCTTCGATGCCTGGTTCGACGGAGCTCCAGCGTTCTCCGCAGGCTACGACCGTGACTCGGCCTGCGCGCGTCTTGGCCATGAGGTCCGCTGCGATTGCGGCGCAGGCGGTGGCGTTGCGGGGGGCGCCTACTAGGAGGGCGGGGGCTTTGGAGGCGGCGCTTACTACGGTGGCGCCGTTTAGGGAGGTGAAGACTACACGCTGGCCTGGGTCGGCTGTGAGCAGGCTTGCGGGTGAGAGGGAGACTTGGCTGGGCTCGGTCTTGTTGCGCTGCTTGTTTAGCGGCCTGGCGCCTAGCCTGATCGCGGCCATTGCGGGGCCGCCTAGGGATTCGATCTCGGCGCCGCTGTAGACCAGGCAGGTGAAGTCGCGGGACACGGCTATTGACAGCGTGGTGGAGAAGGACAGCACGTCTACCACTACGACCACGTCACCACGGTCTGCCGCCAGCGCCGCGCCGGTCGGGCCCCACTCCACGTGCACGGAACTGTCGGGCCACGGGTCGAATTCGGGTGCGGACACGTCCGATGATGAGGCCGACGACCTCGGGTACGCCGGGCCCACTCCCAACGCGTCTGTCACTGCGTCCACGCTCGCTGCCCTCCTGGCTCGCCCACGGGGGCTACGGCAGGTCATCGTAACGCGGGGGGTTTCGGCTCGGACTCGAACAAATCCTCGGAGGAATGGGGAGGGAACGGGGACGGACGGGGGGCCTAGCTGCGTGGTGGTTTTTAGTGGTGGTCTTTAGTCGGTGGGGGATAGGGAGGAGAGGTATCTGCCTATGCCGGCTACCGCTACTGAGCCTTGGCCGATTGCCGAGCTGATTCGCTTCACCGAGCCTGCGCGCACGTCGCCGGCTGCGAAGATGCCGGGGACCGAGGTCTCGGCTAGTAGCGGGGGACGGTCTTCTGGCCAGGGGAGGAGTAGGGACTCGGGTCTGCGGGCGACTTCGACGTCGGTCAGGATGAAGCCGTACTCGTCTTGGGCCACTACGTCGCGTAGCCAGCCGGAGAAGGGGACGGTGCCGGTGAGCACGTATAGGTTCGACGCGGTTAGCACTTCGGTCGTGCCGGTCGCGCCGAAGAGCAGCACTACCTTTTCCAGCCTGCCGTAGCCGCGTACCTCGCCTACCTCGGAGTCGCAGGCCACGCGGATCCGCTCCTCGGCCTCGATGCGCTCGGCGAGTTCGGGGCAGATGGCCGCTTCGGCTAGGGAGGGTTCGCGGACTACTAGGACTACTGAGCGGGCATGTTGGGCGAAATCCAGGGCTGCCTTGCCTGCCAGGTCGCCTGAGCCTGCTACTACTACGTCCTCGCCTTGGACCTGCCGCGTCTCCGGCTTTGAGTAGCCGTAGTAGACGCCGGAGTTGAGCAGTTCCTCCACGCCCGGCGCGTCCAGTCTGCGCCAGGTCATGCCGGTTGCGATGAGTATCGATCTGCCGACGACCACGGTCCCGTCGTCTAGCATCACGCGGTGCGCGCCACGTAGCGGGAGCAGGGCCGTCGCTACCTTGGCGCTGCACCACTGCACGCCTAGCCGCTTGGCCTGGGCGAGCGCTCGGTGCGCGAAGTCGGCGCCGGTCAGGCCTGCCGGGTAGCCGAGGTGGTTGTCCAATTGGACGGTGCCGGCTGCTTGGCCGCCTGGGCAGTCGTCCTCGATCACGACTACGGCCAGGCCGTCGCAGGCCGCTGCTACAGCCGCCGAGAGGCCTGCCGGTCCCCCGCCGACCACCACGAGGTCATAGCGGTCCAGGGTGGTCGGCTCGGTCAGTTCCAGCGCCTCGGCCAGTTGCGCGATGGAGGGCTCGTGCAGGGCGCGGCCGTCGTCCAGCAGAACGGTGGTCGGGGCCGGGTTCGGCAGGTTCAGGTCCCTGGCCAGCGCCTGGGCCTGCGGGTCGTCCGAGAGGTCGAACCAGGTGAAGGGCACCAGGCTGCGCGAAAGGTAGTCCTTGATCAGGTACGCGGTGGACGAGTAGCGGTGCCCGAGGACGGTCACCCCGAGCTGCGAGCCGCCGTGTTGCGCGGCCCACTCGCCTAGCAGGTCGTCGACCATCGGGAACAGCCGCTCGGTCAGCGGCTCGGCGGGCAGCAGCAGGTACCTGTCCACCTGCGACTGGGTGATCGCCTGCAGCATCGCGTCGGAGTCCGCGGACCTTGCCAGCAGGATCCGCCGGGTCGCCGGGGAGGCGGCCTTCAGGTGCCCGAACAGCTCGATCGCGCTCCCGTCGGGCAGCCGCATCAGGCTGACGACGAGCGCGATCGGCCGGCCGACGCCGATGGCGTGGGCCAGCGCGTCGGACGCCTCGCGCACCCCGGCCGCGGCCAGCACCCGGTAGCGCGCGGCCAGGTGCCCGCGCAGCCGCTCGACGAGGTCGTCCCGCTGCACCGCCTCGTCGTGCAGCACGAGCACCAGGGGCACGACCGGGGTGGTCAGTTCCGGCGAATCGAGGTCCATGGATCTGAAACTAAGTCGGCCGGGCCGCCGTCGCGCGCCGGGGGGAACGAATGGGCGACGGGGAGGGGGAGAGTGAACGGGCCGCGGGGTGGGCCGACGGGGTACGGGGTTGCGCGGGGTGGGCGCGGGCAACCTTTGGAGGAGGGGACCCGACGCTAGGTGGGAGGGCGAGGGCTTGTACCCGAGCGTGGACGGTGCGCTGGGCAGCGGAGCGCTGAGCAATACGGCGAGCGCGGGGCTGATCCTGGGCGCCGGGGCGGTCGGCTCCGGGCTGCTGGTGCTGACGCTGACCGTGCTGGCGGTCCGGCGCGGCGCGCGGGCCGCGGAGCGGGAACGGCGGCAGGAGCGGCTCGGCGAGCGGTCGGGGGCGTATCCGCGTTCTTCGATCCCTTACAAGATCCCGAAGCAGGATTCGCCGGCACTGGCGAACGGGCGCTCCAACGGGCATCGTCCGCCGGGGTCGCCCGCCGCCGAGATACCTACGACCCCTTATTCGCCGCCGGAGGGGGACGGCTGATTCGCAAAGGCCTGCAACCTGAGCAGGTCTCGGCGGAATCTGGCGCGTAGTACGAATGCTGCTATGACCGTCGCGATCGGGATCGCTATGAGCAGCAACAGGATTCCGGACGCCACCTTGCCGCTGCCGACGAGGATCGCGCTGATCATCGCCGCGAAGGCGATGATCGTGAGCTCGACCACTGCGAAGTCGTAGAGTCGCATGAACCTGCGATAGATACGCGCGCCGAAGTGGAAGCCGCGGCGTACGCAGCCGAGCGCGATCGCTCCGCCGTAGCAGGCGAACATCACGCCTAGCAGCGCGGCGGCAACGTGGTTGTCCTCGGTGACGATCGGCGAGTTCTGCGCGTACACGGTGCCTCGGGCCGCGCCGGGGCCGCGCAGCGCCTCGTCCTCGCCGTGCCAGCTGAGCACCCGGACCGAATCGCCGTTCGTCAGGCGCAGCATCCACCTCGGCGCGCGGTCGAAGTGCATCATCTGCGTGTCACCGTGGAAGCTGATGCTGGTGGTGTCCTTCACCGTGGCCACGTAGGCCACCTGCCGCGTCCTGAGCGCCACGCAGCCGGTGTCCCGGTCCCTGACGGCGGAGGCTCCGGCGGGGCACGTGGCGGCCGTGACGAAGCGATGCTGCCGCGCGTGGTCCGCCATGGCCGCGTGTATGCCGTAGCCGAGCAGCCCGAGGCCCGCGAGCATCATCACGACCATGGGAACCATGACGAACCGTACGGCCCAAAGCCGCGATCTCGAATCCGAACCGACAGCGGTCCGCCCCCTGGGATCCACGGCCGGAAACCTACCATCTCGCGCGCAGGGCGACCGCCCGCGTCAGGCGGCCAGCGCCTCCAGCGTCTCGGGGCGGTCCGGGACCAGGATCAGGTCGTCCACGCCGACCGCCCGGAATTCGCCGAGCACCGCGCGCACGGCCGCCACGTCGCCCACCGCCGACACCGCGGCCAGCAGTTCGGGGGGCGCGGCGGCCACCACCGAGCGCACGTGCGCGCCGGACCTGGCCAGCCGGACCACCTCGCCGAAGCCCGCCTCGCTGAACATCCCGCTGAATCCGGCCGAGCGCAGGTAGGGCACCAGGTCGCGCAGCATCGTGCGGCGTCCCTCGGCGTCCGGCTCGACGGCCACCGGCAGCCACAGGGCTATCTTCGGCGCCGACGCACGCCCCACCCGCTCGGCCGCCGCGTGCACCCGGGCGCGCAGCCGGGAGACGTGCTCCACGGTGCCGATCGGCAGGATCAGCCGGTCCGCGCGGGCCGCCGCGACCTCCGTGAGCTCGGCGCCGAAGGCCAGCACCGACAGTTGCCCGCCGGAGGGCGGCAGCAGGCTCTCGAAGCCGCGGGTGCGCACCAGGACGCCGGTGAAGTCGACCCGCTCCCCCGCGAGCAGCCCGCGCAGCGCCTGCGCGGATTCCGCCACGACGGTCACCGCGTCGGACCGGGAGCGCCCGTGCCACTCCTCGACGACGGTGGACGTGGAGGCCGCCAGCGCCACGCCGGTCGTCCGGCCGGTGAGCGCCGCGACCGTCGCCGCGCCCCGGGCCGTGGTCACCGGGTCGCGCACGGCCGCGGGCAGCGGCCCGATGCACAGCTTCGCCGACCCCTCGCCGAGCGCGGTGCCCAGGGCGAAGGCGTCGTGCCCGGTCGCCTCGCCGATCATGATCTCGCCGTAGCCGAGCCGGTCCGCGAGCCGGGCCAGCCGCACGGCGGCGAGCGGATCGCCGTCCGCGCGGGCCCCGACGAGGACGCCGAGGGTGTCCTTCGTATCCGCCTGGGCGTCCGCCTTGACGCCCGCCCCGCCTCTCGGGGCCGCCCGCTGCTTGTCCTTCGGCATCGGCGCCGCGCCTTCCTCCCCAGGCCCTGGATCGCCGTGGATTCGCGATCGGGTGTTGGCCGAAACCGTACCGGCTCGCACGCTCGTGACGAAAGGAGTGCCCGCCTCCACGGTAAGTTGGTCCCGTGCGCCCCCGGCCCGGGCGCGACGCAGCGTCAGCAGGAAGATCACGAGGAGTGAGCAGTGCGTATCACGTCGATCGGCCACGCCGGCCTTTTCATCGAATCGGCCGCCGGGTCCCTCGTGTGCGACCCCTGGTTCACCCCGGCCTATTTCGGGTCCTGGGTGCCGTTCCCGGACAACACGGTGCTCGATCCGGCCCCGCTCGGCGCCGCCGACTACCTCTACGTCTCGCACCTGCACCGGGACCACTTCGACCCGGACTGGCTCGCGGCGCACATGAACAAGGACGCCACCGTCCTGCTGCCGGATTACGCGGTGCCGGACCTGCGTGAGGCGCTCGAGGACCTCGGCTTCAAGCACTTCGTGCAGACCAGGAACAACCAGCCGGTCACCCTGGACTCCGGGCTGCGGGTGCTGATCAACGCGCTGGTCTCGCCGACCGACGGCCCGCTCGGCGATTCGGGCCTGGCCGTGGACGACGGCGAGGTGCGGATCTACAACCAGAACGACTCGCGGCCGGTCGAAGCCGGCCCGATCGAGGAGTTCGGCCCGCTGCACGGCCACTTCCTGCAGTACTCCGGCGCCATCTGGTACCCGATGGTCTACGACTTCCCGGAGCGGATGAAGCAGACCGTCGGCACCCGCAAGCGCCGCAACGGCATGGCCCGCGCGCTGAAGTACATCGAGCAGTATCAGGCCGAGCACGTCTTCCCGTTCGCCGGCCCGCCCTGCTTCCTGGACGACGAGCTGTGGGAGTTCAACGACTTCGACCGGGACGAGGCGAACGTCTTCCCCGACCAGTTCGTGTTCCTCGACTACCTGGCCGAGCAGGGCTTCGACAAGGCGCACCTGTTCCTGACCGGCACGAGCGTGGAGCTGACGGGCGACGGCGGCGCGAAGCTGGAGCAGATCCCGGAGCGCGAGGTGGCCCGGATCCGGGACGACCGGCGCGGCTACCTGACGGACTACAAGAAGAAGGTCCAGCCGGTTATCGACGGCATCCTCGGCGCGCTGCCGCAGGACCGGTCCGACCTCGTCGGCCAGCTGCGGGACTGGGTGCAGCCGCTGCTGGAGACGGCCGACCACACCTGCGCGGGGCTGAACGGCCGGATCCTGCTGCAGGTCGCGGCCGTGGACGGGGGCCCGGACGAGGAGATCGTCTTCGACTTCCTGGACCGCGAGATCCGGGCGTACGCGGGCGAGGAGGTGCGCTACTCCTTCCGCGCCAAGCGGCCGCTGATCGAGAAGCTGGTGCGCGAGCGCACGCCGGACTGGGTGAACGAGCTGTTCCTGTCCTGCCGCTTCCAGGCCTCGCGCAAGGGCCCGTTCAACGAGTACGTCTACTCGTTCTTCAAGTCGCTGTCCGTCGAGCACATGACCTTCGTCGAGGGCTACTACGCGGAGTCCACCGGCGTCGAGGACTACGCGCTGGCGGACGGGCACGTGGTGCAGCGCCACTGCCCGCATCTGAAGGCGGACCTCACTCGTTTCGGTACAGTCAAGGACGGCGTGCTCACGTGCGCCTTGCACGGCTGGGAGTTCGACATCGATAATGGCCGTTGCCTGACCAGCGACGACCGGAAGCTGGTGACCAGGCCCGCGTCGTCCGACGGGGCGGACGAGCAGTTCCCGCGGATCCCGGAGGCCGAACAGGGGTAAGGCGCCGGGAGCCTGCCGCCTACGAGGGGGAAGATCCTTGGCTCCGTTCGGCTGGATGATTCGGCTGAGCCGCTGGTACACCCGCAAGCCCAAGCTGGTCGGCTTCAGCGCGCTCGCGCTGCTGATCCTCGGGCTCTCGGTCGCGTCGGTGATCACCGGCTTCACCCACGGTTTCTGGCCCAACCTGCTGCTGAACTCGGCCGGCGACATGATCGGCGGCATGGTCATCCTGCTGATGATCGAGCCGATCGTGTCCCGGGCCGCGGTGCAGATCCGGCAGCACGCGCACCTCGACTTCCGGCTGTTCGCGCGGCGGATTCCGCAGGCGGAGCGGGAGATCCGGGTGCTCGACACCTTCTCCGGGCTCTTCGACAACGTGCACGGCCCGCGTTCGCTGCCCGGCCTGCACGACGCGGTGCTGCGCGGCGTGAACGTCAAGGTTCTGCTGATGAGCCCGGCCACCGACGCGTCCCGGCTGCGGCAGGAGCAGCTGGATCCGGCGTATCCCGGTCTTTCGATCGACGGCCAGATCCACAACAACATCTCGGCGCTCGGCACGATGGAGCAGCAGCTCGCGCAGGCGCTGCGCAGAATCGGCGCGCCGAGCACGATCCCGACGCTCCCGGACAGCGAGGACACCGGCCTGTACACGCGGGTCGCGGCCACTCCCGAGGCCGCGGCGGCCAGTCCAGTCTCGGTGGGCACGTTCGAGCTGCGGCTCTACACGGTCGCCGCGCCCTTCACCCTCTACCAGCGCGATGACGCGCTGCTGTTCGCACTGCTGCCCGCCTTCCAGTTCGCGCACGACGCGCCGCAGCTGGAGATCACCGCGGGCTCGCTGACCGGCCTGCAGATCCTGGAGAAGTTCGACGAGCTCTGGGAGGACGCGCGTCCGGTGCGGCGGCTGGCCCCGATCCGGCTGTCCCCGGCCGACGACGCCGAGCCGATGTGGGTGCGCTACCTGGAGCTGCACGACGAGACGTACTACATCTCCAGCCGCATCGACGCCGCGCTGACGATCAAGCCGGACCAGCATTTCTGGCTCGGCGAGCGCAACGGCGTGGAGAACGAGGCGGAGCGGGTGCCGAACGACTCGGCGCTGCATCGGCAGCTGCTCGAACTGCACGACCGCAAGTACGCCTCGGAGCGGCGCCGGGAGCCGACGTTCTACCAGATGTGGCCCTCGTCCTCGCAGCCCGTGCCGCGCGGCCGCACGCTGGACTTCGACCGGCTGCCGACCGGCCAGATCCTGCAGCGTCTGGCCGAGGCCGAGCGCAGCGTGCGGATCCTGGACACCAGCTCGATCCTGATCGGCCAGGACGGCGACGAGGCGGGCGCGGAGGAGTTCACCCGGTCCGCGCTGCGCGCGATGGGCCACGGGGCGACGATCAGGATCCTGCTGCTCGCGCCGACCACCTCGGCGGCGCGGGAGCGTGCGAAGGAGATCCGGGACACGCACTTCGACCAGATGGTGGAGCGCAACATCCAGCGGCTGAGGTTCCTCGCCGCGCAGCTGCCCTCGCACGGCATCGATCCGGACCGGCTGCGGGTGCGGCTCTACGACCAGCTGCCGGAGATCAGCGTGCACCAGATGGACGACCGGGTGGTGGTCGGTTTCCTGCCCTACCGCAGGCGTTCGTCGATGACCTCGCAGCTGGAGACGGAGCGCCACGCGGAGCTCGGCGTCTACGCGGTCGGCCAGTTCGAGCAGCTGTGGAACCGGGCACGTCCGCTGGACGGGCTGCGCTACGTGATCCTGCGGACTCAGGGCACGACGACGATGGGCCAGCGGCTGCTGGTGCGCGCCTGGCGGGTCGGACGCACCTGGTACCTGGCCTCGGCGCGGGTCGAGGAACTGCTCGCGGCACGCACGTCCGCCGATCAGTCGGTGCACGCGTGGATAGAGGAGGAGCCGGGTGTCGAGTTCCAGCTGACCGAGCCGCTGCCGCGCGAGGAGAACACCCCGGTGTGGGACGCGTTCGCGCGGGTTTACTCGACCTCGGGGCCGGGCGTGCCGGTTCGTGCGCTCGCACGCCTGCCATGACCGTGGGTGTCACCGTCATGGGCGTCACCGTCTGGCTGACCGGCCTGCCGAGTTCCGGGAAGACGACGCTGGCCCGCGCCCTCGCCGAGCGGTTGCTCGCAGTAGATGGGCGACGCGTCGAGATCCTGGACGGCGACGAGATGCGCGCGGAGCTGTGCGCGGACCTCGGCTTCTCGAAGGAGGATCGAAGCGCGAACGTGCGCCGCGTGGCCTTCGTCGCCCGGCTGCTGGCGTCCCATGGCGTGACGGTGCTCGTGCCGGTGATCGCCCCGTACGCGGTTGATCGTGCGGAGGCCGCGCGGCACGCCAAGCGTGGGCTGCGTTTCCTCGAGGTGCACGTCGCCGCGTCGCTGGACGTCTGCCGTGCCCGGGACGTCAAGGGTCTCTACGCGAGCCAGGCCGCGGGGCGTATCAGCGGCCTGACCGGTGTCGACGATCCGTACGAGGCGCCGGTGTCGCCTGACCTGGTCATCGACACCGGCGCTCGCTCCGTCACGGAATCCGTCGAGCTGCTGCTGGACCTGCTGAACCTGCCGGATTCCTCAACCCGCTGACATCGCCCGATCGACGGCGTCGAGGACGCGGTCGGCGTCGGGCAGATACCAGTGCTCGTACTTCGGCGGCGGGTAGGGGATGTCCAGGCCCGCGACCCGGGTGACCGGAGCCTCCAGACGGAAGAAGCAGCGTTCTGCGATCCGGGCCGCGAGTTCGGCGCCGAACCCGCCGAAGCCGACGCTCTCGTGCACGACGATCGCCCGGCCGGTCTTGCCGACGCTGCGCTCGATCGCCTCGTCGTCCAGCGGGACCAGGCTGCGCAGGTCGAGGACCTCGAGCTCGATGCCCTCCTTGGCGGCCTGTTCGGCGGCGGCCAGGCAGACCGGGACCGTCTGGCCGTAGCAGACCAGCGTCGCGTGGGTGCCTTCCCGGCGCACGGCCGCCGTGCCGATCGGGCCGGTGCGCGCGGGCAGGCTGACGCTCGCCTTGCTCCAGTAGAGCCGCTTGGGCTCGAAGAAGATCACCGGATCCGGCGAGTCGATCGCCTCGCGCAGCAGGCTGTAGGCGTCCTCGACGGTGGCCGGGGTGACGACGTGCAGGCCGGGGGTGTGCGCGAAGTAGGACTCCGAGCTGTCGCTGTGGTGCTCGACGCCGCCGATGCCGCCGCCGTACGGAATCCGCACGACGACCGGCAGCGGGACCGCGCCCCTGGTCCGGTTGCGCATCTTGGCCAGGTGGCTGAAGACCTGCTCGTACGCGGGGTACGCGAACGCGTCGAACTGCATCTCGACGACCGGCCTGAAGCCGTAGATGGCCATGCCGATCGCGGTACCCATGATCGAGGCCTCGGCCAGCGGCGTGTCGAAGCAGCGCTCCTCGCCGAACTTCGCAGTCAGCCCGTCCGTCACCCGGAAAACGCCGCCGAGCGCGCCGACGTCCTCGCCGAAGACGACCACCTTCTCGTCCTCGGCCATCGCGTCGGACAACGCCGCGTTGATCGCCTTGGCCATCGTCGTCGGAGTCGCGGGGGGAGCCACATTCATCGTCGTCTGCGGAGACATCACGCCTCGCCCCGCTCTGTGCGCACCAGCTCGCGCTGCGCCAGCAGTTGCGGCGTCGGCTCGGCGAATACGTGCTCGAACATCTCGTCCGGGTGGTACGCCGGCTCCTCGGCGAACTGCCCGCGCATCCGCTCGCAGTAGCGCTCGCACTCCTCGTCGATCTCGGCCTCGATGTCCGCGTCCAGCGCGCCGATCGCGGTCAGGTACTTGCCGAGCCGGTCGATCGGGTCGCGCTCGCGCCAGTACTCAACCTCCGCCGCCTGCCGGTAGCGGGCCGCGTCATCAGCGTTCGTATGCGCCTGCATCCGGTAGGTCACCGCCTCGATCAGCGTCGGACCACCGCCGGACCGCGCTCGATCGACCGCTTCGGCCAGCACCGCGTTCAGCGCGATCAGGTCGTTGCCGTCGACGCGCGCGCCGGGCAGTCCGTAACCGATGGCCTTGTCCGCGAGGTTCGTCGCGTGCGTCTGCTTGCGCAGCGGCACCGAGATCGCGTACTGGTTGTTCTGCACCAGGAAGACGACAGGGGCCTGATAAACAGCGGCGCTGTTGCAGGCTTCGTGGAAGTCGCCCTCGCTGGTCGCGCCGTCGCCGAAGAAGCAGAGTGCGACGGACGGGTCTCCGGCCAGCTTCGCGGCCAGACCGAGGCCGACCGCGTGCGGGCCCTGGGTGGCCAGCGGCGTGCACTGCGGCATCGTGCGCCACTGCTTGGGGTCGTAGCCGCAGTGCCACGAGCCGCGCAGCAGGGTCAGCGCGTCCACCGCCGGGATCCCGCGCAGCACCAGTGCGGCCGAGTCGCGGTACGTGGGCAGCAGCCAGTCCTGCTCGGTCAGCGCGTGCACGGCGGCGACCTCGCACGCTTCCTGGCCGCGGCACGAGGGGTACACCGCGAGTCGGCCTTGCATCACGAGGTTCGTCGCCTCGGTGTCGAAGGCGCGGGCGAAACGCAGCGCCCGGTAGCCGCGCAGCAGCGTCTCCGGTTTCAAGATGTCCGGGCCTGGACGTACCCCGCCCTCCACGGGCGCTCCGTGCTCGTCCAGGTAGCGCAGGGGTTCGCTGTCTTCCCACAAGGGCCGCGCGACGGTTCCCGCGGCGCCCTCCTGGGTTCGAGCGGACAGGTCCAGCAGCGTCATGGGGTCTCCATCGGCTGATCCAGCGTGTCGTCGAACTGCCGACCGGTTGGTCGGTCTCTCTGCAGCCTACCGACCGAAGGTTCGGTAGGTTTCTCCCCCAGTCTGGCCGCGCCCGCGCCCGCTTGTCCAGAGTGTGGACAAGGCCTCGCGATGACCCCCTTGCCCACCAGGCCTTACCAAGACTCGGCGCGCGGCCGGGCGGCCGATGCGGGCCGCCGATCGCCGCGCAGCCGCAGCGCGATCAGCGGGAAGAGCAGCACCGAGAGCATCCCCGCGCCGACGAGCGCGGCCGCCGTACCCGCGTCCAGCTGCCCGTTCTCGGTGCCGATGGTGGTGATCGCGACGACCATCGGCAGCTGGGTCGAGCCGAACAGCGCGAGCACGGTGCGGTCGGTGTACGAGGTGCCCGGCTCGGCCAGCAGCCCGACCGGGACGCCGCGCAGCAGCAGGAACAGCAGGAGGAAGAGCGGCAGCAGCGCCAACGTCGAGGCCTGCGAGGTGAGCGCGTTCAGATCGAAGTCGAGACCGGTGTCGATGAAGAAGACCGGCACCAGGAAGCCGAAGCCGACGGCCTCGAGCTTGCTCATCACCGTGCGCTGCAGCTGCGGCGAGGTGCCGGAGAGCAGCATCCGGCCGATCACCCCGGCGGTGAACGCGCCGAGCAGCATGTCGAGCAGGATCTCGAAGACGACCAGCGGCACCGGGATCCAGTGCGCGACCCGGGCGGCGAGGATCGGGGCGAGCACCGCGATGAGGCTCATCAGCACGAACGCGCCGACATCCTGCTGCACCGCGTCCCCCTTTCGGTGGATTATTGTGTTTTGCCCTGAATATCAGGACTCATCATGGCATCTCGGGGCAGCCAACTCGAAGATGGAGCGAACTTGCGACAATCCGGTCGCCGGATCTGCAACCGATTGGGCAACCATGGAGTCGAGGTAATGAAGACAATCGATCAATAGCACCGATCAGGAGCCACAGAGGGAGTCGGTCCGCATGAGCGACGGGCGGAGCTGGTATCCGGGGGACGATGACCCGCGGAACGAAGAGCCGCGCGCGCCACAGCAGCCGCCGCCGGGGTACCGAGGTCCGGGACAGCAGGGACCCCAGGGGCAGCAGGGCCGCGGGCCGGGCAACGGCCAGGGCCAGGCGCCGGGCTACGGGCCGCAGCGTCCCGGCCGTGACCAGGGTCAGGGCCAGGGGCAACCCGGCTACGGATCGGGGCAGCAACGTCCTGGCCGTGGCCAGGGGCAGGGGCCTGGTCCCGGCTACGGGCCGGGGCAACAGCGTCCGGACCGTAACCAGGGCCAGGGCCAGCAGGGACCCGATTACGGGCCGGGGCAACAGCGTCCGGACCGTAACCAGGGCCAGGGCCAGGGTCAGGGTCAGCAGGGACCCGATTACGGGCCGGGGCAGGGGCCGGACCGTAACCAAGGCCAGGCACCCGGTTACGGTCAGGGCCCGCTGCCCGGCTACGGCCGTGGCGGCTACGACGCGGTCCCGCCGCGTCCGCCGCAGGACCGCGACCCGCGCCGCGGCGGCTACCCGCCGCCGCCCGAGGCCGACGCCACCCGGGCCGACGTGTGGTCGGCGCCCGGTGACGATCCGGCCGGCGGCGCCACCGAGTTGGTCGAGGCCGGACCCCGGCGTCGCCGCGGGGCCGCCGCGGGCGCCGGCGCCGGTGCCCAGGCCGTCAGCGCGTCGACCGGGCCGAGCCACGTCAACGACGACATCGACCTCGACGACGTGGACCCGCACGGCCGCGCGCAGAAGGCGTGGGCCAAGCAGCAGGCCTCGGTCAACGCGCCCAAGTCGCGGGCGAAGCAGGCCACGAAGTGGACCGCGATAGGCCTGTGCCTGGTGCTGCTCGCCGCGGGCGGATTCGTGGTCTACGTCTACGAGACCACGGTCGGCTCCATCAAGCACACCGCGCTGCTGCCCAGCGGCGCGACCCAGGCCGCGCTCCCGAAGGACCCGTACGGCAACACCGCGCAGAACATCCTGCTCATCGGCTCGGACACCCGCGACACCACCGCGGACTGCGGCCTCGGCGGCGACTGCGGCACCGGTGCCAACGCCGACTCCGAGATGATCCTGCACATCTCGGCCGAGGGCACGAACGCGACGATGCTCTCCATCCCGCGCGACACCGTGGCCAACCTGCCGAACTGCGCCGAGAGCAACGGCGTCACCACGCTCACCGGCTCGTCCAGCGACTACCAGATCAACTCGGCGCTGCAGTACGGGCCCGCATGTCAGGTCGCGGCCGACCACGCGCTGACCGGGATCACCATAACCGGGTACATCATGTTCGACTTCAGCGGCATCGTGACGATGTCCGACGCGCTCGGCGGCGTGCCGGTCTGCGTCACCGGCGCGGTGGACGACAAGAACTCGGGCCTGAAGCTCGCCGCCGGGACCAGCGTCATCTCGGGCAATCAGGCCCTTGAGTTCCTGCGCACCCGCGACTCCTTCTTCGACGGCTCGGACCTCGGCCGCGAGGAGGCGACGCACTACTTCCTGTCGCAGCTGATCCAGACGCTGCGCAAGAACGTGAACTTCAGCAATCTCAGCGAGCTGATCTCGATAGGCCAGGCCGCGGCGACGGCCACCACGGTCAGCAACAACTACGCGGGCCTGAGCAACCTCGAGGGCCTGGTCGAGAGCATGGACAAGGTGCCGACGAACTCCATCGCGCTGCTGACGATGCCGTGGGAGTACGACCCGAGCAACAACAACCGGGTCATAGTCTCCTCCGCCGCGGCGGCCGTGTTCGCGGCGATCCAGGGCGACACGTCGTTCTCCAGCAACTCCTCGTCCGCCAGTTCCAGCAAGTCCGCGGCCAGTACGAAGACCACCGCGGCGAAGACGTCCCCCTCCCCCACCCCGGCGGCCAGCACGTCCTCGGCGGCGACGGTGAACGACGGCGCGGTGCCGGTGAACGTCTACAACGCCGACGGCGTCAGCGGCCGCGCGACCACGATCAAGAGCGCGCTGATCTCCGCCGGCTTCTCCGACACCGTGTCCGCGGGCGACGCCTCGAGCATCACCGCGAGCGAGGTCACCTACGACCCGAACCAGGTCACCCAGGCCGACGCCGACGCGGTGGCCAAGGCGCTCGGCATCTCCAGCTCGCAGGTGCAGGAGAGCTCGACCTGGCAGGGCGTGAGCGTCTTCATCGGTCAGGACTTCACCAGCGGCACGACCCTCTCCGGCAGCACCGCGACCACCACCGTGGCCACCCCCTCGGTGAACACCAGCGGCGCCGCGAGCGCCCCCGCCGACTCGCACGAGACCTTCGCCAGCGGCTCGGCGAACCAGTGCATCCCGGTGGAGAGCGGCAGCCTGACCATGGCCTCCAAGTAGGCTCCATAGGTACGCCACCTGGCCTGACCGGCCGGGAAGCCCGGTAGCAGCGATCTTGATCGCCGCTACCGGGCTTCCGCGTTTTCCCGGGGGCTTGACAAGGGGGCACCCCGTGCAGTCCTATTCTACTAGGAACCTAGTGGAATGGGATTAAGGGTGATCGAGTTCCATCTCGAAGCGCGCTCCGGCGTCTCCCCCTACCTGCAGATCGTCGGGCAGGTGCGGCAGGCGCTGCTGTTGGGGCTGCTCACGGAGGGTGACAAGCTGCCCACGGTCAAGGAGGTGGTCGCCAAGGTGGCGATCAACCCGAACACCGTGAGCAAGGCCTACCGCGAACTCGAGCACCAGGGCCTGGCCGCGGCCAAACCGGGGGTGGGCACCTTCATCACCCGGAGCCTGGGCCAGGCGTCCCTGGCCGAGCACGGCCCACTCCAGCAGGAGCTGCGCGGCTGGCTGGCCAAGGCCCGCGCCGCGGGCCTCACCGAGCCGGGCATCGAAGCCCTGTTCACCAGCACCTTCCGGGAAAGCGCCGAGAGCGCCGAAGAGGAGAGATGAGCGCCATACTGCACGCCCAGGCTCTGGGCAAGAGATACGGCCGACGCCAGGCGCTGGCCGAGTGCACCCTGGAGATCCCGCCGGGGCACGTCGTCGGCCTCGTCGGACCGAACGGAGCGGGCAAGACCACCCTGCTGAAGATCGCCTGCGGGATGCTCGCGCCGACCAGCGGCCGGATCGAGGTGCTCGGCGAGCAGCCCGCCGCCGACCCCACCCAGCTCGCGCGGATCGGCTACGTCGCCCAGGACACGCCGACGTACCCGAACCTGTCCGTCGCCGACCACCTGAAGCTCGGCGCCAAGCTGAACCCCCGCTGGGACGCGGAGCTCGCGCAGGCCAGGATCGAGCAGCTCGAGCTCGACCCGAAGCAGAAGGCCGGCAAGCTCTCCGGCGGCCAGCGCGCCCAGCTCGCGCTGACCGTCGCCGTCGCCAAGCGGCCCGAGCTGCTCATCCTGGACGAGCCGGTCGCCAGCCTCGACCCGCTCGCCCGCCGCTCCTTCCTGCGCCACCTGATGGAGTCGGTCGCCGAGAACGGCACCAGCGTCATCCTCTCCTCGCACCTGGTCTCCGACCTCGAACGGGTCTGCGACTACCTGGTCGTGCTGGTCTCCTCCCGGCTCCAGCTCGCCGGCGAGACCGACGACCTGCTCGCCCAGCACTACCGGATCGTGTGCACGCGCCGGAAGGAGAGCGACCTGCCGTCAGACCTCGAAGTCATCTGGGCCGAGCACACCGACCGGCAGAGCACGTTCGTCGTACGCGGCGACGCCGAGCCGCCCACCGGGGACTGGGTCGCGGACCACCTCGAACTCGAAGACCTCGTCCTGACCTACATGGAACGCGCCGCCGACTCCGGTCGCCGCGCCAAGACGCTGAAGACGGAGGACGCGCGATGATCTGGCTCACCTGGCGGCAGTTCCGCGCCCAAGCCGTGGCCGCCGTGGTCATCCTGGCCGCGGCCACGGCCTACTTCGTGGCCACCGGCCTGGGGATGCACCACTCCTACGCCACCGACCTGGCGTCATGCACGGCGCAGAACGACTGCGACACCCTGCTGAGCCAGCTCCGGTACAAGTACGACGCCATGTTCAATCTCGCCGAGCTCCTCGTCGTCGCGGCCCCCGCGCTGATCGGCATCTTCTGGGGCGCGCCGCTGATCGGTCGCGAGTTGGAGACCGGCACCCACCAGGTCGCCTGGAACCAGAGCGTGACCCGCACCCGCTGGCTCGCGATCAAGCTCGCCGGCGTCGGCCTCGCCTCGATGGCCACCGCCGGGGTGCTGAGCTACCTGCTGACCTGGTGGGCAGGACCGCTCGACCAGATCGACGGCAGCCGGTTCGCGGCCATGACCTTCTCGACGCGCGACATCGTCCCGCTCGCCTACGCCGCGTTCGCCTTCGCCCTGGGCACCATCGCCGGACTGCTGCTACGCCGCACCATCCCCGCGATGGCCGTGACCCTGGCCGTGTTCATCGGCATCCAGGTCCTCGTGCCCACCATGATCCGGCCGAACCTGCTGCCCTCCACCACGGTCACGTACACCCTCGACGAGTCCAGCCTGAGCCAGGCCAACGGAATCTTCGGCCAGGGCGGCAGCAGCGGCGACTTCTACATGTCGGGCCTCGGCGTGTCGCAGGGCGCGTGGGTGCTGTCCAGCACACCGGTGGAGAACTCCTCCGACCAGCCCATCCCGCTGAACGCCATCCAGAGCTGCCTGCCCGCCATCGGCCCCAACGGCAAAGGGGGCAGAGGCGGGACTGACTTCGCGCAGGTCGGCTCCTGCCTCGCGCACGACAACCTGCACGAGAGCGTGACCTACCAGCCTTCGAGCCACTACTGGCCGATCCAGTGGTTCGAGAGCGGCCTGTTCCTCGTCCTCACCGCGCTGCTCTCAGGAGCCTGCTTCTGGTGGATCCGGCGCCGGCAGAACTGACTCCTGGTGAGCCCGAAGCCCCGTCAGAACCAGCGACGAAAGCGCGTCGGCGACGGCGGGGCCGGACTCGGGACCATCCGGGCGATACCATTCGACCACTGAGTTGACCAGACCGAAGACCAGCCTCGAGGTGAGGCGGGGGTCGAGGTCGGCGCGCAGGTCGCCGTCGGCGATCGCGGCGGCGGCCAGGTCCGCGACTCGGTGGTCGAAGTCGCGTCGTCGGGCCAGGGCCTCGCGCTCGGTGACGGTGTTGCCGCGGACCCGCAGCAGCAGCGTGACGTAGGGGAGCTTGTCCACCAGCTCAAGGCAAGTGCGGCGGATCACGTAGGCGAAGCGGTCGACGGCCGCCCCCTCGGTGGCGCCCGGCTCGTCGAGCACGCCGAAGAGACCGTCCAGGGCGCGCGTGACGGCGATCCGGAGCAGCTCTTCCTTGCCGGTGACGTGGTGGTAGATCGAGGACTTCGTGATCCCCGCGGCCTTGGCCAGGTCCTCCATCGAGGTGCCGTCGTAGCCGCGGATGTTGAACACCTCCACCGCCACGGCCAGCAGCGATTCTGGAGTGTGCCGGTCCGCGCGCTTGACCACCGCTGGAATCCCTCTCTCTCCGGGGCGGGCCCGCCCCCTTCGATCCTACCGAACGGTCGGTTAGTCTGGCTCGGAGAAACGATCCTTCGCGTGAGGAGCTTCAGATGCCCACCACCGTCGCCGCACTGATCGCCCGGCACCGACCCACCCTGGACGCGGCCCTCGGCGCGATCCGGTCCCGGGAGTACTACACGCACTTCCCGGAGAGTCTGAAGGCCTACCCGGCCGAGGCGAAGGAGGCCGCGCAGGCCGCCTTCACGGCGCGACGCGGGCAGACGTGGTCCTGGGGGCAGACCGGCGCGGACGGGACGACCGTGGGCGGGGAGGTCTCGCCCTACGGCTTCCCGCTCGACGTCAGCTACGACCACGTGGACCCGGACGTGCTGCTGCCCGCGATGCAGGCGGCGATCCCGGCCTGGCGCGACGCGGGGGGCGAGGCAAGGGCGGCCGTCTGCATCGAGATCCTGGAGCGGCTCAACGCGCGCAGCTACGACATCGCCTTCGCCGCCATGCACACGACCGGCCAGGCGTTCATGATGGCCTTCCAGGCCGCCGGGCCGAACGCGCAGGACCGCGGGCTCGAGGCGGTGGCCTACGGCTACTCGGCGCTCAACGCCCACCCGGACCGCGTGCTGTGGGAGAAGCCGGGGCGCGGGGAGCCGACCCGTCTTGCGAAGAAGTGGATCGCGGCGCCGCGCGGGATCGCGCTGGTGGTCGGCTGCAACACCTTCCCGACCTGGAACGGCTACCCGGGCCTTTTCGCCTCGCTGGTCACCGGCAACGCGGTGCTGGTCAAGCCGCATCCGTTCGCCGTGGCGCCGCTCGCGCTGACCGTCGAGACCGCCCGCACAGTGCTGGCAGAAGCGGGCTTCTCCCCCGACCTGGTCGCGCTCGCGCCCGAGGCGAAGGACGAGGGTCTCGCCAAGACGCTCGCGCTGCGGCCCGAGGTGCGCATCGTCGACTTCACCGGCTCGAACGAGTTCGGCGACTGGCTCGAGGCGAACGCGCGTCAGGCGCAGGTGTACACGGAGAAGGCCGGCATCAACACGATCGTCGTCGACTCCTTCCGGGAGGAGGAGTACCAGGCGGCGCTCGGGCACCTGGCCTTCTCGCTCTCGCTGTACACCGCGCAGATGTGCACGACGCCGCAGAACATCCTCGTGCCGCGCGACGGCGTGAAGGTGGGCGACGAGGTGAAGTCGCCGGCGGAGTTCACCGCCGACCTGGCCGGGGCCGTGGAGAAGCTGCTGGGCGACGACGCGCGGGCCGCCGCGATCCTCGGAGCCGTCGTCAATCCGTTCATCCTGGAGCGGCTGGACCGGGCGGCGAACGTCGGCAAGACGATGCTCGCCTCGCGCGCGATCACCCACCCCGAGTTCCCGGACGCCACGGTGCGCACGCCGCTGATCGCCGCGGTGGACGCGGCCGACGCCGAGGTCTACACGCACGAGTGGTTCGGCCCGATCTCGTTCGTGATCACGACCGATTCGACCGACGACTCGATCGAGATCTACCGGGTGACGGTGAAGGCGCACGGCGCGTTGACGGCGGCGGTGTATTCGACCTCTGAGGATGTGGTCAACGCGGCCGAGGAGGCGACCTGGGACGCGGGCGCCAACCTCTCGATCAACCTGACCGGGCCGGTCTACGTCAACCAGTCCGCCGCCTTCTCCGACTACCACGGCACCGGCGCCAACCCGGCGGCCAACGCGACGTACGCGGACCACGCGTTCGTGGCCGGGCGATTCAGGTTCGTGCAGTCGCGCCGACCCGCGTAGCAAGATCGTCAGTACGCTGATCAATCACGGTTTCGACACGGTCCCTCGGGTTCCTCGGACCCGGGGGATTTTGTTGTCCCTGAGGACTTGTAGGAACTGTCATGGAACGGTAACTTCCTCTGCAGCGAGCCCGAGTAAGCGCTTACGCAAGCGCTTACTCGGGCCGCATCACCGGGTTCGCCCGAGTTCGCATTGACGCAACGACGCAGCGAGGCGGCGGAAGAGCAGCATGAAGTCCAAGGACCAGGCACTGACGATCTACGACGTCGCGCAGCGCGCTGGCGTCTCGATCGCCTCGGTCTCCCGCGTGCTCAACGGGCACACCACGCCCCGTCCGGAGACCCGGGAACGCGTGCTTCAGGCGGTCGCCGAGCTCGGCTTCGTACCGGACGGCGCGGCGCGGGCCCTGTCCAGCAGGCTCAAGGAGGTCATCGCGGTCGTCTACCGGCAGATGTGGCTCGACGACCGGGACGAGCCGGTCTTCGAGTCCGAGGCGGAGAACCTCGCGTTCGTGGACGTGATGAACCGCGGTATCGAGGTCGCGGCGCGCCGGCGGAACTTCGATCTGCTGATGAGCTCCGTGGACGTGCACGACCACCTGCCGGTCACCCGGCTGCACAGCCTGGCCGGGAAGAGCGACGGGATGCTGCTGCACGACCGGGTGCTGACGCCGGCCGCGATCGTGCGGCTCGCCGAGCGGCTTCCGGTGGTGACGCTGGCCGGGACCCCGACCAGGGCGAGCGTAAATGTTGTCGGAGACAACGCTTCCGGCATGCGCGAGGTCGTCGGCCACCTGATCGACGTGCACGGCGCGCGCACGGTCGCCTTCCTGTCCGGCCACGCCGACAGCCCCGACAGCGTGATGCGCGCCAAGGCGGTGCAGGAGGCGGCGGCCGAGCACGGAGCACGAGCGCTGCTGGGTCCGGCCTGGCAGGGCGAGTACAGCGCCAACGGCGGTGCCCGGGTCATCAGGAATCTGCTGGACGGCGGCGGGTCGCTGCCGGACGCGATCGCCTGCGCCAACGACCAGTCGGCGCTCGGCGCGGTCTACGCCCTGCGCGAGCGCGGCTACCGGATTCCGGAGGACGTCCTGATCACCGGCTTCGACGATATTCCACTGGCCCGGCACCTGAATCCGCCGCTGACCACCGTGCGCCAGCCGGTCCAGCAGATGGGCGCGCTGGCCTTCGACGCCCTCTACTCGATGATCGACGGCGGCAAGCCCGAGCAGCGGCAGCTCACCCTGCCCGTCGAGCTCGTCCTGCGGGCCAGCTGCGGCTGCGTGCCGGAGAGCCCGGCGCGAAAGCCGGTCCAAGTCCAGCCCGCCTGACCAGTACCAACAAATCCCCGGCTACACGCCACCACGCACCACCGGCAACAGTCACCGGCGACGGGAGCCCAGCTCGTGTACGTGTTAGCAAGACGACTCGCTTTCTACGCGGTAACCGCTTACGTGGCGGTGTCCGTGAACTTCTTCCTCCCGCACATGATGCCCGGCGACCCGGTCGAGACGATGATCGCGAGCGCGGGCGGCCAGCTCGACCAGCGCTCGGTCGCGGCGCTCAAGGCGCAGTTCGGCGTGGACACCGGCCAGTCGCTGTGGTCGCAGTACTGGCATTACTGGGGCCAGCTGCTGCAGGGGAACCTCGGCATCTCCATATCGAAGTACCCTTCGACGGTCTCCCAGACGATCGGCGCCGCCCTGTGGTGGACGGTGATCCTGGTCGGCACCGCGACCGTGATCAGCTTCATCCTCGGCACGGCGATCGGCGCGATCGTCGGCTGGCGGCGGGGCTCGGTGCTCGACAACCTGCTGCCGGCCGCCACGTTCTTCCAGGCGATCCCGTACTTCTTCCTCGCTACGGTGCTGCTGTACCTGTTCGCCGAGAAGTGGCATGTCTTCCCAAACGCGGACTTCAAGAGCTACGACACCAACAACTACGTCATCGGCTGGAATCCGGGCTTCGTCGGCAGCGCCGTCCAACACGCGATACTTCCAGCGCTGACGATCGTGCTCGCGTCCGTCGCGGGCTGGATCGTGGGAATGCGCAACATGATGGTGACGACCATGGACGAGGACTACGTCCTGGTCGCGCAGGCCAAGGGGCTGCCGAAGCGGCGGGTGATCTGGTACGCGGCGCGTAACGCGGTGCTGCCGAGCATCTCGAGCTTCGCGAACGCGCTGAGCTTCGTCGTCGCGGGCTCGCTGCTGACCGAACTGGTCTTCTCCTATCAGGGCATCGGCAGCCTGCTGCTGAACGCGGTGCAGTCCGAGGACTATCCGCTCATCCAGGGCATCTTCCTGATCATCACCTTCGCCGTGCTGGCCGCGAACCTGCTCGCGGACACGGTCTACGTCCTGCTCGACCCGCGCACCCGACAGGAGGGCTGAGCCGTGCGCATCCTGCGAAACCGCAAGACCCTCAGCGGCGTGATCCTGTTGCTGCTCTTCGTCTTCCTGGCCGTGTTCGGGCCGACCCTCGCGCCCTACCAGCCGCTCGCCATCGTCGGCAAGCCGTGGGAGGGCCCGAACGGCTCGCACTGGTTCGGCACTACGCAGGAGGGCTACGACGTCTGGTCGCAGTTCCTCAACGGCGCTCGCAGCATCCTGATCATCTCCTTCCTGTCCGGGGTCATCGCCACGGTGCTCTCGGTGATCATCGGGGTGGCGGCCGGCTACTTCGGCGGGCTGGCCGACAACTTCCTGTCGATGCTGGCGAACATCTTCCTGGTGCTCCCGGCGCTGCCCTTCCTGATCGTGATCAACAGCTACCTGCCGGCCGGCAACAAGGCCTCCACGGCGCTGATGGCGGCGATCATCAGCCTCACCGGCTGGGCCTGGGGGGCGCGGGTGCTGCGCTCGCAGACGCTCTCGCTGCGCAAGCGGGACTTCGTGGACGCGGCGGGCATCAGCGGCGAGCGGGCCTGGCGGATCATCGGCTTCGAGATCGTGCCGAACCTGGTGCCGGTGATCGCCTCCTCCTTCCTGTTCACCACGCTCTACGCGATGGGCACGTACGTGGCGCTGACCTTCGTCGGCGCGGTGGACGTGAACGCGCCGTGGAGCTGGGGCTCGATGCTCTTCTGGGCGCAGGCCGACCAGGCGGCGGCCTCGGGCGCCTGGGTCTGGTTCGCCGCCCCGGGCGTGGCGGTGGCGCTGCTCGGCACCGCGCTGGCGCTGCTCAACTTCGGCATCGACGAGTTCATCAACCCCCGGCTGCGCGCCGCGGGCCTGAGCCGCAAGGGCCTGCGCGCCGTGGGCGTGAACCGGCGGCACACGCTCGGCCTGACCCCGGTCGTGCGTCCGGCCGGCCAGTCGGTCCTCGCGAGCCAGGCCGAGATCATCGAGGAGACGGTATGAGTTCCCTTGAGCTGAACGACCCGGTGCTGGAGATCTCCGGGCTGAGCGTGGACTACGGCTTCGGTCCCGACGCGGTGCACGCCGTGGCCGGCGCCTCGCTCACCCTGCGCCGCGGCGAGGTGCTCGGCCTGGCGGGCGAGTCGGGCTCCGGCAAGTCCACGCTGGCCTACGCGGTGACCCGGCTGCTGCGCGATCCCGGCGTGATCACCAACGGCTCCGCGGTCTTCTACGGCAAGGACGGCGAGCGGGACCTGTTCGACCTGGACGAGGAGGAGATGCGGGAGCTGCGCTGGTCGCAGATCTCAGTGGTCTTCCAGAGCGCGATGAACTCGCTGAACCCGGTCTTCACGGTCGGCGTGCAGCTGACCGACGTGCTGCGGGCGCACCGCAAGGACATGGGCCGGGCCGAGCGCAAGCGACGCGCGGCGGAACTGCTGGACATGGTCGGTATCACCGCGGACCGGCTGCGCAGCTACCCGCACGAGCTGTCCGGCGGCATGCGGCAGCGGGTGATGATCGCGATGGCGCTGGCCCTGGAGCCCAGGGTGCTGATCATGGACGAGCCGACCACCGCGCTCGACGTGGTGACCCAGCGGGAGATCCTGCAGGAGCTCGGCGAGCTGCGCGAGCGGCTCGGTTTCGCAGTGCTCTTCATCACGCACGACCTGTCGCTGCTGGTGGAGCTCGCGGACACGATCGCGGTGATGTACGCGGGCCGGATCGTGGAGCACGCGCCGGCCGAGCAGCTGTTCCGCAACCCGCGGCACCCGTACACCGAGGGGCTGCTCGGCTCCTTCCCGGCGCTGCACGGCGAGCGCCGGGCGATGACCGGAATCCCCGGTTCGCCGCCCGACCTGCGGAGCCTGCCGTCCGGCTGCCCGTTCCACGTGCGCTGCGGCTACGCGATGGACGCCTGCTCGACGGACGTCCCCGAACTGCTGCCGATCCACTGGGAGCCGACCGAGCCGCGCCGCGCCGCCTGCCTGCTGCACACGGACGGATTCCAGGCCCCGGAGACGCTGTCCAGGACGACCGTGCGGGGCGAAGAGATCGGGAGCACGCTGTGACTGAGAACCCTGAGATTCCGGTTCTGGAAGCGAAGAACCTGGTCAAGCACTTCCCGGTGCGCCGCGGCTGGGCGATCCGCGGGGCGTACGTGCACGCGGTCGAGGACATCGACATGGCGCTGCACAGCGGCAGGGTGACGGCCGTGGTCGGCGAGTCCGGCTCGGGAAAGTCCACGCTCGCCCGGCTGCTGGCCCAGCGCACGTCGCTGACCGGCGGCGAGCTGCTGTGGAACGGCGGCCCCGCTCCCAAGGGCGGGCGCGCGTACTCGAGCGAGGTGCAGCTCGTGCTGCAGGACCCCTTCGCCTCGCTGAATCCGGTGCACGGCCTGCGCTACATCCTCGGCCGCCCGCTCAAGATCCACGGCACCGCGGACGGCAAGTCCACCGACGAGGCCATCAAGGCCCTGCTGGAGCGCGTCGCGCTGACGCCGTCCGAGCAGTTCATCGAGAAGATGCCGCACGAGCTGTCCGGCGGCCAACGCCAGCGCGTCGCGATCGCCCGCGCGCTCGCCGTGCGTCCCAAGGTGCTGCTGGCCGACGAGCCGGTGTCCATGCTCGACGTGTCCATCCGGCTCGGCGTGCTCAACCTGCTCGCCGACCTGCGCGACCGCGAGCGCCTGGCCATCCTGTACGTCACCCACGACCTCGCCTCCGCGCGCTACCTCGCGGACACGATCACGGTGATGTACGCGGGGCGGGTGGTCGAGTCGGGACCGGCTGTCACGGTAGCCGATTCACCCCAGCATCCTTATACCCAACTTCTGCTGTCCGCGGTGCCCGACCCCGATCGGGACGGCGCGCCGCGGCTGACCGGGGCGGGCTCGCCGCCGAGCCTGATCCACCCGCCGGCCGGCTGCCGGTTCCACCCCCGGTGCCCCTTCGCGATGGCGAAGTGCAAGGTCCAGACCCCTCCGGCGATCACCGTCGGAGACGCACACACCAGCGCCTGCTGGCTGCACGAGAACAGCGAGAGCACTCAAACCACCCCCGCCGCTGACACGACGGGGGCAGCGTGAACAATATTACTAAGTTGACATCAACACACAGAGGAGTGCGCGGGATGTCACGAAGAATCATAGCCGGGGTGGCCGTGTTCGGCGCCCTGAGCCTGGGACTGACGGCCTGCGGGAGCAGCCCGAAGCCGACCAGCAGCGGCAGCGCCGCGACGACGCTGACCCTGGAGACGAATCCGATCGGCGACTACACCGACAACTTCAACCCCTTCGTCTCGACCAGCACCGGCGAGACCGAGAACACCAGCGACCTGGTCTACGAGCCGCTGCTGCAGTGGAACATCACCAAGCCGGACAGCTACACGAAGTGGCTCGCCGACTCGTACTCCTGGAACTCGACCGGGACCTCGATCTCGTTCCAGATCCACAGCGGCGTGAAGTGGAGCGACGGCACCGCCTTCACCGCGAAGGACGTCGCGTACACCTTCCAGCTGATGGAACAGAACAAGGCCCTGAACACCTATGGCCTGCCGATCACCGGCGCCACGGCCAGCGGCAGCACGGCCACGATCACCTTCAGCCAGGCCGAGTACTCGAACCTGTACGCGATCACCGGCGAGGTCTTCATCGTCCCGCAGCACATCTGGTCGGCGCAGTCCGCCCCGACGACGTGGACCGACCCGAACCCGGTCGGCACCGGGCCGTTCGTGCTCGACCGCTTCGCGCCGCAGGGCTACACGCTCAAGGCCAACACGAGCTACTGGCAGGGCGCGCCGAAGGTCCAGGAGATCAGCGTCCCGGCGTACTCCTCGAACACCACGGCGAACCAGGCCCTGGAGAACGGGCAGATCGACTGGGCCGGCAACGACGTCTCCAACATCCAGAGCACGTACGTCAACCGCGACCCGAGCAACAACCACTACTGGTTCCCGGCCACCAACACCGTGATCATGGTCTACAACGTCACCGAGGCGCCGTTCAACGACGTGGCCGTGCGCAAGGCGGTGAGCGACGCGATCAACCGCACCCAGCTCTCGACGGTGGGTGAGGAGGGCTACGAGGCCCCGGCGACCTCGGACAGCGGGCTGCTGCTGCCGAACTTCACCAGCGAGGTGCCGAGCAGCCTGTCCAACGACATCTTGGCCACGTCCAACTCCTCGGCTGTCACCACGGTGATGAAGAACGCCGGCTACGCCCTGGACGGCAACAAGATGTGGGCCAAGGGCGGCAAGGAAGTCACCTTCACGATCGAGGACCCGAGCTCGTACACCGACTACTACGAGGACGCCAACCTCATCAAGTCGCAGCTCGGCCCGCTCGGCTTCAACGTGTCGGTCAACGGCGTGACCCCGAACAAGTGGGCCGCGGACCTGGCCGACGGCTCGTTCCAGGCCGCGATCCACTGGGGCTCCGGCGGCCCGACCCCGTACAGCCAGTACGACTCGTGGCTGGACTACACCACCTCCGCCGCGGTCGGCCAGGCCGCGAACGGCGACCTCGGCCGCTACGACAGCCCGACCGTCCAGGCCGCGCTGAAGGACTGGGCCTCGACGAACAGCTCGAGCGAGGTCACCAAGGACCTCGGCATCGTGGCCGACGCGATGGCCACCGACGTCCCCGACGCCGTGCTGCTCTACGGAGCGGGCTGGAACGAGTACAGCACCAAGAAGTTCGTCGGCTGGCCGACGTCCTCGAACTCGTACAACGACCCGAGGCCGAACAACCCGTTCCTCGAAGTGACGATCCTGCACCTCACCCCGGTCTCCTGACCGGTACGTAGATAGATCGCCTCAGGCCCGTCCGCCCCCGCGGCGGGCGGGCCTGAGGCTTGCCCCAACCCACGACGCTAGAAGGAGCCGAGGGTGGAAGAGCTGTCCCTGACGGAGAAGATCGGCCTGCTGACGGGGGCCGACGCGTTCACACTGCCCGCCCTGCCGCGGCTCGGGCTGCGCGGGCTGCGCACCTCGGACGGCCCGGCCGGCGTGCGCGGCACGAACATGGACCCCGGCGACCGGTCCACCAGCTTCCCCGCCCCGATCGCGCTCGCGGCGAGCTGGGACCCGTCGCTCGTGGACGAGGTCACCCGGCAGCTGGGCCTCGAGGCCCGGGCCAAGGGGATCGACGTGCTGCTCGCCCCGACCGTGAACCTGGCCCGCACCCCGTACGGCGGCCGCGGCTTCGAGTGCTTCGGCGAGGACCCGGTGCTCGCGGCGCGGATCGCGGCGGCGTACGTGCGCGGCGTGCAGAGCCAGGGCGTGGCGGCGACCGTGAAGCACTTCGTGGGCAACGACTCCGAGGTCGAGCGGTGGACGGTGGACGTGCGCCTGGACGAGGCGACGCTGCGCGAGGTCTACCTGGTGCCGTTCGAGGCCTGCGTCGCCGACGCCGAGTGCGCGGCGGTGATGGCCGGGTACAACGGCGTCAACGGCATCTCGATGACGGAGCACGAACTGCTGCTGAACCGGATCCTGAAGCAGGAGTGGGGTTTCCAGGGCGTCGTGTTCTCGGACTGGTCCGCGGCGCGCTCGACCGTGCAGACGGCGCTGGCCGGGCTCGACCTGGTCATGCCGGGCCCGGACGGCCCTTGGGGGCAGGCCCTGGTGGAGGCGGTGAAGGCCGGTCAGGTGCCGGAGGAGCTGATCGACGACAAGGTCGCGCGGCTGCTGCGGATGGCTGAGCTGTGCGGGGCCCTCGGCGCGCCCGGCGACCCGGTGCCGACCGTCGAGGTGCGCACCGGACCGCACGCCCGGCGCGAGGTGGTGCGGCGTGCGGCGGCGCGGTCGTTCACCCTGCTGCGCAACGTGAGCGGAGCCTTGCCGCTGCCGGAGGGAATCAGGGAACTGGCATTGATCGGCCCGAACGCGCTGCACCCGGTGTACCAGGGCGCAGGCAGTGCCGAGGTGGGTCCGGCCGTGACCGTGACCCCGCTCGAGGGACTGCGTGACGCGCTGGGTCCCGAAGTCGGCATCACGCTCGCGGAAGGCTGCGCGCACAGTTACCGCACCTCCAGCCCCGACCCCGAGTACACCGAGGACCCGGAGGAAGGCGGCCCCGGAGCCCGCCTGGAGATCTTCGACGAGGACGGCACGCAGGTCTACTCGGGCGTGCGTCCGAACTCCGAGTTGACGTTCTGGGACCCGCTGCCGGCCGGCGTGGCTCAGCGGACGAAAAAACTCGTGCTGCGCACCCTATATACGGCCCCGGCGGACGGCGGATACCGCTTCGCGGTGGCAGGCGTCGGCGAACTGCGCCTGGAGATCGACGGCGTGACGGCGGCCGAGGCGATCGCGCCGCCGGCCGCCGACGTGATGGAGGTCTTCTCCCAGCCCTTCGAGTCCGGCTGCGAGCGGAACCTGCGGGCCGGGGAGCAGGTGCTGCTGACCGCGATCGGACGGCCGGGCGACTACGAACCCGGATTCGTCCGCTTCCGGCTCGCCGCCAACCGGCTGCGCACCGCGCCCGAGCTGATCGGCGAGGCGCTGGCCGCGGCCGGACAGGCTGACGCGGCGGTGGTCGTGGTCGGCGTGGCGCAGGGCGAGGAGAGCGAGGGCTACGACCGGACGACGCTGGCCCTGCCCGGCCGGCAGGACGAGCTCATCGAGGAGGTCGCTGCCGTCTGCCCGCGCACGATCGTGGTGGTCAACAGCGGTATGCCGGTGCTGATGCCGTGGGCCGACCGGGTCAGCGCGATCCTCCAGGTCTGGTTCCCCGGCCAGGAGTTCGGCCACGCGCTGGCCGACGTGCTGACCGGCCGGCAGGAGCCGACCGGCCGACTGCCCGTCAGCATGCCGCGGACCGAGCCGCTGGTGCCGGTGGGCCTCGCGAAGCCGCAGGACGGGACGCTGGACTACGCGGAGGGCCTGAGCGTGGGCTATCGAGCGTACGCGCGGACCGGCATCGACCCGCGCTACCCCTTCGGCCACGGCCTCGGCTACACCGAGTGGGAGTACGAGGACCTGCAGGTGCCGGTCGGCCCGGTGCATCCCGGCGCGGACGTGGAGATCGGCGTGACGATCCGCAACGTCGGCGCGCGGCGCGGCACCGAGACCGTGCAGGTGTACCTGACCAGGCCGGTCGACGGGGTCAGCGCGCTCGCCGCGTTCGGCCAGGCGACCGTGGAGCCCGACGAGCGCACGCGTCTCCGGCTGACCCTGCCGGCCAGGGCGTTCGCGCACTGGGACGCGCTGGCGCACGAGTGGGCCCAGCCCGCCGGAAGCTTCCTGGTCAAGGTCGGGTCCTCCTCGCGGGAGCTGCCGCTGCGGGCGGAGTTGCTGGTGGAGTGACTATTCGGGTAGGGGGCCGCCGTGAGTGGAAAACCCCCTGCGTGGTGGCGGCGGGCCGGGCTAGGCTCCTCGGCCATGGAGGAGAACGATCATCCCGGCCTGCCCGAACGCATACCCGATCCGCGCCAGCTCATCGCCGTGCTCGCCGACACCGCGAAGCTGCGGGTCTTCTCCGGGCTGGTGCTCGCCGCCGCGCCCGAGGAAGGCCTGACGCTCGCTCAGGCGGCCGAGGCGGCGGGCGTGAGCAAGGCGGAGGCGCACAAGGCGCTGGTCAACCTCACCGTCCTCGGGCTCGCCCGGCGCACCGGCGAGGACACGTACGCGGCCAGCCCGGACGTGTTCCGCAGCAGCCTGAGCGAGCTCAACCGCAAGCGCGACGAGGCGGCCGCGAAGGCCTTCGGGACGACCGACCCGGCGCGGCTCTCCGTACTGCTCAACAGCTTCCGCGACGGCAAGCTCGTCTACCTGCCGGAGAAGTTCGGCAAGCGGCAGATCGTGCTCGAGCAGGTCGCGCAGTCCTTCGAGCCCGGCACCCGCTACGCCGAGACCGAGGTGAACATCGTGCTGCGCGATCTCTACCCGGACTTCGCGGCGCTGCGCCGCTACCTGGTGGATTCGGCGTTCCTGTCCCGCGAGGACGGCTTCTATTGGCGCAGCGGCGGCACCGTGGCGGTTTGAACCGAGTAACGGGGGCGTACGTTGTTGGCGATTAAATAGTCAATCAGACTCAAGACGCCAGCCTGAGGGATCGCCCATGCCGTACACCGTGTTCGGACTGCCCACGCACGTACTGATCATCCACATCACGGTGGTGGGCGTTCCGCTCGCCTGCCTGCTCACCCTCGCGATCGCGATCCGGCCAGCCTGGCGGCGCAGGTGGGGCCTGTGGGTGGCGGCGCTCGCGATCGTGATGGTGCCGATCACGTACGCCACCCAACTCGCCGGCCAGCAGCTGTTCAACCATTTGACCTATCTCCAGGGCCCGGCGGCCGAACACAAGAAGCTCGGCGAGACGCTGGTCTGGTTCGTGCTCGCGGTGGCCGTGCTGGCGGTCGCGCTGGTCCTGTTCGACAAGCGCGGCTACGCCGACCACCACGCGATCATGACCATCGTGGCCGCGCTGGCGATCGGCGCCAGCGCCATCTGCCTGGTCCGGGTGGTCCAGGTCGGCGACTCAGGCGCGCGGGCCGCGTGGGGTCAGGATGTGAAGTCGGCGCAGAGTTCGTAGGGCCTTAGCGCCGAGAGCCCTCCTGCACCCCGGTGGACGGGTGCGGAGGGCTCTTCTCGTTGTGTCGGTCTCTCGGTCCTGCACTCGCCGCGTAACGCCGTCTGAAGCGGTCTCAGCGGCGCGCGGGGGCCGTCGTCAGGCGACGATCCCTTCCACCGTGACCGGTCCGTCCGGCCAGCGGCGCAGCGCGACACGGTCGCCCGGTTTGGGCCACAGGCGCCCGGCGGTGCGGGCCCGGGCGGCGGCGAGCAGTAACGAGGCGCAGTAGGTGGCGGCAGTGGCGCCGAGTTCGGTCAGGACCAGCGCCCCTACGGGATCGCAGGTCATGATCCGGCCCGGCAGCAGGCCCGGCGCGAGGCGGGCCAGCTCGGCGAGCTCGGGCTCGCTCCAGCCCAGGCCGTCATCGTCGCCGGGCTCCTCGGGTGTGTCGGGTCGCACGGCGCGGTCGTCGGTGGGGCTCACGATGGCGAACCGGCGGGACCTGGACCGGCACGGGCGGCAGCAGGGCGGCGCGATGGGCGCAGGTTCTGCCGCGGAAACCGCGTGTGCCGACATGGGTGCCTCCGTGGTGCTGAATCGCTGGGGAGCGGGTTGGGGTTGTCAAATATCCGCTCATGGGCTGAGCGTACGGTTTGTCTCACTGAATCGATGATTCTAGGCGGCCGCCGCGCGGCTGTCGCCAAGTTTTTAGCCGAGCCCCGCCGTTTCGGCCAGCCCGGGCGCGCCACCAGGCCCGCCGTACCCCGATCGGGTTCTGCAAAACGGGCAAGTGGCGGCGAAAGGGAGCTGGCGCGGTAACGATCCGGCAAAGCGGGCGTCACCATACGCATCCGGGCGCTCACTCGGCGCGTAGGGTGACGCCTTATCGATCGGTCGGCGCTCTCCGTTCGCCCGACCGGCTGACCACCTCTGGAGTAATGCCGCGATGGTGTCCCACAAACGGACGAACCGCCTTCCCGGATCGATGTCCTCTGTCCGCGCCGTGCGCGGGGTCTGCACGGTGACCTCGTCGGTCGCCGCGGTGGGCGTGGCCGCGGTCTGCGCGCCGTGCTCGAGCCAGGCCGCGACGGTCGCCGAGGTCGGTGGGCAGGTGCAGTCCCTGCGCATCCAGTCGGAGACCGCCACGCAGCAGTACGACCAGGCGATACAGGACATGGCGCAGCTTCAGCGGAAGGTGAACGACATCCAGGCTCAGGCCTCGACGATCCAGCAACAGGTGGATCAGTATTACGGATCGCTGGGCCAACTGGCGGAAACACAGTACCGGGGCAGCGGCGTCTCCCCCGACCTGCAGCTGATGTTCGCGCAGCAACCCGAGCAGTACCTGCGACGCGCCGTCAGCCTCCAGGCGCTCGGCCGCGGCGAGACCGTCGGCCTCGAGGGCGTGCTGCGGCAACAGCAGCAGCTCGCCCAGTTCCGCGCGCAGGCCTCGGCGGACCTGCGGCAGCAGGCGGCCGAGGAGCAGCGGGCGGCGGCCGCGCGCGGGCAGATCGTGGCCGAGTACCGGCAGGCGCAGACGCTGCTCGGCCAGCTGACGACGGCTCAGCAGTGGTCGCTGGACAACTCGGGCGTCACCTCGCAGCAGATCACGGCCGTCCCCCCGGTCGGCGGGCGGGCCGCGCTGGCGATCAGCTTCGTCGAGTCCAAGCTGGGCCTCTGGTACGAGTGGGGCGGCACGGGAGATCCCAGCTTCGACTGCTCGGGCCTGGTGCAGGCGGCCTGGGCGGCGGCCGGCGTGCAGCTGCCCCGGGTGACCTGGAGCCAGATCGACGTCGGCCAGCCGGTGCCCGCGCAGCTCGCCGATCTGCAGCCGGGCGACCTGATCTTCTATCTCAGCGGCGCGCACGTGGCCATGTACGTGGGCAACGGCCTGGTGATCCACGCGCCGACGACCGGACAGCAGATCCAGTACGGCGAGTGGGACATGATGCCGATCACCGCGGTACGGCGTGTCCTTCCCACCACGCAGCCCGGAGTCTGAGAATTCCAGGAAATCCGGCCGCTGCGCCGATTTCCGGGTGGTTCTGTGTCGGTGGCGGGAAGTAGCATCGCGAATACGACCACATACCTCGGATGATTCGAGTCGCGATGCGCATTGCCTTATTCGTCACCTGCGTCAACGACGTGGCGTTCCCCGGCACCGGGATCGCCGCGGTACGAGTGCTGGAGCGGCTCGGCGTCGAGGTGGACTTCCCCGAGGCGCAGACCTGCTGCGGCCAGATGCAGTACAACACCGGCTATCCCGCGGAGGCCAGGCCCTTAGCCGAGAAGTTCGCCCGCGATTTCCGCGGCTACGAGGCGATCGTGGTCCCCTCGGGCTCGTGCGGCGCCTTCATCCGCGACATCCATCCCCGGCTCTCGGCCGCGGCCGAACCGCCGCCCGTCTACGAGCTGACGGAGTTCCTCCTCGACGTCCTGAAGACCGAGGACGTGGGCGCTTACTTCCCGCATCGGGTCGCCTATCATCCGACCTGTCATTCCTCCCGGCTGCTGAAGCTGGGCGATCGCCCGACGCGTCTGCTCAGCCGGGTCGAGGGGCTGGAGCTCGTCGAACTGCCGGGGGCCGAGGAGTGCTGCGGTTTCGGCGGGACGTTCTCGGTGAAGAATCCGGACGTCTCGGCGGCGATGGGCGCGGACAAGGTGGCGCACGCCGTGGCCAGCGGCGCCGAATTCCTCGTCGCGGCGGATAATTCGTGCCTGATGCACATCGGCGGCACCGCGCGACGTGCCGCGGCGCCGATCAAGACCCTGCACCTGGCCGAGGTGCTGGCGGCCACGAAGGAGAAAGCATGAAGACGGACGTCGGAATGCCCTCGTTCCCGGCCGCCGCCCGCGTGGCCACGAAGGACACGCAGCTGCGCGCGAACCTGACCCGCGCCACGCACACGATCCGCGACAAGCGCGCCAAGGCCGTCGCCGAGCTCGAAGACTGGGCCGAGCTGCGCGAGGCGGGCAAGCAGATCAAGGACCACACGCTGCGCCACCTCGACCGGTACCTGATCCAGTTGGAGAAGGCCGTGACCGCCGCGGGCGGCCACGTGCACTGGGCCGGTGACGCGGCCGAAGCCAACCGGATCGTCGCCGACCTCGTGAAAGCAACTGGCGAGACCGAGGTCGTCAAGGTCAAGTCGATGGCCACGCAGGAGATCGGACTCAACGAGGCGCTGGCGGCCGAGGGCATCACCGCCTACGAAACGGACCTGGCCGAGCTGATCGTGCAGCTAGGCGACGACCGGCCCTCGCACATCCTGGTGCCCGCGATCCACCGCAACCGCACCGAAATCCGTGAAATCTTCCGGACGAAGATGGCCGCCTGGGGACGGCCCGCGCCGGAGAACCTCACCGACACCCCCGCCGACCTCGCCGAGGCCGCGCGCCTGCACCTGCGCGAGAAATTCCTGCGCGCCAAGGTCGCCGTCTCCGGCGCCAACTTCATGATCGCGGACACCGGGACGCTCGTCGTCCTCGAATCCGAAGGCAACGGCCGCATGTGCCTGACCCTGCCCGAGACACTCATCTCCGTCGTCGGCATCGAGAAGATCATCCCGACCTGGCAGGACCTCGAGGTCTTCCTCCAGCTACTCCCCCGCTCGTCGACCGCCGAGCGGATGAACCCTTATACGTCGATGTGGACCGGCGCGAGTGATGGCGACGGCCCGAGCGAGTTTCACCTCGTACTCCTCGACAACGGCCGCACCGACACCCTCGCCGACGAGGTCGGTCGCCAGGCCTTGCGCTGCATCCGCTGCTCGGCCTGCCTCAACGTCTGCCCGGTGTACGAGCGCGCCGGCGGCCACGCGTACGGCTCCGCCTATCCGGGACCGATCGGCGCCATCCTCAGCCCGCAACTGCGCGGCACCGCCAGCGAAATCGACGCCTCACTCCCCTACGCATCAACGCTCTGCGGCGCCTGCTACGAGGTCTGCCCCGTCGCCATCGACATCCCCGAGGTCCTCGTCCACCTCCGCGAACGCGTCGTCGAAAACGAGCCGGGACACAAGGCCGAACGCGCCGCGATGAAGGCGGCGACCTACGCGATGACGCACCCAGCCGCGTACCGCGCGGCCGAGGCCGTCGCGATCAAAACGAGGAAGCTCCAGCCCAAGAAAAAGCTGCCGATCGGACCGGCGAAGGCTTGGACCGACAGCAGGGACCTGCCGGAGCTGCCCAAGCAGACCTTCCGGCAGTGGTGGAAGGAGACGCACCGATGACGGTTGGCAGTAGCAGCACCAGTTCACGCGAGCAGATCCTGGCCCGGATCAGGCGCGCACTCGCCGACGTGCCGACCGACGAGCCCGAAGCCGTCAGCCGCCAATACCTAGACGAGCACGGCGAGCACACGGAAGCCGAGACCATCGACCTCCTCGCCGAGAACCTCGCGGACTACCGCGCCCACGTGCACCGCTGTTCCGAGGAAGAAATCCCCTCCACCATCGCCAGACTCCTGGCCGACCACGGCTCCGCAAGCGTCGTCATCCCCGATGGACTCCCCGTCGCATGGCAGTCGGCGATCGCCGTCACCCGCATCCCCGACGCCCCCGACCTGACCCCGCGCCAACTCGACGACGTCGACTCCGTGATCAGCGCCTGCGCTCTCGCCATCGCCGAGACCGGCACCATCGTCCTCGACGGCGGGCCGGGCCAGGGCCGCCGAATGCTCACGCTCGTCCCCGACCACCACATCTGTGTCATCCGCGTACCCGGGCAGGTCGTCGCGTCCGTCCCACGGGCCCTCCCCCGGCTGGACCCGACACGGCCGCTGACCTGGATCTCCGGCCCGTCCGCGACCAGCGACATCGAACTCGACCGCGTCGAGGGCGTGCACGGACCCCGCACCCTCGACGTCATCCTCGCGAGCTAAAAGTAGGGCGTTGTCGACCCATTCGGCTGACCGGAGGTGCGGCGCGTCGGCGGCGGACGTCTCCTGGAACGGAGACCGACGACGTCGAGGCGATACAGGTGGTGGTCCGGGTGCTGGTACGCGCGCTGAACAGGCGGCTGGTGAGGCGGGGGACGGCGCTGGTCGCGGTCGTCGGGATCGGGGCCCTCGGGCTGGCCGGCTGCTCCTCGTCGGGCGGGTCGAGTTCGTCATCGTCGTCGTCGAGCACGAGTTCCTCCGGCCTCGGCGGGTCGAGCCTGCAGGCGAACTACGAGAGCGTCATCTCCACGGTGATGCCCTCGGTCGTGCAGATCACCAGCTCCAACGAGCTCGGGTCCGGGATCATCATGGACGCGAAGGGCGACATCGTCACGAACAACCACGTGGTCGCCGGGTCCAGCGACTACAAGGTGACGCTCTCCACCTCGAGCGAGACGTACGACGCGAAGGTCCTCGGCCGCTTCCCGCAGGGCGACCTCGCGGTGATCAGACTGACCGACCCGCCGTCCGACCTGAAGCCCGCCACGTTCGCCGACTCGGCCAAGTTGACCGTCGGGCAGATCGTGCTGGCCATGGGCAACCCGATCGGGCTCTCCAGTTCGGCGACGAACGGGATCATCTCCGCCACCGGGCGCACCGTCGGCGAGCCCGAGAGCGCGAACTCGCCCGCCACGACGTTGACCGACATGATCCAGACCTCGGCGCCCATCAACCCCGGCAACAGCGGCGGGGCGCTGGTGGACCTGACCGGGGCCGTCGTCGGGATTCCGACGCTCACCGCGGTCGACCAGGACCTCGGCGGGACGTACCAGGGCATCGGGTTCGCGATCTCCTCCGACACCGCGACGAACATCGCCGACCAGATCGTCAGCTCCGGCAAGGTCACCGACTCGGGGCTCGCCTCGCTCGGCATCACCGGGCGTTCGGTCGTGGACACCAACTCCAAGCCGGTCGGCGTGGGCGTGGTGGAAGTCACGTCCGGCGGTCCGGCGGCCAACGCGGGGATCGTGACGGGCGACGTCATCACCTCGCTGAACAAGGTGGCCGTCACGTCGATGGCCGCGCTGTCCGCCGAGCTCTCGACGCTCAAGCCGGGGCAGCAGGTGCCGGTCGCGATCACCAAGGACAGCGGATCTGGCAGCACGGGATCCAGCAGCACGGTCACCGTCACGCTGGGTACTTTGACGGTCTCCTGAGCTTTCCGGATATCTTGGGTATACAATGTAATATTGTGGTTTCAGGCGGGTCAACGCGACGGCAGATGACGGGAGCGGCGCAGCTCATGGGCTCGGCGTCTCAAATGCGGTCCGGATTCTGGGATCGGCTAGACGTCCGCCCCGATGCGGTGCGACCCTGAGCTCATGTCCCCTGCCATAGACCGCACCGTCTTGTCATGCGACGCGGTGCCCCTCCGGGCGCGCGGCCGTGGCGTCGCGCTGGTCTCGCGTCGGCATGTGGACTTCGGCCGGAGCTCCAGCGCGATCTGTCAGGCGTAGTCCCTGCCCAGCCCGTTGTAGACCCGTAAGTACCGCAGCAAAGTCGCCATCGCGTCGAAGGATTCCCTTTTATGACGACCGCAGAGTCGCGCCCGCCAGCCTCCACCGAACCCGCCCGCACGACGGCCAGCGTCAAGACGCACCAGGTCCGCCGGCACCGGGGCGAGGGGCAGTGGGCCAAGGGGCACTTCACCCCGCTCAACGCGAACGAGCAGTTCAAGAAGGACGACGACGGACTCAACGTGCGCGCCCGGATCGAGAACATCTACTCGGTCCGCGGCTTCGACTCGATCGACGGCGCCGACCTGCGCGGACGCATGCGCTGGTGGGGCCTGTACACCCAGCGGCGGCCCGGGATCGACGGCGGACGGACCGCGGTGCTCGAGCCCGAGGAGCTGGACGACAAGTACTTCATGCTGCGGGTGCGCATCGACGGGGGCCGGCTCACCCTCGCCCAGCTGCGCGCGATCGCGACCGTCTCGACCGACTACGCCCGGGGCACCGCGGACGTCACCGACCGGCAGAACATCCAGCTGCACTGGATCCGGATCGAGGACGTGCCGGCGATCTGGAAGATCCTCGAGGGCGTGGGCCTGAGCACCACCGAGGCCTGCGGCGACACCCCGCGCGTCATCCTCGGCTCGCCGGTCGCGGGCGTGGCCAAGGACGAGATCATCGACGGCACGCCGGCCGTCGACCGGATCCAGTCGGAGTTCATCGGCTCCAAGGAGTTCTCGAACCTGCCGCGCAAGTTCAAGACGGCGATCTCCGGCTCGCAGGACGTGGTGCACGAGACGAACGACATCTCCTTCGTCGGCGTCGTGCACCCGGAGCACGGGCCCGGCTTCGACCTGTGGGTCGGCGGCGGCCTGTCCACCAACCCGCAGTTCGCCAAGCGGCTCGGCGCCTTCGTGCCGATCGCCGAGGTGCCCGAGGTGTGGGCCGGGGTCTGCGGGATCTTCCGCGACTACGGCTACCGCCGACTGCGCACCCGGGCCCGGCTGAAGTTCCTGATGGCCGACTGGGGCCCGGAGCGCTTCCGCGAGGTGCTGGAGACCGAGTACCTCAAGCGGACGCTGATCGACGGCCCGGCCCCCGCCTTCGTGCCGCCGGTCGAGCGCGACCACGTCGGCGTGCACGAGCAGCGGGACGGCAACTTCTACATCGGCTTCGCCCCGCGCGTCGGCCGGGTGGACGGCCCGACGCTCGCGAAGATCGCGGACGCCGCCGAGGCCGCGGGCTCGGACCGGGTGCGCACCACGACCGACCAGAAGATGCTGATCCTCGACGTCACCGCCGACCGGGTCGAGCCGCTGGTGGACGCGCTGGCCGCGCTCGACCTGCAAGTGCGCCCGAGCGTCTTCCGGCGGCACACGATGGCGTGCACCGGCATCGAGTTCTGCAAGCTGGCGATCGTCGAGACCAAGGCGCTGGCCTCGGCGACGATCGACGAGCTGGAGAAGCGGCTGCCCGACTTCGACACGCCGGTCACCCTCAACGTCAACGGCTGCCCGAACTCCTGCGCGCGGATCCAGACGGCGGACATCGGGCTCAAGGGCCAGCTCGTCCGGGACGCCGAGGGCAACCAGGTCGAGGGCTTCCAGGTGCACCTCGGCGGGCACTTCGGCTCGGACCTGGACGACTCAGGGTCCTTCGGCCGCAAGGTGCGCGGGCTGAAGGTGACGGCCCGTGAGCTGCCGGATTACGTCGAGCGGGTGCTGCGCAACTACGAGGCGGCGCGCAACGAGGGCGAGTCCTTCGCGGAGTGGACGGTCCGGGCGTCGGAAGCCGAGCTGGCCTGATCGACCATCAGAAAAGCGTAGCGACGTGGACGCGGTGGGTAGGGGGGCCGAGCCGGACGGCGGCGGTTACCCGCCTGTCGCCTACCAGTCGGTAACTATCCCGCCTTCCCGCAGTACTCTTGCTCCATGACTGAGGCCTACATCGTCGGCGCGGTCCGGACCGCGGTCGGCAGGCGCGGCGGTGCGCTCAGCGGCGTGCACCCGGCCGACCTCGGCGCGCACGCGCTCGGCGCCCTGATGGAGCGCACCGGCGTGGACCCGGGAGCGGTGGAAGACGTCGTGTTCGGGTGCATCGACACGGTCGGGCCGCAGAGCACGGACATCGCGCGCACGTCCTGGCTCGCGGCCGGGCTGCCGGAGCACGTGCCGGGCGTGACGATCGACCGGCAGTGCGGGTCCTCGCAGCAGGCGGTGCACTTCGCCGCGCAGGGCGTCATGTCCGGGACCCAGGACCTCGTGGTCGCGGGCGGGGTGCAGAGCATGTCGCAGGTGCCGCTGTGGTTCTCCGGCATGGCCGCGGTCGAGTCGCTCGGGATGACCGAGGGGCCGTTCCACGGCTCCGCGGGTTGGGTGGAGCGCTACGGCAAGCAGCCCGTCAGCCAGTTCCACGGCGCCGAGCGGATCGCCGAGCAGTGGAAGATCTCCCGCGCCGAGATGGAGGAGTGGGCGCTGCGCTCGCACACCCGGGCGCTGGCCGCGATCGACGCCGGATACTTCGAGCGCGAGATCGCCCCGTATCAGGGCTTCGCGACCGACGAGGGGCCGCGGCGCGGCACCAGCCTGGAGCAGATGGCGGGCCTGAAGACGCTGGTGGACGGGGGCCGGCTGACCGCCGCGGTCTCCTCCCCCACCAATGACGCGGCGGCCGCGCTGCTGATCGCCTCCCCCGAGGCGGTCCGCGTGCACGGGCTGACCCCGCGCGCCCGCATCCACCACCTCTCGGTGCGCGGCGACGACCCCATCACGATGCTGACGGCCCCGATCCCGGCCACCGCGCACGCGTTGCGCAAAACCGGATTGAACCTCGACGAGATCGATCTCGTGGAGATCAACGAGGCCTTCGCCAGCGTGGTGCTGGCCTGGTTGCGGGAGACCGACTGCGACCCGGCGAAGGTGAACGTCAACGGCGGGGCGATCGCGCTCGGCCACCCGATCGGCGCCACCGGCGCGAGACTGATGACGACTCTGCTGCACGAACTGGAGCGCACCGGGGGACGCTACGGACTGCAGACCATGTGCGAGGGCGGTGGCCAAGCGAATGTGACGGTCATCGAAAGACTCTGAGAAAACGCAACATCGAGGCATAGACCACCCCGGCCCGGTTAGGCTCCCAACATGGCGATGATCGAACTCCCGCGTCCCGAAGAGGCCCTGGCCTCGGGACCGCCCTGGCTTTGGTGGGCGCAGCGCGGAGAGAAGGCGCGGCTGGCCGGCATGGCCCTGCCCGCGGACAATTTCGACTTCACAAGGCTCTCCGAACTGGGCTTCGACACCGTCGTCTCCCTCATCGGCTTCGGCAACTACAGTCCGGCGCCGCTCGAACGCCACGTGTTCACCTTGCACGATCTGGTCGGCGGAGGACTTCCGCCGGACCCGGTGAACGAGGAGCTGGAGCTCCGCGCCGCCGTCACCAAGGTGGGCTCGCTGCTGGACGAGGGCCGCAACGTGGTCGTGCACTGCCGCGCCGGCATCGGCCGCACCGGCACCGTCATCGCGTGCAGCCTCGCCGCCCGCGGCTACGACCCGGACGAGGTCATCCCGTGGCTGGACAAGGTGCAGCGCCTGCGCACCGGCCACGAGGGCTGGCCCGAGTCGCGCTGGCAGAGCCTGATGGTCTCCCGCTTCACGGCGTAGGCCGGGCAGGCCGAGCCAGGCCCGGTTCGGGCTCGGCCGACTAGCCGTGGCCGTGTACCGACTACGCGTCCGGGTCCCAGTCGTGCAGCTGCTGCATCAGACGTCCGTCGCCGTCGACCTGCAAAGTGTCGAGAGGGAGCCGGTCGTAGAAGACGAGGACGAGCTCGCTCGCCGTGGCCCGAGCGGAGGCGTCGGCAGCGGTGGCGGTGGCGGCGTCAGGCAGACGGGAGCTGCGTGCGCCGTCGGCGGAGAGCGAGAGGCGCCACGACCCGCCCTCGGCGGCGTGGAAGTCGATGACAGCGGCCTCATGCGGCCACGGAGACGCCGTTGAGGCGCAGGTGGCAAGGAACTCCTCGACACCGTCGAGTGCCGCCTCGTCCGGCAGCGGCTGCGCGGCGCCCGCAGTGATCTGGGCGTCGTAGGTGTGCACCGTGGCCTCCTGAACCTGGTGCCGGCCGACGGCGCCGGAGGTCTCTGGCGAATCCGACTCCTCACCCCACCACGTCCAGCAACGGCGATCCGGTCCGGCCTCGCCCAGCGCGTCCAGCAACTGCCGCGTCCCCTCGGCCGACCAGGCCAGCAGCGCGTCGCGCTCCCGAGGCGGAGCCTCGCCGCCCTCCAACGCGGGCGGGTCGGCGTCGGCCGGACCGGCCTTGACGATGGCGGCCCACCGGCGCTGCACCTTGCCCAGGTGCTGCACCAGGTCCAGCAGCGTCCACTCCGGGCAGGTCGGCACCTGCACGTCGAGTCCGGAGGCGGACATGGCCGCCGCACGGAAGGCGGTCGACCGTTCGTCGATCAGCCGCAGCAGGGCGGGAAACTCGAGAGTCTTTTGCACACGGGCTGTGTATCACCGTGCTCCAACCTCGGGACAGCGATTTACTTCGCTCGGGTCCTGCGGGAATGTGGGTGCTTCTGCCGTGTTCGTGGGTTCGGGTTCCGGGTTGACGGTTGGTGGTCGGCCTTCCTACGTTCCGGTGCTGCGCTCCGCTTCGCGCCGGACCTCGTACGGCGGGCGTCGTCCTTCCTCCGGTCGTCCTCCACGCGCACTGTGGTCTGTGGGTGGGGTCGGGTCGGCTCCTGACGTGGGCGGATGGTGGAAAGTCAAGGTCAACTGCGCCTCCGGCGGACCGGCTCAGAGAGCATCGGGGGGTGTTGGTCCGGCTGGGGTTGGCGCGGGCTGGGGTTTTACCCCGTGGTGGCTGTCGCCGGTTGGGTCGCTCTCCTCGCCTGGCACCGGAGGCGACCAGGAACCTGCCGGGGGTGCAACCGGCGGCAGGGTTCGTGGATGCTGAATTCAACATTCGCCGGTTGCACCCCCGGCAGAACCCCTGGTAGGGCTGCGCCTGCCAGGCGAGGAGAGCAACCCGACCTCAGCCGGAAGACTGTGCGCTGCGCTCGGGCCCGGGTGTCGTCCGCTCGGCTTTCGATGTGAAATTTAACCGTGGACCCGACAGGTCCGGGGTCGAGGTGAAATTCCGCATCGGACGCCGGGGCCTGAACGCTCCACCTACTTGATCAACGAACCGGTGATCACCCGAGTTCCCTGAAAAGATGTCAGATCCGGGAACCGGCCGGGCCTGCCGGTCGTTGATCAATTGAGTGCCCGCGTTGGACCTGCGGTCGATGTGAAATTTAACCGCGAGCGGCGCGGCCGGGATGCCTCCTGAAGCGGAGGGTTTCTCCGGAAGTGGAATTTCACATCGGAGCTGGAGGATATTAACTCGCAACTCCGCGTGTCGCCGGGCCTCCATATGGTAGCGCCGCAATGTCGTTGAGGCGCTCCGGTTTCGACCAGGTCATGAGCCTGCGGGCCCATACGATTGCCCACCAGATCTGCCACGGCCGTGGTCCTGTTCGTCGGGCCGTCAGAGAAGACTGAGGTGAATACGCCTACGCTCAGACACGGCGGCTCCTCGTCCGAATGCGATGCTATCGAGGTAAAGCGTGAGGCCACGACGTGATCACGAACATCAGGATCGACCCCTACCGTACGAGCGAGCCGCGACACGCGGAGTTGCGAGTTAATATCCTCCAGCTCCATCGGTACCGGGCGGCGGGCCCACGGTTAAATTCCACATCGAAAGCCGAGCGGGCGACTCCGGGGCCGAGCGCAGCGCACAGTTCTCCGGCTGAGGTTGGGTCGCTCTCCTCGCCTGGCAGGCGCAGCCCTACCAGGGGTTCTGCCGGGGGTGCAACCGGCGAGAGCGAAATTCAGCAACAGCGCGAAGCCACCGCCGGTTGCGCCCCCGGCAGGTTCCTGGTCGCCTCCGGTGCCAGGCGAGGAGAGCGACCCGACCGGCGACAGCCACCACGGGGTAAAACCCCACCACACGCAAACCCCGGGACGACCGACACCCCCCGATGCTCTCTGAGCCGGCCCGCCGGAGGCGCAGTTGACCTTGACTTTCCACCATCCGCCCACGTCAGGAGCCGATACGACCTCACCCACAGACCACCGTGCGCGTGGAGGACGACCGGAGGAAGGACGACGCCCGCCGTACGAGGTCCGGCGTGGAGCGCAGCGGAACACCGGAACGTAGGAAGGCCAACCACCAACCGTCAACCCGGAACCCGAACCCACGGACACGCCAAAAGCGCCGAAAAAGCACTTGGGTGACGCGGCGCCCGGTTGCTAGGCTCGCGGTCGACCGTGAAGTCTTCGCAGCTTCGTAGGGAGGTGAGACCCGTGTGCACAGCAGTCACCCACGGGTGCTCCCTCAGCGCGTCACGGTCCGGCGGCTGACGATGTAGGTGTCGCCGGGGAGCGCCTTGAGATCGAGGCTCTCCTTGGAAGCAGACACCGATGGACACGAAGCCTTTCACCCCCCGCCCGAGCGGACGCGCGATGCAGATCATGCGCGTCGCGGACGGGATTTGGCATGCGCTGGAGGACGACCTGGTGGTCGGCCGCGGACACGCCGGGCGCAGGCCTGACGGACGAGTGTTCGTCAGCATCGACGCCTGGCACCTCACCGGCTTCGACCAGTTGGCCGAGGCGATGCTGGCGGCTTTGCCCGCACCGCTCTACACGCTCGTCGACGAAGCCGACGTTGAGCTGGCATCCGGCTGGCAGCGGCTCGGCTTCACGGTCCGGCGCCGCGAGTGGGAGTTCGCCGTGCCGACCGACCCGTGTGTCACAGAGCTTGAAGCAGTCCTCCCACCGCCGGGCGTCACGATCGTGCCCGTCGGCTCGGCGGACGAGGGGCTGTTGCGGGCCCTGGATCGCACGATCCGCGCGGAGGTCGGGGCGGGCGCCGGTTGGCAGTCGATGCCCGCGGAGGTGCGTCCCCGGCCTGCGGGCGACACCATCGTCGACCCGACACGGTACGCGGTGGCCGCGGCGCCGGACCGGTACTTGGGCCTGCTGCGGTTGGTGACGGCGACTCGGCAGCCGCGCATCGGCCTGATCGCGGTCCGAGCCGACTCGCAGCGCCGCGGTATCGCCCGTGCGCTGCTGGCCCATGTGCTCGGCACGCTGGACCGCCGTGGGATCGCTACGGCGTCGATCGAAGTCGACGAATCCAACGAGGCGGCGCTGGCGCTGTTCGAGGGCATCGGGAGCCGGCGGACGGGCAGCAGTCTGGAGTTGGCGCGATGACGAAGCGGCCGGACAGCATCGAAGTCGAGGGGCATGTCGTCGAGTGCCTACGCAGCGCGATGTTCACCGTGGAGCTCGAGAACGGCCACAAGGTGCTTGCGCACATCAGCGGGAAGATCCGCAAGAACTACATCAAGATCTTGCCGCAAGACCGGGTACTGGTGGAGCTGACGCCCTACGACCTGACGCGCGGCCGGATCGTCTTCCGCTACCGGAACTAGCCGCGGCAGGGTCTGACGGGCCCCTCTCCTCACCAACCAGCTGACACTAAGGTGGAGTGAAATCTGCCTGATCAGGTACGTTGCTTCGGATTCCGAGCTAAATGCTTCGGAATCCGAGGTAACGCGAAGGTTACGCGTCTCACACGCGCGTCCGCATGTCGGGACGAGGTAGACGCGGACGGTTCTGGATGGCACTCTCGAAGCATGTCCCGCTCTGGAATCGCCCTCGTAGGTCGGCTGCACGTCGACCTCAAGCGCGTCTCCAGCGCCGTCTGTCTGCCGACCAGCTGACCCCATCCCGCTGCTCTGAACCAGCCTCAGCGTCAAGCGCCTGACTCCCCCGGCGCCCGCGAGGCGAAACGCGGGCCGGGCTCCGCGTCGGCCGGGACACCTTCTCCCCTCCGGCCCAGGCCAAGGCCCGCACCCGTCCGACCCCGGAAGAGGACTCCGCTGTGAGCGAACGTGCCGCACCGCAGTACTGCCCGTACTGCGGCGATGAGGACCTGCGTCCCGAGGTGCTGTCCGAGGACAAGCCGGAGGCGAGCCACGGCGTGTGGCTGTGCCGGGCCTGCGCCCGCGTCTTCAGGCTCTCTTTCGTCGGGCTCAGTAGCCTGAGCACGGCCGTCGCCGGTCGGGCGGTGTCCGACTGATGACCGAGCTCATATCACGCACCGAGACGACGGAGGCGGCCCTGCGCGCGTTGGCCGACGAGGCGGAGGCTCGCTTCGCGGACCGACCTGCCGCGGAGGTGCTCGCCTGGGCCGGGCAGACCTTCGGTTCCAACCTGGTGCTCGCCTCCTCGATGGCCGATACGCACCTCGTGCACCTGACGCAGACCGTGGTGCCGGGTGTCGACGTGCTGTTCCTGGACACCGGCTATCACTTCGCCGAGACCATCGGCACCCGGGACGCGGTGGCGGCTGTCTACGACGTGAACCTGGTCACGATCCTGCCGCGGCGGACGGTCGCGGAGCAGGACGCGGAGTTCGGCGCCCAGCTGCACGATCGGAATCCCGAGCAGTGCTGCGCGCTGCGGAAGGTCGAGCCGCTCGAGCGCGGCCTGTCTCCGTACACGGCGTGGATCAACGGCATGCGCCGGGTGGACGCGCCGACGCGCAAGGACATCCGGACCGTCGACTACGACGCCA
>Ga0185299_10001239_pt1 | contig 52358 bp, 40 predicted proteins | sample PaiPotPPA55metaG_FD_128002 | JGI IMG/M metagenome (GOLD analysis project Ga0185299, IMG submission 128002) | Iron sulfur acid spring bacterial and archeal communities from Banff, Canada, to study Microbial Dark Matter (Phase II) - Paint Pots PPA... ... | reverse complement strand
CCGGAAGAGGTAAAGGCAATTCAAAACGCATTGGCCGACCAAAAATTGGTGATCGCCGATGGCCACCATCGCTACGAGACGGCCCTGAACTATCGCAACGAGCGCCGCACCCTGACGGGCAAGACGATTGCGGACGCTCCATACGAGCGCGCCATGATGACGTTTATTAATACGCAGGGGGCGGGTTTGACGATTCTTCCCACGCATCGCGTGGTTGCAAAACTGCGGGAGTTCAATTGGCCTGAGTTGCGCAGGTACTTGGAGCCGTGGTTTACGGCGGAAAGCATCGAGTATGCAGATGAGAGCGGAAAGCAAAAGACACGAGAAGAGTTTGTGCGGAAGCTGGCGGCAGCACGAAAGAAACGTGCCATTGGCGTCTATCCGACGGTGACAGACACGAACAAGCGCGCCTTTTACGTGCTGACGCTACGCGAAGGCGCGGATTTGAACCGGCTTTTGCATAACGTTTCCCAGTTGCAACGAGAGCTGGACGTGGTGCTGTTGCATGAGGGAATTCTGGAGCCGGGCTTGGGCATCACGCCGCAATCGGTTAAGGCCGAAGCTAATCTTGGTTATGAGCGAGAAGCTGCAGCGGCGCTGGATGCGGTGGATAGCGGCGCAGCGCAGATCGCTTTCTTGCTGAATCCTTGCGATGTAGAGGAAGTGGTGAAAATTGCCACGGCTGGAGAAGTGATGCCGCAGAAATCCACGGATTTTTATCCGAAGCTGATGAGCGGAATTGCGATGTATAGCGTGGATCCAGAACACGCTTGAGCGTATCAGCGAAATAGAATGGCGCGTGTTGACGCAAAAGCCCCACACGAAAAAGCGTGCTGGCCCTCGCTGCGGCAACTAGGCCGTTGCGACGTTGATTAAAATTGCGGGCTTATGGCTTGAGTTAATTTACTTGAAGCTGGCTACCGCTTCGGACTCACTGTTATACACGTCGAAAACCGTCAGCAACTTGGTGATCTGCAGAACTTCCTGGAACTTGGCGCCCAGGTGGCACAGCTTTAGAGCCGCGCCTTGCGACTTGGCGCTGTGATGCGCGGCAACCAGGGTCCCGAGGCCGGCGCTGTCGATGAACGTGATATTGGCCATGTTCAGCACGATTTTCTTTTTGCCTTCGGCCACCAAAGCCTTAACCCGTTCGCGCAGTGCGTTGCTCTCTTCACCCAGCACGATGCGGCCATCCAGGGCGACCACGGACACGCCGTCCACTTCGCGATTTGTAAATTTCAATGCCACTTTAGTTTCCTCCTCGTCGAAAAAGAACTCCGGACCTAGCTGCACCGGCGCCGCAAAGCTTATCAATAATAGTCCGCGCAGGACATGTAATAACCGCATACCGTACAAATCAACTTGCAGCGGCGGGATTCGAGCCGCTGCGAGCAAACGGGGCAATACTCCGAAGCATGTTCGTAGGGCGCGGACGTGGAAATAGAAGCATTCGAAGACTGCATCGAATGATCCGGTGGGAGAACGTCGTGCGTCGGCACCTGCTTCGTTATAGATTGCACAGTTCGAAGGTTATAGCACATCCCCGGAAAACGGGGAAGCTTTGCGGGTGCGGTTGTAGATGCAAAATTGAATGTTGACGCGCTCTCAAAACGCTCTTTAGCATAAGGGGTATAAATCGAGGGTTTCCTTATGCGCGAGTGCAATTCACAAATGTTCCTGGGCAGCGGGAGTCCGATCAAGAACCATGGTCAATGATGAGCAGACTGTCTAATAAAGTGGCGATTGTGACGGGCGCGTCCAAAGGCATAGGCGGTGGGATCGCAATGGCCTTCGGAGCTGCGGGACAAGAAGCTGGTTGGTGCTTTCCAAAAAAACTATATGAGGCTGGCTAAGCTGCAAGAAACCAAGTCAACGATTCGCTTCAGCTCCAGGTTGTTTCGGCCCAAGGCAAACGAAAAGACCGGGTCGTGGACCCTACCTCTGCCCAAGAACGCGAGTACGAGGCTTCCATCACGAGGCATGACGATGGTGGAGGGAACGATCAATAGCTTCCCTTTTCGAGCCGCTCTCGAACCAACCGGCAAAGGAAGTCACTGGCTCAGGGTTAACAAGACCATGCGCGAAGCCGCAGGCGCAGATGCTGTAGGCAAGGTAACGGTGGAAATTACGCGGGCCGGAGAAGAGCCGGAAATCAGGGTGCCAGTGGATCTTCGTAAAGCGCTTGCAGCCGCCCCGCTGGCGCGGGCAGGGTGGGAGGACATTACACCAATGGCGCGCCGGGATTGGATTTTCTCGATAAGCTCAGCCAAGCAACCGGAAACGCGCAGGCGCCGGATCGAGAAAGCGTGCGACATGCTTGCCTCTGGAAAGCGACGACTATGTTGTTTTCCAGGTATAAAGTGGCTTATGAAGAATAAAGCAAAATCATGCGGAATGTGGCTTCCGTTGCCGAACTCACAAAATCACTTTTTGCCGATAGGAGAATCCGATGCGACTTCAAAGTAACTACTTTTCTGATTATCACAACCTAAAGCTGACACGAGATGACAAAGGTGTGCTGGTCGCTGAGTTCCACAACAACGGCGGACCGTTCATTATGACCGCGAAAGCTCACACTGAATTTGTCGATGCCTTCTACCGGATTGCGCAAGATCGGGCGAACAAGATCGTAATTCTGACGGGCGCAGGTGGAGACTTCATTACTGATGTCGATTGGTCCTCTTTCGGCGATGCCTCCGATCCCGGCATTTGGAGCCAAGTTCACGACGAAGGCGTTCAGGTTTTGGAAAACATAGCCAACATACGCGTGCCGGTCATCGCGGCTATCGAGGGACGTGCCCACGTGCACTCAGACTACGCGCTACTTGCCAGTGTAATTGTGGCGGCCGAGGGTGCGACCTTCCAGGATGTGGCCCACTTCTCCGCAGGCGTTGCGCCCGGCGACGGAATCTTTACCACCTGGAGTTATCGCGCTGGAGCGGGACGAGCGGAGGCGTTCCTGCTCAATCCACAGCCGCTCAGGGCGCAAACCGCATATGAATGGGGAGTGGCTGCCGAGGTTGTGCCGAACGGTAAGGCGCTGTCCCGAGCTCGGGAATTGGCCGAGCTGTACTTGAAGGCTCCGGAAGTGACGCGCCGCAACACGCGCGTGCATTTTATCCAGCCGTTGAAAGAGCGCATCGTGCGAGAAGTTGGCTACGGACTGTCGCTCGAAGGAGCGTCGGCAGCCGATCTCGTCAAATCAATGCGAGCTAAGAGTGAACCCGTCGCTCGGAAAGGAAAATCCGCATGAGGAGCACCGAAAGCACCTTATCCGCCCAGGTTCGTAACAAGACGCAGCCGGAAGAATTTGATCTGGTGATTCTCGCGGGCGGCACAGGCTCCACTGACCAGCGATAAGAAAAGGCTCCAAATGACTGCCATATGGATTTTGTGATTCAATTGTCGCGATGGAACAAACTCAGATTAATCCGCGCCCGGTAGTCGGAGCGATTATCGTGGTGAGCGGCCTCGCCGTGTCATTCCTGCTATGGCTGCTGTACGTGCATCATGCCTCGGCTGATTTCGCCGGGCGATGGATGTTTTTGCCGGCCCTCAACGCGCTTCTGAACGGATTGTGCGCGATTACGCTCTGCGTGGGCTTGTATTTCATCAAACATCGCAACATAGAGGCGCATCGCAACAGCATGCTTCTGGCTTTCGCGTTCTCTTCCCTTTTTCTGGTCAGCTACATCGTGAACCACGCCTTGCATGGCGACACGATTTTCCCCGGCCACGGCTCGGTTCGCACGCTGTACCTTTCCATCTTAGCCAGCCACGTAATCCTTTCTATCGTCGCTCTGCCTATGGTGCTGACGACGTTCTTTTTCTCAATGACGGGCCGGTTCGCAATACACCGCCGAATCGCGCGCGTAACCTTCCCCATTTGGCTCTACGTTTCGATCACTGGCGTGGTCGTGTTCGTATTCCTGAAGGCGTACGCGTATTAGCCGTACCTGCCATTAAATCCGGCCTAAGTTAAGGAATACGGCGACGGGCAATAGCATTCCCTTTCAACTAGACGAATCTACGGCTTTTAAAGTGGAAAAGGGGGCATACTGAAACCACTGCTGAAGTTGCCGCATCAAACAAGCAATGGCAGAGTAATGGCAGCACGACCGCTGGCGATCCGGCGGCAGGTATGCAGGTGACCAACATGGGCCGGGTACTCTCTCTCGCAAGTCTTGCAACGATTCTTTTAATGGGCAATGTAAATGGGTTGGCGGCGCAAGGCCGCGGGGGTACGGGTGCGAGTGGCGGCGGCATGGGCGCCGGCGCGTCCGCTGGAGTGCATGGCGGGGCGATGGCTGCCCCTGCGCGGAGTGCTACCGGGCACATGACCAGTTCACCGGGAAGTCATTTGGCGATTCCGCGATCACCCAGCGGACAGCTTATGCCGCGGCGCGCTGGCACCACCTTGCGCGCAACCGGCCGCCTCAACGGAAGTACAAGTGCCCGCACGCGACAATTCAGAAGCACGCGCGGAGCTGGCCTGGACTTTTCAGATGAATCCAACGTGCCGGGGCTTGGATTTGATGCGGTACATGTGGCGGCGACGCGTGGGAACCGCACGGGCCTCGGGCGAGACAGGGGCCATGATCGCAATCGACGGAACGAATCCGGAGTGTTGTTTCCTTTTTTTGATGGCGGCGGATATTACGTGCCGACCGGGCCGGATATTTCCGGAGATGTCCAAGGGGACGCACAAGCCGTAGACGACGCGGAAGACCAAGGCCTTGGACCGGATGATCGCCCTTATGACCGGCCCCGCAACGTGAACCGTCCGCCGATGGAACAGCCCGGACCGCAGGCTAATGTTCCGGAATACGTATTCGTGAGACGGGATGGGACAGTTTTCTTTGCGGTCGCCTATTCGTGGGATCAAGGGTCGTTGCGCTACATTTCCAGTGAAGGAACGCGGCGTAGCGTTTCGCGCGACACGCTGGACTTGAAGGCGACCCAGCAGTTTAACGAAGAGCGCGGGCTTACGTTTCGTTCTCCGGCGTAATTTTCCCGCTTGGTCTGATCGGGTAGCAACGCCACTTCTTATGAGTGGCTTTTTTTTTGACAGCCAACAAAAAGAAATCCCAAAATACTGACAGGCGACCGATCGGGTTGGCGCACTCGGTTAGACCGATTCGACTTTTTTGAAGGGCTCGGGCATGACATAGCCGGACTGCGCCGGAAGGCCGGCGCGTTCGAGTTGCACGGTAGTGTGGCCGATCCCGAATTTGTCAGCTACTTTTTCCTGAATATCCGAGAGAATGCGTTCGCATTCATCAAGGTGCATATCCGGAATACGCGCGTGCAGACTCAGAGCGTTGTGGGCGTCTCCCAGCGACCAAATATGTACGTCGTGGACTTCCTGCACGCCCGGTACGGTGAGGACCGCCCGAGCCACATCTTCTACGCTCATTCCTTGAGGACGGCCTTCCAACAAAATGTGCGAGGATTGTCGCAAAATCCCGATGCTGGACCACAACACCAGCAAGCCAATCGCGACGCCCAACAAAGGATCGATCCAACGTAGCCCGGTCATATGAATGATGATCGCGCCCCCGATGATGGCGATATTGGAAAGCGCGTCGCCGAAATTGTGAACCAGGATGCTGCGCAAATTCAGATCGCCGCGGCCACGCACGAGAGCAAGAGTGATCCCCCCATTGACGGCCAGCGCAGCGAGCGACGTCCAGATCATCCAGCTTTCGACCACGTTGACCGGCGAGCGGAAGCGTTCGACAGCTTCGTACCCCAACCATAAAGACAAAAGCACAAGTACAGTGGCGTTGGTGAACGCCGCGAGAATTCCTGCCCGATGATAGCCATAAGTTTTTTCGTCGTCCGCCGGCCGCTGGGCCCAGCGCATCGCCAGATAGGAAATGCCCAAGGCCGGAACGTCGGAAAGATTGTGCACCGCGTCGTTCAGGAGCGCGACGCTGCGGCCCAAAACGCCACCAAAAATTTCAGCGACAACCAAACCTAGAGTGGCAATCATCGCCCATCCGAGGACCGAGGGCTCTAACACGGGGTGAGAGTGGCCAGCGTGGCTGCCGTGATCGCGGACGCCATGCGCATGGCTATGCACATGACCAGCTCCGCCGTGAACGTGCTCGTGGGACTGTGCAGACATCGATACCATTCTACGCGGGTCGCGCTCAGTAGTGCACAGACGGCCTGACATGAGTACAAGTGAAGAGTAACCTTTAGGCGCAAACTGCTGGGCGGCTTATTGGCTGTTTGACACCGCGCCGTGCGAATTGATTGACGGTCCGGCCAGTGACTGCCACGATGGCAGCAGCCCAGGGGCAGTACCTGAATGTTTACGTAGTTCCTGCACTGAATTTAATTGCGGGATACAGCCATGTGCACGAGGGTTGTGCGGTCTAAATAAATGAGCGAGGCCATTGCTAAATTGAGCTTTTGGGGTGTGCGCGGATCCACGCCAACGGTGGACCCAGGCACGTGGCGCTATGGCGGGAACACGCCTTGTCTTGAGCTGGTAACGCCAGACGGATTACAAATCATTCTGGATTGCGGTACAGGACTGCGCATGCTGGGCAGCCGCTGGGGCGCTCCCAATACGGGCAAAGCGCCGGAGACCCACATCCTGGTCACGCATTATCACTGGGATCACATCCAGGGGATTCCGTTTTTTGCGCCGCTGTATGACGAAAAAAATCACTTCCACTTTTACAGTTTCCGCTCGAAATACCTGGGACGGGACAGTTTGAAACAGGTGTTTGAGACGCAAATGGCATTGCCATATTTTCCCGTGAATATGTCGTCGATGAATGCCAAACGCAAATTTCAGGAAGTGGACGGCGGCGATAGCTTTCTCATCGGGAAAAATAAGGTGACGGCGCGCTGGCTGAATCACCCTCAGGGTTGCCTGGGTTTTCGCATCGAGACTTCCGCCGGAACGGTGGTGTACGCCACGGACAACGAGCCCGGGGACGCCAAGATGGAAAAAAGTCTTCGGGAACTGGCTGCCGGAGCGGATATTTTTATCAACGACGCGCAATTCACTCCAGAGCAATTGGCGACTACCAAGAAAGGCTGGGGGCACTCATCGTGGAAGGAAGGCGTGGATGTGGCGCGGGAAGTGGGCGCGACCACGCTGGTGCTTTTCCACCATGATCCGGATTCCGCCGACCGTGCGGTAGACACGATTTTGCGGGAAGCGCGCGAAGAATTTGATTCGGTGTTTGCGGCCAGCGAGGGCATGGTGATCACACTCGGAGCCGCTGGCGACCAGGTGCAGGCGCATATGCCCGGAATGCGCACGGCCTTGCGGCGGGAAGCCCAGTTTCGTGCACGCATTTGCGGCGTCACGGAAGGCGGCAAGCCGTTTGAAGAAGAGACGGTGGTGCGCGACCTGTCGCTGCAGGGCGCGCTGATTTCGCTTCAGCATTTGCCCAGACTGCAGTCGGAGTTACAAGTGACTATGGAAACGCCCGGTCCGAACGGATTGCAGACCATGCGATTGAGGGGTTACGTGGTGCGCATTGATGCGAGCACCGAAAAGGGCCACAGTGCGGTCGGAGTGGTTTTTACCGACTAGCGCGGTCGAATTTTCCGCGATCATTTATTTGTATTCTTTTGTTCCTGCAGGGCCTGTTCGATTTGCCAAGCCTGCACACGTTTGATGGCGACCGCCTCGACTTCCTCGCGAATTCCATCCTTTTCCAGAAAGTTATCGAAAGTAGAACCATTGTGAGCCGTGCTCTTGCCACTTTTTCTGGCGTTCATGGAATTCCTCGTTTGTTGCTTACCTTTGTTGCTTCTCGCCAACTCTGGACGACGGTGAATAAAAAATCCCCAGGCGTGAACTAACACTTGGGGATCTAATTACGAAGCAACTTCAAGTACGGCCGGTTATCGCAACCTCTAACTAGGGTTGCGGCGTAGCTGGTGGCTGATCGCTGTTTGGCGACGCCGCCGCGTTGACGCTGGACGCCGCATCGCCAGGCGCATTAGCGCTAGCGGCTACGGGCTTGGCGGCTTCACTGCCAAAGCGCGTTAGATAAGGCATGAAGGGAGTCACCTCGAAAGGCATCTTCTCGCGTTCGGCGACGTTGCCGACGGGCTTGCTCTTTAATAGCTCGAGGCGGTCGTTCCAAGGATCAAGCTTTACCCGGCCGCCGATGGGCAGCGCGGTAATGACCTGAGTCTTCTTGTCGCCGGTAGCTGGCGTCGCAACCTTCAAGTCGGCAAAGAGCACGCGATTTCCTAAGTGCGCGCTGATAAGGTTGGGGATTTCCTTTTGCCGGGAATCAAGAGCCGCAAGGAAAAGCTTGGCGCTGACCAACTGATTATTGTACGGGGACTTGGCAAGCAATTCGGCGGCTTTGGCGCTGGCTGCATTTTCTTCTTCCGTGGTACGCGCGAAGCCGAAATGACGGAAGGTATCTTTATCCTGTACGCCCAACAACTGGTCAAAGAAAGCGTAAGAGGAATCGAGGCGGTGGCCGAGAACGATGTGGCCAAGTTCGTGGGCGATCATGGTGGCGAGACTGGCCTCGTCAGGAAGCACGTCGATCAAGCCGCGGCTAAGCACGATGGTGTGACCGACAGTGAAGGATTCGAGAGTGGAAGTCATCATGACTCTACAACGAACATCGGGATCGATATCTAGATTGTTGGTGACTTCCAGGTTGTTGACCACCGTCTCGCAAACTTTGTCGACTTCGCCTTTCGGCGCGATCAGGCCGATGCGCTGCAAACGGTCGACAACGTTGTCTTCCGCCTGGCGATCCCAGGACCGCTGGGCCTGGATTGGACTGAGGTCGTTGGCGTTCTTGGTCTCATCGGTCACGGGAGTCTCTACCAAAATTTTGGTCAGCTCCTGCTCCTGCGCCGCACCGCCAAGGTTGTAACCCCACAAGCGGGTCTGCGCTTTGAAATCGAGCTTCTTGGCCAGCGCGTAATGCAACTCCCGTTCTTCGCTATAGACGAAGGAGGGCAGCCAAAGATTTGGCTGCACGTTGGTGCGCCAGCTATCAAAGTGAAAATACCAACTGGAGTGGCCACCGCCTCCATAAGCGCCATTGAAGCGCACCACGTGGTAATCCTGATCCTCAACCCAGATTCGTCCGAGGAAGCGGCCCTTGCCGGCCTTCTCGCGTGGGGTTACGTCGAACACCAGGCAGCGCACTTCTCCCAGGAATTCGCGGCGCACGTAATCGAATTTATAGTGCTGTTTATCGAAGCCGTTGGTGTCGATAAAAATCATCTGCAGGAATCCGTCGGGAAGATACTGCATTGCGAAAGAGAAAAAATTCCCGATGCCAGTGAAAACCTTTTTGCCTTTGCCGCCGGTGTCTGACAAAGAGATCAACTCCACGCCCTTGGTAAATTGAGCGCGGCCTAGAAAATATTTATCTCCAGCAGGGGTGTAACCGAGATCCTTATCTGGTTTCAGATTCTGGATGTAGGTTTCCACCAGCGGTCGATATTTGGACATCTGGTTATTCAGCCGATTTTCATTAGTGATGACGCGGTCGACAACCTCGTCCATAGTCCGTGCGGTCGCTTGCGGCGGAGCGGGCGGGGCCGGAGGCACAGCGAAAGCGGCTGCTGCCAAGGTGCTAAAGACAAGGATGGACAAAACAAATCGCCGGGCGGCGGGTACTGACTTAAACATTTTCTTCTCTCCCTCAGGAAGCCATGTGGAATTCAATTCGTACGCGCGCCGGAAAATCGACGGGCTGATTGTCTTGCTTCGCAGGCTTGAATTTAATTTGTTGCGCCGCGCGAATTGCGGCTTCATCCAAGCCATGGCCTAGACCACTGATGACGCGGTTGACATGCACAGTGCCGTTGGCGAGGAACACCAAATCCAGAACAACGTCACCTTCTAGTTTTAGACTACGCCCTTCGGCGGTGTATTCAGGACGCGGCTTGTCCAGAATGGTAACGGAGCCAGTGCCGGTAGCCGCGGTGTCAGCTTTCTTTTTAGGTGCTTCCGCGACGACCGATTGATCACCGAAACCGCTGGACTGCACCGAGCCTTTTTTGCCGCCACCCTGCGGAGGATTGGCAGTACCGTTTCCGAAGCCTGTGCTGGCCACTGTGCCGCGAATGCCTTTATCGCCGCCGGTGCCGTTGCCGTAGCCGGGGCCGCCCGGAAGCGCGGGCGAACCCAGACGATTAATGTTCGTGGATTTTTTCGGATCGCCATTTCCGGGGACGCCATTGGGATCTCCGAAACCGCCGGTCTGCACTTTATTTACGGGCGCAACCACGGTGGCCGGTGCGGCACTGCCGGAATTCAAATTATTCAACTTTACTTCCTCGCGCGGCCGCTTGGGTTGGTTGGTGTCCGTGTTGATGTTGGCCGCTTGCAGAACCGGATTCAGCTCCGGCGCTTTGGTCTCGACCTTTTGAACCTTAGGCTGAATTACTTTTTGCGTGACGAAAATATGTGGTTGCTGAGGATTCAACTTAAGGGGCTCCACCACTTCGGGCTTCGGCGGAGCAGGAGTGGGTCGAATCTTTTTGGGCGGCGGAGGAGGAGGCGCGACCGGAATTTCGATGACAGGCTGCGCCAACTGCACGATATCCATGTGTAAAACGGTTTTGATCTTTTCGGGATACAACAGAGGCACGAGTAGCACAAAACAGATCAGTACAACTTGCACGATCGCGCTTACGCCAATGCGATTCCAGCGGGGCTTTCCTTCCGGGAGGAGTTCAAGCCGAGCGGCAACCGGTTTGGTGCCTATAGCCCGGCGCCATGCCTCCTGATTCGCCGCGGAACGCGATCGGTTGGCATCGAAACCGACTCCCATGGTCGAATTCTTTGGTGGATCTGAAATCATCGTCGTCATCCGTATGCCCGCCTAAAAAAGATGCCGCGTTTGGCTAAAAGTTAGAGGGCACAACGCCCGCAGCCAACTAGAAAAGGTCTTCCCTTCCTAGAAGTATCACAGTACGTAGCGGGCCGGGAGAGATCGAATAGGACTTTGGTACCAGAGTCACCAAGTCGCTATTGCTATTCACATCTCACAACGCTTTGTACCGCACCGTGTTCTAACCCGCCGTCAGCGGTTCGGTTGCGGGGCATGGGGGCGCAACACAGTTATAGGATACAGCAAACTGGAGAAGGGGTGCCTCGCATTTGTGTTTAGATTTACCGGGGATGGGGATATCCTCACGGCACAGCTGAATCAGATTGAATCTTATGGACATGCGGGCGAAAAAGGGCTGTGCGGACGACACCGCAACACGGGGTAAGATCGGGGAGATTTTGCGTGACGACCCCGTGAAATTGGCGCAGTGGTGTGTGCTGGCGGGTATCGCACGATGGGGAGTGTCGAGCGAGCGATTTACGGAGGAGTTGGCGCGTTGCGGGGAGGCGAAGTTTCGAGGTGACCAGCCCACCCTGGAAGAGTTAGAAACCTACATTGGCTCGCTGCGCCTCGAGGATCTGGGGCTGGCTTGTGCTTGCGCCGAGGGGTTGACGGCAGCTTGGGAGCACTTTGTAACCGTTTACCGGGGATACCTGCGTGCTTGTGCTGGTGCAATGCTCAAGCGAAGCGCCAGCGCGCCTGAGGCGCAGGAGTTGGCCGATTCCCTGTTCGCGGAACTTTATGGATTGAGCGCTGAGAAGCGTGGCTCACTGCTCCGTTATTTTCATGGACGAAGCAGTCTTAAAACCTGGTTGCGAGCGGTTTTGGCGCAACGGCAGGTAGACAGGATTCGCGCCGGACGGAAATTTGAAGAACTGGAAGATCAGGACGGAAGGGACAACGCAAAGCTGCCGGCCACGACGAGAGTGTTGCAGGTTGCGGATCCGCATCGCGCGAGATATTTGCTGAAATTTACGAACGCGCTGCAAACGGCGCTCGTAAATCTGGATGCCCGGGATGTGGCGCTATTGCGAATGTATTACGCCGAACAGAAAAAACTGGCGGAGATTGGGCGCGGGTTGGGAGAGCACGAGTCCAGCGTGTCGCGGCATCTGGAAAAAGTGCGGCAAGATGTGCGGCGCGCCGTGGAGGGAATTTTGCGCGGAGGATCTGAAGCGCTGAATGGCGATGGCAGTGGCAGTGGAATGAGTGAGGCCGAGATTGCGCTGTGCTTTGAATATGGCGCGGAAGATGCGCCAATAGATTTAGACAAATTGTTTCGGCCAAGCGCGACGGGGAAAGTTGAGGACGGCCGCAAAGAAATTCGTGAGCCGAAACATGGAAGTTGAGGTGGGACTGTTCTTCGAATGAAACTGATGATGATGCAAGAAAGCGGCAGGGATTCGTTCTAAGGTGGGCAAGTATGGATCATGAGGAACGCGAACGAAAATTTGAGCAAGCGTTAGCGCGACATTTGCGCGGCGCTGGCGCGCGAGATGAAGCGGAGGCACGTGCCGCTGTGCCGGACGAAACGGCCGGAGCTGTCGAGTGTCCAGATGCTGCGACACTGGCCGCGTTTCACGAGAGCAGGCTGTCGAACAAGGAAATGAACGCTACGACGCAACATATCGCGGGGTGTTCGCGTTGTCAGCAGATTCTCTTGTTGCTGGAAGCGACGGACGAAATTCCGTTGCCGGTTGAGGCAGACAAGGATTTGAAGATTCGCCAGTCGGTTTTGTCGACTGGCGCGCTCTATGTGGATTACGCGGCGAGACAAACACCAAGCTTGGCGGTCGCGGGTCAGCCTAAACCGCCGTCGAAACCGTCCCTTGATATTTCACGCGGGCGCGGCTTCAGGGCTCTGCGATGGGCTGCCCCGGCGGGAGCGATTGCGGCGGGATTGCTGATTTGGATTGTGGTGCGTAACAACAAAATGCAAACGCTAAGTCACGTTGAAAACGTGCAGGTAGCGCACCAGCAGCCACCGGACGAACGGCCAGTTACGACGCTGGTGTTGCCAGCTTCACCTGCACCTGAACCCGCGACGAAAATTACGCCGTTAAACGAAAAACGAAAAGACGACAGCAGAGCCAAGCAGCCAGCCAAAGAATCTGGTGCCCTTCGTGAGCCTAAGAATTCCTCATCGGCTGCCGTTGAGAATGAAGCAGGCGCCGTCGCCGGCGCCGCGGGTCCGCGCGCGAGTGTTCGTCAGCTGCAGGCCAAGTCCAGGAATTACCTTTCGCAGTCGCAGTTAGAGGCTGGGGAGGAGCCTCCGGAGATTTCGTCTCGGCAGGCAGACGTTTCTGCAAGGGCGACGGCGGCGGCTCCGGTTCCGGCTGCGCCTTCGGGCAAGCCCCAAGTGCAATCTGCGGCGCCGGTTAACGAAGCCGCCAAGGCGGACGCAAACGAGACTGCCAATGCTACCCAGATAGTCGAACCTCCTTCGAGCGGAAACGGTGGCATTGAGCTTCTGCAAACACAGCAGGGGGAAGTAACTGACAAACTCGAACTGCGTTCTTTAAAGAGAGTTGGCTTTGACAACGCTAAGGCCATTCTGGCCTCCAACGGGACGGTGCGATGGCGAGTGCTATCCGCGGGACGAATCGAACAATCGATGGATAGCGGGATTACTTGGGTGCCGCAAAATAGTGGAGTGAAAGCGGAGTTGCTGGCCGGATCGGCACCGAGTGAAACAGTGTGCTGGATTGTTGGGCGTGGCGGGACGATTTTAAGAACGACCGACAGCGGTGGGCACTGGTCGAAAGTGGTTTCTCCAATCCGCCGGGATATTGCCGGAGTTCAGGCTGCAGATGCAATGACGGCGGAGATTTTTGATGCGAATAAGAATTCGCGATTTGTTACACACGACGGCGGCGCGACCTGGCAAGCCGCGAAACAGTAAGCGTTAAATGTTGACACTAAAGACGCGAACTACTGTAGGGCCAGTGCGCGCGTTCATAAAATTTGGGATGCAAGAAATCTCGGCGGCGGCGTTCTAAGGGAGCACGACAATTCAATCGAGGTGACGCGATGAGAGCCCAGCGCCGTAAATTTCACGGCAAAGTTGTTGCCACCGTAGTGACTCTGTTAGTTGCATCGGGCGTAGGCACGGGAATTTATGCCAAGGGGCACCGCCATAACGGCGGCGCTGAGCAGGAGACACAAGCTAACCGTGAGAAGAACGCTCAGTCCACCACGCTCGGCGATCAGACCGATCTGAACGTCACCGTTTATAACTCGAACATCGCGCTGGTGCGGGATGTTCGGCAACTAACGCTGCCAAATGGCGTGTTCAGTCTGAAATTTGCGGACATCGCGGCGACTGTAAATCCTGCCACGGTGCATTTTCGGTCCTTGACAGAGCCGGACAAGCTGACTGTCATCGAACAGAATTATGAGTACGATTTGCTGGAGCCGGCGAAACTGCTGAACAAGTACGTGGGTAAGGAAGTGACACTGGTGCGCACGTCGCGCGAGAATGGCGAGCTTAAGCATGAAGACGTGAAAGCCACGCTGCTGGCGGATAACAATGGGCCGGTGTGGAAGATCGGGAATGACATCGTTACCGGAGTCTATGCGGAGGGCTACCGGTTCCCGGAAGTGCCTGCCAATCTTTTCGAACGGCCAACGCTCCTGATGTCTCTGGAAAATAACGGCGGACGGAAGCAGCAGATCGAAGCTTCTTATCTTGCCGGCAATCTGTTCTGGAACGCCGACTACATCTTGACCGTGGGACGCGAGGATAAAACCGCGGATCTGGACGGTTGGGTGACGCTCGGGAATACCAGCGGCACGGCATTTCATAATGCGCGGCTGCAATTGGTGGCGGGAGAACTAAACCGCTTGTCGCAGAACGGCCGATTAGAAGTACTCGCGCGCGACTATGCAGCCAAGGCCGCGCCCGCGGCGCCGCAATTCCAGCAGGAAAACTTCAGTGAGTATCACCTCTACACGCTGGGGCATCGCACCTCGATCGAAGACAAAGAGACCAAGCAGATCAGTTTGCTACAGGGGACTGGTGTGCCGACCGAGAAAATCTTCATTGTGAATGGGCAGAATTTTTATTACCACAACGCCCAGAACCCGGGCTCGCCGCTGAAGGATGCGGTACTGGTGTATTACAAATTCAAGAACGAGCAGAAGGCTGGATTAGGCATGCCCATGCCAGCCGGGAATGTGCGCGTGTACCAGAAAGATTCCAAGGGCGGCGTGTTGTTCATCGGCGAAGACCACATCGATCACACTCCCAAAGACGAAACCGTGACGATACATATCGGCAATGCCTTTGACATTGTGTCGGAGCGCAAGCAGACCGATTACAAACGCATCGATAATCACACCTGGGAGATGGAGTTTGAGATTACCCTGCGCAACCACAAAGACTCGCCGGTAGTCGTGGAAGTAAATGAGCCGATTGGCGGGGATTGGGAGATGCTGTCGTCCACGTACAAGGCTACGAAGACGGCGGCGTTTGCGGCGCAGTTTCATGTGCCGGTGCAGAAGGATGGCACTTCGGTGCTGAAATATCGCGTGCGCGCCAAGTGGTGATTTAATCCAAGAATAAACCGGAAGAAACAAAAACCGCGCCCTTAAAAACAAGGGGCGCGGTTTTTCTATTCTTTGCAAGTAGCTCAAACGCTTTCAAACATGCAGTCCGGAAACTCGCGTCTCCTGTTGATTCAGGAAAGCACGGCGTCAGCTTCGATCTCAATGAGCATGTCCGGGGAAATGAGCTTGCTGACCTGCAGCATGCTGGTGGCAGGGCGGATGGTTGCAAAAATTTCTCCGTGAGCGCGGCCGATTTTTTCCCACTCAGCGATGTCCACGACATAGAGGCGGGTGCGCACTACATCATTGAGGGTCGCGCCGGCTTTGAGCAAGGCGGCTTCGATATTCTTGATAGTCTGCAGCGTCTGAATATAAACATCACCAACGCCAACGATGTTGCCGTCGGGACCGGTGGCGGTAGTACCCGAGACGGAGATGATGTTGCCGACCCGCACGGCTCGGGAATAGCCGACGATGGGCTCCCAGGGGGCGCCGCTGGAAATGTTTTGACGAGGCACGTTTGATTCTCCTTCGATTCTTTTCCTGCTACTTTTCTGTAATGAGGCGCGTGAGGTCATCAGGATACCCAACTAATGTTAAGAATGTTAAGCAACGCATCCATGACAATGTGATGCGTGATCGCGCAATTCGTGACGATCATTAATTCGAGGCATCGTGTTCGCGGTAGGTTGCTTGCCCGGTTGTTTTAACGATTAACACTCTGCGTCTGGTTGCGATGCCGAATGAAGACGCGTGCTAAACTGCATTAATCATGCACCCATTGCAACCCAAATTGCGGGCCCGCTACGGCCTGAGGACGCAATGAAGTGTAACAACATCCTGGAAGCCATCGGGCATACGCCGCTGGTGCGCCTGAATCGCATCAATCACGGATTGAAGCCGCAGATTTACGTGAAGGCGGACTACATCAACCCCGGCGGATCAGTGAAAGACCGTATCGCCATCACCATGATCGATGAAGCTGAGAAAAAGGGCTTGTTGAAGCCCGGCGGCACCATCATTGAGGGCACCTCGGGAAATACCGGGATGGGACTGGCGCTGGTGGCCGCGGTGCGCAATTACAAAATGGTTTTTACTATTACGGACAAACAGTCCAAGGAAAAAGTAGATTTGCTGAAGGCCCTGGGCGCGGAAGTGATTGTGTGCCCCACGGCGGTCGAACCCGAAGATCCGCGCAGCTACTATTCTGTGGCCAAAAAATTGGCGCGCGAGATTCCCAATTCTTATTATCCCAACCAGTACGACAACCCCATGAATCCGGAAGCGCATTACCTGACTACCGGGCCGGAAATCTGGGAGGACAGCGAAGGCAAAGTTAGCCATTTTGTTTGCGGAATGGGCACGGGCGGAACGGTCAGTGGCGTGGGCCGTTACTTGAAAGAGAAAAACCCCGAAGTCAAGATTATCGGCGTCGATCCGATTGGTTCACTCTATTACGATTTTGTGAAGCGCGGAGAAACCATCCGGGCCAAGACCTACGTGGTGGAAGGCATCGGAGAAGATTTTTTCCCCAGCACCATGAATTTAAAGATTCTCGACGATGTACTGCAGGTGAGCGACGAGGAATGCTTTGTTATTGCCCGGCGCCTCGTGAAGATGGAGGGACTTTTTACGGGCGGGTCAGGCGGCGGGTGCATTTCCGCAACGCTGCGACTGGCCAAGGATTTAGGGCCGGAAGCTTTCGTGGTGGCGCTTTTGCCGGATACTGGCATGCGCTACTTGAGCAAGGTTTATAACGATGAATGGATGCGCGAACGCGGCTACGTGGACGCGGCCGTGGCCATCACCGCCGCCGAAGTGGTGCACGCCAAGCATGCCACGCGCAAAGCGCGCGACCTGATTATCGCGCGGCCATATCAGACAGTGTTTCATGCGCTCAAAACCATGCAGGAACAGGATATTTCGCAGATTCCCGTGTTCGAAGAGAACTTGCCCATCGGCACGATTTACGAGGACCAAATTTTAAACCTGGCGCTGCAAGGCAAGGATTTGCGCAAGCTGGTGGTGCGTGAAATGATGAGCAAGCCGCTGCCCCAAATTCCCGGGAGCGCGCCGGTGGAACGCATAACCTACATTTTGAGCCACGAAAATCCCGCAGTATTCGTGGAGATGGGCAACGCGCGGTTTGAAATCCTTACGAAGTACGATTTAATGAGCACCGTCGCCAGCCTGATGGAACAAAAGCGTTGATGGCAACTTTCGCTTCCTAAAAATTCAAAAAACAGGAAAGCCCTTGAAGATTCAGGAATTTAATGAACGTTTGAAGAACGCGATTCTCATTGCCGATGGCGCGATGGGTTCGCTGCTGCACGAAACCGTGGGACCGCAGCGTTGTTTTGATGAGCTAAATAGCACTGAGCCGGAAGCCGTTTTTCGCGTGCACCAGGCGTACATCCAGGCGGGCGCGCAAATTATCGAGACGAATACATTTGGCGCAAACCGTTTCAAGCTGGCGCCGTTGGGACTTGGTGATGAAGTGCAGCGGCTGAACAGCCGCGGCGCAAAAATCGCTCGCGAAGCCCGAGATTCTGCGAGCTGCGAAGTCCTCGTAGCAGGGTCCATGGGGCCCCTGGGGTTGGGCGTACAGTCGCGGCACCCGGAGCCTGAAGAGATCAAAGAAATTTTTTATGAGCAAGCCCTGGCGCTGGAAGAGCGCGGCGTCGATCTCTACATATTGGAAACTTTTACGTACATCGAAGAGCTGCTGATCGCCATCGATGCCATCCGGTCGTTTTCCGATTTGCCGATCATCTCGCAACTGACCTACTCCGAAGAGGGCACCACCTACGGGGATTTGCGCCCGGCAGCGGCTGCCGAACAGATAAAGCACAAGAACGTTCAGGTGGTGGGCGCGAACTGCACGCTTGGCCCGCAGGCTTTGCTGCCGATTTTGCAGGAGCTGGCGGGCGTGGCGGATTTGCGTGTGAGCGGCATGCCTAACGCGGGTTTCCCTAAGCGCGAAGGCGACCGCATCGTTTATCCCAAATCTTCTCCAGAATATTTTGCGCTATTTGCACGCGAGGCCGCGGCGATGGGCGTGCGCATCCTGGGCGGATGCTGCGGAACGACGCCGGCGCACATTCATGCCATGGCTGAAGCGGTAAGGTCGCTTCGTCCGGTGAAGGCCGCTACGGTTGCACACGTAACAACCCCAGCGCATCCCGCGGTCGTGAAGGAACGCGAACCGGAAAGCAAATTCTGGCGCAAACTGCAGAACAAAGAATTCGGCGTGTGCGTGGAAATCGATCCGCCAAAAGGAATTTCGCTAGAGCGCGTTTACGAGCAAGTGGACAAAATCATGGCTTCGGGCCGCGTCGACGCGATTGACGTGAACAGCGGAGCGATGGCGCGCGTGGGTATGGATGCGCTGATCGTATCCGGCGCGCTGGAAGCTCGCGGCGTAGAGACCGTGCCACACCTCACCACTCGCGATTACAACATCATCGGATTGCAGGCCATGCTGCTGGGCGCGTGGACGGTTGGCGGCGTGCGCAACGTGCTGGCAATTACTGGCGATCCTCCGTCGGTGGGCGATTATCCGGAAACCAGTGGCGTGTATGAAGTCGATTCCGTTGGGTTAGTAAAAGTCTTGCACCGGCTGAATCAGGGTACGGACTGGGCGGGAAAAACATTGGGTGGCGCGACAAATTTCGCGATTGGCGTGGCGCTCAATCCTGTGGCCGACGATTTGGACGGCGAGATTGAGAGATTTCACGCCAAGGTAGAGGCCGGCGCGCACTTCGCAATGACCCAGCCGTTGTTTGACCCAGAGCACTGGCACGCATTTTTGAAAAAATTAGGCGGCCAGCCGGCGATCCCAGTGCTGATAGGGGTGTGGCCGCTGAACAGCTACAAGCAGGCGCTGCGGTTGAACAATGAAGTACCGGGGATTGTCATTCCGCCCGCAGTGCTAAAGTCCTTGGAAGTGGCGGGAGCCGCGGCGCGAGATTGCGGCTTTGAAGTGGGGCGAAAAATGATGGAGTGGGCGCGAACCGAAATGGCCGGCGCGTATCTGATTCCCCCGTTCAAACGCTACGAAGATATTTTGGAATTGTTGTAAAGCGCAAAACCACTTGATTTCTCGGCGAAGAAATTCTCAGAACAACAATTAATCGTTACTTTGGACTTGTTTCCGGGGGCGAGGCGCTGGTGTGGTCGTGGATGATTCTCCAGCCTTCTGGGAACCGTTGAAAGACCAAAGTGAAGACTCCGCCGATTTCGTCCTTTTCGCGCTTTAAATGCCAGTGGCCCAGAACCAGGGCGGCGTCGGGCCCGAGAAAACGAAATTCCAGGTTGGAAAAATCAAGCGTACCCATAGCGCCGCGACCCGGGTAATTCTTTTTGTAGCGCGCCATCACGGCGTCCCAGCCGCGGAAAATGCCGTTGCTTCCGGAAAAAGTCAGATCAGGGGAATGCCAGTAGCCTTTAAGAAATGCGTCGATGTCGCCGCGATTCCAAGCTTCTTCTTGGGCGTCCAGGACAGCTCGAATGGCGCGTCGATCAACTTGGCGGCCCTTGGGTTCGTCAGCGCAGGCGGTCGCTGGCGTGAAAGCATATACGGTGACCATCAGCAGAACGACGAGCGTCGTCCCAGTTTTGAGGCGGCGGGAATTGGGCATGTCTTTCACCTGATAATTGCGCGGGGCAGCATAGTTCAAAGTGAGGACCCCGGCAATGCGCTCCTTGATAGGTGCGTAAGTATAATTAATACAGTTAGTTAAGTGGAAGTCCTATGGGCGTGGTACTTGTGAGCTATAGGGCAAAGCAGCAGGTAACCCGAGAATACGCGTGAGGAAAAAAGCATGTTCGCCGCTATGCTATTCGCCATATCAACCGTCGCCATAACCCAATTCGGGATGTATTACTGGCGGGCTGTTCTAGCCAGTGTCGCGTCTCAACCAGTTTCTGAGTCCGTGCTCGCGGCCATATCCGCGGAGAATCGGCCGCTACAAGCCGCTGACTTCGTGCAATTTGCCGGGCTACATGCCATGACACCGGATCTGACGCCCCGGGGCCGCGGCTTAGCAATGGTGCGGTTTTATTACGGGCTGACCCGGGCGCTGAATATGATGGTCGGCGTGCGCGTTCCCGCCGTTGCGCAATGGATAGAACAGGAAGGCACGATTTGCGCGCGCTACGCCGCGGTGCAAATCGATCATCGCCTGCAAGCGAACATGGAATTGGCTGCGGCCCTTCGCTCCTGCTAATCGCACGCTAACGGCAGCCACAAAATGCGAATACGCATTTTGCATACGCAACTGGAGAGAACGTCGCAGACCCTCTAAACCTTGCGCACCGTTCCTTTCACTTCCGGGACTCCATCTTTGCAGGCAAACTGCTCGCGGTCTGCGGGCCCTCGAAAAGGGCTTGTACCGGGATCGTTACCGAACCCAACGCTTCGGAAGATGTATCGCGCGCGAAGACACGCACGTCGGCGCTCTGCGGACTAATGGTCAGGTGTTTAGCGAGCACCACGCCAGCAGAGCTGAGATACTCGTATTGCTTCTCTTCAAAGTTTAGCCCCACGCGTTGATTCTCTGCCGCAACGGTTTCCCCCGCGGCGTTGCGCTGCACGAAATACAAATCCACGCCGCCCTTGCGGTGATTATCCACGGCCTGTAACAACAACTGCTTCGGATCAAAGCTCACATGCAATTCAACTTTGCGCTCAGCTACTGGCCCGGCCAGTTTCCCACTCACAATCAGTCCTAAGCCATCCGCTTCAAGCGGGCTGAGCGCCGCGGTGCGCATGGACGCTTTTGCGCGAGCCTCGTCGCTGTCGGCTTTCTCGGCCTCAGCGTAATACCCTGCGCGGTAACGCAACTTTGCGCCCTCAATGGTGGTGTGAATTTTTATCTTGCGAAATTTGCCATTCCAATCGCCGTGACTGGGATAAAAACCGATAGTGTAAGCGTAACGCCCGTCATCAAAAGCCCTGGCCATAGCGGCTTTAATATCGTTGCTGCCATAAAACGCTTCTCCACCAGTGGCATCCGCCATGGACCGCTCTGTATCCCGCAGGTCTTGCCGGGCATACATGCCGGACGAAATTTCCGGAGCCTGATTTACGCAATCCATGCATTTGGCCGCTACGTCACTGTAAGAATTTTTCGGGTCCATCATGGCGTTGGGCGTGATCCCGGTGGCGTCCACTGGATACAAAACCATGTCCACGCGATTCAGTGCACGAGCTACCTGACTGGTGTTTGAACTAAGCGATTCCGACGAGCGGTCCTGTCCGCCGCGACGAGATGTTTGCGTGGAACTTGCGGCATGCGATGACGCAGTATTACCGGTATCCAGAGACTGCGACTCCCGGTCCAAACCGCCGATGGCGTTCACAATAATCTGGCTGGGAAAGGACCCCGAAACCCATATCAGGCTTTTACGTCCGGGAATTGCGGCGACGTGGTTAGCGATCGCGGTGAAGACTTCGGCGGTGGTTTCCGTCCGGTTGGCTTTATTTCGATCCGCAATCCTGGCGTCAGTTTCATTCAGCGCATTCTGAAATTGCGCCCAACCGGGAGTGCCCGCCAGACCCGGCACGTCAAAACTCTCACTGTTGGAAGCGTCAAAAGCGGCTAGTTCTTTTGGCTTGAATTTATTAGCTGCATCCACCAGCGCGGTGGAGTCCTGAGTAAATTCATGAAGCAAAAGTAATTTGGTAGTCAGCGCGTAGATGGCTACGTGGTCTTGCGGTTTGAGATTCTTGAGAAATTTGACGACTTGTTGACGCACGTACTCTTGATCCTGGGGGGACGTATTGAGTGAATCGAACAGCACGACGGTGACGGCACCCGGATCCTGGCCCTTTAATTCATAGCGATTGGTATAAACATTCTGCGGCAAAGGCGTCGTTGGTGTGGATGGACGCGGGGCTTCGGCGGAAAAAAAGGCGATCTGCTGAGGATTCGATTCGTCCGTCAGGGTAAAATTCTCTTTTTTTAACCCAGTGATCGCCTGCCCCTTTTTGTCAGTCACCACCACGCTGACCTGCACAAGGCGGGTAGTACTGCGAATCACCGATGAATCCTGGGGCACGGGAGGCTGGTTAGAACTCTGCGGCGGTTGCGGCAGAGTCGAGGAACCGAAGAGAAGAATCGCCAAGAGCGCGAAACTCAGAAGGACGGCACGCACACGCATACCTGAGGCTCCGATCAGACCGTATCAAGGGACGATACTCGAAACTTTTTAATTTTAATATGCCCAGCGCATCAGAACGCCGCCGGTGGTGTAGCCCGCGCCTACAGCGACAAGCAGGATCAGGTCGCCCTTTTTCAGGCGCCCCTCGGCCACCGCGTCGCACAGGCCCAGGGGAATGGTGCCTGCGGTGGTATTGCCGTAGCGATCGATATTCACCATTACTTTCGAATCCTCGACGCCCAGGCGCTCCTGCATGGCGCGAATGATGCGCAGGTTGGCTTGATGAGGCACGACCAAGGCCAGATCGTCGCTCTTGAAACCATTGCGTTCCAGCAAGTTCACGGCTAGCTCGGCCATGCGCCTCACTGCGTACTTGAAAACCTGCGAACCTTCCTGGTGCACCACGTGCATATTTTTATCCACGGTCTCGTGGGTCGGAGGATTCAGCGAGCCGCCGCCGGGCATGTATAGAAAATTACCTCCGGAACCGTCCACGTCGTGCGCGAAGTCGAGAATGCCCTCGTTGTCGCCAGCGAGCTCCAGCAAAACCGCGCCAGCACCGTCGCCGAAGAGAATAGCAGTGCCGCGGTCTTTGTAATCGATGATCGAGCTCATGGTGTCGCTGCCGATCACTAGAACCTTTTTGTGCGCCCCTGCCGCGAATTGAGCACCGACGGTGAGCGCGTAGGTAAAACCCGCGCAGGCCGCGGATAGGTCGAAGCCCCAGGCCTTCTTCGCACCCAACTCGTCCTGAACGAGACAGGCCGTGGCGGGAAACATCATGTCCGGGGTGACAGTGGCGAGCACGATCAAATCGATTTCGCTGGGATCTGTCTTGGTCTGCGCGAGAAGGGTTTTGGCGGCTTGGACAGCCAGATGCGAAGTGGGCGTGCCCTTTTCGACGATGTGCCGTTCGCGAATGCCGGTGCGCGTGCGGATCCACTCATCGTTAGTGGCCACCATTTTTTCCAAGTCGGCATTGGTCAGAACTTTGGGAGGAACGCAACCTGCCACACCCGTAATTTTTGCGGCGATGCGATGAGACATGAAACTCCTTAACGAATGACCTGGTCAGAAGAATATGGATTTTATGCGATAGCGCAGCGGAGTTACAAGGAGTGTGCAAAGAAAACGCGAGCGCGCCTCCTGGCAAGACAAAAAGGAAAACCCCGGGGCTGAATCGAACCCCGGGGTTTTTAACGGCGGAAGTCTTAAGATGCGGAGTGCGCTCTGGCTTTGGGTTCGCTGAACAGCGAGATCATTTCACGATTGAACGCGGGAATGTCCGTGGGCTGGCGGCTGCTAACAAAGTTGCCATCACGCACGACTTCCTTGTCCACCCATCTTGCCCCCGCGTTGCGCAGGTCGTCCTGAATGGTGTGATAGCTGGTGAGCGTGCGGCCTTTGGTCAACCCGGCAGAGACCAGCAGCCACGGGGCGTGGCAGATAAAGGCAATGGGTTTGCGGGCGTCGTTAGCTTCCTGAACGAATTGCTGTGCCGGCCGCACCACGCGAAGCGCGTCGGCATTCAACGCTCCACCGGGGAGCAGGACGGCGTCGAAATCCGCGGGATTAGCGTTGTCAAAAGTAGTATCCACGGCAACTTTTCCAGACTTTTCATCGTGCTTCATGCCCTGGATCTTGCCGTTCTTTGGAGCGATCAAGGTAGTCTTTGCGCCGGCCGCGTCCAAAGCTTTGCGCGGTTCCAGCAATTCGGCTTCTTCGAATCCGTCAGTGGCCAAAATAGCCACGCGTAGTCCGTTCAATTGTTTGTCATTCATAACGTTCCTCGACTTTTTTGGATTGGAGCAATTCCTTGCGGCGAAATTACATCGCAAGGCTGGCTCATGCTTATGGTTCGCCTACCAGGAGACTCGTGCAATCGGGAGAAGGCTTTAGAAAAAAAGTCCTAAATATAAATGCACTCTTAACATTATTAACAATTGAAAAAAAAATGAATGCGCCAGCTTTGCTGAAGTCAATCGAAAGATTTTACCGGTCATTCCAGGCGAAGAATGTTCCTCGTTTCAGGATGCCGAGGCGATGCGTGGGAAGAATTTCTTGCCGTCAAAAATTATGCGCACGGCGTCAACCAGGTCATTGCCCGCACGAGCTTTGGCGACGTAACCCCAAGCGCCGACATTCGAAATCTCGCGCATCATTTGCGGGGAATCGTACATGGTAAAGAAAAGAATTTTCATGTTGGGGTCATCCTTCAGGATTTGCAGCGCGGCCTCGATCCCGCTCACCCCCGGCATGCTAACGTCCAGAATCAAGAGGTCCGGATGCAGTTCCCTGGTCTTGCTGATGGCCTCATTTCCTTCGATGGCTTCGCCGCAAACGGACCATTCCTCCTGACTTTCCACTAGGCCGCGCACTCCGCGACGCATGACCTCGTGGTCGTCGGCGATCAGGATGCGTCTACGAACCTCGGGCCGCTGGCGGCCCTTGGCTTGAAAATTCTCCTTATCCCGAAAAAGTTCGCTTTCTTCCGTAAAGGGTTCCGTGGGTAGCGAGGCGTACACCCGCGTGCCTTCGTTGCTGAATTCCACCTCCAGTTGGCCGCCCAACTGCCGGATGCGCTCGCGCATGCCGGGAATACCTACTCCCAGAGTTGGCGCGCCCTCGAACGCAGGGCGTTCCGTTCCAGACTTCACGCCTTTTCCATGATCGACAATTTCGAGGTGCACTTTACTGGCAGATTGAAAAATGCGAATCTCCGCGCTGGGGCTGCCAGAGTACCGGTGCACGTTGGTCAGGCTTTCCTGCAACACCCGGAACAACGCGGTCTCGGCATCGGTGGTAAGTCGAACCAACTCTTCGTCGATGGCTACGTTCAGATGAATACCACTGCGCTTCTTGAAACCTTCGGCATACCAGAGCACCGCGGAAGCAAGTCCGCATTCATCGAGGAGCGGCGGGTGCAATAGATACGAGAGAGTGCGAATTTCCTCGCCAATTTTGACAACCACGTCGCGTGATTCCGCCAAGGCATCCTTAACGTCAACTTTCCTGGTATCCACCAACTTGGCCAGGCGATCGAGGGTCATGGACAACACCGCAATTTTTTGGCCGGTGGTGTCATGCAAATCGCGCGCGATGCGGCGTCGTTCTTCGTCCTGGAGTTTCAAAAGCCGCGCGGAAAGTTGGCGCAGCGAAAGTTCACTGACGCGCAAAGCTTCGTTGGTTTCTATCAACTCGGTGAGTTCCGTGGCCACCACGCAAATGGTGTGAACGCCCTGCTCGCGAACCGGACTTAGTGTTAAACGAATCGTGCGGGGGCGCTGCCGGTGACTATCCAGGCGAATTTCGCCGCGCACGATATTGATATTGGCGTCCGCGATGAGAGTGGCCAGCAGTTCACGGTCTTCGCCGAATACAAAATCATTCAGCGGGGCGCCGATGAACCTTTCAAGAGGAACGTCAAAAATTTCCGCAAAACTGCGGTTGGCATAGAGAACCGTGCCATCGTCGGCGAGAGAAGCCGCCCCTTCATCAATAGTTTCAATCATCAGGCGGTAGGGATGCTCGGCGCCTTGCAGGGTAAAAACTTGGTCGCCCTCCGGGCCGGAGACCAGCACAGCATCCACCTCACCCATGCGGATGGCGCGAAGCGTTTCTTCAAGTTCCGCGACGCGACCCTGCAGATCGCTGACTTCCTGTGAGGCTCGGCGCGGCTGTTTTTTCCGCTTAGGCACTTCCCTACTCCTCATTCAGCTTGATATCCAGCCCAAGAATTACGCGATTCTGATCCGAAAAATCGCCGACCAACCGGCGCAACGGCAGCGGCATGGACTTAATCAGGGTAGGAGCGGCAATGATTTGCCCTGCTGCGGCCATAGCCGGTTGCTGATAGATATCGACCACTTCAAGGTCAAACTGGTCGGGAATATATTTGTCGCACAGCGCCCGAAGATTTTCGACCGACTGGCGCGACCGCGGAGTCTGTCCGGTAATATACAGCCGGAGAGCGTATCGCGTGACAGGCCTCTTCGCTGCTCTACCACGCGTTGTTTTCGCGGCGGCTCTTGTCTTCGGTTTCCGCCAGCTTTTCGCCTTGGTTTTCATGTTGATTCCATATTATTTCGCCTGCGAACGCACGTCGAGACCCACCAGAACCCGCTGGGTGTCCGAAAGGTCACCGATAATTTTGCGAATCGGCTGAGGAAGATTGCGCACTAACGTAGGAATGGCAAGTATCTGGTCATCCTGGGCCAGTTGCGGGGTCTTGACCAGGTCGATCACATGCAGCCGGTAACGGCCTTGCAGGTGTTCCTCGCAGATTTTTTTCAAATTCTTCAGGGCGATTAAAGATTTCGGAGTTTGACCAGCCACATACAGGCGGAGCTCAAGCGTGACATCTTTAGAATTCTCGGTGTCCTGTGCCTGGGGAGGTTTTGATTTCACCTTGGAGCTTCTCATGAGTTCACGCCCTGATTATCTCGGGTTACGCCACGGATCTTGCCCATTTCTTCGCGATCCAGCGCCAACCTTTGCTGGCGTTCGCTTCGTTGCCGGGTGAGTCGCGCAAATTCGGACTCGCCGGAGGACAGTTCGGAGCGCAACGCGGCGATCTGCGATTCCAAAACACTGCGCCTGAGGGAAAATTCTTTGCGCTTCTCTTCCAGCTGTTGCTGCTCGCGCACCGCCTCAGCTTTTTCGCGAGCTTCCTGTGCAAGGCGCGCCGATCCAGTGTAGACAGTTCCCGATCCCACATACGCGGGAAGTAAATGGACCCCGGTGCGGCTTAGAACAAATTCGCGAATCTGGTTGGAATGCGCCATGCCGCGCGATTTTAGAACGTACAGGCAACGATTGCGTTCGCCATTCAACTCCAGGTCGCGCAGTAGGATCCACGTATCGGTCAGCGAGGAAATGCCCACCTCGGTTTGTTCTTCAGCGCCGCGATTGGCGGTGAGCGTGGTAAACATCGCGGTGATCTGGCGGTCTTTCAAAAAGTCCAACAGCCGCATCAGCATCGCGTGGACTTCAGTGAGATTAGCGCTGATGAGATTGGTGATGGGATCGACGATGACAACTTGAGGATGCAACTCATCGACCAGATCGTGAATGCGCAACAAATGGGATTCAAGGCCATGTTGAGTAGGCCGCCACGCCCGAAATTTAAGTACACCTTTTTGAATATATTGATCGAGGTTGATTCCCACCGAACGCATATTGCGTGTGACTTGCGCGGAGGACTCTTCAAACGCGATGTACAAGGCGCGCTTGCCACTGCGGCAAGTCTCGTTGGCGAAGTGTGCGGCCAACGTGGATTTGCCGGAGCCGGAAGTTCCTGACACCAGTATCGACGAGCCTTTGAAGAAGCCCCGGCCTTCCAGCATTGTGTCCAGATCTTTTATACCCGAAGAAATGCGATCTTTGGACACTTTGTGATCCAGGCGAATGGAAGACAAAGGCAAGACGGAAAAGCCCTTCTTGCCGATCAAGAAAGGATATTCGTCAGTACCATGAGACGACCCGCGATATTTCACGATGCGCATGCGGCGCGTGGAAATCTGATCGTTGACGCGATGGTCCAGGGATACTACGCAATCGGATACATATTCTTCCAGGCCATAGCGCGTCAGGGTTCCTTCGCCACGCTCGGCGGTGATCACCGTAGTTAGGCCACGATCTTTCAGCCAGCGGAACAAGCGGCGAATCTCCGCGCGCAACATCCCGCTGTTGCCAAAACCAGAAAAAATCGCTTCCACCGTATCCAAAACGACCCGCTTGGCGCCTACCGACTCCACCGCATGCTGGAGCCGCACAAACAAACCTTCCAGATCATACTCGCCGGTTTCCTGAATTTCGCTGGGTTCAATACGCACGTAATCGAGGAACAATTTCTTTTTATCTGCGAGCGATTGCAGGTTGAATCCCAGCGACTCCACGTTGCGGCTCATCTCCTCACCGGTCTCTTCAAAAGTCATCAGAACGCCGGGCTCGCCGAATTCCGTGGCTCCGCGAATGAGGAACTCCATGGCAAACATGGTTTTGCCGCAACCCGGGCCACCGCACAAAATGGTGGGCCGTCCCGCGGGCAGGCCGCCGCCAGTTATCTCGTCAAAACCGGCAATGCCACTGCGCGACTTTTTTAATTCCGGAAAGGCGCGAGACGCAGCAACGGTTTTGGTGCGTTTTGATGCACGAGCCATACGCGTTTTTGTTCCTCACAATGTGAAATCAGGCGGTGACGGCACCAGCGACTTGTTCAGCGAAACTTATTATCCACATAAATCAGCGTTATAACAATTGTGGTATATGGAATTGAAAAACTTCGGCCCGGGTGGGTGGGCTATCACAGAGGGTGGCATTTCCCTGGGTGCACTTTTAGTTTGAACTGCCAGGTTATTTTTAGCAACGTTATAAATATCGATGTCCGTCCAGATTTGGCAGCACTATCGACGTGATGGCAATGAAGGGGTACGATGCAGCCGCTATTTGGGATTAGCCGTGACTTTGGCCACATTCAGGAGAAGCCAACCATGATAGTTGCAAGGAAATTTATGATTTTGGCGATGGTTTTTACGGCCACGTTGGCCTCTAGTCCGCGAGCCTTTGCTGGTCCGCCACAGAGTGGCACTGCCGCAGAGACAAAAGAAGGCCCTTACGTGGTGGAATACTATTACAAGACCAAATGGGGACATGCCGAGGAATTCCTCACACTATTCAAGAAAAACCATTACCCGGTGCTGCGGAAAGAAATGGAACTCGGGCGTATCTTGCACGTGAGCATGACTGCGCCGCGTCTACATAGCACCGAAGACGGTCGATGGGATTACCGGGTGACCATCGTGTTTAAGAGCGCGGCAATCGCGAACGATAATTTTGATAGTGAACCACTGCTTCGGCAGCTTTATCCGGATCAGGATAGTTATAAAAAAGAAGAGCAGCGGCGTTTTGAGATCCTCGATGGGCACTGGGATGTGCCGATTAAAGATGTGGTGCTCGACAAACGCTAAGGCACGTCGCTCAGGAGTGCGGCGCGGGAACTACCGCTGCAACTTCAATGATTGGGTTCGGCAATTGGCGCATGGTGCGCACAAAGATTTCCACGATGCGGGCGTCGAACTGGGCGTCAGCGCAGCGTTCCAGTTCCTTGAGGGCGTCGGAAGAAGGCCGCCCCTTTTTGTACACGCGGTCACTGGTGATGGTGTCATAGGCGTCCGCCACGGCAATAATGCGAGCGCCCAACGGAATATCCTCGCCCGCCAAAGCTTCGGGATATCCTGAGCCGTCAAAATATTCGTGATGATGAAGAACCATATCCCGGATACGCGCGAGTGGTGTCAGGGGTTCGAGAATTTTTGCGCCAAAGGTTACGTGGGATTTCATGGTCTCCCATTCTTCCGGATTCAGAGCGCCTCCTTTATTCAGAATAATTTCCGGGATGCCGACCTTGCCAATGTCGTGGAGCACCGCGCCCAGACGAATTTCATCCACTTCGGCGTCGGTCATGGACATCGATTCGGCGATCAGCGCGGCGTAGGCGGAAACTTTTTGCGAATGCCCCTGGGTGTAATGGTCTTTCGCATCGATGGCGAAGGCCAAAGAAGTCACCGTATCAAGAACCGCTTGCGGCAAAGCCTGTGGACCTTCCACGACCGCGGGCTTGTCGGTGACGATTTCCGTGGCCGCCAGAGATTCCGTGAATTGCTTGAGGCGCAGATAAATTTCCTCGAAAGCGTCAGGGCCGGTGGAGAACAAGCGCTTCAGCGTGACTCCCAGATACGCTTCCAGAACGTCGCGCTTCCATTTTTTCGCTTCGTTGGGATCGAAGTGATCAGCCGTCGATACCGTGTTCCCGCCCTGATGCTTGGACAGATACATGGAAGCGTCCGCCACCTGGATTAATTCCTGCGGGGACGAGCCGTGCAACGGATAGCAAGCAATACCAAAACTGGCGCTGATATTTTTTTCGCGCAATAACGGATCGACGGCCACCAAGCTGCGCAGCTTGGAAGAAAGTTGCCGTGCGTGCTCCATGTTGGTTTCCGGCATCAACAGCACGAATTCATCTCCGCCGTAGCGGGCCACCACGTCGGAGCGCCGGCAATTCGTTTCGAGGATATGTCCGACGCGTTGCAAAACAAGGTCGCCCTCAAGGTGACCGTAAAAATCGTTGACGAATTTGAAGCGGTCGAGGTCCATCAGCACCAATGCAAAGGCGCGAGCGGCACGCGTAGAGCGCTTCCACTCGTTGCCCAGCGCTTCCATGAAAAAACGGTGCGTCTTGACGCCGGTGAGGCCATCGGTGATGGCTTGCTCCTGCGCTTTCTGGAAGGAATAAGCGTTGTGCAGCGCCCCGGCTATGAGGTCGGCAAGCGTGCGGATCAGCAGAATCTCTTCCTCGGAAAATTCGATGTTGGCGGAGGACTCGATGAAAAGTATTCCGTGAAGCTGCTCGGCATAGAAGATCGGAAGGGCCACCGCTGTAGCAGTGTCCGGCAGGAGCGGCTTGAGCGCGGCATCCGCGACATTCGCGCCACGATAGAAGGCCATCTCGCCATTGCGCGCAACGTGTCCGATCAGCCCCGCTCCAAGCGGTACTCGTTGGCCTAAACTGCCGCGACGCTTGCCGGCTTCCGCCTGCACCACGATTTCGCGTGTGGCGTACTCCAGCACGCCAATACCGATGTGGTCGTAAGTGAGACCGTCTTCCAGTTGCTCTGCAATCTTGGCGAGCATTTCGTCAGGATTGAGAGTGGCGATAGCGTTTCTGGAAATAATATTGAGCAGCGAAAGATGGCGCGCCTTGGTGCGCTCTTCCTGGAAAAGGCGTGCGTTCTCAATCGCGATGCTGGCTTCGCTGGCGAGCACCCGCAATAGTTCAAGATGACCTTCATCGAAGGCCCGCTCGTTGTCCGAGAACACCGCCATGGCCCCGATGGCGCGGTCGTAAGCCACTAGCGGAACACCGCAGAAACAGCCACGCGTCCGTATTGGATCGACGCCAAGTTTTTTTACTTCCTCGGCATAGTTTTCCCGAATCAAGACCGGCTGACGGGTGCGGATAATGTATTCGGTAATGTGATTACCGGAAGGACGCGTGCGCCTGGGCATGCGCGCGCCGTCGATCATTTCCAGATCGAAGGTCATTTCATCGCTGTTGGATTCCAACGACGCGATGTAAAAATTTTCAGCATCAAACAAACGCCGTAATTCTTCCCAGACTTTGCGCAACAGATCTTCCTTGTTGAGCGTGGAGCTGAGAGCGCGGCCGATCTCGTTAAGGACATGGAGCTCTTCGGAGCGCCGGGAGGTTTGTTGAATCAAATAACTGTTTTCTACGGCCATGCCAATCTGATGGCCCAGCGCAAGCAGCAGGCGAAGCTCCGCAGCCGTGAATTTGCGGCTATCCGAAGTGCCCAACAGCAGAACGCCGAAAGCGTTTTCCTTGGCCTGCAAACTAATCGCCACAACACTGCGCAATCCCTGGGCTAGGGCAATTTCACGGAAGCGCCGAATGGATGGTTCCTTGTCCAGCGCGGAGAGTGAGTCATCGCGCAAATCGCGAAAACCCAGCAAGCCCCCCAAGCGAGCTACCAAGCCGACCAGATAGTCGTCCAATCCCTCTTCCTGAACGGAGCGGCTGAAAGCGTCGTCCAAACCTACTGCGACGACCGACGTCGGACCTTGGGGATCGCCATGATGAAGAAACAGCGCTCCACATGGAAGGCGCACGACACCGAGCACGCGGTCAAGCGCCTGAGAAAGCATGCGCTGGATTTCTCCTCCCACGAAACCGGAAGTGGCCAGATTGAGATTCGAAAGCGCCAGCATGTTGCGCTCGATGCGGCGTTTCTCTTCCTCATACAACGCCATGACCATGAGCATGGCGACAAACGCGGAAGGTACCGCGGCGATGGACATCAACGCAGTCCGCTGGCTGGTGTCGGTGTGCGCGAAAAACAAAAAAACCGATAACCTCAGAATGGCCCAACAGGCAAAAGAAATCGCCAACAAATGGTCTGCGAGGGTCTCATGACGCCGGGATTCCTGCCAAAAGATGATCGCCACCGCAAGGAAAAGGCACGGCGACGGAATCACCGCGGGAATGGACACGTAATTCAGATAATTGCCAACGGTCCACAAAGCAAGTACCCCGGCAGTGATCGCGGCGGGGACGATCCAAGGCTTGCGTTGGGCATACAACTGGGCCCCGATGAAGAAAGCGATCGACGCCAGCGCGTAGATCCAGGTGCTGAGCAAGGTTTCGATGCGGTTTTCGGGAATCCAGTGCGAGAGCCCGGGAGCAAGAAAATGCAACGAATACAAAGCCCAGCCAATGGTCCAGACCAGCAGGTAGGATTGGCGTTTTATGCTGTAGATATATGCGAAAAATCCGGCCACCAGGGCGGTAGCCGCGAGCAAGGCGAGCACGATTAAATCCTGGGGTATCAAGTTTTCGATCGCTTCCTTACGCGCAGAAGGTGCCTTAACTCGGGCATCGTCGTACCGAATCCGCACAGCAATCGAAGTGGAGCATCACTCAGAAAAGGGAGTGACGCAGGGCTTCGAGGTGTGCACAAAATAAAGTACTTGTGATTATGAGGCATAGGATTTTCGGGAACAAGCGTACCTGCGTATTGGTAGCCAAAAGATAACGGAATCAGTTAATAGCAAGAATATGTCACAACTCTGAGGTCCTCTCGCTCGGACCTCTTGTGACCCTCCCGGAACAACTTTGTGATAGGCTCTGGCATTCGTTGGCGCACCGTTTCGCGTGGTTTTGCGCTGATCGCTATTCCCATCATTGGAAAATTTTGTTCACCGACTAAAGGAGAGCTGTTATGAACCGACTTCGCTTGGGGATTTTTTCATGCGCGATTTTCGCAATGGGGATGGGGCTGGCGTCGTGCGGCGGGGATTCGTATCACCAGAAAGAGGAGCGCTACGTTTTCGTAACCTTCAATTCCACTCTGCCGTACTGGCAGGAGGCCGAAGCGGGCTTCCAGGACGCCTCGAAATGGCTGGGCGTCAAAGTGGAATTCGCCGGCCCTGAGAAGTTTTCGCCGGAAGAGGAGTTGGCTGCATTTCAAAAAGCTGTCAGCGAGAAGCCCTCGGGAATATTGCTCTCCGCGTCGCGCAAGGAAATTTTCAAAGATCCCATCGACGGGGCCATAGCCCAGGGGATTCCGGTGATCTGCATCGATTCCGACGCGCCCAATTCCAAACGCGTATCGTTTATAGGGACTGACAATCTTCGCGCCGGGATGGAAAGCGGCAAGCGCATGGGCGATCTGTTAAAGGGCAAGGGAAACGTCGTGATCGTTTCCATCCCGGGACAAGACAATCTGGATGAACGAGTGCGCGGCGTCAACGAAGCGTTGAAAAAATTTCCGGGCATCAAAGTGTTACAGACGATTGACGACAAGGGCGACCCGCGCAGCGCGAATGATCAAATCTCGGCCCTGCTGGGCGCGAAAAATGCCAAAGAAAAAGTCGATGGCATCATCTGCCTGGAAGCTTCAGGCGGACCAGGCGCCGCGGAAGCCCTGCATCGGCTGGATCAGACCGGGAAAATCCCGATAGTGGCCTTCGACAAAGACCCGGAAACCCTGGACTTCGTGCAACAAGGCGCTATCGCAGCGACAATTGCACAAAAACCTTACGTTATGAGTTATTACGGACTGAAGTTCCTGGACGATTTACATCACAACGCGGTGCATGAATTCAAGGAATGGAATACCGCGCCGGCTTCGCCCATCCCAACGTTCGTGGACACCGGCACCGCCGTAGTGGACAAGTCCAATCTGGCGGCGTTTCGCGAAGCCTTGGCGGCCCATCCCAAACCCCTCTAGTAAAACTCATCACGCGGCTCGATCGAGCTACCCGTGACCCACAGCCGCGTTAGCCTTTTTTGTGTTTGAAGTATTCCACCTGCTGGAGTCTCTTCTCAGCTTCCTTTTTTGTTCTGTACGGGCCGCCGAGGTTTTTATTACCTTTCTCTGAAACAACTTTGTAGCCGCCTTCTGTTTTTTTAATCATGATGACCTTCAGGAAGTTCAGAATCTGCACAGAAATGCCACAAACGCAGCTCTACGGTCCATACCGTTTGTTACTGATCGGCCTAACCGGTCTCCGGTCAAAGCCACATGATGCGGGCGAGTAACCAAATGTCGCTGGCGGTCATCAAAGGCTGATGCTCTTGTAGAGTTAGGCCTCGCGTTCGAGGTCATGCAGCGCTTATAGAATTTTTCAGTTGTATAATACGACGATTTTGAACCGCTGTTCTATTGACACTGCATACAAGTCGGCCTACACTACGGAGTTTTTAGATACCCTCAATAGCTCACTGTGAGGGCGGGAATCATAATATGGACAAGAAACGATTAGAGTACTTTAAGAAAAAGCTTGCTACCCGTCGCGAAGAATTGATGAAGACTATCGCGCGAACCCAGGAAGAAGGCCGCACCGCGGATGATGATCAAACCGTAGATCTCGCCGATAAGGCTGCAAATTCCTACACCAAGGAGTTTCTCTTTGGCATGACCAACACGGACCGCACCATCCTGAACATGATTGATGCGGCCTTAAAGCGCATTCAAGTGGATGAGTACGGAGTCTGCGCGAATTGCCAGGATGAAATGCAGCAGAAGCGGCTGGAAGCGGTGCCCTGGGCTAAGCACTGCATCAGTTGCCAGGAAAAGATGGAGCAGGGCCTGCTGTAAGTTATTTACATCTGGTTAAATAACTAAATAATACTTGGTTTTCGGGACTGAGCAGGTAAGCTTCTCCCCTGAGATCCCGGGGGATTGCTTCGCTCCGATGAGCCGTCGGCACGAGGCTTTAAACGCCACTGGTTGTAGTTTGCAACAAGTGCGGCAAGCTTATGGAAGGGGCTGACGCGTCAGACGCGGAAGCCTTCGTCTGCCCGACATACGTAAACGATGAGTGGGGCGGTTATGCCTTCGAGCGAGTAAGAAGCTGGGCGGTATATGAAGGGGTGCTGGTGCGGGCAATTTTGCTGTTGAAGTTCGAAAATATTGACCCGCTTGGAAAACTGTTTGCCCGATGGCTCGCCCAGTTGGCCATGGATGGCGGGCCCGCTTTTCAGGCTGACGTAGTGGTGCCCGTGCCGCTGCGCCGCCAGCGCGAGCGCGACGTGGCTACAACCAGGCGGCGCTGATCGCCAAACCGCTAGCCAAACTGTTGCGGCCCCCTACAAATCGGTATTACTCCCCGGAATCCGGCACCGTCCCGACAAGCATCTGTTAAGTTATAAAGAACGATGGGAATCGGTCCGTGGCGCTTTTGCCACACGTCCAGGCAGCCAGGTTGACAATTTACGCGTCTTACTGGTAGATGATGTAATGACTTCTGGAGCGACGCTGGACTCGTGTGCCAAGACTTTGCGCGAGGCCGGCGCCAGATCGGTGATCGGGTTGACAGTGGCCCGCGCGGTTTTGAAGAACGCCGCCGAACGTCTCCGGTAGCAACGTACCCGAGGGAAGCGCGATGAGCGCACGACGGCCAAGCATGGTCGATTCCAGGGGGCGCCACACCCCCGATGCGACTGGAGCGCTTGCGCCCAGCTCAGAAAGTCCCGCTGGCAGTAGATTCCCATCTCCGATAACGGCCCGCCGTATGGCGTTGATGCAGGAGCCTGTGCTCGTGTTAAACGCCACCTACGAGCCCATCAACGTCACGGCCGTACGACGAGCCATGGTGCTGATGCTGAAGGGCGTAGCCCAAGCCGAAGAACTGCATAACGCGGAAGTGCATTCCGCCGCGCATTCTCATCGGGTACCCTCGGTAATTCGTTTGCTCGCTTACCGGCACATACCGCAGCAGAGTCGAGCGCTTTCGCGCAAAAATATTTTATTGCGCGATCGCAATACCTGCCAGTTTTGCGGTCGAATTTTTCCCAGCTCGGAATTGACGCTGGATCACGTAGTGCCCCGCTCAAGAGGTGGGCGCTCCTCCTGGGAGAATCTGGTGGCCTGCTGTTACCGGTGCAATAACAGCAAGGGCGACCGCACCCCGGAAGAGGCCGGAATTAAACTGGCGCGCAAACCTCGGCCGTTTACCCTCCATACCTCCAGACAATTGATGCGATTGATTGGCCATCGTGACGAACGATGGCGTAAGTATTTGTTTTATTAGAGATTTTGGTATTAACAAAACTTAACAAGAATAATTTAGCTGGCAGTGAAACCTTTTCCGTCTCAGCACATCTAAGTTATCAATACCACTTCGAGGACACACCCCGGGAGGCAGCTAAGGTTTAACACCTTAGCTGCTTCTCTCCTTTTAGGCGGCATTTATTTATTAATGTAGTGCATCTAACAACGACGCATGGCATGGTTCAGACATCTCCCGTAGACGCGCCTGTTGCGTCCGGTGGTTCTGAAACCATATCCCGCTTCTCACGGTCTAATAGATAAAGGAGCGCTTATGCATTCATTGGCGCGGCCTACGTTCTCCGCCATCGCAGCGCTCGTGATGCTGGGGCAGCCTATTTGTGCGTTTCAGTCTCCGTTGTCCGACGAGTCGGTACGTGAGGCGTATTTCCTGGGCCAGCGCCACGATGGCTCGCTTGAGGGCCTGGTCGAAAAATCCACACGGCGCTTCCCTGCACCGAAAACCGGTCCATATATTTCATCCGTAATGTTCGTTACGCCGTTCGTGAGTGCCGCGCTACTATCTACCAATTACATAGGAAATTACAGCGCCCAACAAGCTGAACTGAATCATCGTCAGGCGGGAAAAGAAATTGTTAAAGTTACGGTGCAAATTCAGTTGACGGAAACCTACGGCCAGTTTATCGCCACCGCCAAGGCCAATTCGCGCTCCGCTTCCGCGTCGGCTTTGATTCCGCGACCTGATGATTTCTGGAGAAACTTCCAGGTGCAAATTTCTAACGGTGATCGAGCACTATCTAACGCCGTCTATCACGGGCGGCCAAATTATAGCTGCGGAGATTACGGACCTTGCATTCTGACCGGTGCGATGCTCACATTTGAATTTCCGGCGGAGGCTTTTTCAGCTGATTCCGCGAGCATCTCGGTAGAACCACCTGAAGGTGAGTCCGTCACCGCGGACTTTGATCTTTCCCGCCTGCGTTAAACATCGCGTTTCAGGAGGGCAATATTTTAGTTCGTGGGGTTACGGGGAAATTTAAAATATGGTAATCGCACACCGCGAATAAAAATCTGGTCAGCGCGTATGTTTGCGGGCGCTTGAAATTCCGCCGCTCCGCCGTTGGTCACGTAATCGTCTTGATCGACGCCATCACCACTCACGCCCAAGCCACCAATTAAATTGCCGTTGCGATACAGGCCAGTGCTTCCGGGGAAAAATACGATTCCGCTGTTATTTCCGCTCGATAATCCGCCGTCCAGACCTTGCGTACACGGATTAACCACATCATTCATGAACAAGGGAAAGAATGGACCGGCATTCGAATCATCAATGCCCGGCGGAAAAAACGGCTGTGCGCCGAAGCTGATGGTGCGGTTAGTCACTGCGGTTCCAACGGGCACCTGGCTCAAGTCCGCATCGCTGCGCTGGGTGCCATTGAAATACACCATGTTGCGCGCCTTGGTTGCCGCAACATCAATGCTAAAAATTGTGGCGTCTGGCATGCGTCGCAACGCGATGATGTTTCCGTCCAGATCGGATATCGCAATAACCATGCGCGCGCGCGATCCCAACGGAAGCCGAATGGATGCGCGTGTCTGATTCGCGGTGTTTTCAGCGGCATCGAGAATCTGTGTGGCTTCCGCCTGGCTCAGACCGCCGCTTGCCGGATTCGGATTTACGCTCGGGTGCGGCCCAACCAGATCGCCCTCAGGCGCCGGTTGACCGGCCTGGGGACTAACCACATAGCTGCCCGAGAACGTGCCGCTGCCTACGGGTGCAGGCCGAGTAGTCTGATTGATCGCCGGTAGCGCCACGCCGCCAAGAAATACTTCGCCCGGAGCCGGCAGCGGAGTGGGTAGCGGAGAAAAACCGTTGGCCAAGGCGCCCGAGAACGCCGTGAATTCCGCCACATCCGCCGGCACCGCCGTCACGCCAATTCCTCCAACCAACATCGCGCCCTTGTAAATCGGCAGCCCCCCGGGATTCACGGCGTTCGAATTGCTGTCCAACACGTCCGCTTTACCGGTAATAATGCCCGGCCCCGGGCCGCCGCCAAGCGCAGTCGACGGATGAATGCCTCTCGTTTCCAGTTCCGAAGAAAGTTTGCAGCCTCGATTGGTATTTTCTATCCCGTACAGATCGGCGTTTGAAGCATTCGAAACTCCCGGTGGGAAATGGACGCCGCTAATAAATCGCACTGTGCGGCTCGGCAAAGGCGCCTGATCGTTGCTGAAAAACGCTCCAGTGCGCGCCAGCCCAATGGCTACGTCGTTGGTGCTGGTCTGAACTCCAAAATTTCCGGCAACAGTGAGTGGCGCATCCGGCTTGCGATACAACGCCAGAACATTACCCGCGCGGTCTACGACGGCAATGACGGCCGTTGTTGGCGAAGTAGCGGCTCCGGCCGCTCGGACGATTGTGTCTACATCTGTAGCAGTCAAAGTAACCGTTGCGGACGCGGACGAGGGCGTGGGAGTGTTAACCGCCGACTGCGGAGTGCTCTGGCTGCCGGCCCCGCAGCCGACAAGGAAAATCGACAGCACCACCAGCAGGATTACGGCAGCGGCGATGCTGAGCATCAGCACATTTCGGCGCCGTTGATGGGCGCGGCGTGCCGGCACGGGTTCTCTCAATGTATGCATTGGCCTTGGGGGATGCCCTATTCAACCATCCTTTCTCGCTGCGTTCAATGAGCTCGATGGACAGTGCAACCAAGTGATGACGGCCAGGTCTATAGTTCAGGTTTGCCGTCCAGGCCTATCGCAGTAACGCGCTTCTTACCGACGGGCCTAAACCACATTCTGAAAACTGTTGCCCCTTCCCTCCGCTTGCTGTTATGTAGATGCCGCTCCCGTGGCCTTAGCCAACCTTGAGCAGGACGAAAGCGCGATGTCTTTCCAGCGGACTGGACCTGCCGCACTCCTTACTGGCTGTGCCGTGATTTTTTTGGTTTCGCTTGCGGCCATGGACCCAGCAAGCGTGGCCTCAGCCCAGCTTCCCCAAGTGGATGCCCCTGGACAGGCAACACCTTCTCGCGAACAAGGCCCCGCAGTCAGGATTCCCCGGCAGCAAGCGTCCAACACCGCCGCACTAGACGGCGTGGTTCGCTCAAGCACGGCCGCCGGCGGCAGCACCCCGGTTCCCGGAGCCCAACTGACGCTGCGCAATTTGCAAACCGGGCGACAGTACACGTCCACCGCGAATGGCGAAGGACTATTCCGCATTTTTCCGTTGTCGCCCGGACAGTATGAGCTGAACGTGGAAGCCACCGGAGCCGCCAGCTTTGTTCTAAACGATCTTGCGTTACAGCCTAATGAAGTTGTTACGCTCGAAATTTCGCTGGCGCCGACAGGGACTACCGAAAGCGGTTCGCGGCTCCCGCGCCTTCCCGAATTAGGGCCTGCGCCTGCGTCGAATCCTCCAGCAACGGCGGGAACCTATCGCGAACTCCGGCATCGCCTCGACTCCGATCCCGCTTACATTCAGGAGCTCGCGCCGGATTATCTGCCTCCGGTTGCCGATGTGTATAACGCTGTTCCTAATCGCTGGGCGCTATCGCAACCAGACTATCGACGCTATCCTCAGGCCGGCGAATATATCTACACGCGTTCACGCTGGTACGATCCTTTCAATCGCAATCGCTATAAAGGTGACCAACCCATTTGGCCCAAGGTGCTCGGCCAGCAAACCTTTCTGAATATCACCGCGTCCGCGGAGTCTTTTTTTGACGGCCGGCGCCTGCCATCGCCCAGCAACGAGAGCTCCGAGCGTCCGGGCAGCAACACATTTTTCGGCAAAGGCGAACAGGCTTTCTTCGACCAGATCTTCCGCTTCACCTTTGATCTTTTCCATGGCGACACCTCCTTCAAGCCAGTCGACTGGCGCATTCGAATCACTCCGGAAATCAGCTTGAACGATCTGTCCGTCCGGGAACGCGGCATTATCAGCCCGGATGTGGGGGCTGGCACCAATCGCTTCGATACTCACGTCGGACTACAGGAAGCTTTCGTCGAGCTAAAACTTCGTGACCTGAGCTCCAATTACGATTTTGTTTCTGCACGCGCCGGGATCCAGCAATTCAATGCCGACTTCCGCGGTTTCCTCTTTGTTGACGAACAGCCCGGCCTTCGTATTTTCGGGAATCTTCACAGCGACCGCATCGAATACAACGCCGCGTATTTCAATCTGCTCGAGAAAAACACCAATAGCGGCCTGAATACCGTTTTCGACCAACGCCATCAACAAGTTATTTTCGGCAATGTTTACCTGCAGGACTTCTTTTTCCCCGGCTACACCGTGGAATTTATTGGCGCGTTCAACAAAGACGATCCCAACCTCCATTACGATGACAACGGTTTCCTGGTGCGGCCGGCACCGATCGGCAGCGTTATCAACCAGGGTGGTATAGGGCCCATTCTCCACGGCATTCGTGTCGGATATCTGGGCTGGCTCGGAAGCGGTCACATCGGCCGTGTCAACGTGACGCACGCATTTTATCAAGCCCTCGGCGAAGACACTTTTAATCCCGTCGCCGGCCTGCGCGTTACCGTCAACGCACAGATGGCCGCGGTGGAACTGTCCTACGACCGCGATTGGATCCGCTATCGCGTTTCCACTTTTTACACTTCGGGTGACGCCAACCCGCGCGATGGCCGAGCTCGCGGCTTCGATTCCATTGAAGATCTTCCTAACTTTGCCGGCGGCTTGTTCAGTTTTTGGAATCGAGAAGGCATTCGCCTCACCGGCTCGGACGTGTTAATCAAGTCGCCCGGCAGCCTGTTTCCGGCTGGGCGCGCCAGCCCGGAGGAAGGCCAAGCTAATTTTGTGAACCCAGGAATCTTTCTGGCCAATGCCGGCGCTGATTTTGATATCACCCCAAAACTGAAAGGTTTTGCGAATGTGAATTTTTTGCGATTCGAACGCACGGAATCGCTGGAGTTCTTGCTTTTTCAATCCCCGATCCATCACACCATAGGCACCGATTTAGGTCTTGGCGTCGAATATCGTCCGCCACTTAGCGAGAATATTGTTCTGACCGGCGGCGCAGCCGCGCTGCAGCCGGGGCAGGGCTTCAAGGACATTTATACGGGTAGAACGCTATTTTCAATCTTCGGATCGGTGAAATTTATATTTTGAGAAAGGATTTCATTTTCGGCGACCACAACTTTGCGACATTCTCGCGGCGGATGTTTCAATTTGGCCGAGCAAATTTCCTTTTATTGCTCAGCGCGTCGATGGTTGCGACTTCGTTGTGGATTGCCGCGCGTGGGGGAACCGCTTCCGCTTCGGCGCAGGATGCATCGAGCAATTCTTCTATGCCGCCCTCGGGCCTGCTCGGCCAATCCCAGGAAGAAGTGCAGCGCAAATCCGCGGGTTGCGTCTCCTGTCATACAGTTACCGACGAACCCACGATGCATCCGACAAAAACCGTGCAGCTCGCCTGTACTGATTGCCACGGAGGTGATGGTTCCGCAAGCGTGAATTCTGGAATTGCCAGCAATTCTCCCGAGTACAACGCCGTAAAAGAGAACGCTCATGTGCACCCGAAAAATGCTGCGTCTAAAAAGCGCACCGCTGTGCCTGAACGTGCGTTCACCGCATGGCTGAACGAATCCGACGAATACATAAAATTTGTGAATCCCGGCGATTTGCGGGTGGCCCCGGAAACCTGTGGTTCCAGCGGCTGCCACGCCAGCGAAACACGCGCGGTCTCCACCAGCATGATGACGCACTCGGGCATGCTGTGGGGCGCGGCGCTATACAACAATGGCGGCTACCCCACTAAAAATACCCGCTTCGGCGAAAGTTACAACCGCGACGGCAAGCCCGAATCGATAAAAACTTCGCCGACGCCAACCCCGGAAGAGACTCGAGCGAAAGGCGTGCTTCCCGAGCTTGATCCACTTTACCGCTGGGAAACTTCGCAACCCGGCAATGTACTTCGAGTGTTCGAACGCGGCGGCCGCAAGAAAAGCGAAGTTGGCAATCCCATCGCCGAAGAAAATCCCGGCAAGCCCGAAGACAAACTGAGCGACCGTGGATTTGGCACCGAGCTGCGCACCGATCCGGTGTTTCTCGGCTTGCAAAAAACGCGGCTTCTCGATCCAGTCATGTCGCTTCCAGGTACCGACGATCACGCTGGAGATTACCGCTCCAGCGGCTGCTCGGCTTGCCACGTAATTTACGCCAATGATCGCGACCCGGCACATTCCGCTAGTTATTCAAAGTTTGGACATTCCGGACAAAGCGCCTCCGTGGATCCGACTATCTCCAAAAACGAATCCGGTCATCCGATCCGCCACGCTTTCACCCGTTCCATTCCTTCCAGCCAATGCATGATTTGCCATATTCATCCGGGAACAAACATGGTCACCACCTATTTCGGTTTGACATGGTGGGACAACGAAATCGATGGCGACAAAATGTATCCCCCGCAACAACGCAATCCCAGCGAAGAGCAACGCTACCAAGCGCTTTCACGCAATCCCGAAGGTGCCGCCGCGCGCGGCTTGTGGAACGACGATAAATTTTTGGACCAGCTCGGCAGCCCGGAATTTAATTCCAAACTGAAAACGACGCAGTTTGCCGACTTTCATGGGCACGGCTGGATCTTTCGCGCGGTTTTCAATCACGACCGCAAAGGCAATTGGCTGGACAAGGACGGAAACATTATCACTTTTGAAGATCCTGAGCGTTTTTCAAAAGCGGTGCACCTTGCGGACATTCATCTCGAAAAAGGAATGCAATGCAACGATTGCCATTTTGCCCAGGACAATCACGGCAACGGCAAAATTTACGGCGAACCGCGCGCTGCGGTAGAAATCGATTGCATCGATTGTCACGGTACCATCCGACAGAAAGCCACGTTGGTTACTTCTGGCCCGGCCGCGCCTGAAACACTTTCCACGGTGAACGGCATGCGCGTTCCAGAGCGTGGCCGTCATCTCGATATGCTGCGCACGCCATGGGGACAGCGCCGGTTCGAATGGCGCGGCGACGCACTCATTCAACGCTCCATGTCTGACGAGCACCGAGAATGGGAAATCGTGCAAACCGCCGACAGCGTGACTCCCGACAATCTGCATTTCAACGAAAAATCCTTGCGCGCCAAGCTCATCAATAAAGATGGCGTGGTCGATTCGGACATGCCGAAAGACGACACCCACCTGGCGCACGGCAACAGCAGCATGACCTGTTACGCATGCCACACCTCCTGGACGCCAACCTGTTTTGGCTGCCACCTGCAAATGACCGCCAACGCCCGCCGTCCAATGCTGCACAACGAAGGATTGCTTACCCGCAATTACACCTCCTACAACTTTCAAGTGCTGCGCGACGACATTTATATGCTGGGCGTGGATGGCACAGTGACCGGACATCGCATCGCGCCGGCGCGCTCCAGTTGCGCGGTGCTGGTAAGTTCGCAGAATGCCAATCGCGAATGGCTGTACTACACGCAGCAAACGATTTCCGCGGCGGGATTTTCCGGTCAGGCATACAGCACGTTTGTTCCCCACACCGTGCGCGGCAAGGAAACCAAGCAATGCAGCGACTGCCACGTTTCAGCGGCGAACGACAACAACGCGTGGATGGCGCAGCTTCTGCTGCAAGGCACCAACTTCATGAATTTCATGGGGCGTTATATTTATGTGGCCACCGGAAAAGGCGGCTTGGAAGCCATTGCCGTCGCCGAGCATGATGAGCCAGAAGCCATCTACGGCAGCGATTTGCAACGGATCGCGTATCCCGAAAATTACAAAAAATTTGTTGCACGCCATCGCGAACTCTCTGCAGCTGCGGAACACGGCGGAAATATCCTGGATATTCAGACACGCGGGGAGTACGCCTATACCGCCAACGGACCGGGCGGCTTGCGCGTCTACGACATCGCCAATATCGACAATAAGGGTTTTTCCGAACGGGTCGTCACTGCTCCGGTCTCGCCTATCGGCCAGCGTTTCTACGTCCCCACGAAAAACGCAGTGGCCGTTGCGTCACCCTCCACCCTCGCGATCGATCCTCTGCGCCAGCGCTTGCCGGAAAACGAGGAGCAATCCATTCATTTGTTGTATGGATTTCTCTACATCGCCGACAAAGAAGAAGGCCTAGTCATCGTCGGCAATGCTGATCTGCACTCGAAGAGCCCGGGGGTCGGCACCCTTCTCGACGGCAACCCAGCGAATAATTTCCTCAAGCGCGCATCGGCATTTAATCCAGGAGGCATTCTCACCGGAGCCCGACGCATCACCGTTGCGGGGACTTACGCATATATCCTGACGGACAAAAATTTGGTGGTCGTGGACCTAAACGATCCGCTGGCCCCACGAGTAACCGCAACGATCGGCACGGCGGTTCTTGATGGGCCCGCAGCAATCGCCATTCAGTTTCGCTATGCATTTGTGGTTGATCGCCAAGGGCTAAAAGTTCTAGATGTCACCGACCTGGCGCAACCGAAGCCCGCTACAAACGCGCTGGTACCACTGGCCGACGCACGCAACATCTATATCGCTCGCACTTATGCTTATATTTCCGCTGGCAAAGACGGAGTGGCGATTGTCGACGTGGAAAAACCAGAAGCCCCGAAGCTCGATCAAGTGTTCAATGCCGGGGGCCAGCTTAATGACGTCAACGACGTGAAAATCGGAATGGTCGCAGCCAGCGCATTCGCGTTCGTGGCTGACGGCAAAAATGGCCTGCGAGTCCTCGAAATTGTTTCGCCTTGGGATGACCCCGCGCATTTCTCTGGCTTCAGCCCTCGCCCGATACCAAAGCTTATCGCGACGGCGCGTACCCGCGGGCCAACCCTGGCTATATCAAAAGGCATCGACCGTGACCGCGCCGTGGACGAATCCGGCAACCAGCTGGCGGTATTCGGACGACGGGGTGCCCGGCCCTTAAACGGTGCGGAAAGCCGCCTGCTGTACATTCACAGCGGCACGGGGACCCCCTATCAAGTGGCAGACCACGCAGAAAACAGCCTAAAGTCTCACGGTGAGACAAAGTCCGCCTCCCTGTGGATAACCCGATTCCTCGACCTTGTCAGACCCTAAAGCGTACTTGAATTAGGGGTTCCCGCCGCAACTCCTGCAAGTTTCGCTTTAGTTTTGCCCAGCGGTATCTGAAAGGAACAGCTCATCTTGCCGCATAGAACTGTTCCAAAATGGCTCATCTCCCTTGCTTTGTATCGTTTACCACTAGGCCGCATCTAACATAATGTTCACATGGCGTTTAATCTTTTTACGCATAGCACCTATCAGAATTATTCGTGACGCTGCCACTTGAAATAACGTTATCCTTGAAGTGCAAGGCGGAACGGGCCGATTGGGCTTAACCGCCGGTTCCCCAGTAAGAAGGAGTACTAGGACATGCTTAAACAGTATCTTTTGGCGAGTGATTTCGACCAAACCCTTAGCTTCAACGACTCAGGTGTGGTCCTGAGCGAACTGATCGGTTTTCACGGTTTCCATGACAAGGTCTCCGGCCTATCGCACATGAACCTGGTGCAGCAAGGCGCCGAACTGAGCTACCTGATTTTGCACGACCCGGAGTTCCGCCACGTGCGCCGCTCCCACCTTGTCGAAACCGGCAAGCGCATTCGCCTGAAGCACAATGTCGCGCTGTTTGCGCGCGCGCTAGATACCTTGGCGGACGGTTACAATTTTCATTTCAACGTGATCTCGGCTGCGCCGCAAGAGATTATCCAGTCCGCGCTCGAGGGTATCGTTCCCGCGGACCACATTTTCGGCACTCGTTTTCGCTACAACGAAGAGACCGGCGAAGTTGAATCCATCATTCGCGCCACGGCAGGCTGGGGCAAAATTACCGTATTGGAAGAAATTCGCGCTTCACTCGGGATCAGCCACGACAACATTATTTACATGGGCGACGGCAGTTCCGACCTACCAGTCATGATGCACGTGAATCAACATGATGGCTTGACCATCGCGGTGTCGGAAGCGAAATTCATTACGCGCATCGCGCAGCGTACCGTGCTTAGCGACAACACCATGAGCGTGCTCGTTCCGGTGCTAGAGGAAGTGCTGCGCTGGGATTCCGTCAAGATTCGACGCTTCTTCACCGCCAGTGGCTTGATGCTTCGCGAGTGGGATAAAACCCGCACCGACATGCTGACGATTCAAGAGTCAAACCAGGATGTGACGGCTTCGGCCGTCACCGCACATTAAAGCTGGCTCTACAATTCCATAGCAACCCCATCGCGTACCCCCAATGGGTCATCGCAACGCAAAAACTTAGGTAGCCCCGACCAGGGTGTGTCTCCGTCAAAATTAATTTGTTAACCATCTACGACTCTATTTTGTCGTAGAATTCCCGCATTCAAATCTGGAGTCGGCGCATCCAATGCGTGCGCGAAGAATGGGGGCCGTAATTGTCTGCCACTGGAGCTGGAGTGACCGAGCCTAACCTCGACCTACTAAGTATCAATACCATCCGCACTTTATCGATGGACGCGGTGCAGGCCGCCAACTCCGGTCATCCTGGCACGCCCATGGCGCTGGCTCCGGTGGCTTACACACTGTGGCAGAAATTTCTGCGGTATGACCCCAACGATCCGATATGGCCGGATCGTGATCGCTTTGTGCTTTCGAATGGGCACGCATCGATGCTTTTGTATTCGCTGTTGCACCTTGCGCAGGTCAAAGCCGTCGATCCGGACGATAAAGTTTTGAACTCGCCGGCTCTCACCATCGACGATCTCAAAAAATTCCGCCAGATCGACAGCAAAACTCCCGGCCACCCTGAATACCGTATGACCAGCGGAGTCGAAACCACCACTGGGCCGCTGGGACAAGGTGTGGCCAACAGCGTGGGCATGGCCATGGCGCGATGGTGGCTGGCTTCGTATTTCAACAAGCCGCGATTCGAACTATTTAATTACAACGTGTACGCCATTTGCGGCGACGGCGACATGATGGAAGGAATTTCTGGCGAGGCGGCCTCGCTGGCCGGACATCATAAGCTGTCCAATCTTTGCTGGATCTACGACAACAATCACATCACCATCGAAGGCAACACCAGCCTGGCGTTCAGCGAAGATGTGGCCACGCGTTTCCAAGGTTATGGCTGGAACGTCGAGCACGTCACTGATGCTAATGACACTGGAGCGATGGACCAGGCGCTCGATGTTTTCCGCAACACCACCGATAAGCCAACGCTGATTATCGTCGACAGCCACATTGGCTGGGGCGCTCCGCACCGCCAGGACACCAAGGAAGCTCACGGCGAAGCGCTGGGTGAAGAAGAAGTTGCGCTGGCGAAAAAATTCTACGGCTGGCCGTCGGACGCAAAATTCCTGGTACCCGATGGCGTTTATGATCAATTCAAGAAAGGCATCGGCAAACGTGGGGGCGAATTGCGCAACGCGTGGGTAAAACAATTCGACTCCTACAAGACTGAATTCCCAGCCCTCGCCGAAGATCTGAATAGACTGCTGCACCACGGCTTGCCCGATGGTTGGGATAATGGCATACCGACTTTTCCGGCCGATACCAAAGGCGTAGCCACGCGCGATTCTTCTGGCAAAGTCCTGAATGTGATCGCTAAAAACGTGCGGTGGCTTATGGGCGGCGCAGCTGATCTGTATCCATCCACAAAAACGCGCTTGACCTTTGATGGCGTCGGAGAATTTGAAGCCGCCACACGCGGCGGCCGCAACATGCATTTTGGTATTCGCGAACACGCCATGGCAGCAATCTCTAACGGAATGACGCTGTGCAAGATTCGTACCTTTGCCTCGACTTTTTTTATTTTCACCGATTATTGCAAGCCGGCCATCCGCCTCAGCGCAATTATGGAACTGCCGGTTATCTATATCTTCACGCACGATTCCATCGGCGTAGGCGAAGATGGCCCAACGCATCAGCCGATCGAACAACTAATTACGTTGCGCGCCGTTCCCGGACTCGTTCTGTTGCGTCCCGCGGATGCCAATGAAGTCATTGAATCCTGGCGCGTGATTATGAATTTGAAGAAAGAGCCCGCGGTTCTGGTGCTAACTCGACAGGCATTGCCCACCATCGATCGAACCAAATACGCGTCGGCCTCTGGTGTTGCAAAAGGCGCGTATATCCTGGCTGAGGCGCAGGGTGGAAAGCCGGAAGCGATTCTCATGGCCACCGGTAGCGAAGTTTCCCTGTGTCTGTCCGCGTATGAAACGCTCACCAGCGAAGGCGTGAAAGTGCGAGTTGTAAGCATGCCCTCGTGGGATATCTTCGAGCATCAATCACGCGAATATCGCGACAGCGTGCTGCCGCCCGATGTCACCGCGCGAGTCTCGGTGGAACAAGCGTCCATTCTCGGCTGGGATCGTTACGTGGGGTCAAAGGGCAAAATCATCGGCATGCATACTTTTGGAGCCTCCGCGCCTTTGAAAGAGCTGCAAAAGAAATTTGGATTCCAACCCGATAAAGTCGTGGCAGCAGTGCGGGAAGTAATCGGAAAGTGAGCGTCGATGAAGATTGTCATCGGTTCTGACCACGCTGGATTCCAGTTAAAAGTCGCCATGGGTGACTTGCTGCGATCCCTGAACCAGGAAGTCCTCGACGTCGGAGCGTTCAACGAAAATCCCTCCGATTATCCCGACTTTGCCGAAGCGGTGGGCCGGGCCATACTCGACCGCAAAGCTGAGCGGGGTGTGCTTATCTGCGGCAGCGGTGTCGGAGCCAGCGTTGCCGCCAATAAACTGATCGGCATACGCGCTGCGGTGTGTCACGACACCTACTCCGCGCATCAGGGCGTTGAGCACGATGACATGAACGTATTGGTTCTCGGCTCGCGCATCATTGGAGTGAAGTTAGCCGAGGACCTGGTGAGGGCTTATCTCGCCGCCAAATTTACCAATGAAGATCGCCATGTTCGCCGTTTAGCCAAAGTAAAAGCCTTGGAATCGAAGTTTGCTGTGAGCAGCTCGGCCAGGTAAGCGTCCGAAAAGCGCCCCAAAAGCACGCTGCGCGCGGCAGGCGTACAATAAGAATTGAATTCGGAAGGAGAATTACAAATGAGCACCTCAGTGAGAACCAGCAACACGGAAGTTAGCAAGAGCGGTAAGAATCCCTTGAAGGGACTTCTCGATTACGGCCAATCGCCGTGGATGGACTATATCCGCAGGGATTTGCTCACCGATGGCGAGCTGCAAAGGCTGATACACGACGACGGGCTCCGGGGCATGACCTCCAACCCCTCAATATTCGCAAAAGCCATTACCAGCAGCAAATTTTACTCCGATATTTTAGATTCGCCGGAAGCCAAGAAGCTGAACGCCACACAACTTTACGAAAAAATCGCGGTACGTGACGTTCAGGATGCCGCCGATATTTTCCGGCCGGTCTACGACGAAAGCCGCCATCGCGACGGCTACGTCAGCCTGGAAGTTTCCCCAACGCTCGCTCTCGAAATGCAAAAAACACTCGATGAAGCGCGGCGTTTGTGGAAGATGGTGAATCGCCCCAATATCATGATCAAAGTGCCGGGCACCAAAGAATGCCTCCCGGCCATTCGGCAACTTCTTGAAGAAGGCATCAACATCAACATCACTCTGCTCTTCGCCCAATCCGCTTACGAACAGGTCGCCGAGGCCTTCATCGCGGGGCTCGAAGCCCGGGCTGCCAAGAATCAAAATCTCGCGCACATCGCCAGCGTTGCCAGTTTCTTCGTCAGCCGCATCGATACTTTGGCGGACAGCCTCATTGACGAAAAACTAAAGTCGGCTACCGACCCCAATCAAAAAGCTTTGCTGACCGGACTAAAAGGAAAAGTGGCTATCGCCAACGCCAAAGTCACTTACGAAAGGTATCAGCAGCTTTTCAGCGGACCGCGATGGAACGCTCTCAAGGCCAAGGGCGCGCAAACGCAGCGGCTGCTGTGGGCCAGCACCAGCACCAAGAACAAAGCCTACCGCGATGTCATCTATGTAGAAGAACTGATCGGCGCTGATACCGTTGACACCATTCCTCCGGCGACGTTCGATGCCTTCCGCGACCACGGCCAATTGCGACCCAGCTTGACAGAAAATGTCGATCAGGCCTTCAAGACCATGTCCGACCTTGAAAAGGCCGGCATCTCCATGAAGCAAATTACCGACAAGCTGCTCGTCGACGGAATCAAACTCTTCGCCGACGCATTTACCGAACTTCTGGAGGCCACCGGCAAGTCCGCTGGTGTGCGCGCGTGAGTCTGAATCGGCAGACCTACAAGCTGCCGGGTTCTCTTTCCGGGCCTTTTGCCGCCGCGCGAGACGATTGGAAAAAGAACGAAAAGGTTCGCCGCCTTTGGCAGTGCGACGCTTCGCTTTGGACCGGCACTGATGAAAACAAGTGGCTCGCCTGGCTGGGAATCACCGCGGAGCAACTCGCGCACCTTCCTGTTTTTCAGGAAATAGCCGCGGACGTAAAACAGGCCGGATTCAAACACGCGCTTCTCCTGGGCATGGGCGGCTCTAGCCTGTGCCCGGAAGTAATGCGGATGACGTTTGGAAAAATCGCTGGCTATCCGGAATTGCACGTTCTGGATTCCACCGATCCCGCGCAAATCAAAGCCATCGAAAGCAAAGTCGATCTCTCCAGCGCCATATGCATTGTCTCCAGCAAATCCGGCAGCACCCTCGAGCCCAACATTTACAAGCAATATTTCTTCGAGCGCGTGAAGGAAAAAGTCGGCGAGGCGGAAGTTGGCAAACGCTTCATCGCCATTACCGACCCAGGCTCGAAACTGCAGGAAGTGGCCGAGCGCGATAAATTTCGCAAAATCTTCATGGGCGTTCCGGGTATTGGTGGCCGGTATTCCGCACTCTCTAATTTCGGCATGGTTCCCGCGGCCATCATGGGCATCGATGTCGCAAAGTTTCTAAACAACACTGCTGAAATGGTGAAGGCTTGCGGCGCGGCTGTCCCGGCGGATTCCAACCCGGGTGCACTGCTCGGCATGGTGCTCGGTGTGGCGACGAATCATGGCCGGGACAAAGTGACCATTGCGGCCTCGCCTGGAGTTTCCGATCTTGGCGCCTGGCTGGAACAACTGCTCGCTGAATCCACCGGCAAAGTCGGCAAAGGGATTATTCCCGTGGACCGTGAGCCCCTCGCCAATCCCGACATCTACGGCAACGATCGTGTGTTCGCCTATCTGCGGCTGGAAACCGCCCCGGATAAATCGCAGGACACCGCCATCGCAGCTCTCGAAGCCGCTGGACACCCGGTGGTGCGCATCACCGTCGACAATATTTACAACCTTGGCCAGGAATTTTTCCGTTGGGAAATTGCTACCGCCGTCGCAGGCTCTATCATTGGCATCAACGCTTTCAATCAGCCGGACGTGGAAGCCAGCAAGATCGAAACGAAGAAATTAACCAGCCAATACGAAAAATCCGGCCAGTTGCCGGAAGAAAGTCCGTTCTTTGCAGGCGACGGCGTCAAGCTGTACGCCGACGACAAGAATGTCGAAGTCCTCAAAGGAAAACCGCGGCTCGCGGAAATTCTTAAAGCGCATCTCAGCCGGTTGCACGCCGGCGATTACTTCGCGGTGCTTGGCTACATCACCATGAATGACGCCAACGAGAAAGCCATGCAGGCCATACGCCTTGCCGTTCGCGACCGCAAAAAAGTCGCCACGGTGCTTGGTTTTGGGCCGCGCTTCCTGCATTCCACCGGTCAAGCCTACAAGGGCGGCCCCAACAATGGCGTTTTTCTGCAG
>Ga0185299_10001238_pt1 | contig 52366 bp, 46 predicted proteins | sample PaiPotPPA55metaG_FD_128002 | JGI IMG/M metagenome (GOLD analysis project Ga0185299, IMG submission 128002) | Iron sulfur acid spring bacterial and archeal communities from Banff, Canada, to study Microbial Dark Matter (Phase II) - Paint Pots PPA... ... | reverse complement strand
TGGCACAGGGGAATGCGGCCGGTCGACTGCCCGGGGGAAAGCCGGATGAGGGAAAACCTCATGTCCGGTTTGGGAAGGGGGAGCAGGAAACGGAGCCTGAGCTACCGCGCCTGCTCCCTACTTCACGCCGAGTCTGGGGGCGATGGCGTCGACGACCGCGCTCCGAGAGTGAGCGACGAACCATGGTCCCCTGCCACCCAGAGCACAATCGGAGTGCGCGAGCCGGGGTTAGTTCAAGATTCTTTCTCCCAGAATTCTCCCAGGAGCTGACGCAAAACAACCATGAGCTCCCATCTCCGTCAGGTGTATGCCTCTGACCTGCCGCTTAAGCGGCAGTTGAACTCACGACTTCTTCACTCCAGATTCAGGGTACAAAAAAGGGGCCACTGCCTACTGCTAGGCAATGGCCCCTGACCTGCACTTTTCAACCGTCGGGGTGGCGGGATTCGAACCCACGACCTCTTCGTCCCGAATCACGAAAATGCGTGATTTCGCGATTCGCCGTAGACTCTAGTGAACGGCTAACGTGCAGGTAGAAGGCGTAAAGCTGTTCATAGCGTATCGCCGGGTTTCAAGATCGTTCAGCAAGGTTCACGGACTTTTCACGGACTTTTTTGAGGCCCAGCGAGGCGCCTGGAAGCACAGCGCACAGCACGGTACGAGCGGAGGGCCGAACCATGGCATTCACGCGGAAGCGGGTCAGCAAGACGGGGACCGGACGGTTCCTGGGCATCTACATCGATCTCGACGGCAACGAGCGGTCGGCGGGCAGCTTCAAGACGGAGGAGAAGGCACTCCGCGAGGCACAGCGCGTCGAGGACAAGCTCGCCGAGGGCCAAGCCGTCGAGCGGCACCGAGGCAAGCAGGCGTTCGGCGAGTACGTCAGCGAGACGTGGTTTCCGAACCACATCATCGAACACTCGACGAGGCAGAACTACACCTACCTGCTCGACGCCTACATCCTGCCGCGCTTTGCCGGCATGCGGATTGGCCGGATCATGCCAGGCACGGTCCGTGAGTGGGTGACGGAGCTCCAGGCGAAGGGGGTCAACCCGCCGACGATCCGCCTGTGCAAGACCATCCTCGACGCGGTCTTCACGACGGCACTCAACGACCAGATCACCTACCTACACGCCGGCCGCGGCGTGAAGACCCCGCCCGTCGCGAAGAAGCCGAAGCGCATCATCACGGTCGAGCAGTTCGACGCGATCTACGATGCCCTCCCGAACGACAAGATGCGACTGCTCGTCGAGACCGACATCGAGTCCGGTCTGCGCTGGGGCGAGCTCACCGAACTGCGGGTCAAGGATCTCGACTTCAGCACCGGCATGCTCACCATCTCCCGCGCCGTCGTGAAGCTGAACGCGAAGTTTCACCCGGAGGGCAAGCGGTTCCTCGTCAAGGACTACCCGAAGGACAAGGAGTGGCGGCAGTTCGAGCTGGCCGATCACCTCGTGGCCAAGCTGGGGGAGTACGTGAAGCGCCACAACCTCGGCCCGGACGACCTCCTCTTCGAACAGGACCAGCCCGCCGAGCCGCGCCGCCTCAGCCTGCCCGAGGTACTTCCGGACCCTGAGACGCTCGGCCGCACCGAGCCCAACGCGAAGGACCGCACCTACAACCACGGCACGACATCCGCGTACGCCGCGGCGAAGTGCCGCTGTCAGCACTGCCGCAACGCCGTCTCCGCCTACCGAGCAGCGCGCCGCGCAAACGGCAAAGACTCCCCGCGCCCGCTCCGGACGGTCGACACGGACGGCCACATCAGCAACGACTGGTTCCGCAACAGCGTCTGGAACAAGGCAGTCGCCCAAGCGAACATCGGCCTGCGCATCACCCCTCGCAGCATGCGCGCCGCCCACGCGTCCTGGCTCCTCGCCGGTGGCGCCGACGTGCAGGTGGTCATGGAGCGCCTCGGTCACGGCAGCCTCCAGACCACGAGCATCTACCTCGGCACCCTGCCCAACGCGAACAAGGTCGCGTTGAGTGCCCTCGACAACATCCGCGGCAAGCGTACGGCCGACACCGCGCCCGCGCTGCGGAATCCCTCGGCGGACTCCGAGTCTGAGAAGGACCGCATGATCGAGGAGCTTCAGGCGAAGCTGGCCAAGTTCAGGAAGCTGCTCGACGAGGACTGATGCAGGGTTCGCGAATTATGCGCTGCCAGCATGATCGCAAACTGAGCGGAAGGCCACTGGGCTACCTGTGGGACCGCCGACCTCGACTGCGCTCGATCTCGAGCCACGCGGCAGATTCAGGTTCCTCGCACGACGCGATGAACCTGTCCAACTCGGAGCGCCGAACCCGGATGGACCCATTCGGCAGCTTCACGCACCGTGGCCCTTTGCCGGTCGCACGCCAGCTGTAGAACGTTGCTCTGGCGACCCTAAGTTCGTCGATAACCTCAGGAATCGTCAGTAGTTCGTCTCGTGCCATGGCTGCTTCATTCCCAGGTGCGGGAGAAATATCTATATTTAGTTTGATTCGAGAGAGTGCTCCACCGGACGTCACGCACGACGGCGGAGAGCATAGGCATACAACCTCGCTGCTCCCCGCCGTCTGTCGTGCTCACCGCCCAGGAGGCGTGAAGTGCGTCGCTAGGTCTTCGCCCAGCGGAACCAACCTAGGCAGCGGCACCGCGTCCGCCTGCTCCTTCTTGTGCTTGCGTAGCAGGGCCTCTCCGTCGGCGGACCACGTGAAGCCGGGCTTTCGCAGCAACTGTTGGAAGACCCGGTCGGTCGCGTCGGGGTGCTGGTCCGCCATGCGGCGGAAGATCGCCGGCGAGATCGAGTCCTCGGTGAGGTAGCTTCGTACCACTTTGATCTGCGCGGGCGTGGCCTTCGGCCCGGGGCCGGTGAACGCGTCGAGGAACGTCTGGAAGTCGGCGTAGATGCCCATCCCGTCTGCCGCGTCGTAGACCAGGCCGATCGTGGCGCCCTCGGTCAATTCATCGACCCAGCCGGTGTCGGAGGGTACAGGTGGCCGGGCGTTCTTCTTCGGCTTCTTACCTGCCGCGGCCATCGCCCGCTCGATTTGGAAGCGCCCGAACTCATCGAGCCGCCGGGCCGCCTCATCCCGCTCAAGAATCACGGTGTCGGAGCCGAAGAACTCGATGAACCAACCACGATCACGCTCCTGCAGTTCCCAGCCACGACGCAGGGTCTCCGGATTGCGAAACGCTAGGTGCGGCAGGCTGAACGCGATCTGCGCGGCGGCCTTGAGTACCTCGGCGCGGGCGCTGTGCGGGTAAATCTGCTGGTCGCCGCTCAACAGCCACTCGTCATCCAGCGGGACGATGCGCGCGGCCAGGAAGCTCTTCGGTCTCATCTGCCGCACTGCTTGGGGGCCGGCGTTTGTGCGGACCCTGTAGCTCAGTGCGTCCACGAGATTCAACACTACGAGCGTGTCACCCGTGCGCTCGAGAACCTCGAACAGCCCCTGGATCGGATCGCGCCAGCCGCGTAGCACGGCACGATCTTCCTCGGCGAGCTTCGGGTGATCATCGAGATAGCGTTCGAGCACTGTGCGCCCGTCACGTAGCCGGTGCTCGAGGATGAAGCTGTCGAAGAACTCGATCATCTCGCCTTCGTCCGCGAGGGCGAATCCGCTGAATTGGCGGCGTAGCTCGGCCTTCAGTTCGCGCGCCAACGGCGCGCTACGGGCGTACTCCAGAAGGTCGCCCTTCAACACGCTGGACCGCTCAAGCAGGTCAGGATCGGCAGGCAATGGCACAGTCCTGTTCAACGAGTCTGATGGCAGCGCACGGTGACTCGCGGCAGCCGGCGCTGCGGGATGGCACCGCCAGTATCCCAGCACTGCCGATCGGCGCGATTCAACGCTGGCGGATGGTTACGAGCCCGAGGCGCACTCCACGGCCAGCCTGCCGATGCTACGACCTTGCTGCGCCAGTTCGGACGCTCTTTGGCTCTGCATTATGTATAGTTGAAGTTGTACGCATTGTGGATAGATGTATGAGGTGCGGTGGTCGTGATGGTCGATGAACTCATCGCTAAGCCCGCGGACGTGCTTGGCCGAGACCGGGAGTGGGTGAGCCTGGTCGGGTTCGTTACCGGCGGCGAGGCGAAGCTCAGGCTCGGAATTGTCTCGGGTCGGCGTCGGCACGGTAAGTCGTTCCTGCTCCAGCACCTGGCCCAGCGCTTCGGCGGGCTCTATCTGACTGCGGTCGAAGAGGACGGCCGCGCATCCGCGTTGCGTAGGTTCAGTGCGGCGGTCGCTGCGCACAGTGGGTTGCCCGCCTCCGCCGTGGCGATGGATGACTGGGAGCCGCTGCTGCGTTCCGCGCTGACTGTGGCTCAGCGCACTTCGGCGACTCCGCTCGTCGTGATCGACGAGTTGCCTTACCTGTTGCGCCATTCCCCCGAGATCCCCGGGCTGCTCCAGCATCTCTACGACGAGTCGCAGTTCGGGCAGCCCGACGCGCCCGGTGGTCGGCTCATCCTGTGCGGATCAGCAGTGAGTGTGATGAGCGAACTGCTCTCGGGAACTAAGCCGCTTCGTGGCCGAGCAGTTCTCGATCTGCGTCTCGGAGCGTTCGACTACCGTGACGCCCGCCGGATGTGGCAGATCGATGACCCGTACGCGGCGCTGCTCGTCCACAGCGTTCTCGGCGGGGCCCCCGGCTACCGCGCGCTGGCCGACACCCCAAGCCCGGAGAGCGACGCGGAGTTCCCGACCTGGGTCCAGCGCACTGTGCTCGACCCGGCGCTCGCCCTCTACAGTCGAGCAGAGACCGAGTACCTGCTGCGCGAAGACCCACGGATTACCCACCGCTCGCTGTACTACGACATCCTCGGCGCCATGGCTAGCGGGGCCAGCACCGCCAGCAGCATCGGCAGCCTGCTCGGCCGCGAGCGCGGAGCGATGACGCACCCTCTCGACGTCCTCGAATCCACCGGCTACGTCACCCGCTCCGAGGACATCTTGCGGCCCCGCAAGCCGACGCTCACCCTGACCGATCCCATCGTGCGCTTCAACCAGCTGATCACCCTGACATACGCCCCGCTCATCGAAGACGGACACGCGGCGGACGCCTGGTCCGCGGGCCGCCCGACTTTCCACTCGAAGATCCTGGGCCCGCACTTCGAAGAGCTCACCCGGGTCTGGACCCGCCGGTACGCCCGCGACGAAGTTGCTGCCCTCGATATCGGGCTGGTCGGTTCCGCCGAGATCTCCGACGCCAAGACGCGTACCAAGCACGAAGTAGACGTACTCGCTCTCGCACCGGGCGAACGGCCGCAAAACCCTGGAGCCCGTATTGCTCTCCTCGGTGAGACCAAGGCAACTCTCAGCCCCCGGGGACCGGCCGACCTCGACCGGCTGGACCGAATCCGGGCACTGATCGGCGAGCAGGGACACAATGTCCGAGACGCGGAACTCGCCCTCTTCTCACTCCACGGATTCGACCGCAACCTCCAAGCGGCCGCAGCGGCACGCGAGGACGTCCTCCTGGTCGGCCTGAACCAAATGTACGGTGACTGATACAGCCTTGCCGACCTGAAGAATCAGCGGCCCCAGGGTCGCGCTGAGGGGATTTGAACCCGGATCCTGTCGATGCGAAGTTCGTCGTCCCCGATGTGGGCAGGCCGGGTGCAGTGCGAAGACTGCCGAGGCATCTTGTATGAGTCAGGTTATAATAGGTGGACTTCTACAAGAATCGGAGGGGTCCGTGGACAAGCCGTCCGAGATGTTCGACCGGGACCGGGAGTGGGCCGCGCTCACCAGGTTCGCCGCTGACCCGCGAGCCGGGGCGACTCTCGGGGTGGTCTCCGGTCGGCGCCGACAGGGCAAGAGCTTCCTGCTCGAAGCCCTATGCGAGGCTGCTGGGGGGTTCTACTTCTGTGCGCGGGAGGGCACCGACGCCGAGTCTCTGGCCTTCTTCGGGCGGGAGCTCGGCGAGTTCGCCGGCGCCCCAGCGCCGCTGCGGTTCGAGACCTGGGCCGAGGCGATCGACGCGCTGCTGGCCCTCGGTCAGGACCGGACCCTACCTGTGGTGCTCGACGAGTTCCCCTACCTCGTACACGGCAACCGCTCACTGCCCTCGATCATTCAGGCAGCCTACGGGCCGCGCCGCTCGGAACGCACGAACTCCCGCACTCGTCTGCTGCTGTGCGGATCGGCCGTGAGCTTCATGGGCCGGATCCTCGCGGGCGATGCCCCCCTGCGCGGCCGGGCTGGACTGGACATGGTTGTGCGTCCACTTGACCACCAACTGGCTGCGGAGTTCTGGGGGCTGCAAGCCGATCCGCGACTCGCTGTGCAAGTCAACGCCATCACTGGAGGAACACCCGCCTACCGCCGCGAATTCGTGCGCCATGACACGCCGACAGGCGCGGACGACTTCGACCCCTGGGTCGTACGTACAGTGCTCGACCCGATGAGTCCGCTGTTTCGGGAGGCGCGCTACCTTCTCGCCAACGAGGCGGAGATCAACGACACTGCGCTCTACCACTCCGTCCTCGCGGCTGTCGCCACCGGTAATAACACCCGGGGCGGGATCGCCGGCTATATCGGCCGTAAGTCCACCGACCTCGCGCACCCGCTGACCGTCCTGGAGGACGTCGGCCTACTCACCCGCGAGGTCGATGCGTTCCGCGCTAACCGGAGCAGCTATCGCATCGCCGAACCTCTGATCACGTTCTATCACGCGGTCATGCGCCCGGTCTGGCCCGAACTCGAACACTCCCGCAACCTGGAACGGATTTGGACCCGCGCCCGTAAGCGCTTTGACGCAAATGTGCTCGGCCCGCACTTCGAGCGGCTGTGCCGCGAATGGACCTGGCACATGGCGCCACCCAGCCTGTTCGGCGACCACCCCAACCGAGTCGCCTCCGGCAGCGTCGCCGACCCTGCGAACCGGACCGGGCACGAACTCGACATCGTCGCCTTCGGTCTCGCCGACGACAACAGTTCCCCGCTGTTGGCCATCGGCGAGGCGAAGTGGAACGACGTGATGGGCCTAGGCCACCTGGACCGGCTAAGGCGAATCAGGTCTCTGTTGGCAGAGCAGGGCCGCCCGGGCGCGGCTGAGGCCAAACTCGCCTGTTACAGCGGAGCCGGGTTCACCGAGCCGCTCGAAGATCTCGCCGCCGCGTCACAGGACATCGTGCTAATCGACCTCGCGCAGCTCTACCGGAGCTGAGCGGGAACGAAACGCGGGCTGGCTCGCGCCGGCGAGATCGTGTATTGATGTTCTGTGCAAAGTCCGCTGGAGGAAGAGTTCGATCGGCGTCTGCGTGCCGAAGCGATGGCTTGGCTTGATCGGCGGACCAATCGGGGGACCGCGTCCGTCACTCGTGCGGAATTGGCGGATTTCTCGTTCGACGGCGAGAGAATCCCGTTGGTCGATCGGCAGCAGGGCATCCGTAAGCCGCGGCAGCTGCGTTCGGCGCTCTCGATCCTGACCACGTACACGCGCCCTGGCCAGCCCACTCCGTACGACGACGTGCCGGGCGATGACGGCATGATGCGCTACAAGTGGCGCGGCACCGATTCGGAGCACTCCGACAACCGTGCGTTGCGTGAGGCCTGTCGGCGCAATCTGCCGCTGATCTGGTTCTTCGGTGCAGCACCTGGCGTTTTCCATGCGATCTATCCGGTCATGCTGATCGCAGAGGAGCCCGCACAGCACCAGTTCGTCGTGGACCTGGCGCCAGCGGCGCCAGGGCACCTGACGACCGGCCACGGCCTGCCCGAAAGTCCCGCGGAGCGTGCCTACGCCGAGCGCCTGACCAGGCAGCGCCTGCACCAACCGGTCTTTCGTGCGCGCGTCCTCGCCGCGTATTCCACCAGTTGCGCGATGTGCCGTCTGCGTCACACCGAACTTCTCGATGCCGCGCACATCATCCCGGATTCCGAAGGCGGCGTCCCCCAGGTGTCGAACGGCTTGTCGCTATGCAAGATCCACCACGCCGCCTATGACGCCAACATCCTCGGCGTCCGCCCAGACCTCAAGGTGGTGGTCCGCGAGGACATCCTGCTGGAGCAGGACGGCCCGATGCTCCAATATGGACTCCAGGCGATGTCCGGCATGACACTCACGGTCCCAACGGTGCACGCGAACCGTCCACGGACCGAGGCACTGCAGCAGCGCTACGAGAATTTCCTCGCAGCCGGGTGAGGGGTCCTGGCGCTGATCGTCTTTCTGGCCAGGCCGGATCAGACAAGGATCTCATAGCTCGAATAGGCCCTCCTGGCGGGGTGCCCGAGCCTGTTCATCCTCGAGCACGGCCTTGGGGGTGACTCCGGCGATCTTCTGCAACTGCGTCAGGCTGGCGAAGGCCGTGCTCTCGGTGCCTAGGTGCAGCAGTGCGAGGAAGACGTCGCGGGTGGCTTCCACGTCCGGCATCGCGCGGTGGCGCCGCCCCGTAGGTGTAGGGACGTGCAAGTGGGCCATGAGGTCGTCGAGCCGGTGGCGGGGTAGGTCGGGCAGGAGTTTCTTGGCCATGCGCACCGTGCACAGCAGCGGGATCCGGGCCAGGGTCGGGCAGGCGGCGGCCTGGTCATGGATGAGCCCGGCCTCGACGTGCGCACCCTGGGCCACCAGAAGATAGGGAGGGCGGGTCAACCGGTCCTCGAGTGCCTTGAGCGCTGCCGAGGCAGCGGGAGCGCCTTCGAGCATGGGGCGGGTGATCCCAGTTAGCGGGTTGTCGAGCGCGGTGACCGGGACGTCCGCAGGCGGCTCGATAAACGTTTCGAAGCGCCCTGTCTCCCGCCAGCCCTCGGGAGTGATCACCCCGGCGAGCGCGGCGACTTCGACCGGCTCGGGCCGGCGCCCCCTCGGTGTGACGGCCTCGAAGTCGATGACCACGAACCGTGTCGCGTACAAGGCCGGATCCTTCAGCACCATCTTTATGCCTCTCTGGTGATCATCCCTACGGTGCAGCAGGCCGGCTTCAGTGCCCTGATGGCCAAGGTTAGCGCTCCGGCGTTCCCGCCAGAGCTTCCGTGCCTGGTAGTACGACCCCAGTTCACGTCTCCGCAGGGGCCGCCGCGTGTAGCTGTGCTGCTCACCACATCACCCCCGGCTGAACAGCCACTATCCTTTTCGCCCCGCACTTTTGTATGATTAATTGGGTATGGGGTGGCGCAGGGTAACTGTCAGCGACGGGATGAGCCCGCGAGGGGCATCCCAAGGGGTGGAGCAATGTCAGCTGGCCAAACCGGTGGCGATGAGCAATCGGCACAGTCGAGCGCCTGGCGCGGATACGGGCATCGTCCAGACGGGCCCGGTCTTCCCGACATGGTCTACGCGCCAGCGCATCCCGCTCAGCGGCGTGACGATGTCAACGGCACGATCGAGTTCGAGGTGCGCGGGTTGGCGGACGGTCGGCGCGTTCTGCCGGTGTTCTCCTCGGTCGAGCGTATGGCTGAAGCGCTCGGTCCCGCTCAGCCCTGGGTGTTGGTGCCTCTGCGGGCGGCTCGTGCGGTGATGGCTATCGCGGGGATCGATAGCGTGGTGCTTGATCCCGAGTTCGCCGACGACGCCTGGCGCTGGGACGCATCGAGCCTTCGACAACTCGCGGAGGCGGCGTGAGCGAGTCATACAGCGCGGTGCTGTCCCAGATAGCCGCGCTCGCCAACAAATTCGACGCCGAGTCCGGCACGTTGAACGCGGTCATGCCGGCTTCCGGCCCGCCGACGGTCGATGCGGGGCAGGACGCGGTCAACGAGAGCTTGAGCGCTCTGCTTGAGACCGTCGGTACGCTGAACGTCCAACTTGCCGGGATCGTCTCTGCACATGGGATCAAGCTCAAGCAGGCCCACGACCGCTACCAGAGCACCGAAGAGAGCATCACCAAGCTCTGCATGGACCTGACCGACTCCGCGAAGCTCGGTTGAGGGTGGGTGAGCAATGAGCGGCGCCAAGCAGGCCTCGGCCCTGGCGAGTTTCGCGTATGACTGGGTCGGCGGGGACATCCACGGCTTGTCCGCGCTGGCCGGGACCCTGTATGGGTACGTGCCGGAGATAGTCGAGGTGGCAGTGGTGCTCGATACCAGCGTCGGCCAACTCGACTAGGACGTGGGCTGGACCGGGTCGGCGGCCGAGGCGTTCGAGACCGCATGGGACACCGACTCGGCTGCGTTGATCGCATTCAGCACCGCGCTGGAGCAGATCGGTGACGTCGTCAATGGCCTGGCCGTGGAACTCGCGGCGCTCGAGCAGGCGATCGAGGACGCCGCCGACGAGTTCCGCGCGGCCGGGGTACCAGTGCCCGAGAACGGTACGCCGCCAACCGTGAGCGTGTCCGGCAGCGTCACCGCTGGCTCGGCCCAGGCGCAACAGGTCGCCAACGCGAACGGATACGCGGCCGCGTACAACCTGGCGATGGGCGACGCCTTGGAGGCTCGCAACCAGGCCAGCGCCCAGCTTCAGGCCATCTATGCGCAGATCACTCCGCAGCCGTCGAAGGCGGGGAGTTCAGCTGACGGCCCCGACTACGGTTTGGAGTCTGGTGAGAAGCTCGCCCTCGGAGACATCCTGCGTGCCGCCTGGGTCGCGCCCACCACGCTCGTGGAGGCCGAGGAAAAAGGCCTTGGAGAGGCGGAGTCCGAGGAGGCCAAGGCGGTTAAGGCCTACAAGCTCGCCAAGAAGGCGTACATGGCGAAGTTCGCCGAGCAGACCGCCGAGGACGTCGAAGAACTGGATCGGCTCGGCAATGCGATCGGCACAGCGCGCACCGAACTGTCGGGTGTCGGGAAGCAGCTTGAAAGTGTCGAGCAGATCCAGAAGAACTTCGTCGGCAGCAAGGCACTCGACACGAGCATCGAAGAGCTGATGACGACGCTGACCAAGTCGGCCGGCGAAGCGGGTGCGGAGGCGGGAAGCAGCATCCTGAGCAGGATTATCGACATCGGCGAGGACATACCTGTCCTCGACGTCGGTGTGGCCCTGGCAGGTACGATCCTGGACTCGATCACCGACGTAGACCACGGCAAGCCCTGGTACGAGGCGGTCCCCGAGGACCTGCTCGCCAACGTCGCCGGAGTCGCGGCCGGGCTTGCCATCGTGGGGGGTTTCGCCGCGTTGGGTGCCGCTGCGGCGGCCGAGAGCATACCCGCGGCCGGAGTCGCTGTCGTGTGCGCCGGGGCCGTGGTGGCGAGTGTGGCGGCCGTCGGGGTGACCAGCGAGATCGAGAACCTGTTCAACGAGAACTGGAGCCAGGACATCCACAAGAGCGGCGTCCTCGCCGGTACCTTGGACGGTGTCGGTCACTCCCTGACGAACACAGGACGTCAGCTGAAACATGACGGGGAGAGCCTCGTGCACGACGTCACCAGCATCTTCTAGATCGACCCGAACGGCGGGAAGTACACCATGGGCAAGCCACAGGACGCGCATCGCGTCCCTGCCGAGGGCGCTCCGTCCGAGCCTTTCCGTTGGCCGCCGCGTGATCAGTTGCCGTCCGGGATCACGGTGAAGTCAATTCCAGTGATCGGCACGACCTGGTACGAGCGCGGCGCCGCGTACTGGTTTCGACGTGCCTGGATGGCACTGCTCTTCACCATCGCCGACACGCTCGTGGTCGTCATCATCCTCGCCTTCGCCGATGCCGCGGGCAACGGCCGCAGGGACGGTGGCTTCTGGGCCGTGCTCGCGGTGGAACTCGTATTGCTGGTAGCGGGATACACGTGGATGGCGATCAGCTTCCGTCGCGCTCGTCAGCGCAAACAGCAGCAAGAGCGCGATTCGAGGAAGACGACGAAGCTTCGCACGACCGAAAAGCGCGGACACCTCTTCTCGCCCAGGTTCCGTGTCATTGCTTCGTATGCAACGTTCATCCTGGTTGCTGGCGGCTTATTCGTGCGGCCCTTGCGCGCTGTCATACTCGGTGTGATCTTCTTCGGCGCTTGCGCCAGCTTCGGCATCGCCCTCTATGTCACCACCAGAGCGCTCGGGCGGGAATTCGGGCCAGAGCATGAGTTCCGCGCCGCGCTTGAGACAGAATTGCGTCATCACTCACGCACGTCCGTGCGTCCGCACCACAGCTGACCGGTAGTTGGCTTCATCGCCCGTGTGACCGCCGTGAAGCTGCGTTGAGACTACTGTTCCGCGACGAGACCCGTTGCGTAGTCACGGACAGCCTCTCGCGGCACACGCCGAGAGCGGCCGATCCGCACCGAGCGCAGTGCGCCCGACTTGATCAAGCCGAACACAGACGTGCGGCCGAGGCTCAGCATCGCGGCGGCTTCCTCGACGGTCAGCAACAGCTTCTCGCTCTGCGGAACAACTGGAACCTCGTTCATGGGAACCTCCCGACTCGAACTTTGCCCAGATGAAAATTCTGGGCACTAGATTCACTCTCGCCGAGTCTTGGAGATTGTGCAACCGGAGCGGGTCGCGTCGGGTCAGAGTGCCCCAGCGAGCTGGTCGATGAGTTCGGCCGATGCGTCGGGGTTGAGAGCCTTGGCCTGCGCGTCCTCGTAGGCATCCCCGAAGCGACTTACGTCGTCCGGGTCGTCCACGTAAAGGCAGCCGGCGGCGTGTTCCACGCATACGACATCCGTGAGGGCGTCCGCAGTGTCAGTGAGTGTGAACTGGAAGAAGCTGGAGGCCGGACAGCGCCAGGCTCCTGCGGAAAACGGTAGGACCCGCAAGGTCACATTCGGCGCTCGGACGACGACGGCGAGATGGGCGAGTTGCTCGGCGGCCACGCGTCGGCCTCCGATCTCACGTCGCAGCGCTGACTCGTCGAGGATCACCTCGAGCTCTGCGGGATTTTCGGCGCGACTGAGCACGCCTTGCCGCTTGCGGTTGATGTCGACCGCCGTGTCGATGTCGCGCGGCGACCTGTATGGGCGACGTGCCTGCTCGACGGCGCGAGCGTAGTCCGGAGTCTGCAACAGGCTTGGGATGAGCGCTGCTTGGAAGGCGCTCATCCGCGTTGCGACGTCTTCGAGCCCAAGCCATTGCGTGAACCCTGGCTCGACATGCTCGGAGTATTCGTCCCACCAGTCCTTGACCGCCATCTCGGCAGCAAGAGCTTTGAGCCGATTCCACCGGGTCCCACCCGGCTTCAGCCCGTACAACGTCAGCAGAGTATCCAGATCGGCTTCGGTGATGGTGCGTCCGCCCGACTCGATCCGTGAGAGCTTCGAGTCGGTTGCCCCGGCCAAGCGAGCGACTTCGTTCTGAGAGAGGTCGCGTTGCTCGCGCAATCGCCGCAGCTCGCGACCTAGCCGGATGCTGCGTCCAGTCGGTAGCCCCAGCCGTTGCCTGCCTCGACTCGCCATATGCACAGTGTGCCGAATGGGTATCTGCATGCACAAAAAATCCGTGCGCAGTACTGCGCGAAGTATTGACAAAATTAAAGGCGGCGCTTGAGACTGCTAGTGAGCGACGCGTCACTCAGAGCGTCATCAGCCTTGGGAGGTTCACATGTCCCCCACGCCCCTCATCCGTGATCTGCGCACCGGCATCTCCGCTCCGGCCCCGTACCTGTGCGAGTTCGACTCGAGCATCTACTGGTCGACCGATGCCGAGCCCCTCGCCGCCGCTCGTCACAGGACGCGCTCGCTGCTGGAGTTGTGGGGCCTTCGCCCCCTGATCGACGACGCGACGGTGGTCGTGAACGAGCTGGTGACGAACGCTCTGGTGCACACCGGCGGCCCAGCGCTGCTCCAGCTTTCGCGGATGCCGCGCAGGCTGCGGGTGGCGGTGAGCGATCAGGTCGGCTTCCCGGTCACGATGCCCGCCGACGTGTACGGCATCGCCGAAGCCCAGCTGGGCGGGCGCGGCCTGCTGATCGTCGCGTCGCTCTCGTGCGAGCTGGAATGCAGCCTGCTGCGGTGGGGCAAGTGCATCGCCGCGGAGCTCAACACGTCCATCCCCGGCGTGATCGGCTAGGTGACCGACATGTACTCCTGGGCTCCGCTCACCATGCTGCTCCTGCTCTTCGGCTTCGCCACGCTCCTCGGCCTCACGCTCGCGTTCGGCGGGACGGGTTACGAACCGCAGCATGCGCGGGAGAACCATCCGCCGTCACGCCACCGGACCGGAGGCCCCGGGCGCGACGTCCGTCGGGGGCGCCTCGCGGGCGGGTCCGGCTGACGACGGGCGGTCCGCCTTTCCCTTCGTGCCCGCCAAGGCCGCGCGCACTTGGCCGCTCGGGAGCTTGGTGAGTTCGGCGATCGCCGCGACGGGCTCGCCGAGGCGAGCCATCCGGCGCACGGCCTCGTCGGCGGACTGCTCGAACGGTTCAACCTCGTGCGCTGCCTTGGCTCGAATCTTCTCGATCCGGGCCAAGGCGGCGTAGAAGTCCACGAGCGTCGCCTCCAACTCGCGCTCGCGCCGCAACCGGTCGGCGTCGCGGCGGGCTGTGGCTTCGTGAGCTCTGCGGACAGCGGTCGCACGGACTCCTGACGAGTTGCTTGCTGAGGTGCTTGGTGAAGTGTCCATGCCCTCAGTCTCCGTCCCGAGATGCCAACCTGCCACTTCTGAGTAAATATTGATAGCGGACATGAACAACACACCTCTTGCAGAACTTCTGAGAGAGGGACGGATTGCATCCGATGCGAGGAGGACCGGCGCCGTGATGACCCTGCACAAGCTGACCGCCGGGGACGGGTACCTGTACCTGACCCGGCAGGTCGCGGGCGGGGACGTGCCGCGCGAGCGCGGGCAGGACGCGGCCGGTTACTACACGGCGCAGGGCAACCCGACCGGTGTCTGGATGGGCTCGGGGCGTGAGGTTCTCGGGCTCGCCGGGGAGGTCTCCGAGGCCCAGATGCGGGCGCTGTTCGGAGTCGGCCAGCATCCGGATGCCGAGCAGATTATTCGGGAATACCTGCGCGAGCACGTGCGACCCGGGATGAGCGAAGCAGAGTTCGACACCGTGGTCGCGACGGCGGAGAAGGCGGCCCGGCTTGGTCGGCCGTTCCCGGTCTACAAGCGCCTGGCGCCGTTCGACGAGCGCGTGGTCGGGCGACTTGCCGTGATCTCGCAGGAGACTGGACGCGCGGCGACCGCGGCCGAAGTCCGCCGGGTGCAACGCGAGGAAGCCCGACGCTCACGGCACGCCGTGGCCGGATTCGATCTCGTGTTCACGCCGGTCAAGTCGGTCTCGGTGCTCTGGGGCTTGGACACCCGGGAGTGGGTTCGAGCGGAGATCGAGGCTGCCCACCGCACGGCACGTGACAGCGCCCTGCGGCTGCTGGAGGAGCACGCCGCCTTCACCCGGACCGGTTCGTCCGGCCAAGCCCAGATCGAGACGCACGGGCTGACCGCGGCCGTGTTCGACCACGCCGACTCGCGGTGCGGTGACCCCGACCTGCACTCGCACGTCGCCATCTCGGCGAAGGTTCTCGGCGTGGACGGAGTGTGGCGAGCGCTCGATGCCAGGGCGCTGTACCGGATCGGCGTGGCCGCCTCCGAGCACTACAACACCGTTCTCGAAGCCGAAATCACCCGCCGTCTTGGCGTGGACTTCACGCCACGGCCCGACACCGGCGGGTCGCGCGAGCCTGTCAGGGAGATCGCGGGGATCGACCCCCGGATCCTCGAGCACTACTCCAACCGCCGTTCCGCGATCACCGCCCGCTACCGCGAACTGGTCCGCGAATACCGCGCCACACACGGCCGCGAGCCGTCGTTGCCGGTTGCGCAGAAGCTCGCCCAGCAGGCCACGCTGGAGACGCGAGACGGGAAGAAGCCGCCACGCGCGTGGGCTGAACTGTTCGAGCACTGGCGCGCTGATCTCGCCGAGCACTTCGGGCCGCGAGCGCTGGCCGAGCTCACGAGCGTGGTACCCGAACGCCACCAGACGAAGTCGACCACGCCGACCGAACTCGACGTCCCTGAACTGGCCGCGCGTGTCCTCGGCGGGCTCCAAGAGCAGCGCTCGACTTGGAATCGATGGAACGTGCTGGCCGAGACCGAACGTGTCCTACGCGGTCGGCGCTTCTCCGACCAGGCGGACCACGACCAAGCCGCCAAAGCCGTCGTTGAACACGCTCTTTCGAAGCTGTGTATCAACATCGAGGCGCCCGCCCTACTCGACGATCCGCGGGAACTGCGCCGCTCGGATGGAGCCTCGGTCTTTTTCGAGCACGCCGCCGCCCGCTACACCAGCCCGGCGATCCTTGATGCCGAGCAACGCCTGCTCGATGCCGCGCGCACCCCGGCCGACGTACCGCCGCGGTCCCCGATTCCGACCCAGGCGCTCCGGGAACTCGATCCCGGACAGCGAGCCCTGGCCAACGCCTTTGCCACCGAGCCAAAGCTGCTGAGCGTCGGGATCGGCCCGGCCGGATCCGGCAAGACCACCGCGATGCGCGCGCTCGCCACGATCCTCGATGCCCAGGGCCGGCGGCTGATTCCGCTCGCCACCTCCGCCGCCGCTGCTTCCGTACTCGCAGCCGAACTTGACCGCCCTGCCGAGAACGTCCACAAGTTCCTCCACGCCCGGCGTACCGGAAAAACCCCGAACTCGCTGTTCATGCTCGGTCCTGGGGACGTGGTCCTGGTAGACGAGGCAAGCATGGCTGGCACCCTCAACCTCGACGCCCTCGTCCAGATGGCCGCGGAACACGGCGCGACGGTCCGGCTGCTCGGTGATCCTCGGCAACTCGGCGCCGTCGAGTCCGGTGGCGCGCTCAGGCTGCTCGCGGCCGAAACGGACCCCGTCGAGCTCACAGCCCTCTACCGCTTCCGCAACGCCGACGAGGCCGAAGCCACCATGCGCGTCCGCGTCGGCGACACGGTCGGACTCGACTTCTACCAGCAGCACGATCGCATCCGCCACGGCTCCACCGAAACCATGGCCGAAGCCGCCTACCAAGGCTGGAAGGCCGACATGCTCGCCGGGAAAACCACCCTCATGGCAGCCGCCACCAACGCGCACGTCACCGAACTCTCCGCCCGCGCCCGCACCGACCGAGTGACCGCCGGGCAAGTCGAAGCGGACGGCGTCCGCCTGCACGACGGCAACCTCGCCGGAGGCGGAGACTGGATCGTCACCCGCGCCAACCGGCGCAGACTGATCACCCGAGGCGGACGCGACTTCGTCAAGAACGGCGACGCCTGGCACGTCGCCCGCCGCTATGAAGACGGCTCGCTCAGCGTCCGTCACCTCGGCCACGGTGGCGCGGTCGTCCTACCCGCCGCATACGTCGCCGAGCACGTCGAACTGCTCTACGCCACCACCGCGCACCGCGCCCAAGGCTCTACCGTCGACACCGCCCACCCTCTGATCACACCCGAGCTCGCCCGGGAAATGTTCTACGTCCTGCTGAGCCGCGCCCGTGAGCGGACCACCCTCTACGTTGCCACCCACGACGGCCCCAGCCTCGAACTCGAACACCACGTAGACCGCGCCCGCTTCGACCCTGGCGCCTACCTCGCCCGCGAAATCCTCGAGAACATCCTCGCCACAGAGGCCAGCGAACCATCCGCCACCGAGGCCATCCGCACCGCGTTCGCCGATGCACAGTCTCTTGCCACGCTCATGCCGCGTCACCGCCACGCACTCGACCAAGCCACCCGACAGCACTACGAAGGCCTCGTCTGCATGATCCTCCCCGACCTGGCCGACGAGATCCTCGCCGACGCGGCCTGGACCCCGCTCGTCCGCCGCCTGCGCGAAGCCGACCAACTCGGCAGCCCCGCCGGCCCGCTGCTGCGCCGTAGCGCCGGACGTCGTGAGCTGGTGACTGCCGAATCGATCGCTCAAGTCCTGTGCTGGCGGCTCGACGCTGTCCTCGATGTCGTCCGCGAACAGCAGCCGATACCGATGGCTGCGAACAGGGTCGTGCCGTGGCTTCGCCCCATCCCTCGAGGCATCGTGGACGTGGACTGGATCGAGTATCTCGAGCAGAGCGAAGCGCTCATCGATGCTCGGATCAAGGAGTTGGCCGACTCCGCCATTGCGGAACGCTCTGCGTGGCTCGGTGCGCTCGGCCCAGAACCAACCGACCTTGAACAACGTGCGCGCTGGCGCCAAGCCCTCGAGGCCGCCGCGGCCTTCCGCGAAGAGCAGGGCGTCGAGACTGACGATGCCGCTCAGCCGCTCGGACCTCATCTCGAAACGGGGCGAGCAGGCCACGCCTCGCAGCAGCTTGCGGAAGCCTTGATTGCCCACAGCCGCGAGAGCGGTGGTATAGCTGGAACACGGCGGTCCGGGCAACCGCAGCTGCCCCCTGCTCCTGTCCGCCGAGGACCCCACGACCGCAAGCCTGATCATCAACACGAGCGCAGGCAGCCGGCCCGGCAGAAGCAGCGTGGTGCAGTCGAGCTGCCAGCATCGCCCCAACCGCCACGCAATGCAGGACCTCGTCCTAATCGGCCTTAAGGCGGCCTATCGCTGCGGCGGCTGCTGGCCCTGCTGGGGATACGGATACTGCGGTTGTCCGTAAGGATTCTGCTGCTGGCCCGGGTTCTGTTGTTGCTGGTAGGGGTTCTGCTGCGGGTATTGGCCGGGGCCGCCGTACGGGGAGCCGCCGCCAGGCCCGTTGCCTGATCCAGGGCCGCCGGGGCGGTTCTTATTACGGCGACCGATGAGGACGATCAGCAGGATGACCCCGATGAAGAGGATCGCCCCGATGACTACGCCAATGATCAGGCCGGTGCCCGAGGAGGACGAGGACGCGCCGGAACTCGTGCCGCTGCCGGTCGAGCTTGAACTCGCGGTGGCTGACGCGGTGGCGGCGGTGGACGTCAGCAGCGGATTGGTGGTCTGGGTCGGCGCGGAGGCGTCCACGGCCTTGAGCGGATCGACGATGCCGTAACCGTACTGGTCGCTGTGCTGGCCAGCGGTTTGGCCAGAAGCCGGATCGGCGGTGGCGATCAGGTCGCGGATGACCTGTCCGACGGTCCAGGAGGGGTGCTCGGACCGGATGAGCGCGGCGGTTGCGGAGACGTAGGCGGTGGATGCCGAGGTGCCGGTCGCGGTGCCAGCTGAGCCTGTCTCGTCCTCCGTCGGAACGTTGACCCCAGGCGCAGCCAAGGTTACCTGGGCTCCGGTATTGGAGTTTGACCAGATACTTCCGCTTTCATCCACTGCGCTGACGGCCACGACGCCCGGGTAGGCGGCCGGGTAGTCGACGTTTGACGCTGATTCGTTTCCCGAGGCCGCCACGACGACGATATTGGCGTCGACCGCCTGCTGGATCGCCGTGGCGACGGAGGGATCTTGCCCGATCGACTGGGAGAGGTTGATCACTGACACGTGCTGGCTGACTGCGTAATCAATGCCGGCGGCCATCTGGTCGGGCTGGTTGAGGATTCCCCCGGTGTCGTTGATGATCACGGGGAGGATCTTCGCGTCAGGGGCGAGCCCCTCGGCTACGGAGGCGCCGGAGCCGGCGATGATGACCGCGATGCCGGTCCCGTGGCCGTCGAGATCTGTCTGGCCGCTGCCGGTACTGGTCGTGCCGCTACCGAAGTCCGCGCCAGTTAGCAGGGTCGCCTCAGTGTCAGGCAGCGACTCTACGCCGGTGTCAAGGACGGCGACGGTTGCTCCGGAACCCTTGGCGACGCTCCAGACCTGGCTGGCCTTCAGCGTCTGTAGCGGCCACTGGGTCGAGACGCTTGCCTGTGCCGGCGCAGCGCTGGCCAAGGGCAGAGCGAACAGCGCGGCCGTGATGGCCGCGCTGCCCAGACGCTTGGCGTGTCGCCCTACTGGATGACCGGGGGCACGATGCGCTGCGCGTTGTTCCAAAACTCGTCTTCCTTCAGATAAGACGACCGCTTACCGCGCTCGTCCTCTTCGTCGTCGCCCGACCGCACGCTGCGCCCGGGCCCGAGCAGGTTCAGCTTATTGCCGTCCACATCGGTCGCGTCTTCGTAGACTGACCGCACCGGGGGGAGAGCACCGGAGCCGTCCGAGTCCTCGTCGTCGAAGTAGCGGCCGCGGCTGTACTGCGAGGAACTGAGATCCGCGTCGCCGCCACCCATGCCTGCGCCGCTACCCATTCCGCCCATGGAGGCTTCCGAGGGTTCTCCTTCGGTGGTTGCGCCGGAGCTTGGAGCTTCGCTGTCTTCGATCAGGGAATTGCCGTCGCCGCTGGAGGTCTTGCCGCTCGACGAGCCCGTGCCTGTGCCCGTGCCGCTGGACAACTCGCCGTCGCTGGTCTCGCCAGGAGTGCCGCTGCCCGACCCGTAGTGCGGTCCGACGCTGTCATCGCCAAGTCCGCCGCTGCTTCCGCCATACGTAGAGCCTTCGGCGGGGTCATCGGTGATGACGCCACCGGTGTTGAATACGACGGGCCTGCTGTCGCGACCGGTCCCGGTCAAGACGCCAGTATCGCCCCCAGAGGGGCCCGCCTTGCCGCCGGTTACAGTGGTGCCTGCCAGTACGGTCGCGGGGTCGCTGACCTTTCCGATTCCCGTCGTTGAGCTCGTGGTGCCTGTGGGCGTGCTGGTCCGCGCAGTTGTGCCCGCAGCGACTGTTCCGAACGATCCTGCGCTGTATCCGGCAGTCGACGTGGAACGGCTGCTAACGCTCTCGCTGTAGCTGCTGGCCGTACCGTCACCCGACGACGAGGGAACAGCGCCTAGGTTCCAGGAGCCGCCACCCGAGTTGCCCGGGGTGAAGCTGTCCTCTGACTGGCCAATGGCAGAGAGCGTAGTTGCCGCCTCGCCATAGCTGTCGGAAAACTCATTCAGAGCAGCGGCAGCTTTGCCTCGCGCGAGAGCGTTCTGGCTCTCGACTCTCTGCGTTGGTGTCGTCTGGCCGGTCGCCCAGTCCCATGCGTGCTCGGCCATGTTCGTGGACGGCACGCTCTGCTCGTCCGGGACCTTCGACATCGACTTGATGAGGGTCTGCTGCGCGCTCATGGCGTTTTGGAGCGGTTTGATGACCGCGGCAATCAAGTTATGAGTTTCATCTGCATGATTGACCGACTGCTGGAACGACGCCTGCGCGTTGTCGGCTGCTTCGCCCGTCCACGTCGCTGCCAGGTTGTTCTTCACGTTCTGCAGCGTTGTCTGGATGTGTGCGATCTGCTTCGCGGCGGCCTGGTAGGCCTGGATCTGACCCCCGACCGCCCCGGGATCCATGCTTTCGGCGACTTGCTTGGCCCAGGCCACGCCCCCGTTGTTCTGCACCGACTGCTGGTCGAAGCTCATCAGTAGTCGTTCCCCTCCCTCGGTCTTACGTGCGGCCTGCAGCGCGCGTCCATCCCATTTCCCACGGCATGGCCTCGAATCACGCCTGTGGTGGTCCGACCGCCCTGCGTATCAGGGTACCGAATTACGCGGCGCCGTTGGGGCGCCTCGCGCTACGCCGGGTGAGTCGTTCTGCGCATCCTTTCGGCTCTCGTGTGCAGCCCGGCCGCCTCTCGGACAATTACTGAGATTGATAGAAGAGTCAATGCATTTGGGCCGAGGTAAACGCGACGTAAAGTCACGTGCCGACCTGGACCGACCTGGTTGGACGTCGTTAGAGTGGGCGGGTCTCGGGGATCTTGATCAGCATGGGCGGACGAGGGGTGGGGTTTGCAATGGCGTTGGATCCGCCGTCGGAGGTGGTGATGCTCCTGAACTTCATCGGCATCAAGTGGCCGATGATCAACGAGGACACGGTGCGGGGCGTCGCGACGATGGTCGGGTCCTTCGCCTCGGACGTGCAGAACACGCACCAGGACATGACCAACCAGATCCACGCGATGTCCGAGGCGTATGAGGGGGCCTCGTACGAGGCGCTTATCGAGCAGTGGCAGTCGCGGTCGAACACGCACATGACCGAGCTAATGGACGTGTGCCAGGCGATCGTGGACGCGCTGCACGCGTTCGCGGATTACATCGTGCTGCAGAAGGGCGAGGCGATCGCCCAGTTGCTGATCCTCGCGGGGACGTTCTTGGCCGCGCAGGCGGCGGCGCCGTTCACCTTCGGGCTCTCGGAAGTTGCCGACCTGGGTCTGGACGAACTGGCGGACGAGGCGATCAACCTACTCAAGCAGATGGTTATCCAGTACATCGCGGGCAAGGTCATCCAGGAGGCGTTCGGGCTGCTCGGCCCGGCCGTTGAGCGCGCTGTGGAGGGGTGGGTGTTCAACTTCGTGGACGGCGGCGCGCCGACCGGCACCGGGCAGGTCGGGAAGCTGGTCAAGGTCGATGCCGGTCCGTTGAAGGCGCACGCGGCCATGATGCGCGTGCACGGCCAGACGATGATCGAGCACGCCCAGAATCTGACCGAGAAGCTCGCGGGGGTCGACTACACATGAGCGAGGTCGAAGGCGGCGACTACGAGCTCGCCCAGGCCGCTGAGGCCGGCACCAAGCAGGTGCTGATTCCTGCGGTCAAGTCCATGGGTGACGCTCTCGACGAGGTCAGCGCGTCGGTCGGCACGGGCGCCGAGCGCGTCGCCGACACCACTCTCGAAGCCGATGCCACCGCCGCACAAGGCCTGCACCAGGCCGTGGACGGGCTCGACGGCGCCCCGGATGCGGAGGCAAGCCAGATCACGCCCGAGGAGGCGCCGACCACCACACCTAAGTCGTCGGCACCGGCGTCCGAGGGCCCAGTGCAGGACGAGGGGCCGAGCGTCCCTGAGGCGGGGGTCACGTCCACAGGTGCCAGCACCGCCGAGACCGGGGGTACCGACCCCATCGACGTGGTCTCCGGCCAACTGGTGACCACGTCGATCGACCTACTGCTGCCCGGCGTGCTGCCGTTGATCCTGCGGCGCGCCTACGCCTCCTCGTACCGGCACGGCGCGCTGTTCGGTCCCGGCTGGTCTTCCACCCTGGACATACGCCTGTCCGTGCAAGACGGCGAGGTCAACTACCTCGGAGACGACGCGCAGGAGCTGGCCTACCCACTGCCGCCCAGACTTCCGCTGCCCGTATACCCGGCCCACGGCGCTCGCTGGCCGTTGGTTTATACGGACGGCGAATACCGGGTCACAGATCCTGATTCTGGCTTGAACTGGTGTTTCACGGCTGGCCTCGGTGCGGACGGGGTTATCCCACTCAGTCGCATAGCTGACCGAAACGGCAACCGCATCGAGTTCCGCCGCGATGAGGGCGGGGTCGTATACGAACTTACCCACTCGAGCGGTCACCGGATAGCGGTGGACCACCTGAATACGTCGGCGGGTATGCGGGTCGTCGGGATACGTCTGTTCGACGGTTCCGTCGACGGGACGTCGGTGGGCATCGTCTCCTACACCTACGACGAACACGGCCGGCTCGATGGGATTGCCGACTCGACCGGTATACCGCTGCAGTACTCCTGGAACAGCGCCGACAAGATCTCGGGATGGACCGACCGCTCGGGCTACGGGTACTGGTACGAGTACGACGCTACGGGCCGCGTGACCACTGCCGCAGGGGACGACGGCTACCTGGCATCAGCCCTCGAATACGACTCAAAGCAGCGGCGCACGGCGGTCACCGACAGCCTCGGGCACACCACGGTCTATCACTATGACCGCTTCCACCACGTCATCAAGACAGTAGATGCGCTCGGTGGTGAGGTGACGCGCCAGGCTGACCGGTACGGAAGGCTGTGCGCGTACGCCGACCAGGCCGGAAACGCGATGCGAGTCGAACGGGACGACCGAGGCAATCCGGTTCGTGTCGAGCATCCCGACGGCAGCACCGTCACCACGCAGTACAACGAGATCAACCTGCCCACGGAGACAACCGGACCCGATGGCGGAATCTGGCGATACACCTACGACAGCCGCGGGAACCGTGCGACACGCGCCGATCCCACGGGGGTCGTCTACACCTTCGAGTACGGAGAGCACGGCGAGCTGCTCGCGGCCACCGACCCGCTCGGCGCCGTCACCAGATTCGAGAACGACCCGGCGGGACTGCCGATAGCAGTCGTCGACCCGCTCGGCGCTGTTACCCGTGCGGAACGCGACGCCTTCGGCCGAATATGTAAGCACACAGACGCATTGGGCGGCGTGACTACGACCGGTTGGACCGTCGAAGGTCTACTGTCCTGGCGCATCAATGCCAACGGAGCCCGCGACGAGTGGGCTTACGATGCGAGCGGCAACCTCGTCGAACACCGCGACGCGCTGGGCAACGTCAATACGTCCGAGTGCGGCCCATTCGGGCGGCCGATCGCGCGCATCAGCTCCTCCGGCACGCGCTACGAGTTCTCCTATGACACCGAACTGCGGCTGACCGAGGTCACTAACCCCGAAGGCGCGGTCTGGCGGTACGACTACGACGCGCTGGGACGCGTCTGCTCAGAACAGGACTTCAACCAGCGGACCCAGAGCTATCGGTATGACGCGACGGGACACCTTGTCGAGCGCGCAAATGGCGTGGGCCAGACGACAAGGCTCGCGTACGACGAGATGGGGCGGCTCGTCGAACGCCGCACCAGTGAGGCCACATACCGGCACTCCTATGACTTAGCCGGCCGCATGCTTGCGGTGAGCAGCGCGGACACCTCCGTGAGCTACACGCGAGACCCGATGGGCCGCGTGCTCTCCGAAACCGTGAACGATCGCACCATCATGTACCGCTACGACGCGGCCGGGAGGCGAACCGATTGCCGAACCCCATCCGGGGCCGCGTCGTGCTGGTCCTACGACTTGCGCGGCCTGCCGGCCAGCCTCGTCACTACAGCGGGGACCCTCGCCTTCGAGCGCGACATCCTGGGCCGAGAGACGCTGCGGCAACTGGGTTACGGCTCCTCGCTCACCCAATCCTTCGATCCTCTCGGACGGCTGGCCAGCCAGGGGATCTGGGCGCAGCCTTCCGCCACACTGGAGGCGAACGGCCAGGCGGAGTACCGACTGCTTCAAGAGCGGTCCTACACCTATCGCGACGACGGAATGCCGACGCAGATCGGCGATGCCCTGCGGGGAGTACGGAACTACACGCTGGATCGGCACGGTCGGGTGACCGCGGTGCAGGCGGAGACCTGGAGCGAGACCTATGCCTACGACGCCGTGGGCAACCTCGCCCACATCAGTGCGCCGGGTGATCAAGCCGTACGGGGCGAAGCGGAACATAGCGGGACTCTGACCCGCCGAGTCGGGCGCACGACCTACGAGCACGACGCCCACGGCCGAGTCACCCGCGCTGTCAGGCGGACCCTTTCGGGCCAGACTCGGCAGTGGACTTACGAGTGGGACGCCGACGACCGGATGACGTGTGTTACCACTCCTGAGGGCGCGGTCTGGCAGTACACGTATGACCCGCTCGGCCGACGTTCCTCCAAGAGCGGAGTGACACTCGACGGCACCGCGACCGGTACCACCTATTTCACGTGGGACGGCGCGCGCCTCGTGGAGCAGGCCGAGATCGGACCGGACGGTACCGAAACCACCTTGACCTGGGACTACGAACCAGGCACGTACCGGCCTGCGGCACAGACTCGCCGCAACCGGGCGGCCGACGCTTCCCAGATGGAAATCGACGCCGAGTTCTACGCCATCGTCGCCGACGCGATGGGCACACCGCAGGAACTCGTGGCCGCCGACGGGCATATCGCCTGGCACGCCACGACAAGCCTGTGGGGCGAGCGCATTACCTCGGCGACGGCGGAAACTGATTGTCCGTTGGGGTTTCCCGGGCAGTACCTCGATCGTGAGACCGGCCTGCATTACAACTACTACCGTTACTACGATTCGACGACGGCCTCGTACCTCACTCCGGACCCACTCGGGCTGGCCCCCTCGACGAACCACCACGGCTACGTCCCCAACCCACTGGTCTGGTGCGACCCGCTTGGCCTCGATCCCGCGACTTCCAGGCCCGCTTTGGAGGCAGCGCCGGCCAAGCCCGAGTTGACCGAAGGGCCCGTCGCGAAGGCGCGAAGCTGGCAAGGCAGCGGACGGTACCCCGGCGTCGATGACTACAAGCAGGTGGACCTCCACGAGGGTGACGTCGTATACAGCGGCTATCCCTTTCCCACCGAGTACTTCACCACCCCCGAAGCCATCGCGCTCGCGGACGGAGACGCGACGAAGCTTTACGAAGGCCTACAGGTTGCTCCCTACGAGGGCACATACCGCCCTCAGATCCGCGCCTATACGGTTACCCAGGACACCGCTGCCGCCTACGGTCTTACCGATGCCAATCCGCAGTTCGGTGCGGGAGGGCTACCGCAGCTGTTCATACCGAACTGGCGACAGGTACTCAAACCCGGAGAGATCACGGACATGCAGAACTGGGAGCATGCTGGATAGTGACCACAGCAGACGATCAGGAACGGAGCCATCGATGACATTGGCGAGCACCGAGGCCGGCAAGCCCATCACTTTCGACGCCGGAGACGGGTCGATCATCATCGAGGGGGTCGCCTCAAGGATCGGCCCTGAACTGCGAGTGGCTGAGCTCCCGGACGACCTCGCGGCGCTGGTCACCTCACGGCGTGATCTGGGCAACGGCTGGACGTGGACGACCATCGGTGGCACCGTGCTCGACGGCAACCCGTGCACGTTGTCGCTTGGCGCTTTTCAGGGCTTCTTAGCAGAGGTCTCTTGGTCAGTCCGCACTGCGGGGGCGGGGTACGCAGGTGGCTGGCCCAGCCCGGACGCCGTCGCCAAAGAGGTGGATCTGGTGTCTCAGATCCTTACTCGTGTGTTCGGTCCTGGGCAGCTTCCGAGCCGAGGCGCAGGCGAGCCCACCCGCTACGGAAAAGACTTCCCTTGGGGGAGGGTCTGGTGCGAACTGGACCCGCGAGCTGGCACCTGCGCTTCTGGCTTGTGTTACACCACGCCGCAGCCGCCCCGGAGCGCATAGGAGTTATGGGTTCAGCGGCTACGGGGCACTCACGGAGTGCCGGTACGACGAGCGCGATTGCCTGAAAGCCCGACAGCGTCGGGCTTTCAGGTACGGTCACGGTCAGTCTGTCGTGCGGTAGAGATCGTCGAGCCCGATCAGGTGCAGGTCGCGCCGTTCACGGCTGACGGCAGTCAGGGCCGGGACGAATCCTGCTCCGCTGAAGCACAGTAGTGCGGCGTCCTCGGCGCTGGGTTGTCCGGCGCGGACGAGCAGTTCACGGATCCGTTCGAGGCGTTGCAGGTGCCCGAGGCCCATCTGCTCCTGCCATTTCGCCTCGCCGATGCCGAGCAGCACGCGTCCGCCGGCAGGGTCGAGGCCGGTGACGACGATGTCGAGTTCGTGGTTGGTTTTGTTCTGCGGGTCGTTGACGACCCCGTAGCCCACGTGTGTAGCGGGTGCGGCCAGCAGGTCGGCGGGGGCGTAGTCCTGGACCCAGTCGCGGCAGATCTGCTCGAAGCGTGGGCCCACGACGCTGCCGAGGAATCTGCGTGTGCTGTCTCGCCACACTTCGCCTGCCCGGCCTTGGCGTTCCAAGCGGCTCCATTCGGGGCGCATCACCGCGTGGTAAAACGCGATCAGCGGCTCGTTGATCCGGTACACGCTGCGCCCGGGCCGGAACACGTCGACCTCGCGCGAGAGCAGTCCGGTGTCCTCCAGGACGGAGAGGTGGTGGGAGATGTCGGTGGCCTTGCGCCCGAGGTAGCCCGCGATTCCGCCGCGGGTCGCGTTGCCTTCTGCGACGGCAGCGAGCACTGAGTGGTACAGGGCGTTGTCGCGGATGTCCGGTTCCTCGGCGAGTAGGTACCGCGCTTCGCGGAACAGCGGGCTGAACCGGTCCAGGACGTTGTTGGTGACCCACGTGTCGAACTCGTCCATCGAGGCCGGGCCCCGTCCGCCCGCGGCGCCGTCGCGGTAGGCGGGGGTGCCGCCGACCACCGAGTAGAGCAGCACGGCAAGGGCCGGATCCTCGATGCCCCAGAACCGTGCGGCCAGGCGAAAATCGAGGGTCTGGACCACCATCTCCAACGCGGCCCGCCCGCGCAGCGGCGCGGTACCCGAGAGCAGCCCGCCCATGAACGACATTGCCGAACCGCACAGCAGCAGCCGGGTCTGCGACCCGACTCGCTCGGCGCGCCTCGGCCCGAACGCGGCCTGGATCACGGACGGGAGCGACGGATTCCCCTTGGCCAGGTAGGGGAACTCGTCGATCACCACAGTCACTGGGCCCCGGGCGCCCAATGCGAGCAGGCCGTCGATCACCTCGTGCCAGTCGGCTGGCCGTGGCGGGAAGGCGGCGCCGGTGAACTCACCCAATAGTGCGCCGATCCGCATCAGCGACTCGGCATCAGCCGCCTCCGTCGCCTCGAAGAAGAACCCCCCACCCGCTTTCGCCAACGCGTCGAGCAGGAACGTCTTACCTTGCCGTCGCCGTCCGGAGACCACCCCCAGAGTCGCGCCTGGACGGGTGTCGGTCGCGAAGCGCGTGAGCGCACCCCACTCGGCATCCCGGTCGAACATGTCCTCAGGCTTCGCGAACACCACGCCTCCTCACAGCGCCAAGCTAGAATCGTAGTTATAAGTAGCATACTCCTAGCTATGCTCGAGCGCCGGTGGGTCGAGGCAGCCTCTCCACTAGTTGAGTGACGTTCGACGCCTCACCTGCGGTGGGACGCGCCACCAACGCTTACGTCATGAGCACAGAAGCCGGTCTAGTAAGAAGATCGACCAGGCCTCCCGTTTCGCAGGCGGAGCCGCCGATCATCGCCAGTGAGGGTGCTGCACCAGCAGGCCTATCCGAGCGTGCTGGTGATCAGCTCGTTGTGGTAAGCGATCGTGCTTTGGCACGTCGCGTTGCTCTGCTCCATCTCGTCCGTGACGGGTTCGGGGTCTTCGCGTTCCCGGAGCGCCTCGTAGCAGCTGTAGAGCAGTGCGTAGAGCTGTTCGCCGTCGAGTGAGCCGTAGTCGTCGAAAGCGAAGATCGCTTCGAGGAGGTGGGGCACGCCGTACTCTTCGACTTCGTCGTTCAGTTTCTCAACCTGGTCGGAGAGTTCCGACGGGAACGCGACCGACGATTCATCGGCTTCGACAGCGGCGTGAGCGACCTGCATCGCGGCATCGATCCACTCGCGCGCCGCCTCGTCCTGGATGGAAATCTGCGCACGCGCGGAGTCTATGGCGGTTACCGCCAGCCGCAGGCGTTGGGCGGGCGTCAGGGTGCCGAGCGGCTCTCGGTAGGGGGCCAGCGAATCAGTCCACAGCGACATGCTTGTCGTTCGCCCTCCGACTTATGGCATCCAGACGGCCACACCCTCTCCCGCGAGGCGGCACGCCTCCTGGCGTTCGTGGCAGCGGCTCCCGCGCAAGAATGGTCCGCCTACCGGGAGATCAAGACGTAGGCAGACGTACTAGTAGACGCGCCACAGGATGTTATCGACCCTGCTCGAGGCCTCGACGAAGTGCCGCCGCGCCGCATGAGCGCATCGCCTCGACGCTGTCGACTGCAGTGGCGTTGTCGAGGTCGTACTCGCCGCCTTCGCCTACCGGCCGAATCAGTGCAAGACGCTCGTCAGCCCCAAGAGGACCGTGAGCCTCCTGGTAGGACTTGACGAGCGGCTCCCAGCCGATCACACCAAATTCCTCGAAGACCTCGTCGGCCCACTCCTGAAGATTGGAGCCGACAAACGTCTTGCCCCCGTTCTCCCGGTCGAACTCGACCACACAGTCGTTCGCCAGATCGAACGCGTACTGCTCGCCGAACGGGCCCTGGCCGAAGCAGAAGAGGTTGTCGGCCAGTGTGCCGTAAGCGTCCTTCCAGGTAGTCGGTTCGTTCCAGGCCCACAGTTCGGGGCCGGCGCCCGGTTCCCCGACGCGATACACCTGGAGCACTCCGGAGAACGCGGTGAAGCCGTTGCACCGAGTCAGCAGGGCACTGAGTTCCGTGAAGGGGCCCGGCATGCCGAGGTCCACGGCTACCGCAGGCCCGGTCGGCCCGTCAGCCCGGGCGACGAGTTCGTCCAAGGAAGAGCCGGTCTCCTCCTCGCGGAAGTCCTTGCGGTCGTCGTTCCAATGCGGGAGCGGGATCTCTTCGTGATCATCGCGACCCTCGCAGAGTTCGTTAATCGCCTCGATACCCGAATCCGCGATGCGTACGAGCGTGCCCTCGAAGGCCGCGTACACGACGCCCCGTTCGGTCATCATCAAGACCATGTGGTCGTGGAACGCGTTTCCGATAGGGCAGACCGGCTTGCCGATGGCCTCTGCGTATCTGGCCACGGTGTATGGCGAGATGCGCTGCGAGGCCTCAGCCGCGTCGAAGTGGCAGGAGTCTTCGTGCTCTGGCACCCTGAAGTGCGGATACTTCAAGCGAAGACCGCCGAAGTTGGCGAGGAATTCGCGCACGACCTCGAATACCGTGTAGCCGTCCGCCTCGAGTTGGCGGATGTACGGCGTGATATCGATCCGCCGGTCTCTCGTCCACCCGGCGCGTGCCAGGCACTCGCGAGAGGTCCTGCTCAGCTCGCCGTTCGTCATCATCCGCAGACCTCGTTCGCGCCCGCCAAGGCGACCTTGCAGTTGTCACACGACGGGAAATACTTGCCATCGGCCGTGGTGACCGTCGAATAGTCCAGGTTCTCGATCTTAGCGCCCTTGAGAAGTGCCTTGTTGACGGCGTTGAACTCGGCGCAGTTCCCCTGTGCCCATTTCTCCAGGCTGGGACCGTCCATGCGGCTCTTGAGCAGGGAGTCGATACGGTCAGGTACCTGTCCGCTCGCACCGCGATAGGTGATTCCCGTGGTTCTGTCGACCGCCACACTGGTGGCGGTGGGAAGCTGCCTGACCGAGAATCTGCCGCGGAGGATCTTCGCGTAGGCCTGCGTGTCCGTGAACACGTTCAAGCCCAGCGGGTCCGCGCCCTTCAACGGGTTGTAGACATACCCGTAGTGGTTGGGTGCCGGGTCGAGGCCCAGTGGGTCGGCGGTCGAGTATCGGGCCACTTGCGGGTCGTAGTAGCGCTGGACGTTGTAGTCGAGTCCGGTCTCGTCGTCGTGATACTGGCCGGGGAAGCGCAGCGGACAGGCGGGAACGCCGGGCTCTGGCGCAGTTCCACGCGACCACCCCCACAGGTCCGGTGAGCGCCGCCAGGCCACGGTGCCATCGAAGGTGACGAGCTCGGTCGGCGCACCGATCAGGTCGGTGATGATGCCGTGGAACTGTCGATCTATCACGTCCTGCGGCGCGTCGGCGAGGTAGCTGCGCCGGTCCTGTGCGATCGGGGTCCAAGAATCGAACTCGTAGTCCCATGTCGTCGCCATGGCCCCCGGCGTGCCCGATCGGACGTGCAGTTCCTCGGCCAGAACCAGACCGTCCCAGCTGAAGAGCACCTCCTCGGCGACCTCGCCATCCTGCGTTAGGCGCCGCTTGGCGACTCGACGGCCAAGCGGGTCGTAGAGGTATCGCCAGCGTTGACCCTCGGGCGTCACCGCCTCGGTCATCCGATCGTGTGCGTCATACGAGTACGTCAGGACCTTGTTCGTTCCGGACAGTGTGCGGATCACGGTCTCGATCAGGCGTCCCTGGGCGTCGTGCACGTAGTTCGTGCGCCCAGCTCGGCGCACGAGCGTGCCGGAGAACTCGCGGGGCCCGGAAGCGTCAGACTGTGGGTCTCTCGTGTCGGCTGAATCGGTGAGATTCCCGATGGTGTCGTACGCGTAGCTCTCACTCCAGCCTACGGCGGCTACCGCAGTGACGCGGCCGACGGCGTCGAGAGTGAAGTGGCGAGTCCCGTCGTACGAGTCCGACATCGACTCCGGCGTGCCCTCGGACCGGTAGGTCCATGCGCGTTCCTGAAGTAGCTGGGGGACCCGCCCTTCCGGTGGGCCTTGGGCGCTCAGAAGCCGACGCGCCGTAAGCCTGCCGAGTTGGTCCCATTCCTGGGTCAACGCCAAGTCCGGACCGAGCCAGCGATAAGTCTCCCGCCCGCCCGCGTCATGCCCGAATGAGATCTGGAGCTCGTCGATCGCGCAGGCCAGAGGCGATCCTGCCGCGCTGTAGGTCCACTGCGATCCGCGACCGCTCGGGGTCGTCCGGAGCGTACGTTGGCCAAGCATGTCGTATACGTTGGCGACCGTACGCCCGTCGACCGTCTCCGCGAGGATGCGGCCCAGCGGGTCGCGCGTGATCTCCAGTGAGCAGTCCTGGTTCGTTGCCCGGATCAGGTCGCCGTTCGAGTCATACGCGAAGCTCGCGGTCTGCCCGTCACCGCCGCGCTGTTCGATGATCCGGCCCATGGCGTCTCGAACGAGATCGACACGCTCGCCGGCCGCATTGGTGCGACGCGCGAGGCGTCCGGCCGCGTCGAGTTCATAGGCAAGACGACGTCCGTTGAAGTCGGTCTCGGCGGTCAGCCGACCTGCGGCGTCATACTCATATGACCAGTCCGCGTGCTGGGGATTGGTCACCCCGGTCAGCCGCAATTGCGCGTCGTGCGTGAATTCGTACCGGGCCCCGTCCCGTTCCGTCCGCGCGCGGATCCGCCGGAACGGACCGTACTCGAAGGCCATGGCAAACCCGGACTGGTCGGTGTATCGGGCCATGTTTCCGTCGGCGTCGTACTCCCACGACTCGCTGGTTCCGTCCGCATAGGTCACGCCCACCTGCTTGCCCTCGCCGTTCCAGGCGAGCACGGTCGAGGCGCCAAGCGGATCGGTGATCGAGACAACTCGGCCGAACAGGTCTCGCGAGACAGACCACGTAGCTCCGAGCGGATCAGTGAAGCTCGCAGGCAACCCGGATGCATCCGAGCTGATCGTCGAGACGTTGCCGAGCGCGTCGGTGACGCGGGCAAGCGCCCCTTGCTCGGTGTAGTCATATCGGGTCGCCGCACCGAGCGGGTCCGTGGTCGACGTCGGATTGCCCCGCTCGTCGTATTCGTGCAGCCAGACTCTACCGTCAGGCGCGCGAACGAGCGTCGGCTGATGCGCGTCGTCGTACTCCGCTGTGATGACGGCCCCGTCCGGCTGTTCGATCCGGATGCTGTCGCCGCGCTCGTCCACGGTGAAGCGAGCCTGCGCGCCGAGTGCGTCGGTAGAAGAAAGAAGTCGTCCGTATCGGTCGTGCTCAGTGAGCGTGACAGCGCCCAGCGCATCGGTGACCGACGCGACGCGGCCATGCTGGTCGTAGCGATAGACCGTGCTGTGCCCGAAGGAGTCGGTAACCGTCGTCGTACGCTCGCGCGGCGCATACTCGAATTCAGCCGCGAGCGAACCGTCCTCGCCACCCACCCGCACAACTCTGCCGAGTTCGTCATACTCGTACTCATGCCGATATCCGGTGCGGTTGACCCACGCAGTAATGTGGTCGCCTTCGCCGTACTCGAAAGCGAACGGAATGCCGGTGCTGTCGATGACCCCCACCAGCCTGCCGGCGAGGTCATAGCGAAACACACGGACCGGCACATCGGCACCGCCATGCGGATCGACCAGCTTCAATGCGCTGATCCGGATCCCGTCGCGGGTCTCGAGCGATTCGACGTCGAGGTGATACCCGCCGGAGTGGTAGACGGCGGTCGGCGTGCCCTCCCGATCGCAGACCATGGTGATCCGGTTGCCGTTGCGGTCCAAGACGGTGGCCAGCGGTCGGAATCGGGTCGGCACCGGTCCAGGCGGGAAGAGCAGCGTGAGACCAGGTTCGGGCTGCCGGATCTCGATCCGGTCCTCGCGCCTGTTCCAGGTCAGTGGCCAGCGCGGCCCGGCAGAAGGCATGACCTGTTCACCGGGCTGAGAGGGGATCGGGTAGTGCAGGACCATGCCGTCGTCGGACGCGAAATGGATGCCGTCCTCGTCGATCTCCACCCGCTGATCTAGCGTTGACGACCAGGTCCTCCCGAACAGCCGACCCTTGCGATAGCCGGAGAGCTGGACGCGTTGGAGTAGCAGAGATAGGACCCCGGGCAACTCCAGGTCCACCTGGGTCAGGAACATCTCGCCGGTTCCGGGGTCCACCGGGTCCTGGCAGCCCGTGCGGGACTCGGCGGGAATGTCTTCCCCGCCGCCGTCCCCTCCGAGGTTCACGGGATTGCCCTCGCCCACGGAGGCATTCGCCGTGACGCTCGCGGCTCCGCGTTCCGCGTCGGGCAGTGCGGCGTTGGCGGCCTGGTTGAGGTTCTGGGCGGCGTCCTCGTCCACGGCCGTCACGTCGGCCGCTACCTTCCGGGCCCCGGTCCCGACGGATCCGCTGACCCGTTCGAGCGTCTCGCCCATGTCCTTGACGGCCGGGATGAGCACCTCCTGGGTGCCCTGCTCGATCATCTGGGCTTCTTCGTAGTCGCCGTCACTCACGTGTAGTTCACCCCCGAAAGCTTCTCCTGCAGATCCTGCGCATGCGAAAGCATCGTGCGTCCGTGCTCCTCCATGGCTGCGGCGTGCTGGACGAGGAGCTGGGGTTCGACCATCATCGAGTCCCCGACCGCGCCGCCGCCGCTCGGCGCCCCACCATCCACGAAGTTGAAGATCCAGCCCTCGACGGCTTTCTCGACCGCCGGTGCGAGCAGCTTGAACGCCTCCCCGATCACCTTGCCCGCGATGTACTGCTGGATCAGCTCCTTGAGTAGGTTGATCGCCTGCTCGCCCAGCTCGTCCAACCCGAGATCCGCGACCTCGGCCAGGCCGAAGGTGAACGCCGCCGCTGCCTGCGCCGCCAGGAACGAGGCCGCCAGCGCCAGCAGTTCCGTGATCGCCACGCCCTTCTGCACCACGATGTAGTCCGCGAACCCCTGCAACGCATCCACGATCACCCGGCACACGTCCATGAGTTCGGTCATGTGCGTATCCGAACGCGACTGCCACTCCGAGACCAGCTTCTCGTAAGAAGCCCCCTGATACGCCTCGGACATGGTGTGGATCTGGTTGGTTGCGTTCTGGTGCGAGTTCTCCACATTCTGGGCGAACTGTTGGATCATGACGGCGACATCGCGCACCGTATCCTCGTTGATCATCGGCCACTTGATGCCGATGAAGTTGAGGAAGGTCACGACTTCCCACGGAGGATCCAGAGCCATGACACACCCACCCCCTCGTGAACCACTGAGCCCTGTCGCCCACCCGCGACGCACCTCACCGTAACGAGCGGCATCGGGCTAGTCCAGCCTGGAGATTGAGTTTACCCACCCTTTACGATCTTCGTTGAGCAGGTGCAGCGCGCGAGCCACTCGGTCTGGCGGACAAGCCCATCAACTGGAGCCCGAAGAGCGTCAAGACGTTCGGGCACAGTTTCTCGCAACATGGGCAGGGTGCCGAGAATCTTAGAGACCTGACCGGACGGGCCGCCAGCACGGGAGACGAGCAGGGGCAGTGGCTCGATGATGAGAAGGCAGCCCAACTGCTCAAGGAGCACTGGGACCCGGCGAACCTCGAGCCGCGGACCATCGACATCCCGGCAGGCCTCGGCCATGTCATCAAGCCCGACGGTAGTATCGTCCCCGCCACAAAGGCGACCATCGTGCCCAGAAAACCCAACGGTATTTACAAGACCGCCTATCCCGTCAGTTGCCCGGAGTGAATGTGACCTTCTTCGTGAAGTTGGATGTCAGCGCGGTCAAAGCTCCAGCCGTCGACCACGACATCGATCTCAAGGGTGACCTGGACGAGATCGCGATTCCGCTCTGCGATCTCCTCGCCGACGCCGGAGCCATCTTCTCGGCAGGAGGATTCGGCGACGAGCGGTGGCCGGTCGACGTCCGTTACGACTTCGCCGGCCTCGTACCGGACCTCCCAGCCATCGTCGATGGCATCAAGCACGAGTCTCCCGTCGAACTCGACTTCTTCGAGCAAGGTCTTCAGCGCACCGTCTCAGCCGAATTCGAAGGAGATCGCGCCAAGCTCAACTGCCGCTCCTTCGGCAAGTGGGTGCCAACGCAGCCTTCCGATGAAATGCCGCGAACTGCGTTCGAGTCGATGATCAACGACCTCGTGGCCGGCTTCTTGCAAGCAGTAGCTGTCGTGGTGCCGGAACTGGCTAGCGCAGCCGCGCTGACGGGCCTGCGCCGACTGGACAGCTGACTTTGTGGGCAGGTGCCCGTCACGGGCGTGTCCCCAGTTTCGTTCCGGTAGCATGCGCCTACTGAATCAGGGTACGTGCTGGAGGCGGGGACAATGGCTAAACGGGCATGGCAGTTGTCGCTGTGGGTGGCGGTCGTTGTCGCGGGGATCATCGGGATGCGGCTTCTGGCGGCGGAATCCAATCAGTCCGCTGAGTACCGTACCGAGCACGCCATGCCCGCTGGGTACGCGTTCGGCATCGCTGGTGCGTTCATCGCGTTCGTCGCCGGGATCGTGCTGACGATCCACTCGGCGTGGGGGCTCTGGCGCGAATACCGTCGGGCGCACGGCCACTTCACCAAGAAGGAGCAGTCGGTCCGGCTGTACAACCAGGGACAGCAGGCCGCGTACTCCGGCGGGTGGGAACAGGCCCGGCAGGCGGCCGCCTGCATCAGATCCGGTCAGCAGTTCCCGCCGTTGACCGTCTGGGGTCTGGTCCTACGCGAGGGAGAGACAGCGTACTTCGACGTGCCCGCAGACTATGCGCGCTACTACGGAGGCAACGGTTCGTACCAGCATGTGAGCGGATTCTTCTACGGCAGCGCCGGATTCGTCGGGGCCGGCCTCGCGGTGACCGCGCTGGGCAACGCCGCCCGGCGAAACCGGGCGCGGGCCGAGGCGATGACGCGGTGGCGCGAGCATCAGCCGGTCCGCGTCGTCGTGACCAACCAGCGGCTGATCTGCCTGGCCAACGGGGAATGGCTGAGCTTCTACTACAACGCGGTCAGCGCGGTATACCCCGAACCGGCCAGCTTCTCGCTGGTCATGGAGTTCCCGAGCACGAGCCCGCTGCTGCTCGCGGGCCCGAACGCCGCGCTCCTGGCGGTGTACGCGGTCTCGCGCCTACACGGCGCACAGGCTGTGGGAGCCCATCCCGCGCTTGCGGTCCTGACCGCCGTGTAGACGCAACAGGCCCCCAAAGATCACGGGCCGTAGAACTGGGACCATGCTGGACCGCGACCACAGCAGACGACCAGAAACGGAGCCGCCAATGACACTGGCGGGTACCGAGGCCGGCAAGCTCGTCACCTTCGACGCCGCAGACGGATCAGTCATCGTCGATGGGCTCATCTCGAAGATCGGCCGCTCGCTGCGGGCGTCGGAGCTCCCATCCGACCTCGCGGCATTGGTCAACTCGCGGCGTGATCTGGGGAACGGCTGGACGTGGATGGCCCTTAGCGGAACAGTGCTTGATGATAACCCATGCACATTGTTGCTCGGGTTCTTCCACGGGCACCTGGCAGAGGTCTCCTGGTCGGTGCGCGTTGCCGGAGCGGACTATACGGGTGGCTGGCCCAGCCCCGATGCCGTCGCCAAGGAGATGGATCTCGTGAGCGGGATCCTCGCCCAGGCGTTCGGCCGTGGACAGCTCCCAGGTCGAGGCGCCGGCGAATCTGCTCGCTACGGAAAGGACTTCCCCTGGGGAAGGGTCTGGTGCGAGTCGGATCCCCGCGCTGGCACCTGCGCCTCGGGCTTGCGTTACGCCTGCCCGCAGCCGTCCTGGAGTGCATAGAAGTGGGCGCCGACGGCTGCGGGGCGGCCACGTCCACTGTCGGTAGGATGATTGGGAGTCTCCACTGTCATGAGCAATACCTTGAGCGGGATGGAGATCCACGATCTTCTGACGAAGATGGCCGCACTGCTGGAAGGCGATCGGCAAGCCTTCGCGTGGCGTGCCTTCCTCCTCAAGGCTGTGGACATCGCGCAGGACCCGACACTCGACGACGCTGAGGACACCGTCAACGAGATCGCCAACGCGCTCCACAACTTTTACAACAGGAATTCGCAGCTCATCACCGACCTCGTCATCCACCGCTCGGATGCTGAAGAGATGCGCTCGGCCAACGAGCGCTTCGGTGAGCTCCAGGACGCCCTCTTCAATGGACTGCCCACATAGCGTTTTATGAAGAGTGATACGGCAGCAGCGATTTGAGCCCGGCCACTACGAAGTGGAAGTCCCGAGCGGGTCGCAGTTGTTATCAACGGTGTCCATGTCATTCTGGAACGTGTTCAGCAGGGTATCGAACGCCGCTGGAGCGGGCTTGCTCATGTGTGGGTTTGCTTTGGCGTAGGCCACGATCGCGTCGAGGTCGGTGGCGACGGTTTGGATCTCGGTCTGGTACTGCCCCGAAGGCGTGCTCGCCGCGAGGGCGTTGAACTTCGGCACGAATGACTCGAATACCGTGTTGCCTTCCGCTTCGTTGTTGATATCGCCCATCTGGTTGATTAGCGGCTGCTCTATCTCGAGGAAGGCGGGGCAGACTTGGTTCGTCGTCAGGAGATCGGCATCGCCTTCGGTGCTGAGGGGCGAGGCCTGGGTGGCCGCGCTAGTGGGCGAAGCCTGCGTGGCCGTCGCGGTCGGCTGTGCTGCGACGGTGGGTGATATGCCCGACGTGTTCGCGACCTTGACGGTGCCTCCCGAGCCGCTGGACTGGGTCGCGAAGTAGATGCCTGTCGCCCCGCCGAGGACCACGAGCGCTACGAGACCGCCGATGATCATCGGTCGCTTGCCCGAGTTGGCCGACCGGGGCGCTGGCGCGAACTGCTGCTGATCGTAGGGTTGCGCGTACGGCTGGGCATACGGGTAGGGCTGTTGTTGCGACTGCGGCGGCTGCCCGTATTGCCCTATCGGCTGTGTGGGCGCGGGCTGCTGGCCCTGGTAGTTCTGCGGGTACGACTGCTGGCCGTACCCGTTTTGCTGCGGCGGCTGCCCCCATTGATCAGACATGTGAGATCCCCGATTAATAGCTTGTACCTTGACTCGACGAGTCGACACGATACTTCACGCAGGCGTCGAGCCGACCCACGGGACACGAGCATCGCCGTCAAGGTTATTGAAACGTAGGCAGCCGATGGAAAGTCGGCCGCTGCCCGAGCCGTGCGTGGAGGACGGCGGCACGCGGGACCGGCCGATTGTAGACTGCCCGTGATGAACCAGGTACTCGCGCTCTGGGCGGAGCGCCTAGTCGTGGCGTATCAGGGTGCCTACTACCGGGACGGCAGTGCACGGGCCCTGGTGGTAGTGACGGGCGGCGGCGTGGGCCTTGGCGAGACGATCGATGTCGACGCGGTGCTCGCGGCCGACTCGCGGTACACGACGTCGGTCGACGCCGTACTCGTCGAGGTGGTCCTGCCTGGATCCGGTCGTGTGCTACTCGGCGGGGACTGCGACCACGGATCCGAGGGCTACTTCGCGCTGCTTGACCCCGATCGAAGTTTGCAGTGGATTGCCTTCTTCGAAAACTCCAATCCGTTCGTCGCCATCAACGTCGGCGACAGTGTGGCCACCGTGCGTAGCAGCAATGGCAAGGCGGTGTCGGTACGCATCGACACGACGGACTTTGCGCCGACAGCGCTCGAAAGGTGAAGGCCGACTTCGAGAAGGCCAAGCCGATCCGGTCTGGTGTCCAGCGGCCTAGCCAGGAGCTATGCGGGCGCTTGTCGCTTCCTGCTCTGAGAGGCTTTGCCAGTGCTGGTCTGGTATTCGATGTAGTACGCGATCTCCTCGGCGTGGACCGGCAATCCATACGCTGAGGCGAGCGCTGCGGCCTGGTCCGCGGCAAGGGGAATGGGCGCACCGTGCACGGGCTCTTGTCCGCCGGACCACTGCCGTGCGTCTTCGTCGCCGAAAGACGCCGGGAGTTGGTTGATCTGGCCGAGGTAGTGGGCGGTGCCGGGAAAGCCGAGAAGGATCCAGCCGTCTTCGAAGGGCGGCTGCAGGCGCTGTGGCCCGAAGAGATCGAAGATCTTCAGTGGGTGCAGCCCAGCGATGTTTACTGATGCCGGGTCGATCGGGATGCGCGTTGGGTCGGGCTGGTGGATGCGCTCGGAGTCCACAATGACCCAGACGTCGTACCCCGCGGTGGTCACGCCGCACATGACGCTGCCGTCTTCGGCGAGCGTGACGAACTCCGCCTCGCCCGGCTTCTGGTTCGCCTCGGAGACGAGGTTCGCGGCGAGATGCGTGTGTGCCGTCCACCGGACCTTGAGCCAGGGCTTTTCTTCGTAGCCGGTGGCGATGAGGAACGTGTCGTCGGCCGCGACGACGCCGTGTGTACGGGCCTGCTCCAGCCACGCAGCGTCCACGCGGTCCGCGAGGTTCTCACCCCCTTGACCGGGACGCGGACGGTGGCTTCGAGGTTGGCGACCGGTCTCCAGGCGCGGCCCGAATCGACCAGGGCATCGGACTCGATGAGCCCGAGGATCTCGAGACCGCACCGTTCGATGCGGGCCACTGCCGGGTCGGCGCTCTCGTGGCTACTCACTGGAGTAGTCCTCCGAGTTCACCGGCATCTTGCCTACGTTGTAGAACAGGTGGTGGTCGCCTCCCGACTTGAGGATCTTCCCATGCCCCGGCGGTCCGACCACGCAGGGCCCGGCGAACGCCAAGCATGCGACCCATCGTGCCCGGTCAACGGCACTTGACGTCCCGGGCATCCGCATCGCCCACCCCAGAATCGGTAATAGGCACAATCGGCCTTCAGCGGCATACAGGTATGGGCGTGCGGCAGGCCAGAAGATTTCCCGGAGAGCGCGGCCGTCGCACTCGTGAGCGGTCAGACGATCGGTCTCGTGGCTGTACGCGTCGTCGGCCTCGGTGGCGTCGTGTTCTGTGGAGTTCGCGAGGCTGTCCGGAGGTCACGGCGAAGGGCCTTGAGCTGGCGCCGTGCGGCGATCTGCGGGTCTGACGCTGATTGTTCTGCGAGGCGGCCGGTGAGCTTAGTCTCGGCCCGCTGGGCGGCGCGAGAGATAGTGCGGAGATCAGCGTAGGTGGGGCTCTCGGTGAGGCCACGGTGGGCCAGTCGGTCGGCTGCGACCGAGGAGAGTTCGGCGATCTGGCGGCAGGCGCGAGCGGTGATGGTTCGGATGGCGCCGTGGATGTAGATGTCGGTCCGCAGGTCTTCAGCGTGGTCACGAGCGGCTTGACGGATCTGGCGGGTGAGGTCGGCGGCGGCGTGACTGATTGCTCTGATCTTGTGCCATTCCGGAGTACGCGCGAGGGCCTGGGCGCGGGGCTCCACGTTTCTCACTGTGCTGACGGCCTGGTCGAGGAAGTCGGCGGCGTTTTCGGGGGAGGGTTCGTAGAGGTTCCGCTGGGGCTTCGGCTCGGGCTGCCGAGGCGTGATCGATACGGCTGCGGTCTCGCCGATTTCGCGGTCGAGGGTGTCGAGTGCGGTGTGAAGTGCAGCAAGAGTCTTGGGAGGCAGCGTGACGGGGCTTGGCTGTGGCACCGAACCTGCGTCTGCCGCCGCCGCTGAGCGCGGCTCAACGGAGGGCACGGCTGTCGCTCCTCCGACCTGGGAAGGCGAGCTCAGGGCGCTGGTCACGTCCGCCGCGCGGGCGCGGTGGTGTTCGAGGCCTGCGGTGATGCCGGAGTTGAGGGTGGCTTCCGTCTCGGCGCGGCCGAGGCCGGCCGCTTGGGCTGCGTGGGTGAGTTGGCTCTCGACCTGGGTGCGGTCGAGGAGTCCGTCTGCGATGAGGCGTCCGAGGTTGTAGGCGGCCTGGTTGAGGGTGTGGTTGCGTTGGCCGGGTTTGGCGGTGGCGACACGGGCTGTCTCGCGGCCGAGGGCGGCGCGGGCGTAGGGGCTGCCGATTTCCGCTGGAACCTGCTGAACGGCGCGGGGTGTTTCGCGACCTGGTTCGGGCGGACGCAGGAGCGCGGTGATCCAGGTGGGGATCTCGGCGAGGGGGACGTCGTCGGTGACCCGGTATGGGACGCCGTCGATGCGTGAGCCTGGTGCGACGAGGTAGCCGCCGATGCCGCGGGTGTCGATGAGGGGGCCGAGGCGTCGGGCGGAGTTTCGGAGCGACAGACCGTCGACCGGCTGACGGTAGTAGAGGTGGGTGCCGCCGCTCGGGGTGGCGACGGTCAGCGTTCGTGGGAGGTCACGGCCGTCAGCAAGTTCGCGGAGGGTCTCGATGCCGTGGGTGGGGCCGTCGGTGCCGGGTTTGGCGGTGTCGAGGTCGATGGCGAAGATGCCGCTGGGTTCGCAGGCGATGGCGATGTTGCAGTTGCTGCGGGCGAACCAGCGTTGGAGGGTGCGGGGGTCGCGGGTGGCGGCGTTTTGCCAGTTGCCGGTCAGGGCGGGAGTCTTGCCGCCGGGTACGAGGGGGAAGAGGTGGTAGCCGCGTTCGGCCAGTTCGAGTGCTTGGGTGAGCGTGTCGTTCATCGCGGGGGTCTCCTATGGGTGAGGCGGTGGTTATCGGTGTCCGGCTCGGCAGCCGGCGGCCCAGAGTTGGGCGATGCGGTCGAGCAGGTCGGCCAGGGCCTGGTGCCAGTGGACGGCTTGCTGTCCGGAGCCTTCCGGGCCGTAGGCTTCGAGGCGCCACGCGCGAAGGGCGGTGAGTTCTTCGACGAGTTCGGGGTGCTGGGGCCAGCAGGCGGGGAGCCGCTCTTCTCTGGTCAGCCGGTAGCGGGCGGTGAGCCATTCAACCCAGTCGCACAGCCGGATCCAGGCGGCTTCGTGCTCGCCGCCGTCTTCGGGCAGATTGGCCCAGGTAACGAGGTCTCGGCCGTTCTTCGATGGACGGCCGTTTTGGCGGGTGAGTCGGCTCTCGCGGAGTTGAGGGCGGCCGGGGGGACGGCGCGGATTTTGGGGCTTGATGAATGGCGCGGCGAGGCGGCGGTCAGGTCGCATCGGTATCAGTCCTCTGCGCGGTTTCGATGATGCGGCGGGCTTCTTGCTCGGCGGCGGCGTGGCGGTGTCGGTTCGGGCCTTCGTAATGGCGGGTCATGCGGACGGTGACGGCGGGGGTGGTGGCGTGCAGGACGAGTGCCTCGCGCCGGTCGGGTCGCAGGGTGCGGATGGCGGTGGGTTCGAGCGTGCGGCGGCGTTGGTTGCTGGTGGATCTCGTCACGGAGCCGTCGGGGTGGGTCTGGCTGCCGGGCTCGGTGTGGTCGTGGTCTCCGGCGAGTTCGGACAGTTCGCGCAGTTCGGGTCCGGTGACGCCGCCGAGGACGAGCTTGACGGTGGCCGCGCCCCAGATCATCGCGGCCTGGTCGTGGCCGAAGTGCTGCTCTGCTTGGGCTTTGGACTGTAGGACGACGGTGGTGAAGATCCCTGATCCTCCGGCGTAGGACATCAGGCCGGGCAGTTGAGGCAGCGGTGCGACGTTGGCGATCTCGTCGCCGAAGATGGCCAGCGGGGATGCGAGTCGTCCGCTGGGCGTGGCGTCGGCGGTGCGCTTGGCGACGTCGAGCAGTTCGTCGAGGAAAACGGTGATCAGTGGGGCGAGCGCGCGGGCGCGGTCTCCTTCGACCAGCAGGTAGACGGTGCCGTTGGAGCGGAGGAACTCGGTCGGGTCGAACTGCTGCTCATCGGGCTCGGGGCAGAACACGGCCTGCGCCGCCGGAGAGAGCAGCGGCGCGAGGGCGGCGGCCGCAGTGGTCCACAGGCCGGAGCGGGTTTCCGGCGGGGTGCGGTAGAGCGCGTCGGCGAGTTCGGCAGCTCCGGACACGGCGTCGGGGTGGTCTCGGAGGAGTGTGACGGGGGTGTCGTCGCGTTCGTCAAGTGACCATTTCAGGACGTCGTGCATGCCGAGGCCGGCGACGTCGGCGGCGTGGTGCCAGAGGGTGACGAGGTTGACGGCGTTGGCGGAGAAGTAGCCGGCGTTCGACGAGTCCTGCTTTTCGGCGTGGCCGACGGCGACGAGCACGGAGGCGCGGCGCCGGGCGACGTCGAGGTCCGCACATCCGCTGGTCGGGGACCAGCGGACCTGGTTGGGCCAGCTGACCATCCCGGTGGGTGCGAAGACCGCGACCGGGCCGAGTTCTTCGCGGAGGGTCGCCGTTGCGGTGAGCACGTCCGTGCGTAGCGAGGTCACGAGGGCCGGGCCTGGCCAGTCGGTGAGCCAGGGGATGATGACCTGGCTGGTTTTGCCCTGGCGTGGTGCGGCGAGCACGAGCACGGAGTCCTCTGCCGCAACGGCTAGCCGCGTCCGGTGGCCGACGGCGCGGCCGAGGGGGAGGGTGACGGGGCTGCGGCGGCGCGCGGCCTTCTGCGTCAGGGCTCTGCGCAGCTCGGCATGGTTGGCGAACCCGTCAGGGCGCTGGCGGATCCGCATCCAGCAGAGTCCGGCGATGGCGAGGGCTACGAGCGCCGCAGCGGCTTTGACTGGGCCGAAGGCCTTGTACGCTCCGGCGAGGAGCAGGGCGGCTAGGAGCAGGTCGAGGCCGTCGTGCATGAGTGGTTGGCCCGATCGGGGCTGTTGTTCGCGGGTGCTCATGGTCATGCCTTCATGCGCTGGTTGGTCTCGGTGATGCACTGCTCCTTCTCGGTGAGCAGAAGTTGCGCGGCGACGGAGAAGGAGCGGCCGATTTTCCAGATGGCGCGGCCGACGTGGGCGCCGGTGAAGGAGGAGATCTGGACGCACTCGGCTTCCGTGAGGCCGATGGCCTCGCGGGTGGCGGCGAGGGGTGCGGTGTCTTGGGCGAGGCAGATGCGGGTGTCGCAGGAGCCGATGAGGTTGCGGGCGATGGCTGCCTCCTCGGATCCGGCAGGGCCGACGGCCTCGAAGTCGGCGAGCCGGTGGGTGGCCAGGACCTGGACGGTGCCGGTGGCGCGAGACAGGCGCAGGTCGGCATCGAGGTTGCGGACGAGGGCGGGGATGCGCATCGGGCGCCAGAGTTCGTCGCGGATCACGAGGCGAACCGGTGCGTTATCGGTCGTGGCGTCGTGGGCGAGGGCGGCCTGGCCCCAGGCCGATACGCAGGCGAGGGTGAGCGCGACGGTTTCGTCGCCGCGTGATTCGAGGCGGGAGAGGTCGACGGTCTGGATCGGGGCGGTGAAGTCGAGGCGGATCGTGGTGGGTCCGTCGAAAAGGCCTGAGAGGCTGCCGTTGACCATGGTGCCGAGGGCGTCGGCGACTGGGCGGACCATCTCGCGTGCCGCGGTCGTGGAGTCGTCGGGGACACGCAGGGCCCTGGCGAGGTCGCGGTCGGGGTCCCTGAGTAGGGTCCAGATCTCGGGGATCGTCGGGCTGGTCAGCCTGCTTTGCCCTGTGTAGTCACCGGCGGCTTTCAGGACGGCTTCGGAGAGGGCGTTCTCCTCGGTCGGGGTGAGTACGCGGCGCAGCCGGGTTTCGATGATGGCTGCGAGCAGGGTGAGCCGGCGCCGGTGGATCTCGGCGAGCCGCTCGATCACGGCACCCGCGCTGATCGGGAGGTTCTCACCGAGAGGTCCGGCGTCGAGGGGGTTGATGCGGGTGGGCAGACCGGGGCCGAGTTCGATCGGTTCGACGCCGACGGTGCGCGCGAGCGTGGCGTATTCGTTCTTGAGATCGCCCATGACGAACGTCTTGACGCCGTAGGTCATCAGCCGCAGCGCGAGGATCTTGAGCGTGGCGGACTTGCCGGAGCCCGGGACTCCGGTAACCAGGAGGTTCGGGTTGGAGACGAGTCCGAGACGGAGCCATTCGACCGGGTGGCAGGAGAACGCGGCGCCGGACAGCGTGTCGATGCCGAGGTACGGACCGACCGGCGGCAGGGCTCGGCCGTAGAGGAACGGGTAAAGGCCGGCGAGCTGGGTCGAGGCGGCGCGGTGGACGCGCGGGGTCGGGGCGATGGTGGCCCGGCCGCCGTCGCGCTGGGCCAGGCCGCGGCGCGGGATCATGCGGGTGCTCATATCGTCCGCCTCCCGAGCTGGGTGATCCCGGTCGGCAGGGTGAGTGCGAAGCCGGTGTCCTGGGCGCCGTGGAGTCGGCGCAGTTCAAGTCCGGCCTGGATGGCTGCGGTCTCAGCTTCGGCGCAGGCTTCTTCGAGCTGCTCGTCGTCTTCGACGGTGACGGTGAGGTAGGCGGTGAACCGGACGAGTCCGGCGCCTTGGGCATTTTCGTGGTCCTGGCCGTCGGCGCGGGCGAGTTGGTGTTCTTCGGCCGCGCTGGGGGCTTGGCCGGTGCGGGCGCGTAGGCGGATCGCGGTCTCGCGGCGGGTGCGCTCGACGGCGACGGCGCGCTGGGCTTCGCGCGGTCCGAGCGGCGCGTAGTGGATCGAGAGTGCGCGGCGGTAGGTGGTGTCAGCGAGCAGGCTCGCGAGGACGGTGGCGGTGACCGGGCGCAACGGCCAGGCGTGGACTGCGTAGGTCGCGCTGATCATCTCGTCGTGCCGGTAGGTGGACCAGTTCGCCTCGGCTCCAGCCGGACCGGCCAGGTTCGGCGGCAGGCTGGTGCCGTGGCGGTCGAGCGCGGCGAGGGCGTGCGGATCGAACCCGCAGCGCAGGACCGCGGCCAGCTCGTTCCGGTCCAGCCAGTCGGCGGCCCGGATGTCCGCCGACGCGAGCGGCGAGGTCAGCGCCTTGATCTGCCGGAGCAGAACCGCGCCGGCGCCCGTCTCGCCGCCGCCTGCCGCCTTGATCGCGAGCTGGGCGTGACGGGCCGAGAGGGTAACGGCGAGGTAGGTCTCACGGCGGCACGCAGCCGGGGCGGCAGTCGCGAGCAGCGTCTCGTTCGCCAAGAGCGAGGCCATCGGAGCAGATGGATTGGCATGCTGCTCGTGCCACGTGCGGAGCGTGGCTGCGGGGTCGGGCAGGGTCCTGACAACGAGCTGGAGCCGAATCGCGGCGTGGTCGCCGGTGCACAGCGAGCCGAGCACCCGGCTCCACGCCTCGACGCGGGCCTCGGCTTCGGCGTCCTCGATCAGCCCGAGGCCGGGGTAGGCGAGACGCGCGACGGCGGTGAACGACCGGTCCCACGGGTGATGCAGGACCGCGATCCCGTCGGACTCAAGCAGGCGCAGCGGGGCGAGAATGCCGGGCAGTTCGAGTTCCGGCTCCTCAGACGCGCCCAGGTTGGGCGGCCGGACGGCGAGGTACCGGGTGCGTCCGTGCTGGCGCTCCCACGTGTAGGAGAGCGCGGTCAGGGCCCATTCGTCGGCGGTACGTCCGGCGATGCGGACGAACGCGAGGGCGATCGCGAGCAGCGCGGCGGGCCACAGGATGGCGGCGTTGGCGATGCGTCCGGTCAGGATCGGTTGCAGGGCCAGCAGTACGCCGATCGCGCATAGGGCGGCGCGGCGGCCGGACAGGCCGAGCAGGAAGCTGACGTTCTCGTGCTGCCAGCCGGAGTAGATACGCATGATCAGGACTCCTTGTTCTCGTCGGTGCCGGAGGATGCCGCAGGCCTCTGCTTCGGGACGCGGGGCTTTGGTTGACGCATCCGGGGCGCGGGGAATCCGGCCGGGTACGCCGTGGGGTTCGCGCCCTGGATGCCGCCGTGTCCGGCGGTCTGCTCCATCCGCGAGGCCACCGCGTTGACCGTGGCCTGCAAGCCGCGAGCGACGGCGACGGCCGCGGCTCCGACCGGTCCGGCGACGCCCGCGGCCTTGCCTGCCGCTCCCGCCGTCGCGGCTGCGCCGCCTGCGGCCTGCTCGCCGATCGCTCCGCCGGAGCGTTGCGTGGCGGCGGCCATCGACTGGGCCTGGCTGTGGGAGGTGAACGATCCCGGGTCCACGCCGCCTCCGCCGCCGCCGGCCGACGCTGCGGCGCCCGCGAGGGCTCCGACGCCCATGGCGCCGCCCATCTGGACCGAGGCGAAGGTGAAGAAGCGGCCGATCGTCGGCCAGGCGAAGACCGCCAGGAACAGCACGAGCAGGCCGCTGAGGGCTCCGCCGATGCCGTCGGCGTTGCCGGTCATCGAGTAGCCGACCGCGAAGATGAGCACGATCATCGGCTTGAGCATCGCGAGTTGGATGCCGGTCTTGACCAGCTTGGTCCACCACTCGTTCGTGCTCGCGCCGATCTGCCCGGCCGCCGCGATCGGGGCGGTGGCTATGACGATCGCGAACGCGGCGTTGCGCAGCAGCAACTCGAACCACAGCACCGCGAGGAGCGCGATCCCGAGCAGCGAGAACAGCAGCAGCAGGACACCGGTCACGCCGGTGGCGTGCATGAGCTTGCCGAACTTCGCGCTGAACGCGGCCACGTTGTAACCGGAAGCGTGACCGATCCACCCGGCCAGCTCGTCCGAGACGTTCAGGACCTGCCCAGCCACGGCCCAGGTGAAGATCGCCGCGAGGGCCGCCTTGAATACGCCGGTGATCGCGTGGGCAAGGGCGGCCCCGGAGCGGGTCCAGAGCACCGTGGCGACCTGGCACAGCAGCAGGACGAGCGCGACGAGCATGCCGAGGGTCAGGCCGATCGCGTAGATCGGGCGGATCGCGGCCAGGTCGGGGCCGGGGATCGCGTTGAACTGCTTGGTGAATGAGGTCAGCATCGAGTCGCAGGCGTCTGCAAAGGACTGGCAGATCGAGTCCCACACGGAGTTCGCCGCGCCTTGGACGGTACCGTTGACGGCTTGGCCCATCTGGTTGGCTATGCAGCGGGCACCCCTGAAATCGGGGCTGGTAATATCGCACGGATCGCTCATGACCAGCTCCCCGGCCCATCGGCCGCCGACGGCAGGTCGAGCCAGCCGTCGTTGTACGCGGCGGTGCTGTCGGGAGCGGCGACCGGGGTCTGGTAGTTCGTCCCGCCGTCCCACGCCGCCAGCTTCCAGTCGCCGCCGACCCAGCTCAGTCGTGTCGGGAGGGCCAGTACCTTCCCCGACAGGTCGGGGGCGTTCGGGCCGGACGCCGCCATGCTGAACAGCAACAGCAGGCGCGCCCCGTGCTGGTCGAAGTCGAGCAGCTGGTACATGCGGCCGGTCAGCACCAGCGCGGTGCCCGCAGGCAGCGGCCCGGATGGGGGCGCGCCGACGAGCGCGCGGTCGTTGCGGGTCACGGCCACCGGGTCGGCGCCGATCTTCTGGCTCGGGGCGGCGATGTCACGTAGGACGGCGCGCAGCCGGTCCGGGTCAAGGCACTCGACGAACGCCGTGGTGTATTCCAGGCCCGCGCTCAACGCGCCGGACCGGGTGTCGGGGTAGCCGAGCGCGAGGCCGTCCGCCCAGCGGTCGCCGGGGACGAGGCTGACCGAGCCGGCGTCTATCGGCTGCGGGCTAGGCTCGGCGGGCGCCGCGACGGGCGCCCGGCCGGGGTGATCAGCGTGCGCGTGGTGGCTGGCGAGCGGGATGGCGACGGCCAGGCCCGCGACCAGGGCACCTGCACCGACCAGCGCGGTGATGCGCACGCTGCGGAAGTTGATCTTCCGGGTCATGATGATCATGTCCGTTCTTTCCAGGCTGTGGGCGACGCGGGGGCGTCAGCTGCCGAGCCCGTAGCTGGACGTGACGAGGGAGCAGGCGATGGCGACGATGACCGAGCCGATCACGGCGCAGATCAGCGTCGTCTTGCCGCGCTCGGCCAGCTCGCCGCGGCGGGAGGTGTTGCCGAGCGGGATCATGCCACCAGCCAGCAGCGCGGACACGAAGCAGCACGCCAGCGCGCCCCACTTGATCCACCCGATCATCGAGGAGACCGCGTCCGCGCCGACCGGGGCGATCGGGGTGGGGTTCGGGATCACCCCCGCCTCCCGCAGAGCACTAACCGCGACCAGTGCGTGGACGGTCGAGATGGGGTTCATGGAGCTCACCGATCCTTCCGGCTCATCTGGAGCCAACCTGACGAGCAAGGAGTTTGCTCAGATGAAATCAGGTGAAAACCACCATAACCACCGTGTCGCAGAAGTTGTCAACCGGAGTGAACAAGTTATGCTGAAGGCGACGAATCTCCAGAAGCGCCCCAGGGAGGTGCCGCACGTGACCAAGCCGGAGAACGAAGCGCCGCAGGATCCGGGCGTGATCGCCAGGAAGCTCCAGTTCCTGTTCGAGACGGTCCGCAAGCCGGACGGTCGGAAGTACACATACCGCGAAGTCCTCGACGGAGTCGTGGCCAACGGTGGTCCGACGTTCTCGATCGGCTACCTGTCGCAGCTGGTCAACGGCGTGCGGAAGAACCCGATGCTCGACGCGCTCACCGCGATCGCCGCATTTTTCAAGGTGCCGTTGTCCTTCTTCGACGTGACCACCGGCACGACCGAGGCTGATGCGCGTATGAAGCTCACCGCGCACCTCCAGTCCGCCGGGGTCGAGTCCATCGCTCAGCGCGCCGCCGGCTTGAACCAGGGCAACATCAAGGCCCTCGAGACGCTCATCGACCAGATGCGCACCATGCAGGGGCTACCACCCGTCGAGCCCGGACACGCCGATGAGTGACCGCACATCCTGGCCCCTGACCGGACGCAGCGCACGAATACGGCGGCACGGAGCGACGATGAATACCTGTGGCGGTGCGCCGTGAGCATGACCGAGCACGAGTTGCACCGCCACGCCGCCCGCCTGGCCCGCGGCGTCGAACTCCCTGACCCGTTCGACTTCGACGCATTCGCAGCCTCCTTCAATGCCACCCATGAGCGCGGCGTGCTGATCAGCGGTATGCCGGGCCTGCACGCCACCGGGCGCAGCGGCATGTTCGTCCGCTTCAAGGATGAAGGCGCACTCGACGCGATCGCCTACGAACAGCACACCAGCCCGCTGCACCAGCGACTCATCGTCTTCCACGAAGTCGCCCACATCCTGTGGACAGACGCCGGGCTCACCGAGCCCGGCCACAACCTCATCGAGCTGCGCTGCGACGATCCCACCGAGGAACGCGCCGCCGAGTTGATCGCCACGCTTCTCGCCGCTCGCGTCGGCACACCGCCCGATCCCCCACCCGAAGCCGAACTCCCCGCTGGGCTGCTCGACTCCATCGGCCGCACCGAACGCCGCTGACCATGGTCACGGTCCCGCTGGCTCAGGCAATCCTGTTCCCGATCGTCGTGGTGATCGGGATGGTGGCCAGCGTCCACTTCCTGCGCGACTGGCGCAGGACAAACCAGCCAGCTACGCGCCGCGCCCGCCTCCTTGCCGCCGCCGTCTGCATATGCCTCACCATGGAATACTCCGTCGGTCTGCCCGGTGTCTGGCCGTGGCTCAACCGAACAGGCCCCGTCGCCTTCACCGGTGCCGTCCTGATCTCCCACTGGCTCTCATCCGCAGTGATCGCCTGCCTGGCCTGCCTGCTGCTCCGCTGGAACTACACAGGCAGGCGGCTCGCCGTGCGGACCTGGCTCGCCCTCGGAGTGCTCAGCATCACCCAGACCGCGACCACATGGATCAACCTGGCCAACAACGCCAGACACAGCGCAGAGCTCGCAGACTACTTCGCCTGGTACACAGACCCCTGGTACGCGTTTTACCTCGTCACAGAGCAGCTCGTCCTCGCCACCGTCCTCATCTGGACCATGCTGCTCGCCCGCAGGTTCGCCCGGGTCGCGAAAGACCCATGGCTGCGTACAGGCCTGTGGACAACCGCCCTCGGCGCACTCCTCCTACTCGGGCAGTGCCTGACCTGGATCAGCGTCGTAATAGCCGCCCGCTACGGCATCGTCTTGCCCCACGGCGAACTCGCTGAGACCTTCACCGCTGTTGGAGCACTCGCCATCCTCATCGGCCTCAGCCTGCCCAGCGCAATCCCCGGGCTCCAAGCCGCCATCGAACGCCACCAGCTCAACCGCGTCCACCGACAACTCGAGCCGCTCCACCGCATCGTCGCCCATCTCGAGCCCGCTAACCAGCAACGAGCCGTCACCTCGTCCATCGACCCACGCACCCAACTCGTACGCCGCATCGCCGAGATCCGCGATGGCCTGCTCGCCCTACGCGCCTACGACGACCCTGAAACCGCAGAACGACTCCACCATGAGATCCAGAAGAGCGGTCGCCACCCGGGCCGACACGACCACGAGCTGGCCGCGGCCCGCATCACCGCAGCGCTGGCCCGCCACCAAGCCAACCAACCCGTCCCCCAACTCGTCCCGAGCGAGAACCCGCCCGACGACGACCGATCGCCGACCTACGACGTGCTCCCGCACTACGTGATCGGCGGAGTAACCCCCGAGGCCGAAGCTCGCTGGCTCATCCAAGTCAGCCGAGCCCTCGACCGGACCCGAAAGTGACCAACCCCCATGAACACCAACCCCCGCACCGTCGCCCTGCTCGCCGCCCTCGGCGGAGCTGTCCCCTTCGGACTCGTCCTAGCCCTCGCCATCCTCGCTGCGGCCCTCGGCATCCCCGGGCCACCCGACGCCAACGACGGATCAGACGCCTGCATCGGCAAAATCACCCCCGGCACAACCTTGGACGGCCAAGCCCTGGACGCCGAGCAGATCACCGACGCAGGACTGATCGTCGCGGCCGGCCAACACTTCGGCATCCCCGAACCCGGCGAAACCATCGCCCTGGCCACCGCCATGCAGGAATCCGGCCTCCACAACCTCGACCACGGCGACCGCGACTCCCTCGGACTCTTCCAACAACGACCCGCCCAAGGCTGGGGCACCACAAGCCAGATCATGGACCCCACCTACTCAGCCACCTCCTTCTACAAGGCCCTGACCAACGTCAACGGCTGGGCCGCCATGCCCACCACCGACGCCGCCCAAGCCGTCCAACACTCCGCCTACCCCCAGGCCTACGCAAAATGGGACCAGTTCGCCCACGACCTCGCCACCACCCTCGACGGAACCTGTGTAGGTTCTCAATGTCGATGACGGATTCTCAATTGCGATGTCGCCCCGATGTCGGGTCCGACACGGTATCGAGAAGCGGCAGTCCTGTCTCGCGAAGCCTGATGGTTTCTCGGTGAA
>Ga0185299_10001237_pt1 | contig 52393 bp, 39 predicted proteins | sample PaiPotPPA55metaG_FD_128002 | JGI IMG/M metagenome (GOLD analysis project Ga0185299, IMG submission 128002) | Iron sulfur acid spring bacterial and archeal communities from Banff, Canada, to study Microbial Dark Matter (Phase II) - Paint Pots PPA... ... | reverse complement strand
CGCAACCAGGGCAGAAATAGTCTAATAAATTATGGCAGAAAGTCCAGGGGAAAATGGGGATCTACTTTGACAACCTGCGGATTTGAAGAGCATTTCGGCCGGCGCTTATGCCATAATTGATTAGACTAGAACAGACGTGCGCGGCTCAGCGAATCCAAGAGATCTCCCAATACGGTCGAATCAACTCAGGTAAAAAATCCCTGAATCACTTGGCGGCCTATGGCGGTCTTGGGGAATTTCCGAAAAAATGCGGCTGAGCCGGCAGATTGCTCTTGAACGAAGCAGCACCGGTTGATCCTCGCGGGCTGCGAAGAAAAACGCGAACAAAAACTGCAGTTTTAGGGGTCCAGGAAACCACTTTGCCACGGGTCACGGGGCCAGGGCCCTTCCTCGTTGTTCGCCCGCCTTGGCCGCGTCTGTCCGCCAGCCAATCGCATTTGGCGGACCGGCGGCGGACCCACGAAGAGAGCGGCTGGCCACCTTGGCCGCCTTGGGATTTTTCTGGTTTTTTCGTGTTTTCCTGGTGGCCATGTTGCCAATCCGTTGACCATCTTGGCAAGCAGCTAGGTGAAGCCGCCGCGCCCCGGCGAGGTTTTCGAAGTTGGTATTCATTTGCTGCTGGAAGAGGACGGCTGGCATGTCGATTACGAGCTGAAAGACCTCAGGCTCAAAGGCGGCGGACCGCATTACCTTATCGATCCGTACACGGGCGTCAGCCGTTCGAAGCAGTACCACCAGTAACGCTCATTCCGCCGCCCGCGCGAACGTGGCCGCAAGAAGAACGCTGCCCTCCCTGCCGCGAAGCCGCGGGGAAGGGCCGTTCATTGTGGCTATCCTGGACCGCTATAACGGACCCGTTTTATCCGTTATTCCCCACCGGCCAATCGGTTGCGAAGACTGTCGCCTGTCCTCCCCGGGAGTGCTCAACGCCTTTCGGCATCACGGAGTTTCGCGGCCACTTTTCGGCAGGTGGTCAACCAGGATTAAGAGCATTGCTCAACGCCTCTCGGCATCATGGACTTTCGCGCGCCACCGGCGGCTTTCTGGTCCCAACCGAATTCTAGTGCTCAACGCCTTTCGGCATCACGGAGTTTCGCGGGGGCGATCACCGGTTCAAGGTGTACGACGTGGCGGAGTGCTCAACGCCTTTTGGCATCATGGAGTTTCGCAGAGCCCCGGATCATCCAGGTCCGCGCACATCCCCACGTGCTCAACGCCTATCGGCATCACCGAGTTTTGCAGGATCGATTAGCTCAGTTGCTCAGAGCGCCGCACTCAATGCTCAACGCCTTTCGGCATCACGGAGTTTCGCGGTGGCCTGCTGCTGCGGTTCGATCTTCGGCACTATGGGTGCTCAACACCTCTCGGCATCACGGAGTTTAGCAGACGATCTCGCCCCAACCGCCCGGTATCTGGTCGAGGTGCTCAACGCCTATCGGCATCACGGAGTTTCGCGGGGTAGCCGGCCCATGCCCAGCGGCAGCCCGAGCACAAGTGCTCAACGGCTCTCATCGCGCGCTACAGTTAACGAGATTTTTGTGCGGGAGTTGGGCGGAGCTCGCCCCGCACATCTCTGCATACGCATTGATTGTCCCCTCGCGTTTTCTGACTTGCTTTAGGATTCTTTGAGCTTACTGTCGACCCAGCTGGCTAGTTGTTGGCGGTCGATCGCACCGGAAGCAACTGCAAGCACTGTGCTCTCACCTTCATCCGGCGAGCAAATCAACTTCATGGAATTTAATTCCAGGAAAACAGCCATCGACGCGAACCCAACGCGCTTATTGCCGTCCACGAAGGCGTGGTTATTGATGAGCGAGAATGCTAGAGCTGCAGCTTTGGCGGCCAGGGTAGGGTGCAGTTCCTGACCTCCGAATGCACTCTGCGGCTGTGCCAAGGCAGAGTCCAAGAGTCCTTCATCGCGGAGTCCGGGCATTCCACCAAATCGCTCGAGACCCCGCCGATGAAGTTCGATTACTTCCTCCTTGGTTAAATATCGGATCATGCCAAGCGCCGGAGAAGTTCTTCATGTTCGTTGAAAACGCTTTCTGCCGCTTTTTGGAAATCCGAATCGAAGACTCCGGCCTTTTCTCTGGTTAGTCTCTGCATTTCATCCTTCGAAACCGGCTGAGGGCGGGCCAATGACGGCTTCTGTGGAAAATACGGCGTAATCTCGGGACTCGAGGACAAGATACCAACGTATGGCGCCCACCGCAGGCCACTGATTTCTACACGATGACCGATCCGCTCTAGGATTTTTCGGACTACAGCAAGGTTCTCCAAATCGCAGTCCGAAAAGGGAATCAGAAATCGCAAGGGCAATTTCTGGCTTCGCGACAAGTCATTCAGTGAAGCAAGGAGCTTCGTTCCATAGCCGCTCCTACGGAAATTTGGTTTAACGAAGAGTTCCTCGACATCCAAAGAATCTGGTCTGTGCGTAACAATCGTCCAGGCAACTCGTTCATCATGGATCGGATCATTGATTTCCCCGACGTATTGCGCGCCGCCGCCGCCTATTCCCGGCACTGTCCAGTAACTTATGTCTTGACTCGTCTTCTCCGGTGAAAACGAATCAAAAGTCCAAGCCTCGACAATCCAGCGGTTGAAGAACTCCCAAGGAAGATAGCCAAAGCCGTTGACTCCCCAGTTTCGTCCCCACGAGTTCTGGAAAGCAAAGAGTCTCCTTTCACTTCCCGGCATGACCATGAAGTTTTCTTCAGCCCCTACGATGGTGACCATGTGGGATCCAAGAACCGGTGTATTCTCTTCCGGAATCGAAATAATGCCCCTGACTGCATCAAACCATTGACGCGTGATTTCAAAAGAGGCCATCACGGGGCATCTAGCGTGCAAAGCAACCCAACATTCTTGAGCAGTGCGGATACGTTGATAGCGGAAGATCCGTTGCCTCTTTGCTATTTCGTCCAATCCCGGCGGTTCACGCGGAGGCCAGGACTGGAGAGCACTATCAGGCCATGCCTCTTGAGGTACGTAACCCCAGCCTCGCATAACGCGCACCGAAGTAATCGGCCAGCAGCCCGTCTCGGGATCCCCGGGATAGCTTCCTTCAAGCTGTCGGCATCGGACGACGTTGTAAGTCGTGCTGGGTACAGAGAGGTCTTTTTCTTGAGCAGTTGTCATGAAACGCACTCCTGATTCCTTCCATTGTACCGCATTCTGCGTTTTTCGCATTGTCAGTGCCGCCAAGCATTTCCAGGCTGGCTGCCTTAGCTTGCATCAAAACGCTCAACGCCTTTCGGCATCACGGAGTTTCGCGGGGCCATGGCTCGGGGTCGAAACCGCCACTAGGGACGTGCTCAACGCCTTTCGGCCTCGCAGAGTTTCGCGGCCACGACGGCAAGTGGGTCGAGACGAAGGATGACACGTGCTCAACGCCTTTCGGCATCATGGAGTCTTGCGGGGGAGTCTTCCGTCCGGTCTTCCTCGAAGGCTGGTAGTGCTCAACGCCTTTCGGCATCACGGAATCCTGCCGTCCCTTGGCAATAGCGTTCGTACAGCGCTTTGCCTTCGTGCTCAACGCCTTTCGGCGTCACGGAGTTTCGCGGAACGAAATCGGCATCCGCGGCACGGAACGCATCGAGTGCTCAACGCCTTTCGGCATCAAGGAGTTTTTGCGGAGGTCGAGAGCAATCGAGCGCTCCGTATCAAGAAGATGCTCAACGCCTTTCGGCATCATGGAGTTTCGCGGACAGCACACCAGCCAGCGAAGGTCAACGCCTTCGATGTGCTCAACGCCTTTCGGCATCACCGAGTTTTGCAGGATCGATTAGCTCAGTTGCTCAGAGCGCCGCACTCAATGCTCAACGCCTTTCGGCATCACGGAGTTTCGCGGCTCGGCAGCATTCGCGGCATCAACCTGCCGGGCGAGTGCTCAACGCCTTTCGGCATCACGGAGTTTCGCGGGGATGTGGGCTCCTCGAACGGTTGCAGGCAGAGAGTGCTCAACGCCTTCCGGCATCACGGAGTTTCGCGGCAGAGCAGCTGAAAAACATCCTTGCAAGGTCCGACGGTGCTCAACGTCTTTCGGCGTCACGGAGTTCGCGGCAAGCTAAACGCCTCTCGGCATCAGGGAGCTTTGTGGGCCGTTAAAGCCCTTGGTGGCGTTCTTGACGATCGAGTGCTCAACGCCTTTCGGCATCACGGAGTTTCGCGGAGGTAATTGGCATGTTCCAGCAGTCTACGGTAGCTGTGCTCAACGCCTTTCGGCATCACGGAGTTTCGCGGGCTTCGGCCAGGGCGTAGGTCTTCTGGTCAACGGTGTGCTCAACGCCTTTCGGCATCACCGAGTTTCGCGGCTTTGCGGCCCTCGCTTTCGGCTTGCACTGAGAGGCGTGCTCAACGCCTTTCGGCATCACCGAGTTTCGCGGGTGCGGATCACGGTGCCGACTTGCGGCGGAAGTCTGTGCTCAACGCCTTTCGGCATCACCGAGTTTCGCGGAGCGGCTGTTCCAAGCGTCTGTCGATTACTAACTTACGCATCCTCCTTTCAAGGTTGTATGGTTTTATTCGCGGCAAGCTTCCGTTGAACGGCTTGGATGCACTGCCCACCCCAGCAAGCGGCTCCGCAATCACGTTTTGTGCCCCCCTCAAGCAGGGGTCAAGTTGTCAAAGAACACCAACCCTTGATCGGGATAAAGGTTGCAGCCGCCAGATGCCGTTTTCCCCTGAAACACGCGCACATGCTTGATCGACTGGCTGGCCTCAAAGAATCACGTGACTCGGCGGTACATCGGGCCAGTCCGGTTGCTTGACAGCTGAGTGAACGCCTTGAATGGCCTCCACACAGCGCGTGCAATGCGAGATCAACAGCAGATCGTCTTCCGGCGCCAGGATTTCCGTCGGCGGAGACAGTGCACTTGAAGCGGCGTCAGCCAAACAGCGAAAGACCAAGTACTGCATGACACGAACCGCAGGAGCGTGGGAGTCGAGGACGGAAAGGAGGTCATGAGATATCCTTCGAAGGATGCGGATGAATCATGGGCATTCGTTCCCTCGGCGGCGCGATCAACGGCAATTCTTCCAGGTCGCCGGTTTCATACCGGGTGCCGGCGGAGCCAACGTGATCCACCCAAACAGGAAGGGTAAATCGACCTCGTTCAGCGAGCAGAAAGGCCCGACCCTTGCCGCTGCTCAGCGCTTCCCGGAGTTCACCCTCGAAGGGATCGACGGCATCCACAAGGTGCGTGCTTTCGCCGAGCGAAAGACCGCCGAACCTCGAGATATTGGCGGGGGTCGTCAGGGCGGCGCGGACCCGGTCTTCCAACCGTTCTCCTGTCGTCGTTTCTTCGGTGGAATCAACCCAAATGAGCAAGTGGAGAAAAGGATCCTCGGCAGTCGGGCCGGTGAGCAGTTGCTGATAATCCGGCCGCGTGTTTCCCGGCGACCCGAGAGGAGTTTTCTTGACGCGCCAGACGGTGCGAAGAACGACGCTCGTGACCGGACGATTGACAAGCACCGGCGTGACCCGGCTACCGACATGTCGGGCCCGTCGCGTTTCCCCGACGAGGGACAGTAAGAAGCCATAGCAAGTGGCGGGCGGCGGGAGGATTTCGGTTTCGAGATATTCCCGAGCCATGCCTTTGCGAAAGCAAGCGATGGGAACGGTGACGCGAAGGCCAAGCATGGATCACTCCTTGATCTTAAGTTCCGTGTTGATTCGTTTCACCGCTTCGGAGCAAGCAGCCTTCACTCCAACTGGCTTCAGGCCTGCTTGGGAGAGTTCGTTCGCCAGCGGAGAGTCGGGTTCGGTCACGCCGACTATGAGTTCGCTCTTCTTGATGTCCTCGGACTTGATGCGTTGGACGAGCGAATTGGCGGTGACCGCTTTGCCGTCGTCGTTAGTGCCAAAGCAATAGAGCAAACGAGGGGCAGGGTCCTGGGTCAAACGGAAAACAACGGCATAGGGCGAAAAGTCGAACAGAAAACGGCCGTGGTTGCCAGCCACGGTGCCGAGATTGCAGAGAGCTTCGACAGCCTTGGCGGCGCGGGACTTGTCGCGCAAGCGCTCCGGAGTAAGAGCGATGCCGTACTGGTAGCGCGTTGCGTGGAGTTCGGTGCCATAAGGGACAGGATTCGACCCTTTCTTTTCCGCAGAAGGGGTCGCCCCAGGGGAAGCAGCATTGAAGGTAACATCGCCCGGCCAGGGCGTGAGCGAGACTGCGCGGGTGATTTCGAGAACGGCGCGGCGAACGTTAACAGAACCCTTCCCCGTTCCACCTTCGGATTCTTCCTTGGCGGCTTCGGCCGTCATGAAGCCGAGCAGGTCGTCGTCGATGAAAGTCTCGCCCTTTTCGCTGGCCCAACCTTTGAACGTCCAATCCTTCCAGACGTTGTTGCGGCGGTCTTCGTCCCATTTTCGGTTCGTGGGTTCAACGCCAGCCAGCCTGCGCCGCAGGGCGAAACGAACAGCCTCGGCCGAGACGGTGGAATGGGTTTCGCCCATCCAGAGGAGTTTTTGAAGGGTGGTGATGTTGCCTTCGGTCTCGGCCCGATTGTTGGCGGCCGTGCCGAATGGGGTTACGAAGCTTGCGAATACGTGCAAAGACATCGATATTTCCTTTCGGTATGGAGTTAGGTCGATTCGGTTTGATTTTCGTTTTCGTCAGAACCTTTGCCCGCGTAGCTCACAAGCGCCAGCAGGCTGAGGTCTCGGGCGAGATGCCAATCCTTGCGGATGATCGGAAGAACATTCTGCCAGGCCTCCCGTAGAATCGAATTGTTGCCCCCGCGGCTAAAAAGATCCATGAGCGCGAATCGAACCTGGGCCTCAGTTTTTGCACCAGCCAAGCCGAGGCGAAGTTTTTCTCGGAAGCCTTTCATCCGATTTTTCATCGCGACAGATTTGCCCTTATTCTCATCTGCGATCTGACCGTATCTCCTTCGCATTGCTTCATGGACAGCTTGGACAACAAGCCGTTCTCCGGCTTCGTCCCACATTTCTTCATCAGCAATCATGTCGTGTAGTCCCTTTCGTTCGAATTGGAGTTGATCCCGATACGGCTTATCCGTCGCCGGGTTGTTCTTAGTCATGAGTTTGATGAACCCAGTGAACCACTTTCGACCGAGGGCAAGGTTTTCGGCCACGAGCGGGCGAACGATGCTGTCTGCGCGAAACGGGTCCTGTCGTTCCGTGGTGACTTTTTGTTTTCCCTTGCCAATGAACGCCTTGGTGGTGCGGATCGCGATACGGGCACGCAAATGGTTGGCAGCGCGTTCGTATCGATCCAGGATTCGATCATCCCCCGGGGCAACATAAATAGTTGCCACGCGCGATTTCTGCTGACTGGCCCAAGGCGTCGGCGTAAATGTCATTGCATAGCAGCCCGGCAACGCGGAACCGGCGATCGACTTCCTGGCCCGCGATCGCATCTCCGCGATTCGACGGGGGTTCCTTCGCACCCTCACTTGCGCCCGGAATGCCGCATCGGCAGCATTCGCAATCTGGCAGTCCGTCGCCGTCGATGGCGTCATCGCAGGGCGGTCGTAAAGGAACTCGGTGAGATCAGCAACATCGGGCACCAAGAGAGCCGCAACCCCGCGGTTCACCGGTAAAGACAGACATCCCACAAATGCGAAGTACAACGGCAGCATGCGCTCGGGCGGGTCTTCCGCACCTGTATCTCCAGTAAACGCGACATGCCGCACGACGGTGCCGGGGCTGATTGGACCATCAACTTTGATCATGCCCGCGATGAGGCAGCCGTTCTTGTCGATGAACTCTTCCCAGCCATTTTGGTGTTTGAAGTACGAACATGCCTTGTACTGCACGACGACACCTGGCACGCCTGCGCCTTCTGGGTCGTACGTTGCAGTGGATGGCTCCTTGGCCAGCCCCCGAACGCGACCGTGTTGAAGGAAGGTCAACGTAAAACCCGCCTGCAAGTCAGCAAGAACAGCGGCCGATGGCTCAGAATCGTACTGTCCTGGCAGGCTGATGAGGCCATCCTTGCGGATACCAAATGCAAACGCGAACAGCTTCTTCAGATACTGTCCCGCGTTTTCGGGCTTACCGAACTTTAGCGTGACGCTGTGCTCGTCGATCACCCAAGGCGGTGCATCACCATCGAGCGGCGCGGGGAGCTTGCTTTTTGACAGCAACCCGTTCTTGAACTGTCGCTCCATGGCTTTCAGTGTGCACGCCAACCCGCCCAACCCGGCCCTGTGCAATGCCGACATCCCAGGGGCGAACAAGTTCATCGTCAGATAATCCGGGGCCTGTGCTTTGGTTACTTTTGCCATTCTGCTCCTCGCAGTTTGCTGTAATAGATTGTGCCTGGCGGTACGACTGGCAACCCGCCCTCACGCTTCCATCGCTCCCAGCCATTGGTTGGCAACATCGGCAGCGTCAGCTTGCCGAGCTCTTTCCGATTGGCTTTCACGCGGGGCAGGTCTTCTTCCATCAGCACCGTAATGCCGGGCGAGCCTTGTCGCAGTTCTGTGACGCTGGTCGTTGGCCCTCCGTCGAGCCAGGCGCTTGGCACGAATTCCGGTGGTTGGTCGCCCGTTTGTTCCCAGGCTTCGGCGAGGTTTTTTTGGCTAATGCCGTCCTCCGGAAGCTTCGCCAACCACGTACGGGCGGCTTCCAAATCCGCCGGCGTGTACGGCGACGGCTTTTCTGGTTCGTCGAGAATGAATGGTTTGGTGGGCTTGCCATTCAGCGCGCGCCGGTTCAGTCGTCCAAGCCGCTGAATCAACGCAGGTACGGTAGCCAGATCCGTCACGAGCAAGTCGGCCGAAAGGTCAAGTGACATTTCGGCAACTTGGGAACACAAAGCCAAGGCCTTGCCAGGGTTTTTCTTGGGATTAAAGGCATCAATGACAGCCTTGTGTCGCTGGACGCGATCTTCGTACTTGAACCGGCTATGGTAGATGAGGGGGCTGCAATCGCTTGTTCGATCCGCCGCGTCCATCGCTCGTTTCACCGTGTTGCAAACCCACAGCACCTTGCCATCCTTCTTGAGCGTCTCGCGAACGAAAGACAACGGGTCGTTGTCGGGCACAGTCGCCTTCCTGTAACGGGGCAATTCCTCCAAGCTGATCGGCCCAGGGATAGCGATCAAGTCGATGCCACGATGTTCTTTCAGCACTGCCCGCAAGAATTCCTCACGCGCCTTCGGCAAGCTGGCCGTCATGAGCAGCGACGGCAACCCCGGTAGGTCGCGAAGAAATCGGAGCAGTGCCCCGAACAGCCGATCGTCGTAGGCGTGAATTTCGTCGAACACGAACGCCGATTGCGCCAGGGCCGGCCAGGCGAACAGGCCGCGCTTGTTGTTCTGCACAATGCCGAGAACGGTATCAACCGTGCAAGCAACGATGGGCGTGGACCAGGCATCGAGCGAATCGATACGGATGGCGGCATCGGCATTCTTCTCGTCGCGGCCGGTATTAAGAATGATCTCAAAATCGACATCGCGCCGGCTGTGGAATAGGTCGGCCTTCACATCCGGCTCGTACAAGTAATCTTTAAAGCCCTCGGTCGCTGTGCCGGTTGTTGGGTAACAGAAATACAGTCGGCGCGTGGGGTGGTTTTTTGCCGCCCACATGTATGCGGCGAGCGTCTTGCCGCTACCGCACCCGGCCTTCACATAGGTTACTTCCGTCGGTGAAGAAGCAACGGCGGCTTGGAACCGCTCGCGGTCTTCGTTGCGCTCGGTGAACGTTTTGGAGCGCTCGGCAACCACGGCTTGAAGTTCACCCGGCTTCGGTTTCTCCGCGAACGATTCACCGATCCACACCCAACGCTCAGAATCTTCGGGTAACTTCTTCGGTAACACGGAACCGGCGATGTCCGCGGCGACGAGGCAGTCTTTCACAGCGGCCACGAGCGATTTGTCCTGTGCAGAGAACTCAGCCCACCTTCTTCTTGAAGCTTTTTCCCACGCCTTGATCACTGGAAAAACCTGGCCGTTTGTTCCAAGGTCGAGTTTTGAGTCCGTGAGGCTCGATGGAGGATCCAGTTTGAAGTTTCGTGCCAGCCATTCCAACGACGCAAGGAAATCGTTGTGGCTACAAAGCAGGTTGATCTCCGGGCCAGACGCCCCGTTCTTCGGCGTGTCCCTTGGTGGGCTAGGGTGGTCGTGCGCAGGGTGATGCCCCGCAACCGCCCACTCGACGATTGCGAAATCGGCTTCACTTCCGCCGACGGCCGGTAGCAGCCAGTCGCGGAGTAACTTTAGCATCAACACCGTGACCCATTCATGGCGAATGCCCTGCTGCCGGTTTTCCCGCTCTTTGGTGCGGCAGATCATCCCTTGGAAATGGTCATTTGCTTTGCCGAGGTCGTGAACAGCGGCGCCGAATAATACGCAGCGGCGAAACCGTTCGCGATAACTCCCGGCGTCGAGCCCAAGGGCTACCAGTTGGTCGTCTGTCGTGGCGTCGAGGACCTGAAGCGCCGCAGCGAAAACGTCCTGCAAGTGCCCTGGCAGAAACATCGATGGAACTTCACCTTCGCCGTCTCGTTTGCTCTTGGCCCAAAGACGGCTTGAATCCATTGTCATTGGTTTCCTTGCCTCATCGCCCCAAAGAACCCGCACCCCATCTTGCCCCTGCCACCTAAGCCGGATTCCTGCAAGCGCACGGATTCCGCAGCCGTCAGTCCGCTCACAATCACGGGGAAGCCGACGACCCGTTTATCACGGACGCGGAGGATACAGCGGCGAGGTTGGCCAGCGCGGGGACCATCACTCACCTGTGGGATACTGAGTTGGCCGGCGGTGCCCTGCGCACCAAGCTGGCGACGAACGGCTTCCAAGAACGGGCTGGGCTCGGTGAAGCCCTTTACAGTGACCAAGCGAGCGACGAGATTGGTCGCTGGGATCAGGGTGCGCACTTGCGGCACGCCAAGGCGCAATCGGTGGCCAGCCACGTCAATCGCTTTACCGGCCAGATGGAGAACAAGTGGAATGTCCTCCGCCGCTAGCCGGAGTCGCAAGCGGGAAAAGCGGGGGTCAATGTCCAACAGGCCGTTGCCTGCGTACGTGCCGCGAATCGGCCCGATGCGAATCTTGCACGTTTCCTCGTGCAGCCGCGGCAAAAGCCGCGTCAATGACGCGTACAAGTAGTAACCATGATCACTCGCCAATGATGCGCCCTGAACAGAGAAATGAAGATCGACATACATAAGCAAGCCCTCCGGATGAATCAGCGGAAAAGCTAATCTTCACTGTCCAGCCACCGCGCGGGCTATTTGTACCTATCCATGATTTGCTCCGCCATAAATAGGATCTCGACCTCCGCATTTTGCAGTCTTAGGCCAGTTGCCTGGTTGATACGCTCTCGTATCGTGGCAATCTCCTCGCCTGAGGGATGATCTCCTGGCGAGAGATTCGCGCACGAGCAGGCAACTTTCATCAGTTCTCGGATGTTTATGTCCATGGCCGTTCCCCCTTCATCTACCCAATGATTTTCTCAATTCCTTCAGCAGCTTTTCAGTTTCCTCGATTTTATGAATGACTTGCTGATCGCCTTTCAGGGCGGCCAGCGTGGTCCAAGAATACCGCTTGATGGCTTCGCTCAAGGATTCAATATCGCCGAGTAACCCCTGGCTCTTCTTACTGGGACTCGGCCCGAGCTTCTGCAACGCCGTCTCAATCGAGTTTCCTTTAACCAGGAACTCGTCACGCGCTACAGGGTCCTTCAGAATCTGCCGTAACTTGCGCACGTCTTTTGAGTTGGTGATTTCCTTGTCATTGATCCGTTGGATAATTGCGTCCAGGACAGTGGGAGTGAGAAGCTTCTTGTTAATGTTCTTGATTTCTCGGGCCCAGGTGATTGATGCGCCTGGCTCGGGAATGTTCTTGAGCTTCTCCGAAAGTTCATAAATTTCGACCAACTTGTCCAGCTCGCGGACGGTGATACCAAGGATGTTGGCGGCGCTAGCCCGGCCAACGATGTTGACCAGGCTATAGGCGACCATTTCCTTTTCTTTTGCATCCCACTCCTTTCTCTGCCGGTGGATGTATATCCACACGCGAAGCCGCTCATCATCGGTGAGAGTGCGGTCGGTGATCTCTACGGGGATCTTGCGGTACTGTTCCTTCTTTTGGACCTCGACCAATACCTTTGAATTCGTCCAGCGGCGATCACCGTCTATTATGCGGAGCTTGTTCGGATGCTCGGGATGTGGCTCGACCAGCAAAGGCTCGAAGATGCCTTCATTGGCCTCAATTTGCCTTTGCAATTCTGGGTCTTCCTTCGGGCCCATGCGGGGTTGTCTGTCGTTAGGCAGGACATCATAAAGGTCGGCATTGTCTCGGTAAGCCCTTAGGACCGTCCTCCCAAGGCGGCGTTCATGCCAATGGCGCTCGTTTCCATTTTCTTTCATGTCGCTTCTCCCTGAGCCGGCGTTCTTTTACTCGCCAAAAAGGGCTTCGGCCTCTTCATCCGATGGGAATTCGGACTCCTTGGCGCACTCGGTGCGACCTTCAATGATTGAAGACACCTCGGCGTCGATGTCGCTCAAAACGCTCTGGAGTTGTTTGGTCAAGTGGCCGCGTTTTTTCCAAACTTTCGAATGCGTTTTTTGTTCTTCCACATCGAGGTCCAGAATTTCATTGGTCAGGTTCGCAGCTTCGGCAAATCGTTGAGAGTACTGCTCCGATGTGATTAGCTGATAAAGCTTCTCCGTTTTGTCTTTTCTTTCCTTGATGCTCAAGCCATGCACATGCACCTTAATCAGGGCCTTCCGCAGGATTTCAACGATTTGTGGCGCTCGGGCGGGATTTACGAGAATCACGCCCTCTTCGATACATAATTCCTTTTTGCCGCCGGGAAAGACGGTTGTTGACAGGATGGCATGGTCTGCCTTAGCAGCCAGTTGGTCTTCGTGCAACTTTGTTGCGAACGACAGGTGCCATGATTGGCGGTTCTTTGAGTCAAACACGATGAGGCCGCAGGCTTTGCCTTTGTAGACGACTTCTTGATGGATATCCGGTCCTGGCTCTCCCTTCGCGACTCGCCTGATGCGGTCGTCAGGAAACTTCTCCCTCAGCGCCTCAAAGAGATCGATCTCGGCGCCGTCCCCGAGTTCGTTGGCGGTCTTGTTCTGGAGTTGCCGCGTAAGATCGCCCATCTTCTTTTGCCACTTTTCCCGTTCCCGGGCAAATTCAGATTCTTTCTTCATTACGCTCAGATTGTTGTTCCGCTCAAGAAGCTCACGCTGCTCGTTCAACTTTTTCTCGAGTTCTTTGTCGGCTTGTTCCTTAAGCTGCTTTTTGGACTGCGCTTCCTGCGCTTCCAGCTTGGACAGCTTCTCCGTAAGCTCTTTGATTGTCGCCTGGCCAAGCTCTTTCTCCGCCTGAGCAGCTTGTTTTTTTCCCCGGTCCAGGTCGAGGTGGTATTTTACTTCCAGTTCCTTGCGAAGCGCGGCGTCACGTTCCGTGAACTTTGTTTGCTCCTCTTTCCGAATTCGTGCTGTGACTTCATCAAACTTAGCGCGGGAGATTTGGCTGCCGCACCACGGACATTGCTCGGTTGCCGTTTGCATGTAATGCTCCCCACTTGCGGCTGTCAGAGTAACCGGAAAGCCAAGCCGCGCGGGCCGCCCGGCTCACACAAGGAATTACTTTTGTCCTTTTTGCTCCTTTTAATTCCTTGTGGCAAGGGTATTTATGTACACGTCTAGTGTCAAGTGCCGGATCTATGGGCAGCTGTAGGACAGCTGCTTGCCGGAGACAGAGCACGAGAGACAGTTACGCGTCTTCTGGACGGAAGGGGACAGTGTCGACAAACCAAAGCTCTAGCATGCGTTCTGGAAAAAGATGCTTTTCGACGAATCAGCAATCATCTCAGCTAGCCGGACATAATACTTCACGGTATTTGCTTAGCGTCTCCAGCCTATCCCGCTCGGATCGTCTTGCGGTTCCTCGCCACGGCCGCCGGAGAGCTGGAACCGTAAAGATCTCTACCCGCCGCCGCGGTTCGGTGTAGCGTGTAGGTCGGCGGCCTGCCCCCAGAGGTGGGGAACCAGCCGACCAGTCCGCCGAACGTAGCAATCATAGTCGTGACCGAACCTTTCCCCGAGGAGTTGCTCCTCCGAGGCCGCCTGGATGAGTATCCCAATGAGCGAGACGGGCCAGAGGAGCCAAAGGAAGATATTAAGCGAGGCAACACCGCTTTGCACAAAAAAGGTGTCTGGAACCTTGGGCTTGCGCGCGCTGGACGGGTCTTGCGCTAGATGTAGGGTTCCAGACACCTTTTTTGTGCATCCCGAGTAACAGGGCGAGATACCCGGCGTACACGGGGTGGCGGATGAACCGGTAAGGGCCGTTGCGGATGAGGGCGTGGTCCGCGCGGATCGCCGCCTCATGCATCGTGAACCGGCGAGAGCAGAACGGCAGACCAGGTGAGCAGCACGGCCCCCGCCAGACCTACTGCCAAGCCGACAACGCGCACCGGCAGCCAACCCCCTCGATCGCGCCAACGCGCAGGGCAATCAGGAGCAGGGCCAAGAGACAGTTTACGGTTGCGGCCTGCTAGGCACTGCGGCCTGCTATGCAAAAGCTTCTTCATGGAAGACTCCTTTTGTCTTGCTTAGGTTTGAGCGTCGGCAACTAGTAAATGTCCCTTGACTTCAGGTTTTGACAGGAACTCAGCAAAAAATCGCCGACCAGAAAAGGGCGTCGCAGCGTAACGCAGAATTTGCTTGCGGCAAGGAGTTAAGCGGCCTATCATGGTCGAGACTCGCGTCCTCACCCTCCGCAAATGCGGCAAGCAGGTCAAGTACTATCGTCGGGCCTGTCGCTCGGTCGGGCGCGAGGCGCGATTGCCCGCATCTGATGATGACTCGCATGTCGCGTTCGAGGCCCTTGCCCGCGAGCCCATGCCGGATGAGGCGGCCCTGCTCGTGGAAACGCTTGAAGAGGTGCAGCGCGGTTTTGACCAGGAGGACCGCCAAATAGTCGTGCTGAGCCTTCAAGGTTCTAAACCCAGCGAAATCAGCAAAGGGCTGAACTTCACGGAGCGCCGCGTCTACCGAGTCCTGGAGCGCGTTCGCGCTCGTTTGGAACGGCAACGCGATGCAGAGTGATCGGCATTTTTCCTTGTAACACCAGGCGCGGGGATTTCTCCATGTCGTCCGTTGAACAACCCTCAAAGGGACTGGAGAGCGCGGCCTGGAAACAAATCGAAGGCATCATTCGCGACTTCGAGAGTGCCCTGCAGCGCAAACAGGCACCGAAGATCGACGACTATTTGCTGGCCGAAGCAAGCATCAGGTCCACTTTGCTCCCGGAACTGATCCATGCAGAGCTAGAGCATCGGCTCAAAGCTGGAGAAGCGGCACGCCTGGAAGGCTACCTGGTCCGCTTCCCTGAGCTGCGTCAAACTTCGGCGGCCATGTTTGCTTTGATGGTGGCGGAGTTCAGGCTCCGAAAGCAAATGGACGCTTCCGTCGAGCTTCAGGAGTATGTCCAACGCTTCCCGGAATTCAAAAACGTGCTGCTGGAGCACATGAAGGAAACGCTGAATGCCCCTTCCCTGCACCCGGTGCGCCTGAACTGTCCGCACTGCCAGAATCCGATTTCCGTCGTGGACGACGGCACCGGCAAGGCAACCTGTCCCGTGTGTGGCAGCGCCTTTCATCTGGAAGACGACCTGGAGAAAACCTGGCGGCCGGAAAAGCTGCCTCAGCTCGGCAAGTTCGCGTTGCTGCAGGCGATCGGCCGGGGCGCCTTTGGCACGGTCTACCAGGCCCGTGACATGGAACTGGATCGCCTGGTCGCCGTGAAGGTGCCCCGCACCGGCCAGCTTGCCTCGGCTGAGGACGAAGAGAGGTTTATGCGGGAAGCGCGCAGCGTCGCCAAGCTTCGCCACCCAGGCATCATTCCGGTTTACGAGGTCGGCCGCAGCGATGTCATCCCTTATATCGTCAGTCAATACGTCGAGGGACTGACTCTGGCCGAGATTCTTAGTGGGCGACGCTTGAGCTTCCGGGAAGCCGCCGAACTGCTCGCCCAGGTCGCTGAGGCTCTGGACCAGGCCCATCACCAGGGCATTATCCATCGCGATCTCAAACCCTCGAACATCATGATCGACAGCCAGACGAGACGCCCTCTGCTAATGGACTTCGGCCTGGCACGGCGACAAGACACGGAAGTCCGGGTTACCATGGAAGGAATGCCGCTCGGAACGCCCGCCTACATGAGTCCCGAGCAAGCGCGCGGCGAAGGACACCGAGCCGATGGCCGCAGCGACATTTACAGTCTCGGCGTGATTCTCTACGAATTGCTGACGGGCCAGCTGCCGTTCCAGGGCGTCTGGCGCATGCTGCTTCATCAGACTCAGCACGAAGAACCCCGACTGCCCAGACGGTTGAATGACAGAATTCCGCTCGATCTGGAGACCATTACGCTCAAATGTTTGGCCAAGGAACCGTCGCGGCGCTATCAGAAAGCTGGCGAGCTGGCTGCTGACTTGCGACGATGGCTGACCGGCGAGCCCATCCTTGCTCGTCCCGTGCGTGGCTGGGAACGAGCCTGGAAATGGGTCCGGCGTCGCCCAGCAATGGCGGCTTTGATGGCAATGAGTGGAGTCACACTCGCGGTCCTCGGTGCATTCCTCGTGGGAACTTACTTCTATTTTCGCCTCCAGGGTGAAAAGCGCACCGTGGAAGCGGAACAGGCCCGTGCCAAGGAGTTAGCTTTCAACAAGGAACAGGCGTTGGATATTATGGCGGGCTCTATCGAGTTCCAGGATCCTCTTGGTGTGAGTGGGCTTTACTTCACAATCCCCAAAAGTGTGGGTGAAAAACGGGCCCTTCATGAGGTCCTTGAGACAGCAACATTAAGGGCCGTCAACGAAACCGAGTTTGTCGACCGCCCGCAGCTCCAGAGGGAAGTACTTGACCACGTCGGTCACGCCTATCGTACTCTTGGCATGTACACGGAAGCGGAAAAAATCTTGAAGATATCCTTGGAACTGCGGCAGCGCACAGCAGGCGTTGCTCCTGTCGAGTTGGCCGAAAGCATGTACAACCTGGCCTCACTATACGTCGAGCGTTTCGATCTGGACCGCGAGGACTTAAAGGAGGCGGAAAGGATATTGCAGGACGTTGCGGCAATCGAGAAAAACCAGCATCCTCAGGATGCCGACCGGCTGCGCCGGGTTCTGTGCCTTCAGGCCTTGGTCGCCCTGGAGAACGAAGATTTTTCCAAGGCTACGGGACTGTACCAGAAAGCTGTTGCCCTGGGCGATCAAGCGGGCAGCGACGCTCGACTGCGCCACATTGCCAAATTGGGCGCATCATCGGTCCTTGCCGACCAAGACCAATATGACGATGCTCTCGCCAGGGCGCTTCCTATCATTTGGAATTATGTCATGCAGGGATCTGCCGAAGACATGAAGCAGGCGGCGCAGCTCGTGCGACAAGCCATGGCTTTCAACGACGAGAAGGATTTCGCGAAAATGCGACTCAAGCTTGAGGAGGCCCTGCAATTCATGCAACAACATCGCGGCAAAGGCCATTTCTACAACGCCATCATTTTGTATTTCCTGACCATCCCCCTAGAGCAACTTAAACTACGCGCGGATGCTGAGCGACGGTGCCTGGAGTGCTTGCAACTCATGCGCAAAACCGTAGGTTTCCAGCATCCCTTAATAATACCGGTGCTGAAGAAGTACGCGCATCTGCTTGATACCCCGAGAAAGCAGGATGCTCGCAAGTATTTCGACGAATACCTTGTCGCAATGAAAGATCGCTATGGCGCGCGGCATTTTCGATATGCCAATGCCATGATAGTCTATGCAGAACTCCTCCAGGAGTGGGAAGAGTATTCCCGGCTAGAGACTGTGGCTCGCGGCGCCCTGGTAATCTACCAGCAAAGAGATCGCTGCAAGCGCTGGCGCTACCCTGAATGCCTGAATCGTTTGGCCTCGGCGCTTTTTGCGCAACGGAAGTACGCCGCTGCCGAGTCGGTTCTGAGCGACGAACTCAACTTCTGTTCCCAGCAAAAGTACCCGCCGGACAACGCGATGTTTGAAATCCTATCATCCCAGCGCCAGCTCTTCCTGGCAACCGCGCGACTCGCTGACGCGGGCGAAAGCACACGGAAGCGCCGTGCCTTCTGCGCCCGAGATCCCGAAAAGCTCTATAAAGTTGCGCGCGAGCTCGCGCAGAGCGTGACCAGTACAGGGAAAGAGAAGGCGCAGGTGTACATAGACGAGGCCTTGGAGGCGCTGAATGAATCGCTGGAGTGTGGTTTTCAGAATGGTAAGAAGCTCAAGGAGGATGCCGCACTTAATCCGCTGCGTGGGCAGCAAAGATTCAAAGACATCGTGAATCGAGTCGAAGCTGCTACAGGCAGGGAGATCGAGGCCAGAACACCAAATTAGGCCGCCTTGCCCGATGCAGAGTGAGAAGGCCACAGCAGGCGAGACTGCTGTGGCCTCTTGCGTTCCCAGGGAGCACATGATGGAGGAGGATAAGGAACAGTATGACGCCCTTCCAGAAAATGCGCCACCGTGTTGCGCACACGGGGTATAAGCCAACATTGGACGAGGCACGGGAAGCGCACAAGGTCTGTTGTGAGGCGGTGAGGTGGTTTTCGGGCGTCGGTGGCATGACCGTCAAGCCGATGCTCCCGGACGCCAAAGTGACCTTTCCAGGGATCAGTACCGGGCGGACGGCGCTCTGCCCAAGCCCCCCCGCCTCAAAAATCCTGGCAAACTGGCAAACGCAATTCTTTTTCGGACGCAACTTACCGCTTCATTTGTCGTTATGGCGCTGACTGAGTTTGCCAACCGTGGCAAACTCGTTGGCAAAGTGGCAAAGTCATTTTGGCAGACCACGCCATGATGATGGAGCCGCTCTAACCGGCGATAGAGTCAACCGACCCGCCCGCCAACATGGCCACGCAGATGGCCAAGTGGCCACCTGACCATATTGGTGGTTGTCCGATGCATAAGGCCGCGCTTACCGTCAATAGGATTTCGAAGGTTCCGGCAAGAATTCAGCAACTTTCTTCAACTTCGCCATAGTCCGCCAGGTGCGTTGGCGGGCGGACAATGGCCACCGTGGCCCTGTATGGCCAGGTATGAAATGAAACGAGTTCTTAGTGTTCTTGGCGCGTCAGGCGGCGGAAATCGCCACGCGCCCGCATGGACTGGCGGAAGGAGGGCTCTCCCTTGATCACCGCGATTTCATCCAGCGTCCAAACTTCCCGGCGCCAAAGTTCCACGGCACGGCGAAGCTGGTCCATGGCCAGATCCTGGAATTGCTTCTCGTTCCCCGAGTCCGCTTCCGACAGCTCGGCATAGACGCAGGCGACGTTATGCAAGATAAGAAAGTTGTTCGCGCCGTGGAGCAAGGCCAGGTTGGCCTCGCGAAAGGCCTCCAGTTGCTTGTTCTGGCAGGCGGCCACATAAGCCAGGCCGACGTGCGCCTCCGCGTGATCGGCATGATCCTTGATGATGGCGGCGAAATCGGCGCGGGCCTTGTCGTACTGCTTCCGGCCTGCTTGCGCCCAGCCGCGCTTGGCGAGGGCCTTGCTGTTGCCGGGCTCCTGCTCCAGCGCCTTGGTGTACAGGACAATTGCGGCCGGCGCCTGGCCCAGCGTCTCGAGCACGGCGCCGCAATCGTCGTAAAGCTGAAACGATTTACCACCAAGATCAAGCGCTTTCTGCAAGTCCTTGCCAGCAAGCACCCACAGCGCGGCGTAGGCCTGGGGCCGCAAATGCTTTTTCATGTCAGGGATCAGCAGGCGCAAGAGCCGGCCGCGTTGTTCGTGTGCTTCTGCATTCTGTTCGTCAAATGGCTTGCCTTTGGTGAGATAGGTAGTGAGGTCTTTGAGTCCCTGCTCATTGTTGCCGACAGCGAAGTTCGACAGCGCACGGGTATGATAGACGCGATAGAAATGGGGCTTCTCTTTGACAACCCGGTCGAAATCTTCCATCGCCTTTTGCAGGTCGCCTTCTTCTCCCCGTTGCCGGTAAAGAATGGCGCGATAGTAGGCGGCCTCGATTAGTTTCTTGGAATCCGGCGGCAGCAAAGCAGCCTCAAATTCGACCAAGGCCTTATCTGCATTGCGCTTCGCCTCTTCATCCTTGCCTTCATGTTCTTCCTCCTGGAACCGGGTCGCGTAAACGAATCCCCTGGCCACGCGCGCCGGCCGCATGTCTGGCTGCTCCGCGATAACCTTGTCCAGATCGGCTTCCGCTTCGGCGTAGCGTTTGAGCTTGGCCAGGGCCTGCGCGCGACTGAAATATCCCCACGGGGAATGCGGGCGCAGGGCGATGCACGCGGAAAGTGCCTCTGCCGACTCGGCGTACTGGAGAATGGCGTAGAACATGCGCCCCAGTTGATAATGAGCCCAGTAATGCTCTGGCTCCTTTTTTATTGCGAGCCGGTACTGTTCCATGGCCCTGGCAAGCAAAGCGCGGTTGGGCTCCCAGTCCTTCGGCCTTGCCGGCGCATTTTTCTGACTGACGGCGTCGGTACGATACTGCTCGCCCTGAAGAAAATGATCCAGTGCCGTCATCTCAACCTTGGGATCGTCGGCGCGCTCCTGCGCTCGTGCGGCTTCCTGGGCTTTGCCGTCGAGCCGGTGAGACGCGGCGCGCAGCCGATAATAGCCGCGCGTTGGTTCGGCCAAAGTGCTCGCGCGATCCAGGAGTGAGCTCATGGCGGGGACCGGCGCGGCATCGTTGGCTTGCAACGCCTGGCCGCCGGCCATCATGAGAAGCAGATCGTACAGTTCCTTCTTGAGTTGACTCTTGACATCGGGAAGCGGCAAATCGTCGAGCTGGGGACCCCACTTGTCCGCAACGGCCAATGCAGCCTGGCCGGCTTTTTCGGCCTTGTCGATATCGTAATAAGGCGCGTTCTCCGAAACAGGGCTAAGGTTTGCCAGAAAGAAGCGAGCTTCGTCGGCCAGGCCATGAAACTCCTCCACCTGCGTGCGTGCCTGCCTCTCCTCTTCGAGTTGCCTGGTCTGTACACGGGCGGCCTCCGCCTTTTGCTGCGCCTGGCGGATCTCCCCGTAGGCAAAGCCTGCGATGGCGACGACGAGCAACCCAGCCGCCGCCTGACCCAGAACCCGTCGATGTTTGCGGGCCCAGCGCCAGGCGCGCGCCAGCAACGGCTCCGGGTAGGCCGAGACCGGCTCACCCGCCAGGTAGCGCTGCACGTCCTCGGCAAGCTTCAAAGCATCGGCATAGCGCTCGTCCTTGTTGCGCGACATCGCCTTCAGACAGATCGCCTCGAGGGCCCGTGGAATCCCAGGCGTGAGCTGGCGCGGGGAAGGTGGCGCTGTGCTGCGCGCCAGGGCGATGATCTGCTGCAGGCTGGCGCCCTTGCGCGGCCGCTGGCCGGTAAGGATCTGATAGAGCGTCGCGCCGAGCAGGTAGACGTCGCTCTTCTGGTCGATCTCCGTGATCAGTCCTGCGGCCATCTCCGGCGCGAAGTACGAGGGCGTCCCCTTGATGGTGCCCATTTCGGTTTCATGACTCTCGCCGCTGACGCTCAAAGAGCCGCCCGACATGGAGTTGTCGGGCCCTTCGGCCTGGCCCAGCATCTTTGCAATGCCCCAGTCGAGGACCAGCGTCTCGCCGTACTCGCCGAGCATGACGTTGTCGGGCTTGATGTCGCGATGGATGATGCCCTTGCTGTGGGCATAGGCGACGGTCTGGCACAGGCTGACAAAGTTCTCCAGGAGGCGTAGCTGCTGCACCTCGCGTGGCGTGGCGGAGGTTGCGGACGCGTCGTGATAGTCCTTGATGCGGTCCTTGAGAGTGGGGCCGTGCACGAACTTCATGATGTAAAAGGGCCTGCCCTGCTCATCCTCGCCGAGCTCGTGCACCGGCACGATGCCGGGATGCTCCAGCCGGCCGGTGATGCGGGCCTCCATGAAAAACTTTTCGCGGTTGCCTTCGCGGCCGCTGCGCATGCGTTTGAGGGCCACGGAGCGGCCGACGTCGATGTCGTCCGCCAGCCAGATTTCGCCCATGCCGCCCTTGGCATGGAACTTCTTGAGAACGTAACGGCTCGGCCGGCCGCCGGCGCCGACGATAAACTCGGTGTCCTGCAAGCGGCCGATGCCGGGTTGCTCCAGCTGAGGCTGGGTTTCGTCCAGGCTTCCCGGCACGGCTTTGGCCAGGCGTGGATCGTAGGCGGTGGTTTCCTCGCCGCCCGGCATGCCGGTAAGCGGCGCGCCGCTTACAGGAGCCCGTGTTTCTTCCGCGTCCAGCGTCTTGTCTCCAGGCGCGTCCGCTGGCGAGGCGAGTGTTTCAGTTTCCGTGGTGCCGCCCATGATGGAAAGTCGAGGTGGGGCAGGTTCTACTTCAGTCGGCGCCAGGTCGGGGGTCAAGTCGGCCGTGGTCCCCGGTTCGACATCCTGTGCCGAATGGTCCAGGCGCTTGGGATCAATGGACATGGGGCAACTCCTGGAATGAAGCAAGTTTGAAATGGCATGTTCGCCGCGACTCGGCAGGATGCGCTTCCTGACCGGTCGCGGTTAGCGAATCGATCCTTATCTCTTCAGTCTGGGCGAGCGGCGGCGATCGTTGTCTGGATCGTCCGGGTTCTCGCTGTCCCTGTTCGAGCCGTAGCAGAGACCGGCCAGCAACACGGCTGTGGCCAGCAAAGCATCTTGCTCCTGGGCTTGATCCAGCGGCGGCGCTGCCCGGACCTCATCCTCTTCGGGCATCGGCTCGTCGTCTTCGGGCATCGGCGCCGTCTGTTGCTTCTGGGGTGCTTGCGGGCCCGTAGGCAGGTTTTGGTTCTTCTGGCCGTTAGGCATCTTGCGGGCTGCCTCGCCGACCGCCTTGACGCTGGGGATAATGGCCTTGAGGATCTCGCTGCCGATCTCCTGGAGCGGTACAGTCGGCAGGGAAATGTCCGGCATGCCGACGGCTTCGAGAGCAGACAGAATGGCCTGGGCCGGCGCCTGCACGGCGCGCAGGCCGCTCTCGGCCAGCAACTGCCCACTATTGCCTACCTCGCTGGCCAGCATGTTCAGCCGGTCGCCCACGCCGTTGGTGAAATCGCGGAAGAACTGCTCGACGGTGGCGGCGTTAGCGCCGGCGCCGCTGCCGGCTGCCGCTCCCACGGCATTGCTCAAGGCGCCGAAAATCGATCCCAGGCTCCCGCCCAGCGCGCCGGCATTTGCACTAGCATCGACGCTCAAATTGGACGGCACAATGGGCGCCGTGGTAATCCCAATTAAGAAGGCCGCCACCACTCCATTCGTCTGACCCGTGCCGCCGCCCGTCATGCCGGTCCCTGTGCCGGTCCCTGTGCCGGTCCCTGTGCCGGTCCCTGTATCGCCGCCTTCTCCGGGAATTTGGATCGTGAAGCCTAAGATGCCGTCACGCAATTGGTCGGTAAACGCAAATGTCTCATCGCCCGCTTGAGAAAACACCAGTGCCCCGCCGCGCGCCGTGGGCGGTACGTCGGCCACGTTTAACTTGAAGGTGCCGGCCACGTCCGCCAGAACGAGCACCTCGATGTTGCCGCCGACTTCAACGAACGTCCGGCTCAGCTGGTTGCTGACGGTATTGGTTTTGAGATCGTACACGGCGTGTTTGTTCGCCGGATCGACGAGATCGAGCGACACCGGATCGAGCCACAGCACGAGCATGCTCGCCGGCCGCTGTCCAGGCGTGCCCAGGCTCGGATCAAAGCGCGCCGCGATTTGCTGGAGCACCTGATTGGTCACGGTCTGGGCATCGCCCAGCTGGTTCAGGCCGCTGTCGAGCACGCGGCCGAGGTCGTCATGAAGCTGCGTCAAGAACTGCGTGCCCGTGGGGAAGCCGTCAAAACTTCCCAGCGCACCCGAGGCGGGCACCAAAGCATGCACCACGGGCGTGGGACCGGCGCTGACATTGCCATCGACAACCGCAACCAAGGGATGACCCGCAAGATTGGCAGCGGGGGCAAGCAGCACCGATTCGCTATCGCTGATCGGCGCCGCCTGGATGGCCGGATCGAACTGGATCGCGTAACTGCCCGCCGGCAACGGCTGCGTGAACAGCAGGGTGATCGTCTGGCGCTCCGCGGTGGGATAGGTGATACCGGTCGTCACGTCCACGTTGGCGCCCGGATTATAGACGACGCTCTGGAAGCCGCTCGTTGTATTGAGGGGAATCTCCTGCACCGCTCCGGGTGCGGTAACGCCATCCTGGCCGAGAGAAAAGACGTGATAGTTGGCGGCTGTTTCCGCCGCCCTGGGATCGAGCCGGTCGCCCTGCAAGGTAATGACGAGGCTGGTGGTTGGACCGCCGGGCCCGCCGAATTGTCCCGGCAACAGCGCCTCGGCCTGCGCCCCGACGAACTGCGGCAGCACGTCGATGTCGAGCGTATAGGCGCCGACTCCGCGTGGGCCCGGACTCGCTCCCACGCCGAAGACATGCACTGTTAGCACCTCGCCCTGTGCCGCGATCACCTGGAAGCGCGCGCCGGAGCCGAGCACGTCGCCTGCCGCGTTGGTTACCTCCATGCTCAGGCCACCGTCGTTCACGAAGCGGAACAGCCCGGAGAAGTCAATGACTTCCGGGCCGGCGTTGGCTACTGCTTCCGTCGGTACGGTCAGTTTGAAGAAGGAATCCTCATGAGTCGGCACAATGGACAGCGTCGGCACCACCTGATGGGTGATGACGCCGAGATTGCGCGCGGTTTGCGGCGTGTTGTTCGGCACCAGCGCCGGCGGGTTGCCGTAGAAGACCATCACGCCGCCCGGCACCGCCGCGATGATGTCGAGTGCGCCGCTGCCGGCTAGGTCGGCAGCCAGAACGGGGCCCAGAAACGGGTCCACCGCAATCGTCTGCGCTGGGCCATAACCCGTGAAGTGGCCGTTCTTGTCCACCACTTCTTGCAGAACGACAAGCTGAGGCAGGGCTGTGCCGTTGCGCGGCTTGACAATGGCTGCTATGTCCTCATGGCCGCTGCCGAAATCGCCAACGGCAAAGTCAGCGATGGCCGTGGCGATCCCGGATTTGTCCGGCGTAACCGCGAACGTCTGCGGCCCCCGGAACGTGCCGTCGCCGTTGTTGATCAGCACGCTGACGATGGAGTCCACCGTCCCGGTCGTGATGATGTCGAGGACGCCGTCGCCGTTCAGGTCCGCGAGTTTCGCGGAAGCAACATTTTCGGCGGCCTGGATCGTCTGGACGGGCTGAAAAGTGCCGTCGCCGTTGCCGTAAAAGATGTCGATCACGGGGGAATTGAAGCTGACGACGACGAGGTCCTCGCGGCCATCGTGCCTGAGATCGCCGGCCAGGACGATGCCCGCGCCCTGCGTGAAGGTTGTGGTCAGTTTTTCCGGCGGCAGGAAAGTGCCGTCGCCGCGGCCGAGCAGTATCGCCAGCGTTGCACCCTTGTCGCTGGGGTCATGCTGGAGCACCGCCAGATCCGTGACGCCGTCGCCGTTAAAATCGCCTGCCGTGATCCAATCGTCCTGCGGGGCGGCATTGAAGCGGCGCTGCGGCTGGAACGTGCCGTCGCCGTTGCCCAACAAAATGGAGACGTCGCCGGAAGTAAAATTTGTTACGGCAATGTCCGGAATCTTATTGCCGTCGAAGTTCCCGATGATCAGATAGCGCAGGCCGGGTGCGCTGCCTGGACCCACGTCATAGGCTCGCGCCCCCTGGAACGTGCCGTCCCCGGCGTTTAGAAGCACGCTGACCGGGTCGTTGAAGTCTGTGCTGGCGGCGACCAGGTCGGGCTTGCCGTCGCCGTTGAGGTCGGCAGCCTGGATGACGCTCGGATCGCCGTGCGTCGGGAAGAACAGCGTCGCCGGGCTCGGTGTCTGGTACTGGTCGAGGTTGGTGAACTCGAGCAGGAAATCGCCGGTGGCATTGATGACCGGTTTGGTGAACGACGACACCGAGAGGAGCACGACCTGTCCGGCGGTCACGGGCAGGTTGACCTGGGCGTGCTGTCCCGGTCCACGCGCGCCGGAGAACGTGGCCACAGCCAGCGTGCTGGCGCCGTCCGGGCTCAGGATCTGAAGGAAGAAACGGCCGACCGCATTGGCGCCTGCCGACAAGTTAACCTGAAGGCTGCCGGTCACCGCGGCCGTGTAGCGGTAAATGGCGGTCGTGCTCGGTGTCGGGAGGTTGCCGGTTTGAATGCCGTGAACCGCTGTCCCCAGGTCGCCCGTGAGCGACTGAAGCGCCAGAGAATACGGCACGCCGCCAGCCGCGCCGACAGGCACGCCGGTGACACGAATCAAGTATGTCTGGCCGGAGTCGCTGGGCAGCGCCAGTTGCTCGCCCACCACCTGGCCGGCCGCATTGAGCACATCGGTCCCGGTGGCGAGCACCTTCTGGCCCGTGCTGTCGTACAGTTCCAGCGAGAGCCCCTGCCCAGGCAGCAGGCCGATAAGACTAACCTGCAGATCGCCCGCTGCCGCCGTCTTCACGCGGAACCAGTCCTCGTCGCCCGGCGCCGCATCCAGCCGTGGGATAACACGCCGCACCGACACGCTGCCGAGGTCGGTTGCGGCTGCACTAGAGTTGTTCGGCTCGAAGCGGTCGTTCCCCGGCGCCGGCAGCGCCAGCAGCGAGTAGCGGGAAAAGAAGATGTCCTGGTTGCCCGTTTGATTGGCGGCCGGGTTATTGTTGCGCGTGTCGGTCCAGACGGCGTAGGCCATGCCGTCCGCCGACGCTAAACCGATAGAATCGCCCAGGAAGAAATCAGTCTGGCCGATGGCATCGGTGAAGGCGCCGGCGTTGGCGTCGAAGGACGTATCCGTAACTCGGTAGTTGGCGGAAAAATGCTGGCCACCGTCCGTGCTCGTGACGCCGAAGACATCGAGGTTATGGTTGGCGGGGTCGTGGCGCGTGTCGTACCAGATGACCGAAATCTTGCCGGCCGTGTCGACACTCAGGTGCGGCAACGCCTGGCCGGTCACCACTTCGTTGCCGTTATTTTTGCCGACGGCGAGGTTGCGGCCGCCGTCATCGTCGTTCAGGACATTGTAAAAGAGGGCCAGGTTGCCGGGATCGACCTCGTTGGCGTTGGACGGATTGGGACCGACGGCGAAGATCTGGTCCCAGGACTGCCCAAAGTCCTTGGATACTGCAAAGACAATTTCTCCCGCGTCGCCGTCCTGTTTCACTTGAATGGCTTCAACCACATAAACATAGCCCGGCCGCGTGGGATCGGCGGCGATCTCGCGTACCGGCAAGGTGCGAAAGTTGTTGGTGAGCAGAGTGGGCGCCGGAAAAGCCGTCAGGAAACCGTCGTGGCCGGGCAGCACAAACGGGATGCCATTTTGCTCGGCAAAGGTGCTGCTGTTATGCGGGGCACGGAAGGTCAGTCCTGCGTCCGCGGAGTAATAAACCAGGAAGCCGCCGCCGGCATTCAGCGACACATACAGGTCGCCCTCCGGACCGACACTCACGTGGGAGAAGTTGACAAAGCCGTTGCCCGCGGCCACGCGGCCGTTATTGTTATTCACCTGGATGGCAGATGCGGTGCTGCCGCTCTGTTGCCGCGTGCGGGTTTGCCAGGTTTGGCCGCCATCTTGAGAGACCGCGAGCATGATGTCTGTGCCGCCGGTCGCCTGCGCGTCGCCGGGAAATTGACCGCTCGGGTAGGCGCGCGTCCAGGTGACATACAGGTCGTCATGGTTCGGATTGGGCCGGCCGTCCGACAGGGTAGCGAACGTATCCACAGCTAGATCGGGAATGGTCTCCGCCAAGACCGGCTGGCCTGCGTAGACATGGGAAGCGACGGCAACCGGCGGCTGCCAATCCAGGCCGCCGTCGTTGCTGCGTGCCACGAAGATGCCGTTGTTCGATTGAAACTCGTAGGACGAGTACTGGGTTCCGGAAGGATCCTGGCCGCGTGGAAAGATCAAGGGCGGCTGCAGAGACGGGCTGAACCGGGCTGCCATGAAGCTGATGAACACGTGCGCTACCGGTTTGGCATCGTCGAAGTGCACGACCGGATAACCTGCGGCGCCGTCGAAGCCGGCCGGCAGAGCAAACGGCACGGTTTGCCAGGTAGCGCCGGCGTTGCTCGAAACGGCGACGCTGATCCCGGCGTAGCCGTCATGAAGCGTCGTGTAGTCCATGTAAGCGATCACCAGATGGCTGGGATCGTTCGGATCCACGGCGATGGATGGTTGCTGATGCACGCCGCCGCCGGACGTGACTGCGGTATTCGCTGCGGGCGCAATGGTTGCCTCGTCAATTCCCTGGCCTTGGTTACTGTTATTGGCCTTGTTGGTTTCCGGCACGCGGCCTTCCGGATCAATAACCAGACCGAGGAAGCTCGTGTCGAGGCCGATGAATCCGTCTGGCTTGGGGGGCAGATTCAGCGTTACCAATTTCGTTTCCGAAGAGAAGCGCCCGAGTCCATTGGGAAAAGCCACCGATTGCAGCAGAGCATCGCCGCCATCGATCAGGCCATCGCTCGACAGATACACACCCACGTCGAAAGGCCCAGCGTCGCCCGCGCCCTGGTTGGCAACGGTGAACGACAGCGTTACCGGCTGCCCCCAATTTGCCGGTGGGCCGATTACCTGGAAGGCCGTCGCCACCAGGTCAGCGGGGGCATGCACGGCGAAATCGCTGAGGGCCGAAGGCTGACCATTGCTGACCGTGACGGTCTGCTCGACAAGCGCAGGCGCTTGCTGACCGGCAGCGGGCGGCAGGGCCACCCCGAGTTGATAGCTGCCGTCCGCCAGGCCGGGCGCGCTCAGGCTGTATTTCCCGGCGGCATCCGTCTGCGTGCTCAGGTCCGGGACGCTAAAGGTGAGCGACCAGCTATTGAGCGTGAGCCCGCTGATATCCCCGGAATCGCTCTGGAACAAGACATCCCACTGTCCGTTGGGACTGCTGTCATAAAAGTGATTATTCGGGTCGGTGAACGCCGTATAGGGTCGGAAGCTGCCGACGAAGGGCGATGACACGGCATCGGCGGAAACGCCGGCCTGATCGTCAAACGTGCCGGCGAAATGATCGCCATGCTTGAGGAAGAAGACGTTCGGGCCGGCGCCGTCCTGGATGCCCAGCGGACTGAGCAGGATCACCAGCACCGTGGCCGACCCCGTGTAGTTGACGTCGAGGTTGAAGCGCACATGATTGATCTGCGCCGGCAGACCAGCGACCGTGAGGGGCGCCGTGCCGGGCAGGCCGAAGCCCAGCGGATCGGCCTGGATCACATTCTGCGCAGGCGTGAAGGAGACGTCTCGGCTGTCGAAGCGGCCATCGTGGTTCTGGTCCAGAAAGACCGTGGCCCCGGCGAGGGCCGGCTCATTGCCGTCGCGCACGCCGTTCTGATTCAGATCGTTGAAGACGGCGCCGCTGATGGTTACGGTCAGCAAGGTCCGGTCTTCGAGCAGCTCCAGCAGCAAGCGCCGCCGCGCTCTTCGTTTCAGGGACCGTCTGCGCGCCGCGCTGGAGGCAGAACGGGACAGCCGCCGGCCTGATCGGCAAGATGGAGTCATAGCGCATTGCCTCTGCGAGTCCAGAAAAGGGCAAAGGGGCGATCGCCAGAATGTCAGGATCAGCAGGAGTCAGGGGGAGATCTTGCTGGCGACCCGGTTAAGGGCCACAAATTCCATCCAGTATGATAAAGCATGCGCGGGTGAAATTCTTGGGTAAATCGGAATTTTTTTCCGGGAACGCAATTGGCAATAGTTTCCCCGGCGGCCCTTCGGCGTCTTCGACGACGGGATAGGGAAAGTCTTCATCGGCGTAGAGATGCATTCGCGCTACTCCACGAAGCCCTCCTCGCCTTCCTCATTTTCACGAATAGCGCGGTCGATTTCTTGCGGGTGAGCGGCCGCATACTCCCAGGCGGCTTCGAGGTCGGTGGCAGTCAAGACAGGACAAGCGGGCAAGATATCGCCATCGGCTGCTCCCGGCGACGGGAGTTCACCAGTCCCCAGACGGGAATATGATGTCCCCGAAGGCAAGCATCCCCACCGCAGATGCCGGGCGTTTTCGTTACCCGGTCCGTTGTCGTAGGCATGCTCGTTCCTCGGAGCGGGTCTTCTGACAACTATAGCTGGCCCGGCCGGCAAGCGGCAGTGCAGTCCGTCAGACTGCTGGCCGACTCGCGCAGCTCGGGATCGCCCCGTGGCCCCAGCCAGGGCGACCGTCTTCTGCATGGCCCTTCAAAGTCGTCATCGGAATTCGCTATGAACGGGAGAAGTCCGGTCCCGTTCAAACCTCACTTATACTGCCTTCTGAGCCGCTGTTGATTGCATTTTAGGCGGCAGAAAAGGTTCAGGACCGCGTCTGCAGAGACCGGAAGGGACAGAAACTACGAGAGCAGGGCGTGGATAAAGCAGGCCTGTGTTACTGGGCGGCAACGAACAGGCGGCGGTTGAGGACCGGGGCAGCTTTGCGGCGCGCGCTGGCCGTGTACCAGAGCATGTGAATCTCGCGCCAGCGCACGCCCTCGCGCGGCAGGTGCGCTGCCTGCAGAATGCGCTCAACATGGAACCACTTGATGGGCTCGTCCCGGTCCAGGCGCTGCAGATCGCGAATCAGGACGGAGTAGTTGAAGCCAAGGCGCGGGCTGAACTCGCGCAGTGTGGCCGCCATCTCCGCAATGAGCATGCGCAGCTCGACGCCCAGGGGGGAAGTGCATTGCTCGCGCAGCACGGCCCGGTAGCGCGCTTCCCAGTCGTGCCGCACTTCGCTCATGTCCTGCACCTGGCAGACTTTGCCGAGCTGCGCCAGGGCATGCCAGGTGGGGACCTCGTCGCCGTGAGCGATGGCACGCAGCCGGCCGGTCCAGAAGCCGTTCAGGCCGGCGCGTTTCAGCAAGCGCGTTAACGGAATCAGGCCGCCCTCGCGCGCGGCCAGCAGGCTAATCAAGTCGGCGACCGAGCGCGGCGTTTGCCAGGCGTCGCGGGCCTCCTGGTCGGAACTTCTTTGTTGCAGGAGGGCATAAACGCGGCCCAGGCCGACTTCCTCCAGCGCTTCCAGGATACGCGCGGCGGCGCTTTCCAGAAGGGGCGTGACGCCCCGTTCGATGCGCTGGTACTCGAGGCTGGAATAGCCGAGGATGGGCTGCATGTCGGACAGCTCGAAGCCATAGAGCTCGCGCATGAGGCGCAATTCGATGCGTATTTCCGGTCGATGCCGGCGGTGAAACTGGCGGCGCCGCGCGCACCAGAGGTCGAGCAGCCTGCGGGATTCGCGGTTGTCGCCGACCAGGACGGCCGTCAAACCGGCCGGGTAAGCCTTGATCGAATAGAAGCCGTCTTCCTCGATGTACTTGATAATGCGCGCCGGTTTCTTGCCGCCGATCTTGAAGAGATCGGCCAGCTCGCGGCGACCGATGCCGCGCTTCTCGCGCAGGCGCTTGATGCGCGCGCCAAAGCTGTCGGCGTCTGCGGCCTGTTGCTGTTCCAGGTCGCCCAGCCAGAGCCCTTTCAAGGTTTGCATCTCGTGCTCGTTGCGGCAGACGTGCTTCAACGCCGGAGCCGCCTCCGGCCAGCCGGGCAGCTCCAGATAGCGCATGCGGCGCACGGTGGACGTCTTGACGCCCAGGCGCAAGAGATCGCGCTCGGCGTAGCCCTGCCGCGTGCAGAGCGTCCAGAACTCGGCGAGCGCCGCGGGATAGCCGCGCTTTAGAAAACGCTCCCGCTCGGCGGCCAGCCAGAGCCCTTCGCCGGCCGCCGGATCGACGCCCGCGGCTGCACATAGTTTTTGCAGCAGCGTCAAAGGCAGCGGGAAGTTGCCGCGGCGATATTCCCACAGAGTCGCCGGGCTGATGCCGACGCGCCGGGCCAGCTCGCGCGGCGAGCCGGCTTGCAGCTCCAGCCGGTGGATGAAGTGCTCGAGCGATTCCGCCGGCCCGGCATACAGCTCAATCAATTCTTCCAGTTGCTTGGCGCCGACCGCCGCCTTACGGCAGTAAGTAAGGAACCTTTGCAAGCTGCGGCGTGTCGGGGTATGCACACCGAGCTCGATGTCGCGCAAGGTGCCGCGGCTGATGCCCGAGCGCCGCGCGAACTCCAGCCGTGTCATGCCGAGCGTTTCGGCGCGCAGTTTGACGAGGGCGCGCGCCAACGGCGGCGCGGTCGCCGCGCGCGCGAGGGAGTGTTCGCGCAGATGGGCATTGCGCAAAGCATGGCCGCGCAACCGCTCCGCGTGGTTGGTGGAATCGAGCGGCATGGCTTCCTCTCGATGGGCTCCAGGAGCATGTCCGAGCAGAGACGGCCGACCGCCTGAAACGGGATCAGACCTCCTGGCCGGGAAGACTCAAGGAGCCGGTAGGTTGTCGCATAACGGTGGGACTTCTCTGTCGGGTGCCATTACACCGTTGTTGACGCACGGGCGAGGCAAGGCGGGCAGGTCAGCAATCCGGGGGGCGCGTGCTTTCAGGCGGGACTTCGTTGGCACGATCGGCCATCCCCGATTGCTAGAATACTACGACCCGGTACGGCAGATTGCAAGGACATTTGGGAAGGCAACATGCGCTTGATTCAATTCGACGACGACCGCCGCGGCCGCTGCCTGGGCGTGGTGTCCGGCGACACCGTGAACAATATCACGGAGCTGGACCCTTCCGTTGCCGGCATTTACACGGCTTTCCGCATTGCCCGCTTAAAACGAATTCCGCTGCAGAAACTCCTCGAAGACGTGCTGGCATCCGCGTCACCGCCGGCGCCGTTCCGCTACACCGAACTGCTGGCTGCAGGCCGCGTCCTGGCGCCGGTCGCCGCGGAAGCGGGGGCCCATGTGCTGGTGTCCGGCACCGGCCTGACCCACCTGGGAAGCGTGCAACAGCGCGACCAGATGCATACGACCGCAGAGCCGGCCGGGCCGAAATCGCCTTCGCGGCTCATGTTTGAAATGGGCCTGGAAGGCGGCAAGCCGGCGCCCGGGCAGCGCGGCGTGGCGCCCGAATGGTTCTACAAAGGCGACGGCCGCATTCTGCGCGGCCCCGGCCAGGCCCTCGACATCCCTGCCTTCGCCCCCGACGGGGGTGAAGAGCCGGAAATCGCCGCGATCTACGCCGTCGACGAAAGCGGCATTCCTTGCCGGCTCGGTTTCACGGCCGGCAACGAATGGTCCGATCATGTGACCGAAAAGGTCAACTACCTTTACCTGGCGCCCTCGAAATTGCGGACCTGCGCCATCGGCCCCGAGCTGGTCACCGACCTCGCCTTCGACAACATCCGCGGTTGGTGCCGCGTTTTGCGCGACGGCAAAGAAATCTATCATTCCGGCGAGCTGCTGACCGGCGCGCACAACATGTCGCATTCACTGGCCAACCTCGAAGACCACCTTTTCAAGTACCCCCAACACCGGCAGCCGGGCGACGTACACGTGCATTTCCTTGGCACGAGCAAACTCAGCTTCCAGCATCGGCAGTGGACTTATCAGACCGCCGACGTGGTGGAAGTGTCCTTTGAAGGCCTGGGACCGCCTTTGCGTAATCCCGTACTGCGACAGGAGCCATTGGACATGCCTGTGCGAGTCGACCCCGCCTAACTTTTCTTGCCCCTGTGTTTTCGCTTGGGAGGCCGCGGGACAAGTCGCTCGTGCTGCGGATCCAGCCACCAACCAGTCGATTCCAGCACGGTCACGCCCAGGAGCGGTTCTGCTTTCTCGCCGGCGAAAACCAGCGTGCCGCCGGCAGGACGTCCGAGAACTTCGATCACTCCGAAGCCGATCGGCAAGTCCTGCTCCGTGCCGTCGGCGAGTTCATAGGATCGCCGTGCCGAGGCCTGGATGCCAAGCTTGCGCAGCACGCTGGCTGGAAGGAAGGTGTCCGTCGCCCCCGTATCCACAAGTGCCGTGCCTTTCCAGGACTTGGTCGAACCCGCCAGCGGTCGAACCGTGATCTCGGAATAAATGTGTCCCAGGTCTGTCTCCCGAATAGGCATCGGCCACAGCCGCCCCATTTGACGGCGCTTCCGTCCAATCGCTTTGGCCCGCTTCAGACTCATGTCTAGGTACCCTAACGATGGTCCGTTACCTCATACCTTCCCGCCGCGTTGCCGTTCCTGTTCTATTTCCTCGATCGCTTCTGCGTGCAACTGACTGAAACGCTCGAGATAAAGGGGGTGTACTTTGCCGATGTGAGCACGTGACCTTGCTAACGCACTGGCGGATGTGACTTTGATGACTTGCACGACATCAGCTCTATCCTGTGCCCTATAAGAGCCTAACTTGGTTTCCAGCCAGCCCGCCAGACGTGCGTAGTCCAGTCCTTGAGGGACACCCAGTTGTTTTGGACTGGGGATGGTCCTGGGCGAATCTTTTCTCGGTTGGCCGCCTTCCGGCACCACGTCAATGTTAACGCCTTCACAGGACAACTTGTGCCAGCCTTCAGGGTCTTTCCAAATCACCTTGATCCCGTAGCGGGGAGCCACGCGCGTGACCGTATCCAGGAGAGGCGTGGAAATTACTACGTCGATGTCTCTGGTGAGGCGCTCGTAGCCGTGGTGGATGGCGCCGAGGCCGCCGACAATCGCCATGGGGATGTTTTCTTTTCGGGAAAGTGTCCTCAGCGTCGTCAGTGCGCTCGCCAGTTTGGGATCCTGTCCTTCCTCACCCTTCACGGTCGCCACCACTCTCTCAAGTCGAGACAACGCTTCCGCAGCCTCAAGGAGGCGGCCCGTCGCGGTAGGCATGAGAGCTCCAATGCAGCGTGATCGCCCCGTCGTTACGTCTCATTAGATCATATTGGCGGGGACCGGTTCAAAACGATGGCAAACCGAAATTCAGACGAGACCTGAATTTGCCCGCCATCGGCTAGTCAACCTACGCCGCACATTCCTATTTTTCCAAAAATTCGCTCTCTTTCCCCGCCTCATTAATCAGACGTGAGCTAAGGTTGCTATGAAGCGGAATTGCCCTCCTTGACAGGCGGCTTGGCGATGCAGCACCAGCTACTGCAACAGCCCGGAGTCGAAAGAGCCGCGTCGCCGGCTGCGCAGCTTAGCGACCGCTCGTTGATGCGCCGCTTCCGCGCGGGCAGCGAAGAGGCTGCGGCCGAACTTTATGTGCGCTATGCCAAGCGCGTGCGCGCCCTGGCGCGGGCGCGCTGCTCGGCCGAGCTGGCGGCGCGGATCGATGCCGACGACATCGTGCAGTCGGTTTTTCGGAGCTTCTTTCAAGCCGCCCGCAAGGGCTACTACGACATTCCCGCCGGCGAGGAGCTGTGGCGCATCCTGCTTGTCATCGCCCTTAACAAGATCCGCGACGCCCGGGCCTTTCACACCGCCGCCAAGCGCGACGTGCGCCTGACGGCACAGGGTGATGGGCCGAATTTCCGGCTGGATCATCTGCAGGGCAAGCCCGCCGACCACGCCTTCTTGCAGATGGCCATCAAGGAAGCCTTGCAGACCTTGCCCGCGCAGCATCAACGGATGGTGGAGCTGCGTATCCAGGGCTATGAAGTCAGCCAGATCGCCCAGGAAACCGGGCGCTCGAAACGATCCGTCGAACGTGTGCTTCAAGAAACCCGTAAACGATTGGATTCCTTGTTTACATGAACCAGACAGAAACCCTGCCCCCAACCATCCTTCGCACCCCACTCGAGCTGGATGACTATGTCAAGGCGTTCGAAGAAGCGCGGCTTGGCGACCCCAATGCCCGGCTGGCGGATTTCTTGCCGCGCGGCGACCGCGCGCTCTATCCAGATGTGCTCCGCGAGCTGGTGCGTGTCGATCTGGAACTCTCCTGGCAGCGGGAGCGCGGCAAACGCCTGGAAGATTATGCCGCGGAATTTCCGGAACTCTTTGGCGACCCCGGTGCGCTTCAGGAAATCGCCTTCGAGGAATACCGGCTGCGGCGGCTGGCCGGCGAAGACGCGACACCCGCCGAGTATGCGCAGCGTTTTGGCGTGAACGCCGACGATTGGCCGGAAGAGCTGGCGCTGGCCCAGCAGCCGTCCTGGGCCGATCCGCGCGGCACCTCTAATCCGGGAGAGCCCAGCAAGGAACCGGCAACGTTGATGACCGCAGAGGTCTTTCCTGCGGCGCGAGTTATCGGTGAGGCAGCGTCTGCGTACAAGCAATTCCTTCTGAAGGACGACCAGAGCGTCGCCGCCCTGGATGCCTGGTGCGGCACGTTGACCAACAACCGACGGGGCGCCGAGTTCTTCCGCGCCATGCATGTTGCCGATCCCGAAGCCGCCGGCCGCCTGGCCCAATCCTTGACCGCCATGCCCGAGGTAGGCACCAAATTCCTCGGCTTCCAGCTTATCGAGGAACTGGGCAAAGGGGCCTTTGGCACGGTGTACCTGGCCGAGCAGGGCGACCTGGCCAACCGTCCGGTGGCCTTGAAGGTGGCTACCGATATCCTTGGCGAATCGCGCACCCTGGCTCAGCTGCAGCACACCAACATCGTTCCCATTTACTCCGTCCATCGTGCCGACCGGTTCCAGGCAGTCTGCATGCCCTATTTTGGACGCACCACGCTGGCCGACGTGCTCCGCCAACTGGACAGCGGCCGCAGCATTCCCGAATCAGGAAAGCTCCTGGTCAGTACGCTCAACATCCGCAAGTTGTCCACGCGCCGCACCGAAAGCAGCAAAAGTCCCGAGCCGGCAAGCGCGACGCCGGCAGCGCAGCCCGAGCCGGTCCCTGTTTCGACCAGCACGCCCCAGGACACGGACGCGACGCTCATCCTGAAGAAGCTTGAATCGATGAGCTACGTCAACGCCGTGCTATGGATGGGAATCCGCCTGGCGGACGGCCTGGCGCACGCGCACGAGCGCGGCATTCTGCATCGCGATTTGAAGCCGGCCAACGTGCTGCTCACGGATGACGGCCAGCCCATGCTGCTGGACTTCAACCTGTCCGAAGATACCAAGCTGCGTGGCAGTGCCGCGGCCGCATCGATTGGCGGAACCTTGCCGTACATGGCGCCCGAGCACCTGCAAGCGTTCCGCGGCGGCAGCAAATGCCTGGATAGCCGCAGCGACCTCTACTCGCTCGGCATTATCCTTTATGAGTTGCTCACCGGACAGCGGCCGTTCCCCAGCTTCCAGGGCACCTCGCCCGCGGTGCTCGATCAGATGATCCTGGAGCGCCATAAACCCCTGACGCCGGCGCAGGAGCATAACCCCGCGGTCACACCAGCGGTCGATGCCATCCTGCGACACTGTCTCCTACCGAACCCCCAGGAGCGTTACGGAAGCGCGCGTGAGCTTTACGAAGATCTGGATCGCCAGCTTCAGGATTTGCCGCTGAAGCACGTGGCCGAGCCGTCCTGGCCGGAGCGGGCGCGTAAGTTTGCGCGGCGGCATCCGCGGCTGACGTCGGTCACCACGGTGGCCGCGGCGGCCGTCCTGCTTTGCCTGGGTCTTACCTCGGCGTTCGCCATCCAGGGTATGCGCCTGCGGCGCCTCGAAGCCCGCGAGCAGTATGGCGTCTTCCAGGATGAGGCCGGCCGCGCGCACTATATCCTTTACGCGCGCACCCAGTCCAAGGAGGACCTGCAAGAGGGTGCGCAGCTTTGCCGCGCCGCCCTGGGCCGATATCAAGTAATCGATAACCCGCGCTGGCAAGAGCTGCCCGCTTTCCAGAACCTGCCCAGGATGGAACGCGACAAGCTTCAAGAAGAGGTCGGCGAGCTTCTCTTCCTTCTTTCGCGCGGCACGGAACGCGCAGCGGTAGATTTGCCCCAGGGCGCCGGCCGGGCAGAGCAGCTTCAGTTAGCCATGACGTTTAATGAGCTGGCCGAGACGCGCTCCAACGGCGTACTTGGTTCCGCGCCGCTCTGGGGACAGCGCGCCCATCTGGCCACGTTGCTGGGCGACCGAAAAGAAACCGAACGGCTTCTTGAAAAGATCAAGCAGGCGCCGGACCGCGGCACGCGCGACCTCTATCTGACTGCACACGGCCACGCCATTGACGGCAACTTCCGTGCGGCCTTGCCGCTCCTGGAAACGGTGATTCATCGCGAGCCGCAGAATTACTCCGCCTGGGCGGTTCTCGGCGATAGCCATCACGCGCTCGGCCACGACGCCGACGAGCTCGCCTGCTATAGCGCCTGCATCGCCCTGCGGCCGGCGGATTCACGAGCCTGGCACAATCGCGGCTTGATTTACCTCAAGCAGCGACTCTACGAGGCCGCCCGGTCGGACTTCAACGAGGCAATTGCTGTCCGTCCTGATTTTGCCGATGCCTTCATCGACCGGGCCGTGGCCCACGAGGGCCTGCGGAACTACGCCGCCGCCCTGGAAGATTTGTCCGCGGCTTTGAAGCTCGGCACGCCGCGAACCCGCGTCTATTTCATGCGCGCGATGATTAAGGAAAAGTCTGGCGATGCCGCCGGAGCCCAGCGCGACATGAACGAGGGCCTCCGCCTGGAACCAACCGACGAAGTGAGCTGGATCGCACGTGGCCTGGCACGGCAGCCGCGTGATCCAAAGGGCGCACTGGCAGACTTCAATCAGGCGCTCGAAATTAGTCCGCGCTCCGTCGATGCCCTGGAGAATAAGGCCAATGTCCTCTCCGAATGTCTCGGCCGGCGCGATGAGGCGATCAAGGTTCTGGATCGGGCGGTCGAGTTTCATCCCGATTTCGTGCCCGCGCGCGCGGGGCGTGGCGTGTTGCTGGCCCGGGCCGGCAAGCGCGATCTGGCCGAGGCAGATGCCAAGGAGTCGCTCTTGCGCGATACCCGCGCCCCTAACCTTTACCAGGTCGCCGGCATTTATGCCCTGAACTCAAGGCAGAAACCCGAAGACCGTCTGCAGGCGCTCCACCTGCTCTCGCAGGCGCTGCGGCAGGGCTTCGGGCTCGATCTGGTCGATCAAGACCCGGATTTGGATCCGCTTCGGAACGATCCCGAATTTCGCCGCGTCGTGAAGGCGGCGCGCGACCTTCAGAGGGAAGTCTCGGCAAAATGAATATTCCTGAAAAAACTTGGCGGACGGCCGCTGCAAAGGCCGTTGCTCTTAGTGGAACAGAAAACTGCCCTCGCTGCGCAGAACCTACCGGTCGGGTCAATCTCCCCTGCCCGAATTAGCATAAAAAAGTTGCACATGAGTAACTAATCACGTTTGCTCAGCTTCCGGTCTACCCCCCCGTTGCTGCAGGTACAGAGAGGCACCGATGAAGAGGAAGTACTCGCTGGTTCTCGAACATCTGGAAGATCGACTCACGCCCAGCACCTTTGGGCAGACCTGGCCCGACCCCGGCCACCTGACGTTGAGCTTTGTTCCCGACGGCACCGACGCCGGCGGATCGCCCAGCGGCCTGTTCAAGCTGCTCAATTCGGCAGCGCCCACCTCCAACTGGGAGAAGGCGATCCTCCAGGCTTTCCAGACCTGGGCCGACCAGACCAATATCAATATCGGCGTGGTCAGCGACAGCGGCCTGCCGCTCGGCACGACCGGCGCTGTCCAGGGCGACAGCCGCTTTGGCGACATTCGCCTTGCTGCCAAGGCCTTGCCGGCCGCTTCGGTATCCACCGCCTCGCCGTTCTCGTGGACCGGCACCACCTGGGCAGGCGACATGCTCCTCAACAGCATGTACAACTTCGGTCTCAATGGCCAGGGCCAGTACGATCTGTACACCATCGCCTTGCACGAAGCCGGGCACGCGCTGGGTCTGGGGGACACCGCGGTCGGGAAGGATTCGGCCATGTATGAAAGCTACATTGGCCCGCGAACGGGATTGAGCCAGCAAGACGTCGCCGACATTCAGGCGCTTTACGGCGTCCGCCAGCCGGATTCGTACAACCAGTACTACAGCAACCACAGCTTTGCCACCGCCGCGCCGTTAGGCAGTAACGCCATCAATTTCCAGGCGGACATCGGCAAGATCGGCGAGGCGGACTTCTATCAGGTGACCGCGCCCAACATGCTCCTGCTTTCCAGCGCCACGTTCCAGCTCCAGGCGGCTGGACTGAGCCTGCTGGAACCCAACGTGACGGTTTATGATTCGTCGTATCATGTACTGGCCAGCAAATCTTCCCTCAATCCTCTCAACAATAACGTAAATGTGACGGTCAACGGCGTGCAGCCGGGCAGGAACTACTACGTCAAGGTCAGCGGCGCCACCAGCAACGTCTTTGGCATGGGTGGCTACCAGATGAATATCTCCTACCAGTCATTGCTGACTTGGCTAATATCTGACGTCGTGTTCCCCCTTGTCGACCTGGTTGGCGGGGTCCTCTATAACACCATCAATACGGCGCTGCCTCTGCCTTCCGCGTTTGGTCCTGATAAGACCGATCAACGCTTCGATTACCTGTGGCGGGCCGATCTGCTGACCTCGACGAGCACAAACTACTACCAGGTGGAATCCCCGGCAAGCTGCAGCGCGTCCAGCTTTGTCATGCACGTCATGACCTGGGAAATGGACCCCAACGGGCTGCATCCCATCGTTCACGTCTTCGACGGACAAAAGAATCCGCTGCCGGTGCAGGTCCTGGGCAACAGTGACGGCATGTATTCCATTCAGGTCCCTAGCACCTCGGTCAACAGCACCTACTATGTCGAGGTCGCGGCTTTCGATCCCAACGGCAGCAACAGCACCGGCCGGTACGTGCTCGGCATCAAGTTCGACGCCGTCAATCCGCCCGTTACGACAAACGCGCTGGCAAGCAACACACTGACCACGTCCACCAGCACCGACCAGGGCACGCTCGTGATGGCCGAGGACGGGCTGTTCCATTTCTCTCTGGGTGCGGACAACGGCAGCGCTTCGTCGAGCGCGGTCCTCACGCTGACGGTCTACGATTCCGCGGGCAATGCCGTGTTCAGCTTCGACACCGTTACAGGAAAACCGTCCGCGACCGGCGTCGTGTACCTGGGCGCGGGCACTTATACGGTGAGCATCAGCGTGAAGAGCAGCAGCAGCAGCGCCTTCCAGCCCATCAAGTACTGGCTCTTCGGCGACATCCTCAGCGACCCAATCGGTCCGTATCAAAGTAACCCGACCAGTAGTCCGACAGGGTCTTCCCCGAGTGGCGGCGGTTATACCTACGGCGGCTCTTCCTCAACAAATACCTCCACAGCCTGCCAGCCGACTTACTATTAAATCGCCGTGCACGGATCCGCAGTACCTTAGCCCGCTGCGCCAGCAAGGGCCTTGCTGGCGCGTCGGGCCAAGGTGCAGCCGAAGCGCGCACGGTCATTACCGGCGATGGGTCGCCGGGGCGAAATCATGCCAGGCATATCCGTCTGGCAGCTCCCGGTCCGCGGCGAATTCGAGATGAAGAATCCGCCGATGGCGGACCGTGTTCGGATGGGACCTGCTGCTGCAGTGTTCCACCAGCGGCCGGATGAGCAGGACATCGCCTCGCTCCACAAGGATCATTTGCGGCTTCACCGACCCATTACTCAGCGTCTTGGCCGAACGATGCGAGCCCGGTAGCACTTTCAGTGGCCCATTCTCTGCCGTGACCGTGTCCAGGTGAATGCGTGCGGTCAGCATGCGCTCCAGCAACTCTTGCGGCGCTTCCACATGGGGTACGCCGGCCTTCTGTGTCGGTTTGCCAAAACGCTCGCTGGGAAGCCGATTATCGCGGACGGCAATGGTCATGTCCTTGTGCCAGGGCAGAGCCCAACTCTGGTTGGGCGGCTTATCGAAATAGAGCACCCGCACCAGACCGAAGTCCGTCCCCAGCACGTCCGCAAGCACCTCTTCCAAAGGCGGAATCTGCCACAGCGCTGCCACGGCAGGCCAGGTGCTGAGGAGATTCCGGGCCGCGTAAACGTGGCCGGCTTCACTTCGGATGGCGCTGTCTTGTTGTGTTTGAAAAGCAGTCTCAAGGCCATGCAGTATGCTTTCTATTTCCCCCGACTCAAACACAGCCGGCAAGACGGCGAACCCGTCTCGAGCAATTTGTTGCAGGATCTGGTCTGTCTTCATGACAATGTCCGGCCGGTGCCTGTCCCCATTTTTTCACACGGATAAAATACCGGCTATGACCGCTGAACGGCAATGCCACGAGGATTCGCGCCGTGTCCAAGAAAGCCCCCGAGTTGACGGAGCCCCTCTTCTGTAATCGCTGCGGCGCCATACTGGAAGAAGGGAGCGGCACGTTCTACCGGGTTAACATCGAAGCGGTTGCCGATCCCGCGCCGCCTATCATCTCCTCGGAAGACCTCGCGCAGGACCCGAGCGAAGAAATCAAAAAGCTACTCACGCAAATGAAAGACCTTCCCGCCCAGGAGGCGATGGACCAGGTCTACCGCCGGCTTACCATTTTTCTGTGCCGGGCGTGTTATCGGCCATGGATCGAAAATCCCGCCGGTTAACAGTTCTTGCTTGGCAATAAATTTCCGCGCTTCCTTTTGAGTGCCCGCTACGTTCTCTACATTGAGGAGCCTGACGGGGATAAGGAAGACAGCATTCCTGGCTTCGGTAGTCCTGCCCCTTTGTGAAACGCTGCCAAAGAATGCCCGACCTGCTCGCGGGGTTGCGTTGCTTGCACTGCCGACAGACGCTGGTCTGGCAAGGGGATGTTGTCGCCTGTTCGGGCTGTCGCCAGCGCCTGGTTCACCATGCCCGCATCGTGGATTACCTGGGTGGCACTGCGACAGAGGCCGCGATTCTCGAATGGCCGGCAACCTTTGTCGAGTGCGTGGAGGCGCGCTTGCTTTCCCTGTCGGCAGGGCATGCGCTCGATAGCGAGTCGCTTGCCCTAATGGCGGACCACGGCCTGGTCGATGCCGGCGCCCGGCTGACGCCGCTGGGCGAATTGCTGGCTTATCATTGCGCCGAGTACGAGATCCAACAGCAGACCCCTACCGGCATCCCCTTGCGCTTTCAGCGTCAGGCGGCTTTCTCTGAGGCGGCCCGCGTCCTGGACCTCGGCTGCGGGGCCGGGCAATCCCTGCGGCTGCTCGGAGCTCTTGGACCCGCCGAGCGCGTGGGCGTTGATGCCGACTTGCGCGTATTGCTTTTTGGTGAACGCCTGGCAGCGCACCGGGGCGACGCCATCCGCTTTGTCCGGGCCTCAGGCCATGCGTTACCGTTTGCAGACCGGCATTTCACCCACGTGCTCTGCCGCGTGGCGCTCAATTACATGCATCAGCGCCGCGCCCTGAAGGAGTGCCTGCGCGTGCTGGCGCCGGGTGGATATTTCTATGCTTTCCTGGAAGGACCCGGATTTGATTTGCGCCTGCTCGCACACAGCCGCTCCCCGCGTGATCTTGTAAGCGGCCTGCGCGATTTCTGCTACGGCCTGACTCTCGCCTGCACCGGCTGGCAACCGCAACCGGGCGCCTGGCTCCACGGCGGCCGCGCCTGTGCCACCATGGGACGATTCCTGAAAAGTCTCATCTGCCTCGGCTGTGAGATCGTCGCCGCCGAAGCTGGGCCCGCCTATGGGGGCGTTCTCAGTAACTTCCAGGTCTTGGCGATGGTGAAACCGCAACAACGGATCAGCTGACGAGGGTTACTGGAACGGCTCGGCAAGGATCACCTGTTGAGGGAGGCCCAGACCGCCTCCGCACTCAATCACCCCAGCATCTGCACCATTTACCAGGTCGGTCGCGTCGATGATGGCTTTATCTTGTCATGGAGCTGGTTGAAGTCAAATCGTTCATCGAGACCTGAAAGGCGCCAATGTCGTCATCACCCACGACGGACGGGTGAAAGTGCTGGATTTTGGGCAAAGCGTTCAAGCTGGGAGACATCGTACAGCGGCGGGCCGTGACCGAAGCAGACCACAGACGGGTCCAAATCGATCAGTTTTTGCACCGAGCGGGCATTCTCCGCTGCGTCAACGCAAAAGACGGCCGGCGGCCGGCGCAGCCCGGGCTTGCCGGTTATGAAATGCATGTTGGCCAGCACATCGCCTGCGATGGCCACCCGATCGCAGTCCCGAAAGAACATGATATGGCCGGGCGTATGACCCGGGGCATGGATCACACGAAACCCAGCCAGCTCGTCCCCTTCATGCAGCACGCGCCTCACGGGATAAGGAGGACCGGCCCAGATGCGTACCCCAAGACGCAAAATGCGGCTGTCGGGCACCATTGGCGCCCGCCCTTCCATGGTCGGCACATCTCCGGCATGACAGGCCAACGGTGCATCAAGAGTCTCACAGAGATACTTGGCTGCGCCCTGGTGATCAGGATGACAGTGCGTCAAGGCGACCGTGCGCACGGGCCGGCTGCGCGCCTGGCCGAGAATGCGGCCCTTCGCCCAGCGCGTGGCAGCGTCCACAAGCATATCTTCTACGAGATAGACATTGAACAGGTGCGGCGGGAAGCCGGAGAGTTGCCAGACGCCTTTGGCAATTTTATGCATGCCCTAGTTCTTGATCTTTCCGGACCCGGGCCAGGGTCCCGGAGTTTGCTCGGGCAAATCCTCGTGGGCGGTCTCCTGCTTGAAGATCCGGAAGCCGCGCGCCAGGTAGTTGCCGAGCGCGCTCGGGTGATCCAGGGTGCAGGTGTGGACCCAGACCCGTGTCGGACCCATCTGCCACGCGCGTTCGACGGCCGCCGCCAAGAGCGCGCCACCCAGCCCCTGTCCCACGAATTGGGGCAAGATGCCGAAATAGACAATTTCCACGTTCGAGCCAAGCTGCGCCTCCAGCTCAAAATAGCCGGCCGGCGTGCCGCCGCTATAGCCGAGCCACGTCTCCAGCTCCGGTCGGTCCAGGTAAGTTTGCCAGCGTTCATAGCTCCATTTCAAGCGATCGATCCAGTACCAGTCCCCGCCGACGGCCGTATAGAAGAAGCGATTCAGCTCGGGGCAAGGGACCTTGGCCTGCTTGACCTCCAGATCGGCACGCGGCGGCCGCGCCGGCCGCAGAGCCGCGGGATCGGTCATCTCCAGGTGGTAGGTGGTCACTGCGGTTCGCATGATGCCATCCGGCGATTTACTTTTTGTCGCACCACGAGCTGCCGTCTCAGGGTCCGCAGATTGATCCTGTCCATGTCGCGCCGGCCGTCCTCTTTCGGCGTCTCCAGCAGCATCGGGTGCCGGCGGAACCTGCGGTCGTTGATGAGTAAGCGAAACGGCTCCAGACCCAGGCAGCCGCGGCCGATATGGGCATGCCGGTCGACCCGGCTTCCCAGCGGCCTGAGGCTGTCATTCATGTGAAAAGCCTTCAGTCGATCCAGGCCGATGATGTTATCGAACTGCCGCAAGGTCGCGCGGTAAGCAGGTTCCGGCGCCAGCGGATAGCCCGCGGCAAAGACGTGACACGTGTCAAAGCAAACACCCACGCGCTCCGACTCGGCCACTTGTCCCAGGATCGCCGCCAGATGCTCGAAGCGATGGCCCAGGCACGAGCCCTGGCCGGCCGTCGTCTCCAGCAGAACCTGCACGCGGCAGCCGGGGCAGCGGCGATGCACCTCGTTCAGAGCCGTGGCGACACGGGCCAGGCCCGCTTCTTCGCCGCAGCCGACATGCGCTCCCGGGTGAGTTACCAGGTAGTGCAATCCCAGGCGTTCCGCGCGCTGGACTTCCACCACGAACGCCTCGACCGAACGGCGAAACAGCGTCTCATCGGGCGAAGCGAGGTTGATCAGATACGAATCGTGCGCCAGCAGGGCCCGAACGCGCGTCCTGCCGAGAGTGTCTTGAAAGACCCCAATATCCGCCTCGGTCAGTTCCTTGGCGTGCCACTGGTTGGAATTCTTGGTAAAGACCTGGAGTGCCTCGCAATCATACTTATGGGCGCTTTCCAGGGCGCGGTAATAACCGCCGGCAATCGACATGTGGGCTCCGAAAAGCGGCATGGGCTGACCTCAAACAGCGTAGTGAAACAAAGAAAACACGTGGTTCCAGGAGGGCAAACTTTATTGTAGCGAAGCAACCGGCCAGCCGGCGCGTCGTCGCGTCATAGGGTAGGGTCTCACTTGCAGTATTGTCGCCTTTCGCTCCGCGAAAGGACGCGCTTTCGCGGAGCGAAAGGCGACAAACGGAGATACGACGCGTCGTAGGGGAGGATACTGAGCTGGAACAAGGCGACATCGGCATCCCGACCGTGAATCAACAGGTTGACGAAACCCTCTCCGGCAAATATGGTTTGGCCAGAGAGCCGGCTGTATTTCACGCACTCCGGAAAGGCGATCGACGTGAGCGACAATCCCGACACGATGGTTCAATTTGTGAACATCCTCAGCTCCCTGGCAACGGTGCTCGGCGATCTGGTTCTCTGGATCGGCCGCTTTGCCCTCGCTCATTTACTGATCATCCTGTGGATTGCCTGGTGGCTCTGGGCCGTAAACTGGACCAGGGCCTGGCGCGTGTTGGCCCAGGGAGCCTGGGTCGGCGTGGTGCTCGTCATGATTGTGGCGGCACTGGTGTGGTCGCAGGTGGCCCCGGCCGACTGCAAGTGCCTGGGCTTCCTGACCATGCCGAATTTTTGGTGGCAACTAGGGGAACTGGCCCTGCTGGCCGCCGTTGCTCTCTTCTGCGGCTGGCTGCAAGGCCTGCTCGGCTGGACTCCCGCGGAGATTGATCTGGAACCGCCCGCCACCGCCGCACACATCCACGGGCATCATTGACGCTTGCGGACGCTTGCGGCTTAGCGACCTTGCGGCCGTCTCCATTTTCACGGGCTTTGGGTCGCGTTGACCCGCGCCGGGCGGCGACCTATCATGAAGCTGCTTTACCGGAGAGGTGACCGAGCGGCCGAAGGTGCGGCACTGGAAATGCCGTGTGGGGGTCAAACCTCACCGCGGGTTCGAATCCCGCCCTCTCCGTTTTTGTTTCATGCGTGTTCAGCGTAAGTGCTTTGGCCTTCGTAGCCTACGCCTCAAAAGTCCCTTCTTGCGAACAACCCGTCTCATGGGGCCTGGAGGCCATCTATCCGAAGCGGCGCACGAGCGTGCCTGGAGCGGGGCACAAGATCTATCCGTATTTGCTCCGGAACGTGGCGGTGACGCGTCCGAACCAGTGCGCGAACATCTTCGTGCGCTTTCCCGTCCAAGATGTTACGGGACACTTCACTCCCGTCGACGAACGACTACTTCCCCCCGGCGGCATCCGCTGACCCTCCTGTCGCCACCAAGCTATACTTGTCATTTGCTTTCCAGTTCCTGCAACCGGCTGCCCGCAAAGACAGCAATGAGGGAATTGAGTGCCGGCTCATCCGCGAGCCGACGTTTGTAATACTCTTGGGCGAGCTTTGTCTGCCCACGGAGTTCAAGAAAGCGGCCAAGCAGATAGTAGCAAGTTCGTCGATCGTCAGCGTTAACCGACTTGATGATTTTCTCCGCCTGGCCAAGGTCTACTTCGGCCTTTTCCCCCTTGCCTAGACTGGCCAGGAAAAAATCGGCAAGCGGCTTAAACGGATTCTTACGACTGATGTCTTTCAATAGGTCGTCCCGCTGCCTTGTCTCCCCGGCTTCATCGCGTAACAGCGCCCGCCAGGATCTCCGCCATCGGAACCTTACCGAACTCGATAACCGGTCGTAAGGCCTCGGCATGGCTCTCCGACCATGGCATAGTAACCCGCCCGCGTCAGATGGTCATCCAGATTACGGTCCGGCGCCATACCTTCGATCTGTACGGCCAGAAGTCGCTGCGCGGCTTGGACATTCCCTTTGCCGGTCCGCTTGCACCAGAAGAACCAGAAGGACGTAGCACGCGGGCCGTAACGCTCGCTGACTCGCTGAGCCCATGTTTCGGCCTGCTCCCAATGACCAATACCCTCGTGGCAATTCGTGGCACAAACCATGGCCCATTCCGCCCAGGTCTGGGCAGCGGCATCGGCATAAGGCTGGGCGCGCTTGAAATCCTTTTTGCTCATGGCCGCCGCCCTGCGAATTACAAACCGACAAACGGCACCGGGAGCAGGAAGGCGTGCTGCTCGTAGAGGCTGCCGATGCCGGACCAGGCGATATATTGCGATAGGTAGACGATCAGCACGTAAAACGCGGCAGCGGGCAGCATGCCCAGACGGCCGGTCCAGCGGAAGAACCAGTGGCGCGGGCGGTCGCGACGCAGCGCGCGGGCGTAGGCCCAGCCGGTCAGCAAGCGGGCGGGAAAGATGAAGACGACGAAGAACAAACTGGGCAGCCAGGCCGCCTCGCGCGGCACGATCTCGATTTTCAAAATGTACAGCGGCAGCGCGAACGCCAACGTCACCAGCAAGGCAAAGAACCAGGCCCACGGGGCCCGGCGGAACTGAGCGCGGACGGCACGCCACTCAAACAAAGCGCGGAAACGGTTTTCGGCGGCGAAGCGAATTTGCAGGAATGGCAGGTGCAACACCACGATACCCAGGAGCAACACGCCGACGAAGCCGAGCACAGGCGCCTGCCGGCCCACGGCGATCAGCGTCACGGGTAGCAGCAGCCACGCGAGCGTGCCCACGAAGCCGCGCACGCCGAGCCAGAGATAGTACGGCAAGCGCAAGGCGACGACGAAATCCCACACCGCGTCCCGAGCCTCCGCATAGTAGCCGCCACGCCACAAGCGCCGCACCAGCCAGAACGGATTCACAAACGGCCAGAGGAAGTAACGTAGCCTGCCGCCGCGCGAACAGGCAGCCACGATATGCAGGCCGATCAACACCGTGAGGACCGTCATTCCGATTCGCCAGTTGCGTGCCACCGGCCCGTCGGGCTCAATGAGCTGGGCGGCGCGAGCGTAAGACGCCGTGAAGCGCAAGGGCAGCAGCACGAGCCAGATGCCCAGCACGATGCTTCCCAGGCGCGCGGCATGGCGGATGCCGACGAAGCCGTCGCGCAACCGGCCGGTGCGTGCGACGCGGCCGCCGGCTTCGAGCAGGTAGCCGAGGCTCAGGAATTGCAAGACCGGCAAAGCCGCCAGCAGAGCTAGCCCCACGATGATCGCCGCGGCGCCGAAGAGCCATTCGCTGCCGGAAGCGCCGCCATCCCAGATGACGCGGAGAAATCGCCGTCTTCGGCTTGCTGCGGGGAGCGCGGCCGTCACGTTGTCGGCCGGCAAGATAGCGGCTGCCTGCCCAGGCACGGCAACTGCTTTGTCGGCGGGCAACGCAGTAAGAACGACGTCGTTCATGAAGGATACTACTGATCTTGGCGACGCAGGTTTCAACGGAGCTTTACCAAAATCGAGCCGTCGGCCTGAAACGTTTGCCGCATCCGCATGGTAAACTCTATCATGCAGAGTCGCGTGCCTGATCATCTTTGGGCCCGGAATCTCCTGTTCCTCGGCCTCGTCTGCGCAGGTGTCGTAGCTCTTGTCGGCGGGCTCTTCCCAAGGCCGATCGCCACGCACGCGTCGGGTGCCGCCAGTACGCTCAGCTCAACGACCAATTCACTGCCCGTAGTGGCAGAAGTAGACCGCGCTCTCCGCGAACAGTGGTCGGCGGCGAAGCTTGCGCCCGCCTCGCGAGCCCCCGATCTGATCGTCGCACGCCGGCTGACACTGGCACTGACCGGAAGCATTCCGTCATTGCAGGAGATCCGCCGCCTCGAGGTGGCTGGCGCAGGACATGGTCTGGACGGTTGGCTGACAGACCTCTTCAAGGATCGCCGCTTTGCCGACTATTTCGCGGAGCGGCTGGCACGGGCCTATGTCGGCACCGAGGATGGGCCGTTCATTATTTATCGGCGGCGGCGGTTTGTGTCGTGGCTGAGCGATCAGCTTTCCAAGAATCGGCCGTATGACGAGATCGTCCGCGAGTTGATCAGCGACCAGGGACTCTGGACGGACAAACCCGCCACCAATTTCGTCACCGTCACGGTCGACCCGGCCAAGAATAGGCCGGACGCCGAACGCCTGGCGGCGCGGGTGGCGCGGGCATTTCTCGGTGTCCGGCTCGACTGCGCTCAGTGTCACAATCATCCGTTTCAAAAATGGAAGCAGAGCGATTTCCAGGGCCTTGCCGCGTACTTCGGCCAGGTGCGTCCCGGCTTCACGGGGATTTACGACGGCAGCGGTGAGTTCGAAGCGCCCAGGAAACGGGGCGGCGATCCGGAGCCAGTGTCGCCGCATGTTCCGTTTCTCCCGGAGCTGGCGCCGAACGACGGCAGCCGGCGGACGCAACTGGCGGCGTGGGTCACGTCAGCCCAAAATCCCGCGTTTGCACGGGCCACCGTGAACCGCGTCTGGGCACTCTTGTTCGGGCGGCCGCTGGTCGAACCGGTGGACGATCTCGGCAGCGTGGATGAGCTGCCGCGCGTGCTGCAACTGCTGGCGGACGATTTCGCGGGGCACGGCTACGACCTGCAGCGTTTGATCCGGACAATCGTGTCCACGGAGCTATTCCATCTCGACAGCACCATTGAGCCGGAACTTACCGAGGGGCACGAGGAACAATGGGCCGTGTTTCCGCTCACGCGGCTGCGGCCCGAGCAGGTCTCGGGAGCGCTCTACCAGGCGGCTTCGCTGGAAACGCTGAATGGGGAGACGCACATCCTCATGCGCATCTTCAAGGCCGGAGGGGAGAACGAATTCATCAAGCGTTACGGCGACGTGGGCGAGGATGAATTCAACGCGCGGCCGGGAACCATTCCGCAGCGCCTGCTGCTTATGAACGGCCAGTTGGTCTACGATAATACGGAACAGGGCCTGCTCTCGGCGCCACACCTGATCGGCACTCTGGCGGCCGACGACCGCAAGGCCGTGGAGACCGCGTACCTGACGGTGCTCACGCGCCGGCCGGCGCCGGCGGAAGCCGCTCACTTTGAAGGACGCCTCGCCGGCGCCCGGGGAGACGAACGTCAGCGCCGGCTGAGCGATCTCTTCTGGACCCTGGTGAACACCACGGAGTTCTCATGGAATCACTAAGCCGCAATAGCAACACCTTGCCGCACACACACCCTCTCGATGCCGGCCGCTTCGTCCCCGATCGCCGTGCTTTCCTGAAGCTGGCGGGATTTGCAGGCGTAAGCTGGCTGACGCCGCTGGGGCAGCTTCTGGCCGACCAGGCCGAGCGGACGCGGCAGCCGGCGCAGTCGCTGATCCTCATCTGGCTCGCCGGCGGCCCCAGCCAGTTGGAAACTTTCGATCCGCATCCGAACACGGACAGTGCCGGCGGAACGAGGGCGATTCCTACCGCGGTGAAAGGCATCCAACTCGCCGCCGGCTTCGACGGCCTGGCGGAGACGATGGGCTCGGTCGCGCTCGTGCGTTCGCTGGTGAGCAAGGAGGGGGACCACGAACGCGGCACCTACCTGATGAAGACGGGTTATCGTCCCGATCCGACGGTCGTGCATCCCTCGATCGGCGCCATTTGCTGCCATGAACTGCCGGGCGGGAAAACGGAAATCCCCCGCCACATCTCGATCTTGACCGGCCAGTGGCCGAGCCGCGGCGGTTTCCTTGGCGAGGAGTACGACGCCTTCAAGACCGGCGACCCCGCCCAGAAGCTGCCCGATCTGAGTGCTCGTGTGCCGGCCGAGCGCGACGGGCTACGTGTCAAGGATCTGGAAGTGGCGGAGCAGGCTTTTGCCCGCGGCAGGCGCAAGCGCGTCGAGGCGACCTTGCATCGCGCCACGCTCGACCGCGCCCGCGTCATGATGACGTCCGAACAGCTCGCCGCCTTCGACATCGCCCGCGAGCCGCTGCAACTGCAGAGGGCATACGGCAACACGGCGTTTGGCCGGGCGTGCCTGGCGGCGCGGCGGCTGATTGAGGTGGGCGTTCGCTGCGTCGAGGTGACCCTCGACGGCTGGGACAGCCATGCCAACAATCACTCGATCCAGCGGGAGCGCGTCGCCATACTCGACCCCGCGTTCAGCACGCTGGTTCGCGATTTGAAGGATCGCAAGTTGCTTGATAAGACGGTCGTTCTCTGCACCGGCGAGTTCGGACGCACGCCGAAGATCAATCCTGCCGGTGGACGTGACCACTGGACCAACGGCTTCAGCTTGGCCCTGGCGGGCGGCGACATCCGGGGCGGCCAGGCTGTCGGCGCTACGGACCCCGAAGGGCATGGGGACCCGGTAGAGCGCACCAGCGTGGCCGACATTCACGCCACCATACTTACGGCGCTGGGCGTGGACCCGGCCAAGGAAGTGATCACGCCCGTCAAGCGCCCCATCAAGTTCACCCAGGGACAGCCGTTGGCGAAGCTCCTGAGTTGAAGCCCGTATATGAGTGATTAGTGCCGCGCGTCAAGCACGCGCCAATGCATGATCCGGGCACCTTGATGACGCCGTCTGCACCAGGGCAAGTCAGCAGTCTCCCGCTGTGGCGGCCTTCTTGCAATTAGTTATCCGCTTCCAGCCAGCGCAGGGCGTGACGGAAGGCCGGCGGGGCGGTGCAGGTACTGGAGATAGCCGGCTGCGACCAGCTTGCTCCGCTTCCGGGCTGGCGAGGAGCTGGGCTGCGATTGTGGCGCGGTCTTCCTGCGCCAGGGCAGCGCTCCCCAGCTTCCGGAGCCGGAGACTTGCCTAAAGGAAATTCTCATTAATTCGACTGTATTGCCTATTGATCGAATGTAAACTCTTTGGGTACAAAGTCCTTCCGGGGATGGAATCCCGAAAGGAGTATGTCGATGGAGCGACGTTTTCAAGCCCGTTTGGGCGAATTGATGGACGATGCCAAGGTTCATCCCCGCGTGGTCCGGGGACTGCTTACCCGGCTGGAAGATTACTTGGAGCCTT
>Ga0185299_10001236_pt1 | contig 52406 bp, 48 predicted proteins | sample PaiPotPPA55metaG_FD_128002 | JGI IMG/M metagenome (GOLD analysis project Ga0185299, IMG submission 128002) | Iron sulfur acid spring bacterial and archeal communities from Banff, Canada, to study Microbial Dark Matter (Phase II) - Paint Pots PPA... ... | reverse complement strand
CCGCCTTCGCGTCCCCATCGCCATCCGTTTATCTCCAGAATGCATTCGCATTCTACGAGAGACCATCACGAACACAAGTTACAGCAGGTTACATATCAACAGTTCTGACTTTCGCCACAGGCTGCTAAGCCAGACTTCGAGCGTCAGGTACTAATGTGCGTCCGCCATTGGCTCTCAGACGCACCGTATAACCGGCATGACTTTCACGGAAATCGTTCGACAGTTGATGAAGCTGTAGCTGGCGCGCTGAAGCTCGTCGCCGAGAAAGAAGCAGCGGACCCTCATTGGTTTGTAAAGCGCGCCGAGGCCGCATACGACGCTCCGCCGATTGTGCGAACCGAGAAGCCGAACGTGTCACTGAAACTCACATCGCGGGCAGTAATCGAGCCGGAACAGCATCCGCTCGGATTCGCGAACAGAAACCTCGACGCCACAGCCGCCATAGTCCTCTCGACGGATTCTTGGCTGTCCAATCTGACATCGCACAGCGAGGACATGCGTTCTCGCATCATCGTTGAACTTGGAAACGAAATCCGACGCAGCGGCCATGTCGATGCAGAATTCTGCATGCGCCTCTACAATTCGCTCCGCCCAACTGCGCTCTCAAAGTATCCACCGCGGCAGTAAAACTCCGTCACAGTTATCGGTGCTGTGTCAAAGGAATTGCTTCGGCAAATTCTTTTCACTGCGCGGGCAGTGGCCCTCCCTACTGCCCCGCACCGCCCTATTTGGAGGAAAGCCGGGAGAAGCGGCTGCGCAGCTTAACACACACACAATTTGAGTTTCTGGCTGGCGCTCTACTCGACGCTGCCTGAAAAAAGGGGACGTAAACTTTGGTCAGTCGAACGTCCCCTAAAAAGATTCCCCTGGGAGGAAACGAAAGTGGAAGACGAAAAATTAATTCGCGCCGCTCAAGACTTCATGCGGCTGAATCGCGACTATCGAGACACAGCATCGAATTTCGATTTGATGGCCTCAGTCATCGGGCGATACGGGCTTGACCCCTGTAGCGTTTCCGACTTGAACACGGCGTGGTCGAGAGTCAAGGTCATCACGCGCAACGACGCGCCCGCCACTGTTCGCCCTCGTCAGACGACTGCTATTCCTGTTCCCGTTGCACTGCCACCGACCCCGCCAATAGATGAGACGCAGGCCGCGCTCGACGCAGCCGCTAAAGAATTGATTTCAAGTTACGGCGGAGACCGCGGTTTCAAAACCTTTTTCAACAATCTGACTGCGAAGCAAATGGAATCCGAATTACGTGATTTCAGATTTCAGCGCGCCGTAGAGATTTGCTTTCCGCAAACCGAAGCGAGCCTTCTCACCCGCGGCGACTATGTTCGCGGCGCGCAAGAAGTTCGAGCCGCTGAAATCTCAGGTAGCGATGTATACGCGGCTGAAAGAGCCATCGCGCATTCACGCGACCTCCACGCTCAAGCCTACGCCGGTTACCAGGAGCGCGCGCCAGGACCCGAAGGTGGAAAGCCCCATTGGGGACCCAGTTTCGCAAATCGACATACCGCACGGACTGGACGCGGCCCCATGACTGCCGCCGAAGCGCGCGCAAACGAACTGGCGAACGCAGCGCGTAGCGGCCAGCCGGAAAAGTCGAGGGCCGATGCCGTTCGAGAAGCCCAATTAGAAGAAGCCAAGACAAAACAAGCCCGCTGGAATCGGTAAGGAGAACCCGAGAAATGAGTCTCGAACAATTGTACGAAAACGCGGACGCGCGCGAGCAAGCCACAGTAGAAAAGATTCACAGCGTTTGCGCCCTTTTCATGCAAGCGCATCCCGAATACCTGCCATCCTCGCGAAACGAAGGAATCATGTTCGCCGCGATGAGTGCGCCAGACAATGACCATTTGAACGCGACGCGCGCCGCGGATTGGGAAGAAGTCTATGCACAAGTGCGCAACCAACTCGAAGAGAAGCCTCGTCGTCAGCAACGAGCTACGCGAACCGGGATTACCCACGAAGCCCTCGACAATATGTCGGCGGAAGAAATGGGTCGGCGCATGAACGACCCGAACTTTGTGAACGCAGTGAATTCTCTTCCGCCGAGAAAGAACTGAATGCCCCGGGTTTATCGACTTCTCTAAGCAGAGATTTGGCCGCTGGACGATAGTTCAGCGAACAGCAGGAAAGGGCGCTGCCAAACAGAACAAGAGTGCTTATTGGCTTTGCCTTTGTGAATGTGGCACAGAACGCGTAGTTCGAGGAGTAGACCTAACAATGGGAAAAACCCGAGGCTGCAGAACTTGCAGCCGCGAAGCTAATGTTACCCACGGACACCGTCGCACGAGAGAAACAGGGCGACCGGCGCCCACTTATGCCTCATGGAAGGCGATGAAGCGTCGTTGCTTTAACATGACGGACCCTAACTACGGTGGACGGGGAATCCAAATTTATCCCAATTGGGTTTGCGATAAGGGTTTTGAAACGTTCTTGGCCGACATGGGCGAGCGTCCAGAAGGATGCACGCTCGACCGCATTAACACTAACGGAAACTACGAGCCGGGAAACTGCCGGTGGGCGACGAAGAGCCAACAGGCGCGGAATACTCGCGCAACGAAGCTGAGCGTTGACAAAGCTCGTACCATTCGCGAACTAGCAAAGGCCGGAACATCACAGTCCGGCATTGCGCGCGCGTTCGGCGTTTCCCAAGGTGCTGTGCAACAGGTCATTGAAAATAGAAACTGGAAAGAAGCAGCATAAAGGATAAAAATGTCAGCTTCAGCCGACCCATTCGCAGCTTTCCAAAACATCGCACCGGTTTCCCCTGGAACTCCAGCGCAGCCCTCCGCGCCAAATTCCAAACCGACCAGCGACCCCTTCGCCGCGTTCAGTGCTCCGGCATTGTCGGAAAGTGGAAGCGGAGCCGCTCCAACTACGCCTGTAAAACAGAATGCACCCGACCCTTTCGCTGCATTCAGCCAAATTTCATCTTCTCCGCAACCGTCGTCTGAACCGAACGAATCCGAGTCCACAACCTGGTACGGGAAGTCTTGGGACTGGCTCAATAAACCTCTGCTCGACCTTCACCGCGAAGGCGCTGGCGGCTTTGAAGCTGGCGCAGAAGATGTTCTGTCCGGCCTGACCAGCCCGCTATCAATCGCGCTGACCGTTGGGACATTGGGAAGCGGCACTGCATTGCGCGCACTCGGGCTCACAGCAAAGGAATTGCCAGTTGCAATCCAGGGTTTGAAATTTCTCACTGAAGCAGGTTTCACCGCGCAGCAAGCGGCGGGCGTTATTCAAGAATCGCCGCGTGTCCTCGATGCCTTAAAGCAGGGAGACTACGAAACCGCGAAACGGTTAGGCGTTCACGTTCTCGCAAATCTCGGCGGCGCGGCACTCGGAGTCAGCAAGGCGATTCCCGAAGCCGGAGAACTTGCAGAGCGTACCGGGTTCATTAAGCCGAAAGAGGAACTCGCAGCGGTTCGGGGAGAGCTAGGAACGTATCAACTTGACCTTGAGCGCGCGGGACAAAATGCTGTAGCGCTGGAAAAGGCGGCGCGCGAGGGTTTGGAAAATCCCGCGTCTCTGCCTGGCAACGATGAGACTCTGCCTCTGAGCAAGATGTCCGCGAAGGACCGGCAGACAGTCCTCGGCGGAATCTCTCGATTCATCGAGGCGGACGGCGACAAAGAAGTTTTGGCAAAGAGACAGGAGGCGCTGGAAGCCAGTTCGGATGTCAAAGAAAACTATTCCAAGAAGGACAGGCAGCAACTTCTCGACAAATACGAGGCAGCGCAAAATCTCACGCCACAGCAGGAAGACTTCGCAAAGCGGATTCGTGAATCGTTGGAGCAAGACCTGGAGCGCGGATACCAGCGCGGTATCATTCGCACCGCTGTTGAAAACTACATTTCTCACGTTTGGGAAGATGACCCAACGAACGCAGCAACGAACCGTGTGAAGTTTCAAGCGGGCTCGAAACAGTTCGACACGAATCTCGCAGCGGCGCGTCGTCGCACTCTGGATACGATGTTCGACGGTGAAGTTCTCGGCAAGAAAGTAAAGACCGACGACCCGATTCAGCTTGTATCGAACTATCGCTACAGTTTGGATAAAGCGATTGCGGCGCGTGACTTCATGGAACGGCTACAGGATAAAGACCTGAGGGCACCGGACGGACGAGCACTGGTAGCCGCTGCAGGAAGCGGAGAAACTATCGGCGGCGAAGAGAATCCTGCGACGCTGGTCAATCCAAAAGGAATGCGTTCGCTACGAATCGCGCAGTCCGTTATTGATGGCATGCGGGAATCCGGAAACCTGGAGCAGCATCTCGACAATGGGACGATTCGTCAGCTAGCAATGGCGAATGTCCGCCTACCCGAAGACGTTATCGAGCAACTCCAAAAGAATCCCGAAGAAGTAAAAGAAAAGATTCAATCCGGCGAACTCGCGCAGGGTCCCGACGGAACGCTCTTTGGCCGCCGTCCAGTTTACGGATGGGAGACCGGCGACTATCGGGCTATCGACCATCCCGCTTTCCGCGATTGGAATTACGCGACCAATGCGCCGGATGGTTCGCCGGTGCTCGTCAAGAGCGATTTGCGCGTGCACCCGGATGCGTCCGAGTTCCTGACTCGCGCTATCGGCGCAGACCGCTCCCCGATTCGAGACTTGAAGATTGGCGACGTGCCAGTCGGTCGGAAGTTCCTCAAAGTGTCGAGTGAGGGAAAGCACTTGCTCCTATCGCTCAGCCCTTTTCACCTTGCGCAAGAAGGCTTACGCGCCGCGATGACGGGAATAAATCCTTTCGGCAAGCTGGACTTCGATTTGAACAACGATGCTGCGCTTGAATACGGCGTGACGCACGGTTTGACACTTGGCGGTGCTGGAAAGAATCTCGAATCGTTCACAGACGGCGTTGCTTCACACTCGAAAATCATCGACAAGATTCCCGGGCTCCGGACCATTCAAGGCGAGATGCAGCATTTCCTCTTCGACCGCTATATCCCCGGACTCAAGGCGCGCGCATACAAATCTTTGTTCGAGAGATACCAGAAAACTTATTCCGACATCTCCACTACCGAAGCCGCTCAGCTTGCAGCCGCGCATACCAACGAAGTATTTGGCGGATTGAATTATGCACAGATGGGCCGCTCAATGGCGACACAAGACTTCCTTCGTGCCACGACTCTCGCGCCGGATTGGCTCGAATCGGAAGTTCGCTCCCTCTACAGGTCGATTGACCCGAAGCGCGGAGCCATCATGCGTCAAGATTTGATGAAAATTTCTGGCTTGATGTTTGGCGCAGCGCGCCTCCTCAACATGCTCACGACTGGACAGGCACATCTCGAAGCCCCGTTCGGCGTTGTGCTTCCTGGCAAGAAGGGCGAAGACGACAAGGTATTCAGTTTCCGGACACTGCCGACCGACTTGATTCACGCCGCGACGAACCCTCGCGAATTCATCGCGGGTAGAGTGAATCCTTTGACCGTCCGTCCGGCTCTTGAGTTCCTAAGTGGACGCGATACGCAAGGGCGCAAGGTTACGCCTGGTCAAGAGGCAACGGATTTCGCATCGAACTTTGTTCCGATACCGGCGAAGACTCTCTCAGGGAAATTTACCGGCGACGTGTCGAACCCTGAACTCGTGTCGAAAATTCTGGGCGCATCGGTCTATAGCTACAAGACCTCAGCCGAGAAACTCGCTCAAGAACTTGCGAGTGACCGGATGCCAAGCGGACCTGTTACCGACGAACAGCTTGCGAACCATCAACGCAACATTCGGCTCGAAGATGCTTTGCGAAACGGCAACATTACGCCCGGGCAAGTGCGTCAGCAGCTTCCCCACGCAACCGCCCAAAGCATTATTGACAGCGCAACTTTGACGCCGCTGCAGGCACGCGTCCGTCGTTTGCCCATCGCAGACGCGCTGAAGGTTTGGGACATGGCTTTACCACGCGAGAAGGAAGAACTCGTCAAAGAAATGCGCACCAAGCGTCAGGCGTATCTTAAAACACACCACGCAGCAGAGCGCGCCGCGGACCCGAACTGGAAACGAATCCAAGCGGTCTTCGGCCAGTAGACCTTTCTTCGGGCGTTTCACACTCCTAACAGTAGTCGCAATAATCGAGAGGCCAGTGTGTCAGCTTCCTTCCGAGTTGAGTTCGCAAATACGAGCAGCTTCACTCCGCGAGGCGTCGCGAGCCGTTTGGATTTTGGCACTCAACACAGCTCGCCTGCATTGGCCAAGTGCTCGCACGGCGTGTACAAAGCTGGAGAAAAGGTCGCGCGCTATTGCGTGTTCTGTTCGCCAGAGACAGCCGACGCTTCATTCATGGCCGGTCGTAAAGTGGATTCGCGAAAAATGTCTTTCGCCGTGCGGTATCAATCGAGTCCTCGCCGCGCCCGAATGACTGCGAACAAGAACGAGAAGAACTCAAACGCCTGCCCGCAATGCGGAAGTGACTATCGCTACACACTTGAAAATTCACTGCTTGTTGAGTGCTCGGAATGCGGTGAGCACTGGCGGCCAATTCGGCGCGGCGATTCTGCCCACTCCACGGAGGTTGCAGCGTGAAAAAGTTTCTCACTCCCGACACAAAATTAAGCTACGGCGACCTGCAACACCTAAGCCTTACGACACGCTCAGAACAGCATTTGCAGCGTGTCGTTCCGCCCTGGACTTCGTCACGAGAAGCAATCCAAGCCGTCGTGCTCGCGAAGTTGAAAAGGTACACACGCGCCATAGGTGGAAATAAGAAAGCTAAAATCGAGCAAGCATCTGACCTGGCAGCGCTCGAAACTCTGGCAAGAAAATCTCAGCGACGATTGCGGCGCTTCGATAGTCCGAAATTCCCGAGTTACCACGTCGCTGAACACTTGAAATCGGTGAAGACTCGAAGCCTCGCGGCGTTGTGGATTTATGAAATCTACTCAGCGTACCGGCTTGGCCGCAATAGCATCGACATTGCGAAACACCTTGGGATTACGCCCTGGTCAGTGCGTCAGCATCTCCACAGACTTAACAAAGTGGCGCGCGAAGTTTGTCCGGAACTGTGCACGCCTATGCGCAGCTACGGCGGCAAGTACTCACGCGAAACCTACCTCGACGGAAAGATTGCCGAAACGGAGCGAAAATTTGAAAGGGCGAGCAGACGACCGAAATTGAGCGCGCGTGGGCTAGTGTACGAAACCAGACTCGCAACGCTCCGGAAAATGAAGGCCGACCGAGAAGAGTCGCGTCGGCAGGCGACGCTGTACAGAACTAGCTCCGCAAATCGCGCAGCAGCTTGAAACCAGAACGAAGTTCAGAAGGAATCGAAATGGCAAACAAACCAATTATTTTGCAGCCAGGCAGTCACACCGCAGTAGGCACCGGTCTCACGGTCTCTCGTGTGTTATGGCACGAGCCTCCAGCCAACGGCGGCAGCGCGCGCGTTTACGACGGCGCGGGAAACACAATTGCGACACTGTTCTATGCGGGCCGTGGGAAAGGTCCGGAGCCCCAGCAGATTAACTTCGCGACGCCGGTCGCGGTGCAGGGCGGTAGCGTGCATGCGTTCGCGCCCGGAGGCCCACTTTATCGTTTACCTGCAAGGCGCTTCAGGCTTCGGCGGCTGAAGACTCCTCACTTACAACTTTCCTTTGAGTAACATCAGAGGTTACGTCGCGAATCGGCTCTCAACGTGTGATAGCATTAGAGCCACTATGAGCACTCGACAACTCGTTTGGAAAAAAGGTAACGACACACGCACAGGTTGGGAAGTACTGTCTATTCCCACGAGTGGTACGTTCACCCGAGATTGGACCGACCGCTACTACTACTTGAGAGACGCTGCGCCGGTAACCTGGAAAGAAATAGCCGAGGCCGCTGACGTAAAGGAACTCAAGAGAGTCTTCGCTCACGCATTCGGACACTAACTGACTGCATAGACTTCTTTCAATGCGCTGGATGCTGGAAAAAGTACATCGCATTGAAAATGTCTCCGTAGTCGGAGCCTAGCTCCAGCCCTAAGAGTTTGCAGAGTTCCTCCGGCAGTTCGGAATTGTCGTCACCGAGTGCCCAAACAGTTTCTACGGTTAGGTCTGCAGGCTCGCCGCCCGCTGCCTTCTGCTGGAGCCATGTGCCCAAACAGTCTCTCGCTTGCGCCGCCGTGACTTTCTCCCGCTGAGCGCGCTCCAGCATCCGTCCAGTCTCTTCCCAAAGTTCGTTCGGTTTCATGCTGCCTCCCGCGCCGCGATTGCTTTGCCGACGTTCGTTTCGCGGACGGCCTTCAGGCTATTCGCCATGAAGAACCTGTCGATTGCCTGCACGCTCTCAGTGTCGATTGCCTGATTGAATGCCGCCGCGTTCTCCGTTAGTTTCTCCTGCACTAGTTGCCGGGCGCGTTTGCGGGGTTCGCGAAGCGTGCTTGTCGGAACTGCGAGCGTTGAACCGCACACTCCGCGGAAAAGAATTGTGTCCGGTCGGATGCCGAAACCTTTCTGGAAGCCGACGAACTTGATTTGCAGAAAATCTTCCAGGAAGTTCACGAATAACTGCCGTGCTGAAATGCTAGAATTTTGCTCAGTCATGTCGAAAGGTCTCTCTTTCGTCTGATTAGGGGCGTGTCGGTGTTTGCTGCACCGCGCGCTCCGTCTTTTTGTTTGTCTTGCCTACTCTACCCACAACGAACCGATAAATATATAGTACGATAGTTTAAGTTTACTTGCTTGACATGCCGACTAGTTGCTGGCCGGAAGCCGCATAAACAAAGGCGATTCGCGTTCTTTGTGCCCCCAACATGGTGTACAATCGCTCAACTATCTTGCCTCGATGCGGCACGTCTGACAACGATAATGCTCGATAATGCTCGACCCACTTTCCGCTCGCGTCGTCCTTCGCCTGCTTCTGTTTCGTCCGCTTTCCGCAATGCTCCCACATTCTCGGACACGAATGTCGCCCTGCACGCGACTGTGGTGAAAGCTGTATCCGACGTTTTCCGTGGTCATACCTTCCCCTTTGCCGCGAATCCATTTTCCGGATTCGTGCGTGCCGTTGCCAGAGCCCTTCCAATTGCGGTAGCCGCTACTGCTTTCAAAACCTGAGCGGCAGAAGCAGGGTAGGGAAAATTTGCCACACCCTGAGAAAGCCGGTAAGGCACGCGACACGCGGTTTGACGTACCCGCGGTAAAGGTCGTCGGCAGCGTCCAAAGCACATCCCAAAACCGCAGTACGGCTTCCTCATCTTCGTCAACGCCCAGCAGTGTAGAAATCATTCGTAGCCATGTTTGAGCCCTCATCGCTCTCGTGGTTAGGCGTATGGCCAGTGTTAGAAGCACTGGTCGTGCGCCGCTTTACTTTATTTCAACAAACTTTTCGAGCCTCGCCATGCATGCTTGAAACGCAGGTCCGTGTATCGGTTCTTCGTGGCCCCACAAACTGCAGTGGCATTCCTCATGTCGCAAGGTCGCGCGTGCTTCATCAGCGGTCGTGTTCTCATAGGGGTCGAGAACAATTTCGAGATAACCCTCTTCGCTGACTTCCGTGATGCCAACCGCTTCCTCTTTCTGCAGATTGCCCCATCGAACGTAGAGGTCGGGTAACTGGCCGTCGAAAAACTGCGCATTATCCTGTTCATACCATTGGTGGAAATCCGTTTTCCGAAGTCGTTCCCGACCGTAGGCATAGCGGCATCCGCCAATGATGACTGCCAACGCCGCGATTGAAACGAGGGCGCGCACGGCCTACGCCTGAGCCGCGCGCCAAGCTGCACCGCGGCTGACGCCGGTCGCTTCGCAAATCTCATCAAAGGACTTTCCCGACGCGCGCATGCTCTGAATCTGTCCGGCATCCGGACGAACCTTTGCGCGCCGTCCAAGCTTCACGCCGCGGGCTTTCGCGGCTGCCAGGCCCGACCGTACGCGACCGCGAATAAGTTCCCTTTCAAACTCCGCAATCGAGGCGAAGATGCCGAACACGAGCCGACCGTTCGGAGTCGAAGTGTCAACCCCTTCGTGGAGCGATACGAAATGAATTCCGAGGGCATCGAACTCAGTCAATGCGTTGACGAGTTGGCGGAGCGAGCGCGCGAACCGGTCATAGCGGTAGACCAGGACAGCATCGAACTTGCGGCGCTTCGCGTCGGCCAGCAGTCGATTGAGTGCCGGACGGCTTTCCTTCGAGCCGGAAACGCCCGAGTCGATGAACTCTTCAACGATGTCCCACTGCCGCCGCTGACAGTACGCGCGGAGTTCGTCAAGCTGCATCGTCGCGTTTTGTTCCACAGTGCTGACTCGACCGTAAATTGCAACTCTCATTTCTTCCCTTCCTTCCGCGGGCGTCCGCCGCGCTTTCCGTTCTTCCGCGCGGCTTCGGCCTTCGCTTTCGACGTGACCGAGCCGCCCTTCTTCCCGATTCCCGCCAGATACTTTTTCACAGCATCGTTCATTGCAGAATCATCTTAACCCAAGCAGCTTGGGTTTGTCGATAGTACTTTTGGTTCATTCTTCGTCGGTCGATTTCTCGCCCTCGCGGAATCAGGAGCCTTCGCACTGGATGCACCTTTATCCAACGGAGAGTTCAGTTTCGTCCGCTCCGGAACGACTAACGCAGACTTGTATCGTGGTAGACTTTTGCTGGAAGGAACCGCAAATTGAAGCAATACAAAATCTCGCTAAACCGATGGCCGGAACCTGAGGACATCAGCGAAATGGGACTTTACGGATTCCTCGGGACTTGGCTAGGTCAAGACGTTGCCGCTGCCGCACTTTTGGAAGCGGATGAAAAAGGTACAGCTACGCGTACGATTACGTACCCGCTGGGAAACACAGAGCGCGTCGAGATTTTTGCGGCCCAGGTCGCGGCGTTTTTTGGCATAAATTTGGCATACTCCTACCCCATTCGTGCGATTCCTGCGATTTCATCGGAACCTGTTCTCAGTAACTTACTGATTCCTCGTACTCGCGCGATGTACGACATTTATTAGTCGTTAGTTTTCAGTCATCTGTTTTCAATTCCAAAACACCTGGAAGCCATATAGCCTCCGGGCGTTTTCCTTTCGCGACACTCGGCTGAGTTGAATCCGTTCCACACGCTCTACTGTACGAGAAAACAGATGTCTTGGAGACCTGCGCGCTTTATTTCCTCCAGCACAATACGGACGTCCGAGTATCTAGTTCGTCTGTCCACTCTCAAATAGACTTTGCGCTCTGAACCTTCCTGCAATCTAGTTTTGATCAGACTGGCCAGATCGTCAGGCGTGACTTCGAGATTTCCTAAGAAGAACTCCCCATCCCGCTTTACAGTGACAAGCAACGCATCCTCACGGAGGGCGTTTGGCATTGGCGTGGCGTGTTTTACCGAGATCAGGTCCGGGTGATGAAAGTAGCGCCAGTCATGCGGACTTGGCTGGATTGCTATGAAGAGCACAATAAGGGCCCAGATAATACTAACGAATGCCGAGGTTTCCATCCTGCACAAGAATCCGCTTCGTCTTTTGGTCAGCCTTCCCTTGCAATTCTTGAAGGCGACCACGACGAAGGTTTTTGAAGAGTCAGACCTGTTTTCCCGTCGACTGGTAGGAGATCGCACATGGTGAAGGCAGCTGCCGTGGCTGTATTTATTAGACTCGGAACGTTCGATTTGTGTCCGGGTGATTCTGTGGCCTAAATGAAATGATTGCCTCCTCGCCGAGAATATTCGAGGGCAGCCAAAATAAATGTAACGTTTGCTGCTGATTCACGGTAAGTACAGATAAGAGGGCGGAGGGGCATGGAATTGCTGCAGCGATTCGCGGCGGGCGATCTGGACGCCTTTGAATCGCTTTTTCGGCAATACCAGCGCGAGGTATACGGCTGGGTGATGCGCGTGGTGCGCGATCCGGCGACAGCGGAGGATTTAACCGTGGAAGCTTTTTGGCGCGCGCACAGAGCCCATGCGGGATTTGATCCGGAAGCGAATTTTGCCGCGTGGCTGCGGCGCATCGCGACGAACCTGGCGCTGGACCATTTGCGCAAGAGGCGGCCGTATGTCGAATTACCGGACGACCTTGCCGCCGAGCGGAAGCCCGATTCTGTTGTGCAGCAGCAAACGCGGGTTGCTCTTCGCAAAGCATTTGCGGATTTGCCACCGCGGCTGCGCGTGGTCGCGCAGCTTGGGCTGATCGAAGACGAATCGTACGCGGAAATCGCGCAAGCTCTGGGCATCTCGGCAGGCGTGGCGAGAACGCGCATGTTTCGCGCGGTACACGTGCTGCGAAAAAAATTGCAACGCTTGGGAGTGCATGCATGAAGAAGTCGACGAACGATGCCATGAACGACAGCATGAAAGATGGCGTGATCGCGGACGAGTTCGCGGATATCCGCGAAAAATTGCGTGACGCTGTGCCGCTCAATGAATTGGAGAATGGGGCGGAACTGCGCCGCGATCTTTGGCCGGACATGCTGCGCCGCCTGGAGCGGCCGCAAGTTCGCGTGCCGTGGTTTGACTGGGCGTTGCTGGCCACTGCGGGCGCAACGGCGATATTTTTTCCAGCGCTGATTCCCGCGCTGCTGTACCACTTGTAAGGAGGCATCATGAACAAGCATCCGTTGCTACGCGCTTATCTGGCGGGCATCGCCATCCCGACGGTTTTTCTGCTGGTGGTGATGGCCGACTATACGTTGGTGCGTTACGTCTACGATGTTCCTCTCCCGGTCGAGCGGGTGATTGTGTTTCCCATGGCATTCGTGCCGAACCTATGGGGATTTTGGAATCTGCTACACACGGCATTTTTTTCGCGGCGTTTTTCGCTGGGACTTTTTGGCGCGTTGCTTCCCTTACTGCTGGCGCCACTCGGCTATTCCGTCGCGCACTTGCTGGAATTCCCGATTCCCCGACATGTGGTCGCTCTTTGGCCCGTCATTTTGTGCGTTGCGATGGTCCTTTACTACCTGGTATGGAAATACCTGGTTTCGCTCTTGAACGCGGAACTGGGTGTTGCGTAGCGTTCGACAGCACTTCGCAAGAGACATCGTTCCGGGCGGAGCTCCAAGAGTTGTTGTAGATGGTGCGCACGAGCCGCGGGTTGTGTGGGCTGGCACGGAAGTTTGTGGCGGAAGCTGAGTCGCGGCTGATGGAGTTGAGGCGGAGGAAGTGACGGTCGAGGTTGAGGGAGCGGGGACGTTCGCAGAGAAAGGTTGTTGCGGCGAGAAAGCTACGAATATCCTGGTCGTCGACGTAACGGCGGAATCGTTTTCGATTCAGGACTTCGTAGAGTTCTGCCAGCGTCGCGGAAGAAATCAGGATTTTCCCTTTTCGTAGAGCGAATTCCAGCGCCATCCGAGGCTTCGAATCAGAAAGAAGCAACGCACTGACCAAGACGTTGGTGTCGAAGACGCAGCGCAACTAAGCGCCTTTCAGGGGAGTATCCAGTATCTCTGGAGTGAGTCCTCGCTCCTTTGCTTTACGGCCTACGTCATCCAGGACTTGCTGAAGGGAAGGGTATTTCGGCAGATGCGAGTTCGCGAACCCAGAGGCTCAGCAGCGCTTGAATCTTGCGCTTTTGTTCTGGAGCGGCGGAGTCGTAGGCTTCCGCCGTCTGCGGGTCCAGTGGATTGTGATGGTCGGGTTAGCCATAACGGTGATTTTACGGGAAAAACATGCAAGTGGCCACAAATAGCGTAAGGGAAGTCGTGAGTATGGATCCAAGGGCAGTGAAGGATTCGCGGGCCTTAGATGGCGTGCTCGAGCATAGAACATAGAATGGACGGGTTGGGATTGGGGAGCGACATTAGACGCCGGGTTTATCAAGCTTGCGCGATGTGAAAAACTCCATTACGCTGACCAAGTTGCCAGCGGTTTCTTCCCTCCCAGCCCGCTATCGGTTGTTCCAGTTGGAATTGAAATTTTCGCCAAACGAAGGATGCCGTATGATGAGCAAAAATACTTGGGCCATATTTGCCGTGGCAGCGATGCTGAGTTTGCCGTTGACTGCCTGCAAAGACACAAGAACCCTGCAAGAGAACGAGCAATTGAAGGCCCAGGTGGCGGAATTGCAGAAAGACAACGGCCAATTGGGAAACGACCTGGAAACAATGACGGCTGCTCGCGATGCGTTGCAGAAAGAGAACGAAAAGCTCAAGGCAGAGATGAAGCCCCGGAAGAAGCACTCGAAAGCTGCGAGTCGAAAACATCGTCGGACTTAAATCTCACGTTCAGAAAAGGGAGGTTCGGAGCATGAAAACGTTTGAGGTGCAATTTCGCTATCGAGATCGCAATGAAGAAACGGTGGAATCGACGGTCAAGGTGGAGGCGTCGAGTCTTCCGGGAGGGGTCGGCAAGGCGGTACGAGAGTTTGTTAAAGGCCTGGACCGGAAGCAGAGATTCGACATGAACAAGAACGGACTGGAAATTACGGCCAAATCGGGCGGCACGACAACGGAGGCGCAAGGAGAGACAGCCTCGAAGGCCGCGGTTAGCTGAGAGGCCGGCAGGAGCGGTGCTTCGGCGATCCCCTCCTGCGACGGCAAGCTTATCGGATCGCTTCAGGTTGACGACGGCCCGGAGAGGCGCGTGAACAATCGAAGAGTCGGGCAATTCTCCTTCGACGAGGCTGGCGATGTAAGTTGACTCTAAACCCGCACCCTTTGAAAAACCAAACGCCAGGGTGCGGCACCCGAAAAATTCGTCTCGATGGCCACGCCTGTGTCACGGGCGCACAAGGCAGTACCCGGCTTTGTCGTGGGCATTCGGCGCGAAAACTGCGCGAAAGACCCTGCCCGGCGGCAGGCAGACTGCCCCTACAACGGCAAGAAAACCCGCACCACGTGTCTGCCCGCTGATCCTGATGGTTCACCGCAATTTATGCTGTGTTTATACGCGATGAGTTATTTTCGTTGGCGACGGAGAGTCAAGGCATCGCAGCAGAACCGCGACACAACGAAATGAGTTTTGAGAATGCTCTCTGTCGCGAGGGGGTCGCATGAAGTCTCTTAGTTTCGGACGTATCGCAAGTGTGGCAGTACTTATCCTGGCGGGTAGTTCGCTCTTGGTGGCGGCCGCGAAGGAATATCATCTGCTGAAGAAATACAGTTTCGGCACGGCGGAAGGAAGTACTCGAGAATATTTCGACTACATCACGGTGGATTCGGCGGCACGACGCGTGTACCTGTCACATGGCACCGAAGTCATAATTATGGATGCGGACAGCGGAGCGCTGATCGGCAACATCACCGGGTTGAAGCAAGATCACGGCGTCGCGGTGGCCAGCGAATTTGGCCGCGGGTTCATTAGTGATGGAGGGCAGGGCAAGGTAATTATTTTTGACCTGAAGACGCTGAAGGTGACCGGCGAAGCCGCTGCGGATAAGGACGCCGACTGCGTGATTTACGATCCGTTCTCGAAACGCGTTTTTGTGATGGATGGCGATCCGCATAACGCGACCGTGATTGATGCCAAGAGCGGCAGCGTGGTGGGAAAGATTGAGCTGGGCGGCGGTCCAGAGTTTGCGGTTGCCGATGGCAAGGGAACGATCTACATCAATCTGGAAGACAAGAGCGAAATTGTCGCGGTGGATGCGAATTCGCTAAAGATCAAATCGCGCTGGCCGGTCGCTCCCGCGGGAGGACCGACGGCTCTGGCGATGGATGTTGAGCACCATCGGCTGTTCAGCGCGGGGCGCGAGCCACAGAAGCTTGTGGTGATCGACTCCGACAACGGAAAAGTGCTGCAATCGTTTGCGATTTCCGGGGGAGTGGATGCCGCAGCGTACGAGCCCGAAACCGGGCTGATCTTCGCCTCCACACGTGAGGGCATGGTGCACGTGTTCCACGAAGATTCGCCCGACAAATTCAGCGAAGTGGAAACGATCAAGACCGAAGTTGGCGCGAAGACGATGGGCCTCGACACCAAAACTCACAAACTTTTCCTGGACACAGCAGACTTTTCACCGGCACCCGCAGCCACGACAGAACATCCCCATCCTCGGGGACCGGCGATTCCGGGAACGTTTCACGTGTTGGTCTACGGGCGCTGACCAACCGCCTTGCTCGTTCGCATTATGCGCAGAGAACAGCGGCGCAATGACAACCGGAATTCACATTAATTAGGCAATCCCGTTCGCTAAAGGCAGCATTAGTAAGATTCAGATCGTGCTGGTGCAGAACGGCAAGATCACGGCGGTGGGCGGTTCGCTGGCGATTCCGAAAGACGCACAAGTGATTGACGTTTCGCGCGAGAGGGTGATGCCGGGCCTGATTGACGCGCACACGCACGTTACGCTGAACTAAATCCCGGGAAAAGCGCCATTTGAGGCTTGGCACCTGAAAGAAGGGACCGGGCTGCCTGGATTTCGCGGGCTGCACAACGCGGGAATCTTGCTGCAGGCCGGGTTTGCTACGCTACGCGAAGTCGACAATGAAGCGAATTACGCCTGCTCGGACTTAAAGAAGGCTATCAATATGGGGTGGTTCGACGGGCCCACGCTGCAGTGCGCGGGAAAAATCATCGGACCGTTTGGCGGGCAGTCCAAAGGAATGCCGGCGCAGGCCGGAGAATTCTGGAAATTCGAATACCTGGATGCGGATTCGCCAGACGAAATCGTGAAAGCGATTCATGAAGATATTTATTACGGCGCGGATGTAATCAAGCTGGCGACGGACAACAGCGATTTTTTCTACAGCGAAAATAACATCCGGGTGGCAGCGACGGAAGCGCACAATGCGGGGCGCGCGCTGGCGGTGCATGTGTATGGCGGAGCGGCGGCAGACAACGTGATCCGAGGCGGAACGGATAGCGTGGAGCATGGATTCGCATTGCCCGATGAACAATTGCGGTTGATGAAGGAAAAAGGAACGTTTCTGGTAGGGACGGATTTTCCGACAGAGCATCTGGCGGGACTGAATCCGTCGAACGACACGCTGGCGGACGCAAATAAACTTGGCAAAAGCATTATCGACCGGCTGAGCCGCGCCAACAAAATCGGCGTGAAGATGGCGTTTGGGTCAGACACGGTGACGGAAATGCCGGACGCACGCGCGCGGACATGATGTTTGATTATCTGGCAGTGTGGCGGGCGGCGGAGGTGACTCCGGAGAATATCTTGAAGGCTATGACCAGCAATGGTGCTGAGTTGCTACGCATCAGCAAAGAACGCGGCGCGATTGTGCGCAGGCCAGTTTGCGGAAATCGTTGCCATGCCTGGTAATCCATTGCAGGATGTGGAATCGCTGCGGAAAATTAATTTTGTGATGAAGAACGGCAAAGTGGTACGCAGCGCGAAATAAACCAGAAATATGCGCGACTAGAGAAACGCCCGAGGCCCGCGCTTATGGCTCAAGTGAATTATCTTCCGGAGTAGCGCTGCTCTTTCCAGGGGTCGCCATAGGCGTGGTAGCCGTTGCGCTCCCAGAAGCCGAGGCGGTCTCCATCGAGCAGCATGAAACCGCGCGCCCATTTGACACTTTTCCAGGCATAGAGATGGGGAACGATTAGACGGACCGGGCCGCCATGTTCGGCAGTCAGAGGAACGCCGTCGTGATCGAACGCGAACAGAACATTGGGAAGCTGCAAGTCTGCGAGCGGGATGTTGGCGGTATATCCTTCTTCAGCGAGGAGGAGTGCGTGCTCGGCTTCGGATTTTGCTTGGACTAGCTTCAGAACGCTGGTGAACAGGACGCCTTTCCAGGTGTTGTTCAAACGGCTCCAGCGAGTGACGCAATGGAAGTCGGACGTGACTTCGGTTTGCGGGAGCGCGCGAAATTCTTTCCAAGATAATTTCAGTGGGGCGGCGACTTCGCCGGAGATTTTGAAGTCCCATTTCGATTCGTCGAAGTAGGGGACGCTGCCATAGTGTAGAACGGGCCATTTTAGAGTTAAGGATTGGCCGGGTGGCAGGCGGCCTTCGGCTTTGGCTTTCTTTTCGAGTTCTCTGCGATCGCCCGGTTGTAGAAATTCGACCATTTTTTCAAGAATTAGAGTAACAGCAGCGTTCAGGAGTCGCCAGTTTGCTGGAAAAGGCGCAGAAGTAAGGGCGCGGCTCGCACCGAAAGTTTGCGGTCGAAGAAGAAAGAGGGCCACCCACCTGAAGGTGTCCGCTACAAAAGTAGCTAGAGAAGACGATTTGTTGCCCTATGCTATGCTTTTTGTATGAGTGCACGGATTCTGGATGGAATTAAGATTCGCGATGAAATTTTCGCGGAATTGAGGACGGAAGTTGCGCAGCTCGCCGCGCAGGGCGTTCGTCCGGGTCTGGCCGCGGTGCTGGTGGGAGAGAATCCTGCTTCGCAGATGTATGTGAAGAGCAAAGTTGCGGCTTGCGAGCAGCTGGGAATGGCTAGCTGGCTGCACACACCGGCAGCGAATTCCACTACCGAATATATGTTGCAACTGGTGGATGATTTGAATCGCGACGACAATGTGGATGGGATATTGGTGCAGCTGCCATTGCCGACGCAGTTGGATTCGAAGCGCATTCTGGAAGCCGTTTCTCCAGCAAAAGATGTGGACGGATTTCATCCGGTGAACATGGGCATGCTGGTGAGCAACCGGCCGGGGCTGGTGGCGTGCACGCCTGCGGGATGCATGGAAATTTTACGGCGCAACCATATCGCGATTGAAGGCGCTAACACCGTTGTACTAGGCCGAAGCGACATTGTGGGTAAGCCCATGGCGCTGTTGCTGCTGCATGCGAACGCGACGGTGACGATTTGCCATTCGAAGTCGCGCGAGCTGCCGGAAATTATTCGCCGCGCGGATATTCTTGTGGCCGCTATCGGCCGGGCTGGGTTCGTGCAGGCAGATTGGATCAAGCCAAGCGCGGCGGTAATTGACGTTGGCACGAACAAAGTGACCGATCGCGCACAAGCGGAACGATTGCTTACAAATTTTCCACAACGGCTGGGAAAATTCCTGGCCAAAGGAAGCGTGCTGATTGGCGATGTCCACCCCGATGCTGCGAACACTGCGGCCGCGCTGACTCCCGTTCCTGGAGGAGTCGGGCCGATGACCATCACCATGCTGATGAGCAACACCGTGAAGGCCGCGAGGCTGCGCCGTTTGTCCCGCAAATCGCAGCCGGCGTCCGTGGCACGTTGACTTCATAATGCTGCGCTATGGATTGACCGGGGGAATCGCCAGCGGCAAGTCCACTGTCGCGGCGATGCTGCGTGAACTTGGTTTTCCTGTTATTGAAGCGGATCGGGTTGCGCATCAGGTGATGGAGCCCGGCCAGCCTGCCTACAACGAAGTTGTTTCTGTTTTTGGCGACGCAATTCTGGATTCCGACAAACGAATCAATCGCAGCAGTCTTGCAGCGATCGTGTTCAATGACCACGAAAAGCTGGCGCGGCTAAATGGAATCATCCATCCCCGAGTCGAGGAAGAAATGCTGCGAATGTTCGCGGAGTTGGCGCAAAGCGGAAAACATGCTGCTGCGTTTATCGAAGCGGCGCTGATTTTCGAAGCCGGTTTGTACAAAAAACTGGACGGCGTGGTGGTGGCGTGGTGCCTGCCGCAACAGCAACTGGCGCGTCTAATGGAACGTGGGCTGAACGAAGGCGAGGCAGGCAAACGCATCGCGGCGCAGATGCCGGTGGCGGCGAAAATGGCGCTGGCCGCGGCAAAAATCGATTGTTCCGGAGCGCTCGACGAAACCCGGCGGCAGGTGCAAGCGTTTGCGGAGAGGCTTCGGCAGACTTCGCCGGGCAACTAATCCCGGCACCGCGATTTGCGCTATCATCGTCGCTAAGAGTCACAGACTGGAAGGATTCTATGTCACCCCGAAATCAAACTTCATTTCTCAGGCCGCTTGCGGTCATCGTCATCCTGATACTGGGCGCTTATTGGGCTGGTGCGCGCTGGGGTACGCGGCAGCCGGTCAATGTCGGGGCGGGCCCGAGCGAGCCGGATGCCCGGGCCGTCAAGAATGCCAGTTTCGCGCAGCGCGATGCAGCGCTGAGCGGCGACGAAGCGCTGAATGTTCGGATCTACCGGCAGTCTGCCTCCGCAGTAGCGAATATCCTGACCAAAGCGACGGAATACGATTTCTGGATGGACCCGGTTCCGGTAGAAGGCGCAGGCTCGGGATTTGTGATGGATGCCAAGGGCTACATTCTGACGAATTATCACGTGGTGCAGGGCGCGCAAACGATCGAAGTCGTTTTGGGTGATCAATCGCGGCATTCGGCAAAATTCATTGGCGCGGATCAACGCAATGATGTGGCACTGATTAAAATCGATCCAGCCGGCAAACCGCTGGCAGTGTTACCGCTGGGTGATTCTTCTGCGCTGCAAGTCGGGCAGAAGGTTCTGGCCATCGGCAATCCATTTGGATTTCAGAGCACCTTGACCACAGGTGTGGTCAGCGCGTTGGGTCGCACGGTACAAACCGGACAAAACACGTTGATTGATGAAGCGATTCAGACTGACGCGGCCATCAATCGCGGAAATTCCGGCGGTCCGCTGATCAATACGCACGGCGAAGTGATCGGAATAAATTCCGCGATTTATACTCCGAGCGGAACGACTGCCGGCATCGGCTTCGCGATTCCCATCAACACCGCGAAAATGATTGCGCACGATCTGATCACCGACGGGCGTGTACACTCGGCGTTTCTGGGCGTGGAAACGATTCCCATCAACGAATCCTTTGCCGAAGCGCTGGGGCTTCCGGCGCAGGAAGGATTGCTGGTGCAAACGACTACGCGCGGCGGGCCGGCGGCTACCGCTGGCATAAAAGGCGGCGATCGCGTTGCGCAAGCCGGCATGCGGCGCTTTTATATTGGCGGCGATGTCATTACCGCTATCGATGGTCAAAAGGTTTCCAGTCCGCTGGATGTGAATCTGGCGCTGAATAAGAAGCGGCCGGGTGACGCAGTAGAGGTCACGCTATTCCGCGGCGGCAAGAAGATGGACCTACAGATAAAGCTCGCGGAGCGGCCGGGCAATAACTGACGAAGTGAGCAGTCATTGGTGAGTAGTGAGTAGGAAGCGCGAAGCTTAACGCCCTATGGCGAGCCGGTGTGCGTCGCGTTCTGCTTCACTTAGCCCAAACCAGCCTTCGGCGATGTCACGCACGCGCTCGAGTTCTTTCTGCATTACGGCGTGCTTGGCCTCGAGTGAGGTGGCATCGGCATCCGGCGGGACTTCGATGGGCGGCGCGAAGATCATGATTGTTTTTGTGAACGGTCGTGGCAGCAAAAAATGGTCCCAGGTCTTCTCGAAAGTCTTGCCGTGCTCAACGCCGATGTGAAAAACGACTACCGGAGCTCCGCTGCGCCGCGCCAGTATCACCGGGCCGGGTTTGGCGAGGTAGCGCGGGCCGCGCGGGCCATCAATCGTAAAGGCGCAATCGCGGCCTTCTAGGATGCGCCGCGCCATGACAGCCAGGCCACGCAAGCCCCCGCGCGAAGAACTTCCCTGCGCGGTGCCATATCCCAACCACTCGATTACTTTGCGCGTCCATTGCCCATCGAACGCGGTGGTATTCATCACCACCACGCCGCAATTGCGCCGCCACCACACCACGGGAATAATCACCCGGTGCCAGAACGCCCAGATGCATCTTCTGCCGGAGGCATAAACATTTTCCGCGTTCTGCCAGCCGAGGACTTCAAAGCGCAGCGTCGGCCCCAGGATGCGAATTACGGAATACACCAGCGCTGCAATAAAAGGAATCTGGATGCGGCGTGACAACGGCAATTTTGGCAGTTGTGTGTCGTAGTGCACGCCTACTTTGGCCGACTCCAGTTCGCCATCGAGTGGCGGCGATTCGCCGCCACTGGATTGATTTGTTGGTTGATGCGTGGGCGTCATCATTGTTATGTCAGGGTTTGTAATACAAACCCTGAAACCCTTTTCCATGTGGCAGCAATGCGCCAGACGTATAGTATAGAGAAGAGAGCGCTTCGGCGACCCTTCGCTGGTTATGAACATGCTGCGCAAACAATCGAACTGTAGCCACCATACTGCGTACAAGCTCGCCCAGGCTGCGATCCTCTCAGCGATTGTTGCGCTGTTTTTTGGCGAGCCTCGCAGCGCTACGGCCGCTCCCCGCCCACAGGAACCGCAAGGCGAAATCATCGGCACGGTGGAAGGTCAGGCCATTGCAGTCAAGGGGCCGATGAGCGTTCAAGTGGTTGGCAACGAAGTAAGGACTCTGCTACGTAGCGGAGTGGACATTAGCGTCAAATCGGGCCGCGCGCGAATCACCCTCACCGACGGCAGCACCATCGCAGTATGCGGCCCAGCGCACATTTCCATGCTGAAGTCCGGAAATGCGCTAACCATCGCGCTCGATACCGGAACGATTCATGCTCGCGTAGCGGGCAACCTCATTCTGAATATTTTTACGGCACAGATTCTGGCGAAAACGATTGCGGTCGGCGACGGACCACAAGATTTCCTGGCAGGGTTCGACGCGCCGGGCCTGATGTGTGTACGCGCCGGACTCGGTGCGCTACGGCTGGAGGAACAATTCGGAAGATCGAGCGTGATTGTGCCGCAAGGCGGCGACGTAACGCTGTCTGGCGGCCAACTGCAGAATCTGCACAACAATACTGGACTGTGCGCGTGCGAAGCATTCGATCGGGCAGCGGCACCTTCCGGAGGCATCGGACCTGAAATCAGCGCACTGGCCAACGGCGAAGATATCAGAAAAAATTCCGCGCCACGCAAATCGGCGGCGCAAACGGTAGCGAACCCTAAAGCTCCGGAGTTAGCAAAAGTGCCCGCCATCGAACCAACGTATCAGGTCTTCATGCCGCCACTCCGTTACGATGCCAATGCCAAAATTCAGGATGAAGTCGATCCAAAACTGATCGTGCTGGTGCGCCGGGTGCGCGTGCGCCCGGCGCTCGTCTTCCAGAGCCGGGTTGAAGGTGATCCGCTGCCGGCTACACAAAATCAATTGAGCGCTGTTAAGACGAAGCCGCAGCAACAATTGGCGGCGAAGCCTGCACAGGCCGCGGGCAGTTCGGTGGTCGACCGAGTGAAAACTTTCTTTAAGAGCCTGTGGACGCCCAATTCTTAAGGCAAATACGAACTGCATGGCGGTGAGCGCCGATGCAAGCTGTTTACCATTAGCTAATAATCTGCGAGATAAAATCGACTAGGCGTCGATGTTAGCGGGCACTTTTATGATACTTTTGAGCGTCCTCGGACGGCCGTGCACCCCACCCTCGCGCCGTGTGTTTTGTCAGCAGCTGTAATTGAGATCGCCGGAGAGTCCATTTGAGATTCCTTAACTTGTGGCTACAACTGCGTCCACAATCACTGTGGCTGGTCTTACTGTCATTTTCGGTTTTGATCCTGCAAGGTTGCACCGCCAGTCCATTCGCCGGGCAGCAACCGTCAGATCCACCGCCGCCGACGGATAAGACAGCTCCGACAGCGCCGACGAATCTGGTAGCCACAGCGTCCTCCAGCACCCAGGTTTTCCTCAACTGGTCTGCTTCTACCGATCAGGTTGGTGTCACCGGATATCTGGTTGAACGCTGCATAGGCAATGGCTGCACTGCGTTTATACAAATTGCTACGATCACTGTCACGAGTTATGCCGATTCCGGGATTCTCAATAACACCAGCTATGGATATCGCGTGCGGGCAACAGATGCTAAGGGCAACTTAAGCAGCTATTCGAATGTCACCACCGTGAATACGCCCAAAGGCACAAATTCCGACAGCACTCCGCCAACGGCGCCAACGAGTCTGGCGGCCGCGGCAACTTCCAGCACACAAGTCAATCTTATCTGGGGCGCTTCCACGGACAATGTCGCTGTCACAGGTTACTTTGTCGAACGCTGCGCCGGCACAAACTGCTCTTCCTTCGCGCAAGTCGGAGTCACTGGCACCACAAATTTTTCGGATACCGGACTTTCCGCCTCAACCTCTTACAGCTACCGAGTGCGGGCCAAAGATGCCGCTGGCAATGCTAGCGGGTACTCAAATACGTCCTCGGCCAGCACTCAGGCTGGTGCCGATACGACGCCGCCCACGGCGCCATCCAGTCTGGTTGCCACCGCGTCCTCCGGCACGCAGATCGGCCTTGCGTGGACGGCGTCCACTGACGGCGTGGGCGTCACGGGTTACAGGATCGAGCGTTGCACTGGCTCTGGCTGTTCATCGTTCGCACAAGTTGGTGCGACAGCCGGTAGCACCACTTTCTCGGACTCCGGCCTGACCGCTTCTACCTCATATAGCTACCGCGTGCGCGCCACCGACGTCGCCGGTAATCTAAGTAATTTCTCAAACACGTCCTCGGCCACCACGCAGGCTGGTTCCGATACAACACCGCCCACGGCGCCATCCAGTTTGGTTGCCACCGCGTCCTCCAGCACGCAGATCGGCCTTACATGGACCGCATCCACGGACAACGTCGGCGTTACGGGCTATCGCATCGAACGTTGCACTGGCGCAAGTTGCACTTCCTTCGCACAAATTGGCACCACCACCGGCGCCACCACTTTTTCGAACTCCGGCCTGACCGCGTCCACCTCATACACCTACCGCGTGCGCGCCACCGACGCCGCCGGAAACCTAAGCAACTATTCGAACACTGCGCCAAGCATCACATTGTCCGGTCCGGATACGACACTGCCCACGGCGCCATCCAGTCTGGTTGTGACCGCTTCTTCCAGTACACAAATCGGCCTCAGGTGGACCGCTTCCACGGATAACGTTGGCGTTACCGGCTATCGCATCGAACGTTGCACTGGAGCAAGTTGCACTTCCTTCACTCAGATTGGCACCACCACCGGCGCCACCACTTTCTCGAGCTCCGGCCTGACCGCTTCTACCTCATACACCTACCGCGTGCGCGCCACCGACGCCGCCGGTAATCTGAGTAATTTCTCAAACACGTCCTCGGCCACCACGCAGGCTGGTTCCGATACAACACCGCCCACGCCACCGACCGCACTCGCCGCCACCGCTTCTTCCAGTACACAAATCGGCCTCAGGTGGACCGCTTCCACGGATAACGTTGGCGTTACCGGCTATCGCATCGAGCGTTGCACTGGCGCAAGTTGCACTTCCTTCGCGCAAATTGGCACCACCACCGGCGCCACCACTTTCTCGGACTCCGGCCTGACCGCATCCACCTCATACACCTACCGCGTGCGCGCCACCGACGCCGCCGGCAATCTCAGCGGCTACTCAAATACGGCTTCGGTCACCACGCAGTCTGGTACCGATACGAGGCCGCCAACGGCGCCGACCGGACTCGCCGCCACCGCGTCTTCCAGTACCCAAATCGGCCTCACGTGGACCGCTTCCAAGGATAACGTCGACGTTACGGGCTATCGCATCGAACGCTGCACTGGCTCCGGTTGCTCATCATTCGTGCAAATTGGCACTACCACCGGCGCCACCACTTTTTCGAACTCCGGCCTGACCGCTTCTACCTCATATAGCTACCGCGTGCGCGCCAGCGACGCCGCAGGTAATCTGAGTAATTTCTCAAACACGTCCTCGACCACCACGCAGGCTGGTTCCGATACAACACCGCCCACGCCACCGACCGGACTGGCCGCCACCGCTTCTTCCAGTACACAAATCGGCCTTACATGGACCGCATCCACGGACAACGTCGGCGTGACCGGCTATCGCATCGAACGCTGCACTGGCTCCGGTTGCTCATCATTCGTGCAAATTGGCACTACCACCGGCGCCACCACTTTTTCGAACTCCGGCCTGACCGCGTCCACCTCATACACCTACCGCGTGCGCGCCACCGACGCCGCCGGCAATCTGAGCAATTTCTCAAATACATCCTCGGCCACTACGCAGGCTGGTTCCGATACAACACCGCCCACGCCACCGACCGCACTCGCCGCCGCCGCTTCTTCCAGTACACAAATCGGCCTCAGGTGGACCGCTTCCACGGATAACGTTGGCGTTACCGGCTATCGCATCGAACGTTGCACTGGAGCAAGCTGTACTTCCTTCACTCAGATTGGCACCACCACCGGCGCCACCACTTTCTCGGACTCCGGCCTGACCGCGTCCACCTCGTACACCTACCGCGTGCGCGCCACCGACGCCGCGGGCAATCTCAGCACCTTTTCCAACACCGCTTCCGCAACCACACTGTCTTCCGGTGGTTCAAGCATTACTATCAGCATCTCGCCAAAGCGCGGCGGATTGGCGGTCACACAAACTCGTTCTTTTACCGCAACGCTTACCAATGACACGGCAAACCGGGGAGTTACCTGGTCTTCCAGCGGTGGCTCTTTCTCGTCAACGACCAGCACTTCCGGCAACGCGGTCACGTTCTCTGCGCCGGCCTCGGCCGGTGTGTTTACGATCACTGCCACCAGTGTTGCAGACGGCTCGAAGACCGCATCGGCCACTATCGGCGTAACCGACTTGCGAGCCGTTCCCACTTATCTGAACGGAAATTCGCGCCAGGGAGCGAATCTTCAGGAGTACGCACTCGCAACTTCCGGCCCGACTGCGGTCAATTCGACTAATTTTGGAAAGCTGTTTTCTTGCACGGTAGATGCGGCAATTTATGCGCAGCCGCTGTGGGTAGCGAACGTCTCGATTGGCGGCGCGAGACACAATGTCGTGTACGTTGCTACACAGCACGACACCGTGTATGCATTCGACGCCGACGCGAGTCCTTGCACCACTTTGTGGCAGACGGGAGCCAACAGCGTCACCAGCCTGCTGCCGTCCGGGCACACCTGGGTCACCAGCGGCGATACCTCTTGCAGTGACCTTCAACCGGATATCGGCATCGTGGGCACTCCGGTGATCGACCTTGGTACCGACACCATGTACCTGGTCACAAAATCGAAGACTAGTGGCACGGCCCCATTTCACCAAATGCTGCACGCATTGGATATCACCACCGGCAAAGAAAAATTGTCCGGACCAGTGGAGATTTCCGCTTCCGTATCCGGGAGTGGGAACGGCGGCACCGGCGGCGTCGTGAAGTTTGACCCGTTGATCAATAATCAGCGGCCTGCGTTACTGCTGGAAAATGGTCACGTGGTTATCAGTTGGTCGTCACACTGCGACAATGGCGCTTATCACGGCTGGGTGATCTCATACAGTGCTTCCGGTCTGAGGCAAGAGGCAGTATGGAACGATTCGCCGAACGGAGCCTTGGGCGGGATTTGGATGTCCGGCGACGGGCCAGCAGCCGATTCCAGCGGCAATATTTATCTGGTGACCGGAAACGGATCGTTCGATGCCAGTAACGGCGGTTATGGAGACAGCATCGTGAAGCTTGGCCCTCCCAGAGATGGCACCTTCCCTGTCGCCACCTTCTTTACTCCTTTAAACGAGGCTAGCCTGTCCTCCACCGATACGGACCAGGGATCCGGAGGACTGCTCTTGCTCCCCGACATTACTGTCAGTTCGGTTACCAAGAGCTATCTGGTGCAGGCGGGCAAAGATGGCCGCATCTATCTGGGAGACCGCAGCAGTCTCGGCGGATTCAATTCCAGTATTAATCAAATTTTTCAGGAAGTTTTAGGACAGTTACCCGGCGGAATGTGGGGTTCACCTACGTATTGGAACGGCAGTATCTACTTTGGCGCGGCTTTGGACGGAAGCACTACGGGTGATCCGATACGCGCGTTCTCCTTTAATGCGGGAGGATCGGGAACGATTTCCGGCTCGTCTACTTCGCACAGCGCAAAAATATTTACATTCCCGGGGCCGACTTCGCCGATTTCCTCCAGCAGCGAAAACAACGGTATTCTCTGGGCACTGGACAATTCCAGCTTTGGCGGTGGCTGCCCTTCCTCGTGCCAGGTGGTTTACGCTTTCGACGCCAGCAATCTGACGACCCAGCTATACAACAGCTCGCAAGCCCCCGGAAGCCGTGATCAGGACGGCGGAGCGGTGAAGTTTGCCGTACCGACGGTCGCCAACGGCAAAGTTTATGCCGGCGGAACTCGCACTCTCACGGTTTACGGCCTACTTCCCTAGACTTTTCGGTCGGCCGTAAACGGCCTGCATCGAACTCGGCCGCCGGGGATCGCAAAAAAGGAAGCCGTGGGCGGATGTTCTGTGTTGCGTGAGGAATCTTTCTTGCCGGAAGATTACCAACCATTTTGTCAGGAACGCTGCGCAGGGCCTGCCGGCGAGACAATTTTCGTGTTATTTTAGAGTGTCCCTCCGTCGGTGATGAGCCCCTGCCAACGCCGACCTGTGTTCTGTCGCCGATTGTGCTGGAGAAGCTATTTGAAAATCCTCAATGAGCGATCACAGCTGCGTCCACAGTCGTGTTTCCTTTTGTTATTGTTTTTGATGCTCGTGCTTCAGGGTTGCGCTTCGGGTTCCTCTACTCCGACCGTAGACACTACACCTCCGACAGCACCGACCAGCTTGGTTGCCACAGCCTCCTCCAGCACACAAATCGGCCTGACATGGACCGCATCCACCGACAATGTTGGTGTTACCGGCTATCGTATCGAACGCTGCACTGGGGCAAGCTGCACTTCGTTCGCTCAAATTGCTACCACGACCGGCGCCACCACTTTCTCGGACTCCGGCCTGACTGCGTCCACCTCCTATAGCTATCGCGTGCGCGCCACTGACGCCGCAGGTAATCTGAGCAACTTTTCCAACACCTCTTCCGCGACCACATCGTCGTCGGGTGGCTCGAACATTACGGTGAGCGTTTCGCCTCAGCGTGGTGGGCTGACCGTTACGCAAACGTCTTCCTTCACGGCGACGCTGACCAACGACACCGGCAATCAAGGCGTTACGTGGTCCTCGAACGCCGGTGGCTCATTCGCGCCGCCAACCAGCACCTCAGGCAGCGCGGTTACGTTCACAGCGCCCGCTTCCGCTGGCGTGGTTACGATCACGGCCACGAGTCTTGCAGACAGCTCGAAAACCGCGTCGGCGACGATCGGCGTGACGGACTTGGCCGCAGTCTCCACATATCTGAACGGAAATTCGCGCCAGGGTGCGAATCTTCAAGAGTACGCCCTCGCTACTTCTGGCCCGACCGCGGTCAACTCAACAAATTTCGGCAAACTATTTTCCTGTACGGTGGACGCGGCGATTTATGCGCAGCCATTATGGGTAGCAAACGTAACGATCGGCGGCGCGAAACACCATGTGGTCTACGTCGCAACACAGCACGACACGGTGTACGCCTTCGATGCAGACGCGAATCCGTGTAAAACTCTGTGGCAAACAGGAGCGAATGGCGTCAACAGCCTGCTGCCGTCTGGGCAGACCTGGGTCACCAGCGGCGATACAGGTTGCCCTGACCTTCAACCGGACATCGGCATCGTAGGCACCCCGGTCATCGATCTAAGTACGAACACTATTTATCTAGTCACGAAGTCCAAGACACCTGGCACCCCGAACGTATATCACCAATTTATCCACGCGCTGGACATCACCGCCGGCAGCGAAAAATTGTCCGGGCCGAAAGAAATTTCCGCTTCCGTGTCGGGGACAGGTAACGGCAGCAGTGGCGGCATGGTGAGCTTTGATTCATTGGCCAACAACCAGAGGTCTGCGTTGCTGCTTGAAAATGGCCACGTCATCATTGCTTGGGGATCGCATTGCGACATCGGCACTTACCACGGCTGGGTAATCTCATACAGCGCGTCCGGTCTGTCGCAAGAGGCCGCGTGGAGCGATTCGCCTAACGGCTTGATAGCCGGAATCTGGATGTCCGGCAGCGGACCCGCCGCCGATTCCAGCGGCAACATCTTTTTGGCGACTGGCAACGGAACGTTCGATGCGAATAGCGCAACTGCGCCAAACAATGATTATGGAGATAGTATTGTGAAGCTCAGTCCTCCTAACGGCGGCACGTTTCCAGTAGCTAGCTATTTCCGATCGTTCGAAGAGCTACCTTCGCCAGATCTGGCGACTGACGAGGACCAAGGATCCGGCGGCGTGTTATTGCTTCCGGACCTTCAGGTTAACGGAACGACGAAAAGCGACCTCGTCCAGGCAGGTAAAGACGGACACATGTATCTGCTGGACCGCTCTGGCCTTGGGGGATTCAATTCCACTTCTAACCAAGTTCTGGACGAAGTTTCAGGGCAGCTACCCGGCGGCGTGTGGGGCTCGCCTACCTATTGGAACGGGAATATTTATTTCGGCCCTGCTCAGGACGGAGCCACGACTGGGGCCACGATACGCGCGTTCTCGTTCAACGCGGGAGGCTCGGGATTGATCTCCAACCCACCTACGTCGCAGAGCACAAAAGCATTTACATTCCCGGCACCGACATCCCCGATTTCGTCAAATGGCACAAACAATGCCATCGTATGGGTATTCGATAATTCCAGTTTCGGCTTTGCCTGCCCTACTGCGTGCCAGGTGTTATACGCATTCGACGCGACAAATCTGGCGAATCAGCTCTACAGCAGTTCGCAAGCAGCAGGCAGCCGTGATCAGGACGGCGGAGCCGTGAAGTTCACCGTGCCCACGGTTGCCAATGGCAAGGTTTATGCCGGCGGCCAGAAAACGCTTACGGTTTACGGCCTGTTGCCGTAGTAAATTCTGTTGGAGAGTTGTTCTTACGAAAACCGTGGCGAAATTTAGAGCGATGTCTTCTACATTCCTTCATAGTTCGGGCCGCCGCCACCCTCTGGTACCACCCAATCGATAATTTGATATGGATCGGCGATGTCGCAGGTCTTGCAGTGCACGCAATTTGCAAAATTTATTTTGAGCTTTAAGGCGTCCTTTTTGCCTGCAACCCCTGAACGATCGACATCTTTTGCCATTTCATAGACGGCGGCAGGACAGAAATACTGGCAAGGATTGCCGTATTCCTCGACGCATCTTGTGATGCAGATGTCGGTGTCCAGCACGTGCAAGTGGCACGGCTGGTCTTCATTGTGCCGCGTACCCGAGTGATAGACGTCAGTCAGCCGGTCGAAGGTGAGCTTGCCGTCGCCCTTGAAGCGTTCTTCGGAATTTGCGAGGTGCACCGCCGCCGCGTCAATTTTCTTGTAGTGCTTATACCCGGCCTCCGCACGCATGGGATCAACCAGCCCGCGCCCACCTGAAATTTGCTGAAACGCTGTCTGAATGAATCCACGGAACATGCCGTGCCGGAAAGACTGGTGGAAGTTGCGCACTTTCCACAGCTCGTCGCGGATGTAGCTTTGCTCGACGCGTTTCTGGAATTCGCCCAGTGTTTTGCTGGTCGTATCGCCGATTTTCAAGGCTTCGAAAATTGTCTCCGCAGCCAGCATGCCGCTTTTCATTGCCAGGTGAATTCCCTTTAGCCTTTGCGAATCGAGAAAGCTGCCAGAATCTCCGATGATCAGAACGCCGTCCACGGTGTTGCGCGGCATTGCGTACCAGCCGCCGTAAGGCAGCGACTTTGCGCCGTAACGGACCAGCTTACCGCCCTCGAGAAGACTCTTCACAAAAGGATGTGTCTTCCACTTTTGAAAAGCGGCGTGCGGATCGAACGTTGGCTCCGCATATTCGAGCGCGACGACTAACCCGATGGACACGCGATTGTTGGAGAGGCCGTAAATCCAGCCGCCGCCGTAGATGTCCGTCGAAACTGGCCAACCCAGCGTATGCGCGACGTAGCCCGGCTTGATGCGGCCCGGCTGCACGTCCCACAATTCCTTTATGCCGATGCCGTAGCTTTGTGGATTGATGTTGTCGAGCTTTTTTTCGGCGACCAGTTTCTTGGTCAGCGAACCGCGTGTGCCTTCGGCCAGCACCGTCACTTTTGCGCGCAGCTCGTAGCCTGGCGTGTAGTTGTCTTTCGGTTTTCCGTTCTTGTCTAGGCCCTTGTCTTCGGTGATGACGCCGGCAACTCCCTGCCCCTCGTAAACAAGTTCCGCGCCGCCAAATTCCTTGAAAACATTTACGCCCGTGGCTTCCACCAAACCGCCCAGCCATTTCACAAGCTTATTCAACGAAACAACGTAGTTGCCTTTGTTTTGAAAAGGCGGCGGCGTGACAGGAAAACGAAACGACGATCCTTCCGTGAAAAGCAGCGCCGCTGAATCGGTCACCGCCGTATCCAGCGGCGCAGACTTTGCAAAATCCGGGACCAGCTCCGCCAGCGCCTGGGGATTCATGATCGCGCCGGAAAGCTGGTGGGCGCCAATCTCGCGCCCCTTTTCCAGCACATAAATATTTTCGGCGGATAGTTCCGGCTTAGCACCCGATTCATTGTGCTTCTTGATTAAAGTGGCTAGATGCAGCGCGCAGCTTAGCCCCGCCGGCCCCGCTCCAACAATCAGCACATCCGCTTCGAGTTGTTCTCTTTGTACGTTCATGGCGTCATTCAAATCCTAGCAAAATCGACAAACTATTTTCCTTCTAGCGAAGCTTCTGAAATTCATCCAGCGTGATCCCGAATTGCCGGAGAATTCTGTTGAATAAGGGAGGTTCAATTTCCTCGCTTGCGTGCACGGGAATGGTCGTAGCCGGTCCGTCGGGACGATTCCATCTGGCGTGACTCCCTTTTTGTCTGACAAGTATGAAGCCTAGCAAGGCGAGCGACGCGCTGAAATTCGCGCGCCTTGGCGCTAGGCATTAACTATCTGAGTAGAATCGGCCGGAAGCTTTTGGCCCTTTTCGCGGTATTCATTCTTCAATCATGCCGAATACGTTGGGCAGCTCGGCGAGAGCTTCTTCACGTGTCTTCATTAGACCATAGCATCCAGGAATCGCGGCGATTTCGGCTACCCAAGAGCCATTCTCCTGGCGATAGAGAATTATTTTGTAGTGATTCATGCTCATAACAGTAGTGAGTATATGCCGGGATGCCGGTTAGGCTATGCTCACTTCGCCTTCTGCAACTCTTCGGTCAGTGCCGGCATGATTTCAAAAATGTCGCCGACTACTCCATAATCGGCGATTTCGAAAATCGGCGCGTTTTGATCCTTGTTGATCGCAACGATGGTGCGCGCGCCCTTCATTCCGACTACATGTTGGATCGCGCCGCTGATTCCCAGGGCCAAATATAATTTTGGCGCGACGGTCTGGCCGGAGCTGCCGATCTGCCGTTCCATTGGCAGCCAGCCTTCATCGCAAATCGGTCGCGAAGCAGCAATCTCTGCGCCCATCGCTTTTGCCACTGCTTCCGCTTGCGGAATATTTTCTGGCGCTTTGATTCCCCGGCCCACCGCCACGATCAGCGACGCTTGCGTCAGATCTACTGCTGATTTTGCCTCCTTGAAAAGTTCCAGCGGCTTGGTGCGAATCTGTTCTGCTTTCAATTCTATCGTTACACGATGTATCGGCCGTGCCCCGTTATCGCTCGCTGCAACCTGGTCCGCGCGGAACGCACCAGACTGAAATGATGCAAACCACGGGCCGTCGCCAAGAAATGTCACGTCAGCAGCCGTTTTGCCCTGAAACATCTGTCGAACAAACACCAGCTTGCCGTTCTCGATACGATAGCCGATGCAGTCGCCGATCATTCCTTTGCCCAGCATCGCTGCGAGCTTCGGCGCAAAATCGCGCACCTGATAGGTGTGCGGGAAAAGGACCAGTTGCGGTTTCGCGGATTCGATCGCCTGTTTCAGTGCGACGCAATATCCGTCGGCCGTGTAGGATTCGAGCAAGTCGTGCTCGACCTGCAGCACTTCCGCTACATTTTTGCCAGCAAGCTCCGCGACAAGTGCATCAACGCCTTTGCCGATTACCAACGCGGCCACCGAACCTGACAATGCCGACGCGATCTGCTGCGCCGCCGCCAGCGTCTCAAAACTCGCGTTATTCCACTTCCCTTGCCGTTGTTCCGCGATCACTAGAATCTTCATGGTCAAATCACCCGCGCTTCAAATCGCAGTTTTTCCACCAGCTTTGCCGCCACTTCTTTCGGTGTACCCGTTAAAAATTCTGTCTTCTTGGTCTTCACCGGCACATAGATCTTTTCCACCTTTTGCGTGGGTTCGCTCTTCACGCCAAGTGATTCACGCGTCAGCGCCGCGATTTCTTTTTTCTTCGCGGCCATGATTCCCTTCAACGTCGCGTAGCGCACTTTATTAATGCCAGACTGAATGGAAAGCACCGCGGGAAGCGGACATTCGATCCATTGAAACCAGCCAGCTTCGAGTTCGCGTTTGAGTTTTAACTTTCCGTCGCCCGCTTCGATGGCCATGATGATCGTCGCGTGCGGCCTGTCGAGCAGCGCGGCCAATAAAACGCCGGTCTGGCCGAATCCCTGATCGTCGCTTTGCAAACCCGTCAAAATCAGATCCGCGTTTTCATTCTTTACAGCCGCCGCCAGCGCGCTCGCCGCGCCTAACGGATCAAGCTGCGAAAATCGATCATCCGCAATGTGAATTCCGCGGTCCGCGCCCTTCGCCAATGCTTCCTTGATTGCCTGCTTCACGCGTTCCGGCCCCATCGAAAGCGCAATCACTTCGCCGCCGTGCTTTTCCTTCAGCCGCAGCGCTTCTTCGAGTGCAAAACTGTCCGGCTCGTTCATCTCAAATCCAATGTCCGATTCCTTGATCCAGTTTCCGGTAATGGAGAGCGGCGCATCTTTGGCCGGCACCTGTTTAATGCACACAATAATTTTCATGAGCGTTTTCCTTACCCGCGAGGACGGAGCTACTTGCCTGCCCAGCGCTTGAAAATCAGCGCGGCGTTCGTTCCGCCAAATCCAAACGAATTGGACAGCGCATAATCCACGGTCGCTTTACGTGCCACATTTGGCACGTAGTCCAGATCGCATTTCGGGTCGGCATGAAATTGATTGATCGTCGGCGGCAGAATTTGATCGCGCAAAGCCAGCACGCTGATGCCGGCTTCCAGTCCACCGGCACCGCCAAGCAAATGTCCGGTCATGGATTTTGTCGAGCTTACCGGCAGCTTCTTGGCAATCGCTCGCTCGCCAAACAAACGCTTCATCGCCGTGGTCTCAATCACATCGCCAATCGGTGTGGAGGTTCCATGAGCATTCACGTAGCTGATATCGTCCGCGGTAAGATGCGCGTCTTTCAAAGCCGCGCGCATGACTCGGAACGCGCCGTCGCCATTCTCGACCGGTTGTGTAATGTGATAAGCGTCGCCGGACATTCCATACCCGACAATTTCCGCGATGATCGGAGCATCGCGTTGCGTCGCGTGTTCCAGCGACTCCAGAATCAAAATCCCCGCGCCTTCGCCGACGATGAACCCGTCACGATCCACGTCAAAGGGACGGCTGGCCGTCGCCGGATCATCGTTGCGCGTGGAAAGCGCCTTCATCGAGGCGAATCCACCAACGCCCATGGGCGTAATCGTGGCTTCGGTGCCGCCGCAGATCATCATGTCCGCAGCGCCGCGCTCAATAATCTTGAACGAATCGCCAATCGCATGCGCCGAAGCTGAACACGCCGTCGCCGTCGCCGAATTCGGCCCTTTCGCTCCATAACGAATGGAAATATGTCCCGAAGCCAGATTCACAATCGCCGATGGAATAAAAAATGGCGAAATTTTACTTGGCCCGCCACTCAGCAGCTTGCCATGCTCGCGTTCGATGATGTCGAATCCGCCGATGCCCGAAGAAACGTAAACGCCCACCTCTTCCAGATTGGACATTTCCGGCTTCCACTGTGCGTGCTTCACCGCAAAGTCAGCGCCAGCCAACGCCAACTGAATGAACCGCCCCATTTTTTTCAGTTCTTTTTTCTCAATCCACAGGAAGGGATCGAAGTTCTTCACTTCACCGGCGATTCTGCAGTCGAACGCCGCAGCATCAAAATGTGTAATCGGCCCAACGCCGCTGACCCCAGCGACGAGGTTTTTCCAACTCTCGTCTGTGCCAATGCCCAGCGCGCAGACCAGCCCAACTCCCGTCACTACTACCCGGCGAGTCACGGTTTAACAGCTCCCATATATGTGAGATGCCGCGCGGAACGCACCGGCTTACTTGGATTTGGCGTGCTTATCAATGTACTCGACGGCGTCCTTCACCGTGGTCATCTTCTCGGCGTCCTCGTCTGGTACTTCGATGCCAAACGCTTCTTCGAACGCCATCACTAATTCCACCTGGTCCAGCGAGTCCGCGCCCAGGTCGTCCACGAACGATGCTGTCGGCGTCACTTCCGCCTCATCCACGCCGAGCTGCTCGACGATAATCTGTTTTACGCGTTCTTCTACACTGGCCATTCGCATTCCTCCGCGACTCTTCGTCGCTTTTCGTTTTCAGCTAACTCTTCAGAAAAACTCGGCGCATGCCCACAACGCCCTTGCCTGCTCTTCTTCACGCTTTGCTAGCACAGCCAATCCTGGCTGTGCACGGTGTAGCCCATGCCTCGCAGAAAACCGCACAGGCAAGATTGCCAGTGCTACTAAAGGCCCCAGAGCAACCTGCCCATTCTAAGCACGCCAATCTTGTAGGTCAACTTCGCGCGGCGCTTGGCTCACAAATCTCTGGTACGCCGCACGACTCCCTCATCTCTGCCATTTACGTAGCTTGGGGAATGCTTCCTCCAGCGACATTATCGTCTCCACAAAGTCCAGAGAGTCACCCTCCACTTCACCGATTCTGGCGATCGTCGCCTCGTCAAAGCCTAATTTTTTGGCGAGATCCTTCTTCACTTCTTCTTATTCTGGCATGTCGCGGAATTTTGGCATTTATCAAAATCTCGCTTCCTACGCCAAATGCATCCCGCCGTTCACGTTCAAAACATGACCGGTAATGTATCCCGCCTCATCGCTGGCCAAAAACACAATCGCTGCTGCAACATCGCGCGGCGAACCCATCCGCCCCAGCGGAATTCGCACCTTCAACTCTTCTTTTACTTTATCCGGCAGCACATCGGTCATCGGCGTTTCAATAAATCCGGGTGCCACTGCGTTCACGGTAACGCCCCGCGAAGCAATCTCGATCGCAATTGCTTTCGTCAAACCGATCAGCCCCGCTTTAGCCGCCACGTAATTCGCCTGCCCCGCATTGCCCATCTGCGCCACAATCGACGAAATATTGATGATCCGCCCCGCCCGCGCTTTCATCATCGTCGGAAGCGCCTGCTGAATACACAAATGCGCACCCGTCAAATTCGTCTGCAACACCGCATCCCAATCATCTTTTTTCATGCGCATGGCCAAACCGTCGCGCGTCACTGCTGCATTGTTTACCAAAATATCGAGACGGCCGAATTTTTCGATGACCTGCTTGAAGCCCGCTTTCACCTGTTCCGCGTCGGCCACGTCCATTTTCACCGCAAACGCTTCGCCGCCCGCTGCAGCAATCGCGCCAGCCAACGCCGCCAATTTTTCTTCACTCCGCGCGGCAACAACCACCTTCGCCCCAGCTTCCGCCAACACCAGCGCCGTCTCGCGCCCGATGCCCTGCGACGCGCCGGTCACCACCGCCACTTTGTCGTTCAAGCTGAACATCTTTTCTCTGTGTCCTCTGTGATCTCTGCGGTGAAATTCCTATGCCGCGTCGGACTTGGCTCCAGTAATTTTATCCACCGTCATTGCCAAACTTTTTTCGTCCTCGATGTTCAGCGCCGCCACTGAGCGTTCGATCTGCCGCAGCAAACCCGTCAACACCCGCCCCGGCCCAACCTCGACAAAGGTATTCACGCCTTCATCAATCAACGCGCGCACCGACTCTTCCCAACGCACCGGCATCGTAACCTGCCGTATCAACGCATCGCGCGCTTCGCTGCCCTTTATCTCTGTGTCCGCATCCACGTTAGTCACCAGCGGCCACTTCAAATCTGCAAATTCCGTCTTTTCCAAATCCTTCGCCAGCTTTTCCTGCGCCGGCATCATCAACGCTGAGTGAAATGGCGCGGAAACCGGCAGCATCACCGCGCGCTTCGCTCCTAACTGGTTCGCGATCTCCACTGCGCGCTTTACCGCGCCCGCGTTCCCCGAAATCACAGTCTGTTCGTGCGAATTCAAATTTGCCGCCGAACACACATCGTGTTCCGCCGCGCGCTTGCACGCATCCGCTACCACCGCAGGCGGCAATCCCAGGATCGCGGCCATCGCGCCTTCGCCCGCCGGTACCGCTTCTTGCATGTACGTCCCGCGCTTGCGTACTAATTGCACGGCATCGGAAAATTTCAACGAACCGGCCGCCACCAGCGCCGAATACTCTCCCAAACTGTGCCCCGCAACAAAGTCCGGCAACAATCCTTGTTCCGCCGCCACGCGAAACACCGCCACCGAGCAGGTCAAAATCGCTGGCTGCGTGTTCGCAGTCTGCTTCAATTCGTCTTCCGTGCCTTCGAAGCACATTTTGGAAATGGAAAATCCCAGCGCCTGGTCCGCTTCCTCGAACACGGCGCGCGCCACGGCATACTTCTCCGCCAGTTCTCTGCCCATTCCCGGGTATTGCGAAGCCTGTCCCGGAAAAACAAACGCTACTTTTCCCATACTTTTTTTCCTGTCCTTACCGCACTTCTCGCATTACTTCATTTCATAACGGGCCTGGGTCCGTCGTTTCAAACAAATCCTAAAAACTCAGAGTCGTCATTCCGAACGGAGCCTGCGGAGTGAGGAATCTCTCTTCGGTTCTAGCCGCCCAGACCGAAGAGCGGAGAGATTCCTCGCTCCGCTCGGAATGACCACCATAAAGACACAAAGAGCGCCCGGCTACGCGGGCTCCGTCACCAGCGCAAGCTCCTGTTCGATTTTCTCGTTCATGTTAGCCCGCGCCAGTCCCGCGGCAACACGAATCGCATTCTTGATGGCGTTGGCGTTCGAACGCCCATGCCCGATCACACACACGCCCCGCACTCCCAGCAGCGGTGCGCCACCGTACTCCGTGTAATCAATCGTCTTCTTCAACCCCTTGAACGCCCCCTGCGACAGCAGCGCGCCGAACTGCGACAACAGAGAACTCTTCAGCGATTTCTTCAGCAATCCGAATATCTGCACCGCCAATCCTTCACAAATCTTCAGCGCAATGTTTCCCACGAATCCGTCGCAGACAATCACGTCCACATCGCCAGAAAAAAGATCGCCGCCTTCGACGTTGCCGATGTACTGCATATGCGCGCCTTTCAACCGCTCGTTCACTTCGCGCGTCAACTCGTTGCCCTTGCTCTCTTCTTCGCCAATCGAGAGCAATCCCACGCGCGGCTTGCGGCTGCCAAATGTCGCGCGATAATACATTTCGCCCATCACCGCGAACTGCACCAGATGCTCGGGTCGTGAATCCACGTTCGCGCCAACGTCCAACATCACGCTGACGCCGCCCTTGGCATTCGGAAACGGCGCTGCCAGCGCCACGCGATCCACGGACTCCAGCGTCCCCAGCAAAAACCGCGCCACGGTCATTACCGCGCCGGTATTTCCCGCGCTCACCAGCCCATCGGCTTTGGCTTCGCGTACCAGCCGTGCCGCCACGTGCACCGAGCTGTCTTTCTTTCGCCGAAACGCCTGCGCCGGGTGATCGTCCATGGTGATCACTTCGCTCGCCGGAACAATTTCGATCTTCAGTCCGCTGCGGTCGTGCCTCGACAACTCCGCTTTAATCGCCTGCGGCTGGCCCACCAGCATCACGCGTATTCCTAGCTCGCGTGCCGCCAGCACACTTCCTTCAACCTCGGGACGGGGCGCATTGTCCCCTCCCATCGCGTCCACGGCAATTGTGATCATGGGAGCCTACTGCCGTTCTCAATCAGGTAAGCGCGAACTCGGCGAGCGGCCGCCGTTACGCCGTCGTCCTACTCCACAAAAACCTACGCGCGAACTTCTTTCACCGGCTTGCCTTTGTAGTAGCCGCAGCTAGGGCACGCATGGTGCGGCTGTTTCATTTCGTGGCAATGCGGACACTTTCCGAACGCAGGCTTCGACAAATGATCGTGGGCCCGGCGTGTACTGGTGCGCCGCTTGGAATGACGTCTCTTTGGATTTGGCATCGTACTGCTCCTTATCTATCGTTCTTTTGACCCTGTAGCAGCAGGGTTTTTCCGCTGTTCCGAATTCTCTTACTCATGCACCCTTACACTCTTGTACGTCTTTTCCGCACCGCGTCCACACACCTAACCGCTAAAGAATCCGACACCCGCCTAAATTATTGTTTCTTAAGCCAGTCCTGCTTCAACCGCGCCAGAGGAGCTAACCGTGGGTCCGTCGCATGCCTCTCACACCGGCATTCTTCGTGATTCAAATTTGCTCCGCAAGCCGCGCACAGCCCACGGCAATCGCTGCGGCAAATCGCCTTCATCGGTACCGCCAACAACACCTGCTCCGCTAACACATCCGCCAAAAACAGCCCATCATCCTTATAAAATCCAATGTCCGCGTCCAAATCCTTCAGCCGCTCTTCTTCCGGCTTGCTGACCTTGGGCATGGGGCTATAAAAAAGATCAAAGTGCCGCTGCACATCCTCCACCACCGGCTCCAGACAACGCGCGCACTGCAGCTCGATCTTCGTTTCCAGTTGCCCGGTCACACGAATTTGCGCGTCAATCAGCTCAGCCGTAGCTACCACTTCCAACGGCTCAATCTGCTTTAATTCCGCCGTATGGAAATCAATATTCCCCGGAGCGTAGCTCTTCCGGATGTTCAGTTTATGGACTGCCAGTTCCTTTACATCCAGGAACATCGACTCTGCACCTCTAGTGCTTGCACTCATGCTTATCCATTATTGGGTTGCTTTCCGCGCAAGTCAAGAAATCCAGCCCGAATGGGCGCGCCTCGCGGCCAGGCTTGCAACCCACTTCCCGCCAATTTGGAACCCGAAAATCTCTTACCCCACCTAAGACGCGTTACAGGAGCATGACTGAAAACTGATAGCTGATAACTGTTTACTGTCTTTCATGCAATGATGTTCAACTCAAAAGGACAACCATGAACAGCGCACTGACCAAGATCGGCCGCTTCTTCTTCGCCCTTCCCCTACTCGTTTTCGCCGTTGAATATCTCGCCCACGGCCGCTGGCAAGGCGGCATGCCTCCCGTCCCTCCCTGGACCCACGGCGAACACATCTTTTCCTATCTAACCGGCGCTACCCTGCTGGTGATCAGTATCAGCCTGCTCATCAACAAAGAAGCGCGTCTCTCCGCCACCATCCTCGGCCTGCTCTTCATGTTCTCCGTAGTCTTCCTGCACGCCTGGAAACATTCTTCGGGAATTATTCACGACGGCAACACCCGCACTCGCGCCTTTGAAACGTTCGCTCTCGGCGGAGCCGCATTCGTCCTCGCGGTCCTCGTCGCCAAAGGCTCCTCAATCCAACTCCTCGCTTCATCCAATCCCCTGCTCGCCATCATCGGCCGCTACATCTACGCCTTCTCGATGGTCATCTTCGGCATTCAACATTTTATGTACGCGCAGTTCATCGCTTTCCTCATCCCCAAATGGATGCCCGCCCATCTCTTCCTAGCCCACTTCACCGGCACCGCGTTCATCGCCGCAGGCGTAGCCATCGCTGTCCACATTTTCTCCCGCCCGGCCTCAATCCTTCTCGGACTAATGTTCTTCCTCTGGGTCATCACACTTCACACCCCGCGCGTAGTCGCCAGTCCCCACAACACCGACGAACTCGTCAGCCTCTTCGTAGCGCTAGCCTTCTCCGGCGCTTCCTTCCTCCTAGCCGCCTACTCCTCAAAGTCTCGCTAAAAGCGGGCTCGACGCCGCGGAATAATTCTAGCGGCCGTCATTCCGAGGAGCGCAGCGACGAGGAATCTCTCTTTTCTCTCACTTAACGGACCGTGCCGACCCGGACGGGTACCCACAACTCAAAGACCAGTCGCTGCAACTGCAACGCACGCCATCCGCTTTCCCTTCATGTAGGACGGCGGGTCCACTCTTTCCATCCGACATTCGTCTCTTTCACAAAAAACCGTGCTCTGCCAACTGCAGAGCAACCCTCGCGGAAAGCCGTCAATGGTGTTCAATCTCGCCGGCTGATCCAGGGTGCGATTACGGCAAAAAGCTGGATAGAGCGCTGGACTTAAGGCTCGCATTTCTCGCACCATCTCCGCTTGTGGGCCGCTACGCAGAGCGTGGAGCGCCTGACCTAGCGGATTGTGAATCCGAAAAAGACTTGGATTCCTCGTTCGCTTACCAGCTGCGTTCCGCTCGAGAATCGCGACATTATGGAAATCTCGAAGCTGCCGATGCTGAATACCGTCACGCGCTGGAATCCTCCAACTCCTCAACGTCTAGTCGACCGCTTCATCCGGGAATCGGGATCGCTCTCGTCGTTCCGCTTCATCGCGCCACGAGACTTTTTCTCTATCCGGATGCTGCGATTCAAAGGATTTCCTTAGGTATCGTTCGTGGCCGCGACGTTCATTCCGGCTTAGCAGCCCCAGCGATGTAGGGGGCGCCGCGCGGAGTTCGCCACGACACTATCGGAAAGCTCTCGAAATTGCGCCGACGCCGGAAGGTCACTGTCATCTTGCCGAATGCCTCGTAGCCCTCGATCGACAAGACGACGCTTCGCGCCATCTAAGTCAAGCCCTCCGCATATCTCTCCACGTACTGGCAAACCAGCTCTTGAACAAGCTCCCCCATCCTCTGCTGCGCCTTCCCCGTCTGGAACGGATGAGCCGAGAAGGATGTAGTTGTCATTTTCAAGTCGCTGGCGAGTGACCTCACTCCTAAGAATCCGAAAAACGTTCCGGGTGGCCCATGCTCGCCTTTCCTCTGTCCCGTGCGATCCTTACGGGAATCCGATTTTTCTTGATTTTATAGTAACTTCCGTGATACTATGGCTTTGTGGTTAGTGAGCCGCTTCCTCCTTAGATATACTTGCGCACCTTTGGATCGGACGGATTTGTTATCTCCTTGTTTTTCAATCGCTTGCGCATGCGCAAACTTGAGGGAAAAACACCGGGGTGGCATACCCTTTCTTCACTCTCTGCTCGAAGAGCGAACTCCTAACTCTTTTCTTTTCAGCAATGCACGTTCGCTCTTGCACGCTCTTTGACACTCTTAAGCCCGTAAGCCCTTTGCCGGCCACTCTCACGCAAAGTATCCAGGGTAGGCCCCCTCCCCTGCAAAATTCTCCACAACTTCGCTCGCCAAAAACCTACCCTTTCCAAAACGGAACCGCTGCCGTCTTTTACCCTAACCTCCCTCTTCCTCTCTTCATCCAACCATCTCAAGCAGCCTTACAGGACACTTCTCTCGTGCCGCCAGCCATCTCTCGCTCCTTGTTCTCAACCCTGCTCGCTGCCGCCATTTGCCTTCTTGCTCCGCCCGCCCGCGCTCACGAGCCCAAGCCCGAAACTCTAGCCGCCTTCGACCATTACCGCAACAAAACCGAAGCGCGTATGGACGCCGATCTCCTCGCCGGCCATTTCCTCTACATCGACCAATTTCCCGGCCCGCGCCGCAGCGAAATTGACGCACAACTCCGCCGCAACGAGTTCTACCTTGAACAGCTGCACACTCTCGATGGCGGCCACCACATCCACGTTCCCAGCGGCATCATTCACCACTGGATCGGTATCGCTTTTCTTCCCGGTGTCACTCTCGCGCAAACGAAATCCGTTCTCGAAGATTACGCGCACCAGAAAGAAAATTATTTTCCCGACGTCCGCCAATCCCGATTGCTCTCGCAAAACGGAAACGACAGCGAAGTTTTTCTGCAGTTCTACAGCAAGACCATCGTCACCGCGGTTTTCAACGTCAATTTCGCTTCGCGCACCACCAACTACTCGGCCACGCGCGCGCAGATTCGCTCCTGCTCCACTCGCGTCGCTGACGTGGAAAATTTCGCCACGCCAAACGAGCATGAACTTCCGCCCGCCGATTCACGCGGTTATTTGTGGGGCCTCTGTACCTGGTGGCACATCGAAGAAAAAAACCGCGGCACCTACATTCAAGTCGAAGCGATCGAACTCAGCCGCACTGTGCCCTTCGCTTTTGCGTGGATCGTCAACCCCATCATTCGCAACGTCCCAAAAACTTTTCTCTCGCACCTGCTCAGCGCAACGCAAAAAGCTGTCGCCAGAGAGTCCGCCGCACTCGCGGTCAGCTCGCAGCTTTCGGTTAGTCCGGCAGCGGAGCGCCCGCGCGCACCACGCGAATATCGTGGTCCGTGAAAGCGTAATGCATTTCTTTAATCTCTATTTTCGGCATATGGCAGGAGGAACATTTTGCGGTCGCCACCGGACACGCTTTGCCGGGATGCGTGGCGGCGACCGCTTCGCTTTTGCTGTTCACGTGGCATGCGAAACATTTCGCATCGTACATTTCCGGGCGTTTCTCAAGTTGCTGATGTGGATCGTGACAAGCAATGCAGGTAATGCGCGCATCGCCCGCTCCCCAGCATTTGCTGTTCTGCAGCCGGTACGCCTGCGAGCGCACCGATGGCGCTCCTTTTACCGCAGTGAGTTGTACGTCCCACCACGTTGCGTGGCAGGAGCCGCAGAAATCGACGGAGTCCGGAGGAGAAAGTTTGCCAGCGTTGAAAATAAATTCGCCGCCACCGGAACCGGAGACTTCGCCCTGCAGCATTTTTTCGGCGCGCTTCGTGGCTACATGCTTTGTGCCAGGGCCATGGCAGGCTTCGCAGCTGACCCCATAAGTGAATTGCGTCTGCTCGATAATCGGCTGCGTGGTCACTCCGGTGGCATGGCATTGGAAGCAGCGGCGCATTTCTTCCGCACCGAGTGGGCGCGATACGGCTTCGGCGACATCGCGCGGAGATTCCAGTGCGCGTGTGGGCGTAAAATCGATTCCATTCAGAGTCGGAAAATACGTGGAGCGCGCTTCATACCATTTTCCGTCACGTTCATACAGATACGATTGGCCGACGTGGCCAAGGCCAAAAGCCCAGATCAGTAACGCGGAAATTTTCTCTTTTCCATCGCTGACGGAATAAATGCTCTTGCCGTTTGCGGTGGAAATTCGGAATTTGTATTGCCGATGATCGAAGCCGAGTTCCGAATGATCGCGCAACACGGAGTTGCCGTCGGCGCGTGAAAGCGTGAGTGCCATCGGCGTCATTTTCTGCGTCGCGAAAATTTCCCGGTGACACTGCGCGCAAGCGGCAGAACCCGTAAACTGCTCCAGCGATGTGAACGTCTTCGTGGGCCAAAACCCCGGTTCCTGCAAATGGTCTGACGTGGAAAGCTGTGCGTAACCTGCGCACGGAAAAACGGACAATGTGGCGAAGACAAGAAACAGGTATGGCAAAACAGCTGCAATCCCGAGCTTCAACCATGGGAAGTAGTTAGAATTGTTCACAGAAATCCAGCAATCGTGCGGCGAAACTATTCGCAGCCGTGCTCGGCAATTTGCTCCAGAATTTGGCGCGCTTCGAAACTGCCTTTTTTCGAAGCTGCCACCAGCAAGACGCGCGCCTGGTCGCAGTTTTTTTCTACTCCGTCACCGCGGCGATACAAATCCGCAAGCGTCACTTCCGCCGGCACATGTCCTTTTTTCACGCTAGCCCAAAGTAGTTCCACCGCCCGCGATAAATCCCGCTGGCGGTTGCCGCCGCGCAAAATGTCCTGCGCCACGGAAAATTCTTCTTGCCCGGTAGCGATGTCCGCCGCTGAGGCGGTTTTCGCGGTTGGGTCAACCGTAACACTTGGAGCGGAATTTTCGGGAAGCTTCACAACGGGCGGAACTCCAGCGCCGCCTTTCGTTCCGGACGCTCCCGGCGTTGTCGTTGCTACTCCCGCCGCTAGATTTTTGTTGGTCGAATTCGTGGGTGGTTTCGCAGCATTCGCTGATTCCACAGGCGCGTTCCGTGGCTGCGAAGTGGCAGATTGCGAAGAGGCAGGTTGTGATGTGGTCTGATTCGGCTCTTCCGATGGCGTCGTATCCGGTTTGTTTTCCTGAGCCGGAGAGGGAGCAGCGGCTGGCCGGTTTTCGCCGGAGATCGATTGCCCCAGTTGGATGAAAATGCCGCCGATATCCTGGCGGAAGTTATACGCGAGCGCTCCCAAAATTACCGCCAGCGCGACAGCGATGATGCTGCCGGCGGCGGCGCGGCTCAGGTGCGGCGAATCGGGCGGAGAAGTGAGCTTGGCGCGCTCCCAGGCTTGTTCGAACGATTCTTCCAGCGGCGGGATAAACGGCCGCGCGTGGGCAGCAGCAAAGGCATCCGTTGCGACCAGAGGCTCAGCAACAGGGGTCTCCGCTGCGACATCCGTTGCTGTGGGCTTCGGCGCAGTCCGAAAAAGAACCGAGCTTGCCGGAGTGTACGGCACTTCCCTTTTCGCCGGAACGGATCCAACCGGTTTCGCAGGCGTCACAGGTGTGGGCGACACCGCCGGTGTTTTGGCTTCGCTGGCCGGCTTCAAAAATGCCGACGATACCGTTGCGGGTTTTTCTGGCGTAGTCGCTCGCGCGGAAGAAAGTGGAAACAACCGGTTCGCTGTCAACGACTCTTTCGAATCGGATATTTTTTCAGGCGTTCGCGCAAAGATTGTGGGTTTCGGTTTTTGTGAGGGAACATTGGTTTCAGGAACTTTTTTTTCGGGGCTGCTTTTGTCGGAAACATTTTTGTGGGCGACGGGAGGAAAAATTCGCGGCTCGGATTTTTGTTCGGGAACCCTCGCCGCGGGCGTTGCATCGGCGGGCCGCTGTGGATAGCCGGCACGAAGTTCCTGGCGAATTTTTTCCATGGTATCGAGCGCAGTGGCGGCCGCAGGAGTTGCTTCGCGCCCGGCATGATGCGAAACATCCGAATTGAGCCATGCGCCGAGCGTTGCGCGAAATTCCGGCGAAACTTCCGTAAAACGCATGCCGCCGCTCTTGCCGTCTTCCTCGACCCATTCCACGGTTCCTTCGCCTTCCAGGCGGTTTCTACCATCCAGGGAAAATGCAAAGGGCATGCTGGTGTTGGCGCGCACCGGAGTCACGGCACGAAAGCGGAAACCGTCCTCGGAAATCGTGAGCAACATTCCACCGTTGCCTACGCCGAGCTCGAGATACACAAGCTGCTCCGGCTTTTTCTGAGTGAAGTCCTGGTGTCCCACGGCCATAAGTGTTCTCAGGTTTACAGTCAATTCTATCGCGGAATTGTGACAAAACTGTGTGCATGGCAAATATTAATAATATTAAGTCGATAACCATGAGCAACGCCCCGAATTCTCCGGCAGGCCACAGAGACCAAACTAGTGTTTGACCACGCCGGATCTCCCGGCGGCCAGGCGGGACATCTTGCCGAAGGCTGGCGAATTAATGCCCAAGTGGTGACGGGTTCTTGAGAGCGGATCGCCTTATTCGCAAAGAAAGCGAAACGCGGGCCACTAACTTCAGTGACCATGAGTTCGGCCGAAGCCGATCCGCGATACGAGGATGGGCACACGGTATCTCAGGATTTTGAAGAGGCTGGCCCAAGCCGGGTATATATTCTCTTAAGCCGGACAGCGTATAACCAGTAAAGTATTGTGAACGATCGAGATTGAGAACAAAACCGATGGCCATCTTGAAAAGCTTTAGAAATGTTGCCGTGTTTTTCTGCGTGGCGTGCCTACCTCTCGCAGCGCAGGAATCGCTACCGCCGCCTGCAAAGATTTCGCCGAACGCGGATTCCGCCGAGAAATCATCAACCGCAACGGTGGCGACGAACGAAACGTCGATTCCAAGCCTGATCAAGGGCGCGGATCAAGCCATCAGGAATCGCGAATACTCCACGTGTGCGCAACTGTTGGAGCAGGTAGTCGCGATCGATCCCAATTACAAAAACGCGTGGAATTATCTTGGCTGGACCTACAACGCGCTGGGCCAATACGCCAAAGCCGAGGAAGCGTTACGAAAAGCAATCGTGGTAAATCCCAACGACCCGCAAGCGTACAACAACTTGGGGCAGGCTCTGGCTTTTCAGAAGAGATACGACGAAGCGATTCCCCAGTACCAGCGGCAGGCTTTCATTCGACCGCGGGATCCGTGGGCACATGCGAATCTTGGCCGGATGTATCTGCTCACCAAGGAATATAAACAAGCGATCGAAGAGCTGGAGGTTGCAAGGCATCACTCCAGACGATGCGGACATTCCGTTTAACATGGGACGGGCATACGCCAAACTGAACCAGCTGGCGCTGGCCGCGGAAGTGTATGCGAAATCGGTGGAGCAGCAGCCAGCGCCGCTTCGTTGTAACGCTGTGGCGTACCAAATGGCCGAAGACAGGATCGACCTGGCACAAGCCGAAAAGTACGCGACCGCGGCGATTGCCGCAACCGTCCAGCAGATGCGGGATACATCGTTAGAGCACGTAACGCGGGAAGACGTCTACAAGACTTCGCGGATAGCTTCGTACTGGGATACCTGGGGATGGATCCGATTTCAGGAAGGGGCACTGCAAGAGGCCGAAAAATATGTGAAGAGCGCGTGGCGGGTGCACGCATTGAGCATCGACAGTGATCACCTTGGGCAGATTCTGGAAAAGCTAGGGCGCAAGCCGGACGCGATCCGGATGTACCAGATGGCGCTGGCGACAGAAGGAGCGACGCCCGAGACCCGCGAACGGCTGATTCGACTGGCCGGGGCAGAGGCCAACCCTGACGCGATGATTGAGGAAGGAAAAGGACTGCTGAAAGATTCGAGAACCATCAAGGTGAAGAATTCTCGCGCAGTGGAAGGATTCGCGGAGTTCTGGATTCTGATGTCGCCTGGGGCGACGGTGCGTGGAGTGAAATTCGTTGCCGGCGACGAGGAGCTGAAGCCATTCGAAAAGGATTTGGCGGCCGCACCGTATCCCGATCCATTTCCGGAAGCGACGGAGACGAGAATGTTACGGAGGGGAAGGCTCACCTGCACCCATGATTCGCCAGATTGCCGGTTATTCATGCTCTCGTCGGTTGGTGTGCCAGCCGACGAAATCCCCGCGGCAGCGCCTTCGGTGGCTGGCGATATTGGCTGCGTCACGCTGACCGGAAATGCGGTAGCCGCGAAGTTGCTGAAAAAAGTGCAGCCAATTTATCCGCCCGAAGCGCGGCAGACCAGAATTCAGGGCGTAGTGCGGTTGCGTGCAATCATCGGTAAGGACGGAAGCGTCGGCAAACTAGAAGTGGTGTCCGGGCATCCGTATCTGTTGCAAGCAGCGCTTGATGCGGTTCGCCAGTGGAGGTATGAGCCGACCCTCGTCGAAGGAAAGCCAGTGGAAGTGGACACGGTCATTGACGTATATTTCCAGCTCATCAACAAGCCGTAGGTGCAGCGAACGACTTAGTCCACTGGTAGCGACACAGGCGGGTGATTCGTGTCAACGCGCGATTCATGCGATTCATGCGATTCATTGACTTGGCTGCTGGCGCAAAATAAGATGTGCCACACATGGCTGGCACCGACGCGCTGATCGGCAAGACATTTTCGCATTACCGGATCGTGGAAAGACTCGGCGGCGGTGGCATGGGTGTGGTGTATAAGGCCGAGGACACGCGACTGGACCGCTTTGTCGCGATAAAGTTTCTCCCAGAAGATCTGGCCAACGACGCGCCGGCGATCGAGCGTTTTCGCCGCGAAGCGAAAGCCGCATCCGCTCTGAATCATCCCAACATCTGCACCATTTATGACATTGGTGAAGAGTCCGGCGACCGATTCATTGCGATGGAGTATTTGGATGGCGTGACGTTGAAACATCGCATTGCCGGCAAGCCGTTGGAGATGGAAGTGCTGCTGGGTCTGGCGATTGAAATTGCTGATGCGCTGGATGCGGCGCACTCGGAAGGAATTGTGCATCGCGACATCAAGCCGGCAAATATTTTTATTACCAAGCGTGGACACGCGAAGATTCTGGATTTTGGCTTGGCAAAGGTTGCGGGCTCATCGCGGTCGAGCGGGAGTTTTGGCAATCCGGGGGCCAGTTCGCTGGAAACGGTGGGAGTGGATTCGAACCAACTGACGAGTCCGGGGACTTCGCTAGGCACGGTTGCGTATATGTCGCCGGAGCAGGTGCGCGGAAAGGAACTGGATGCGCGGACCGATCTGTTTTCGTTTGGCGTAGTGCTGTATGAAATGGCGGCGGGCCAGTTGCCATTTCGCGGAGAAACTTCCGGAGTGATTTTCGACGCTATCTTGAATCGCCCGGTGATTTCGCCGCTGCGTCTGAATCCGGAATTGCCAGAAAAGATCGAAGGGCTGCTGCAAAAAGCTTTAGATAAAGATCGTAATCTGCGCTACCAATCGGCGGCGGAGATTCGAACGGATTTGATGCGGCTGAAGCGGGAGACGGAGTCTGGTTCGAATCCGAGTTCATTTACAGGGCTGCCCGCAGCGGAGTCGCACAGCTCGGGAACGGGCTCGGTTGCGGCTTCTAGTTCCGCGGCTTCGGCGACGGTTTCCTCATCCGGAAAAATTCTCGCGTCGTCATCGAGCGGACAAGGATCATCGCAAGCGGCGATGCCAGCGGCGGCGCAAGCAACGGAGCGAGCGTCCAGCGAAGTTGCTTCGACCGGCGGAGCGTCGCGAAGCAAACTGCTTTGGGCCGGTGGCGCGCTGGCAATTTTGCTGATTGCTTCTGGAATATTTTTCGTTTCTATGCGACACGCGCGAGCGCTCACGGACAAAGACACGGTGGTGCTTTCGGAATTTGTGAACACCACGGGAGATGCGGTTTTTGACGGCACGCTGAAACAAGCGCTGGCGGTGCAACTAGATCAATCTCCATATTTAAATCTGCTGGCGGATTCGAAAGTGCAGGAAGCGCTGAAATTCATGGACCGCAAACCGGATGAGCGCATTACGCGCGATTTGGCGCGGGAGATTTCGCTGCGCGAAAATGGCAAAGCCGTTATTTCAGGCTCGATTGCGGGCCTCGGCAGCCACTATGTGATTACTTTGGAAGCCACGAACACCCAGACGGGCGATGCGCTGGCGCGGCAACAAGTGGAGGCTTCGGGAAAAGAAGAAGTCTTGAAGTCGCTGGATAAGGCCGCTTCGGGACTACGGCAGAAACTTGGGGAGTCCCTGGCATCGGTGCAGCAGTTCGCTACACCGCTGGCGGAGGCGACCACGTCTTCGCTCGATGCGCTCAAGGAGTTCAGCAAGGGGGAGGAGTTACATAATCGTTTGGAAGACAGCGACGCACTGCCGCACCTCCAGCGGGCCACGGAGCTGGACGGAAATTTCGCGATGGCCTGGGCAACGCTGGGAATCGTCAATTCGAACCGCGGTTCCCGCAAGGCTGCTGTCGAGTGTATTCAGAAGGCCTACGACCTGCGTGAACGCGCCAGCGAGCGCGAGAAGTTGTACATTACCGGGCACTACGACGGCTTCGTAACCGGTGACCTTGAGAAGGCCAGCGAACTTTACAGGCAATGGTTGCAGGTATACCCGCGCGACAACCGCCCTCTCTCCAATCTGGCGCTACAATATCAAACGTTAGGCGAGAACGAAAAGGCACTCGAGACGGCAACGCATCACCTCGGCGTGATTCCAGGAGATCACTACGGCTATCAGAATCAGATGTCCTCGTACCTCTACATGAACCGCTGGGATGAAGCGAAGGCGGTGGGGGATACGGCAACCGGAGAAAAAAGGGACACGTTAGCAATTCACGCTTATTTCATGTATCTGGCGGCGGCGAAGGCGGATGAGGCGGAAATGCGTCGGCACCTGGCTTGGGCATCCGGTAAGGCTGGGGAAGCCAACTTGACCGTGCGGCTCTTCAGCTATCAAGACGCAACCGGGAGGATCAAACTCTCGCGGCAGACCGCGCAGCAGGCATTACTGGTGGGACAGAAATTCGGTTTCAACGAACTGGGAGTGAATCTCGATGCGGCGATGGCGACGCGCGACGCTTTCCACGGATTTTCGGAAGACGCCCGGCAAAAAGCAACCGAATTGCTGCGTCTATCCGACGAACGAAGTGCGCGGGGCAACGCCGCCATAGCTTTGGCGCAAGTAGGAGAGACTTCCCAAGCCGAGAAACTGATCAACGACCTGGATCGCGAATACCCGTCGGATACACTCAATAGATTCGCGTATTCCCCGGTGGTGAAGGCACTGGTCCTGCTGCACCGGAATGAAGCAGTACAAGCGGTCGCGGCATTGGAGCCGGCGCGAAACTATGATCTGGCTTCTCCGATCAGCAATATTACTTTCGCGGGAATGTACGTGCGGGGTCTGGCATACCTGCAAGCGAGGGACGGGGTGAAGGCTGGCGGCGAATTCCAGAAGATTTTGGATCACAACGGGTTGAATACCGCCAGCGTATTTCTTCCGCTAGCGCAGTTGAATCTGGCGCGGTCATATGCGTTGCAGGGAGAGACGGCGAAGGCGCGGAGGGCGTATCAGGATTTTTTTGCGATTTGGAAAGATGCGGATGCGGATGTGCCGGTGCTGGTGACGGCTAAGGCCGAGTATGCGAAGTTGAAGTAAACGGATAAGACATTCACTCATTACACACTTCTTCGCGGGGCACGCCCCAGTGGGTTCCATCCCAGCTGACCTTGTGATCGTCCGCCACCTTGCGGGCCACGCGCACACTTAGAATTTCCTCCAGCCGCTGTTCTGGATCCAAGCGTCGATGGGCATTGCGCGGCCTGCCAGGTGCCACCGTGAAACGCTGTTCCCACGCCGGAAGAAAACGCATCTGCAAAAAATGATTCGCGGCAGCAAGGTTGTCGATCCCCGCCAGGCGCATTTCCTTTACCAGGCGGTCCTGCAGCGTTTCGAACAGTCGCTCGATCCGTCCTTTGGCCTGCGGACTGTG
>Ga0185299_10001235_pt1 | contig 52560 bp, 42 predicted proteins | sample PaiPotPPA55metaG_FD_128002 | JGI IMG/M metagenome (GOLD analysis project Ga0185299, IMG submission 128002) | Iron sulfur acid spring bacterial and archeal communities from Banff, Canada, to study Microbial Dark Matter (Phase II) - Paint Pots PPA... ... | reverse complement strand
CCTCCTAGGTATGGCCTGACTCGCGCTTACTCTGGGTTACTTTTTCATTTGACCCATCCAGTCCCGCCACGGTGACATTTTAGGTGACCCAATTCGGGGCCGTTCCTCCAGAGTCCGAAAGCTGATATGCTGTTGTCCTAAAGCTAGAAATGGCGACTCAAGCCCCCGTAGCGGACAGGTACGACATCAAGGAACTTCTCGGAGAAGGAGGGATGGGTGTCGTTTACCGCGCCATGGACTTGAAAACAAAGAGCTTCGTGGCGTTGAAGACGATGCGGGATGTTTCCGATCCCATCGCGGTAGAGCTGTTCAGCAAGGAGTGGAGTGTACTGGCCAGCATTAGTCATCCCAATATCGTCGACATTCGCGACGTCGGCGAAATTGACGATCGAGGCCAAAAGAAGCCCTTCTTTGTAATGCCATTGCTGCCAGGCGTTACGCTTTCCAAGCTTATCGAGACTTCCAGTCCCCGGCTTACGGTAGAGCGGGTGGTGGGCATTATCGATCAGGTTTGCCGAGGTCTGCAGGCAGCCCACGAGCACGGCTTGGTACATCGCGATATCAAGCCCAGTAACATTTTCGTCATGGACGACGATACCGCCAAGATCATCGATTTTGGCGTGGTCTATCTTACCGGCTCTCAATCCGTCACCGGCCACAAAGGCACCCTGCAGTACATGGCTCCGGAACAGATCGACATGAAGCCTGCTACGCCGGTGACCGATCTTTTTTCTCTGGGGGTGGTTTGCTATGAAACGCTGACGGGCCGCAAACCGTTTGCCCGCAAGACGCCGGCCGAAACGGCGGAAGCGATTCGGCGCTATATCCCGCCTCCCATCCTGGAAATCAATCCCTCGGTCTCGCAATTAATCAGCATGGTCATTCATAAGGCCATGGCCAAGCAGCCCCTGCATCGCTTCTCGAGCGCCCGGGACTTTGGAGACACGCTCCAGAAGGCGTTTCGTAATCTGCCCATCGAAAGATTCGACCGCGCCAAGATTCAACCGCGCATAGAGCGGGCCAAGAAGGCGCTGGGCGAAGGCGATCCGGATTTCGCTTCCGAGATTCTCACAGAACTGGAAAGCGAGGGACACGTCGATCCTGAAATCGGTCTGATGCGAGCCAAAATCGATCAGGCCAGCCGGCAGCGGAAGATCCGGCAACTGCTGGAAGCCGCTCGCACCCGTCTGGAGCAAGACGAGATTCCGCTGGCTCTTGAAAAGGTCCAGGAAATTCTCGAAATCGATCCGGATAATGCTGACGCCCAAGCGCTGCGTGGTTCGGTGGAGAAGCAGCGCAATGAACGTCAAATCGAAGGCTGGTTGAACCTGGCGCGCCGCCATTTGGACCGGCATGACTTCGCGGAGGCGCGCCAAGCGCTAACGGAGGTTCTGAAGATCCGCCCGTCTGAGGCGACCGCCCTCGAGCTGCTCAATGAAAGCGACCGCCGGGAGCAAGATGCGCTGCGGATCCGAACCGAGAGGGAACAGCTCTACGGCACGGCCATGAAGGCGTACCAGAATGGCGAAATCAGCACCGCCTTGAGCAAACTGGAGCGACTTTTGGATCTCGGCCGGCAGACTCCGGATGCGGCAGTGCCCGACCGGGACGCCATTTATCAAGGCTTCTACAACCAAGTCCGGTCCGATCGCGACAGCATTCACAACGCGTATGAGGAAGCGCGGCGGCATCTGATGGAGCAGAACTTCGCCCGGGCTCTGTACATCTGTGACGAATTCATTAGCAGATATCCCAGTGATGCAATCTTCCAGGCCCTCAAACTTGAGGCGGTCGAACAACAGCGTCAGGAATTGTCGGGCTATATTGCCGAAATCGGGCGTCGCGTAGACGCCGAGCCGGATCTCGACCGCAAGGTCAACATACTTAAAGAAGCCTGCGAACGATGCCCCAACGAACAGCAATTTCAGCAATCGTTAAAGCTGACCCGCGAACGACGTGATCTGGTGAACTCGATCGTAGCCAAGGCGCGGCACTACGAGGAAAAGAGCCTGTTCACAGAAGCAATCGGCCAGTGGGATATTTTGCGGAACATCTATCCTAAATATCCCGGAATCGAGGTCGAAGTCACCCATCTCATCAAGAGACGGGATGACCAAGTCAAGGATGAGGCCAAGACTCGACTGATCGAGCAGATCGACCGTTCGCTGGATGCGAGTGATTTCACGCGTGCGCGCGATCTCGCGGCTCGGGCTCTGGCGGAAGACCCCCAAGATCACGAGCTAGCCGGTTTAGAGCGTCTGGCCCGACAGGGACTGGAGCGAAGCTCGGAGGCCCGTGCACTGTCCGCCGCGGCGCAGGAGCTTTCCACCGCACGTCGCTTCGAGGAGGCCGCCGAAAACCTCCGGCGCGCTTTAGAGTTAGATCCCAAGAATAGAGGAATCCGCGACGCATTAGTAAATGCGCTGGCGGAACAGGCCCGGCCTCTGGTTGAAAAAGGGGATTGGCGAACCGCTGAGCCGTTGCTGCAGCGAGCATCGGAGCTGGACGCGACACACGCCGTAACTCGCGGATTGCGAACGTCGATTGCGGACAACAAGCGCAAAGATTTCGTTTCTCAATGCCTGGCAGAGGCCCGCGATCTTCAGGCCAGTGGCAATCCGCAAGCGGCGCTGGCGAAGTTGGAATCAGGGCTGGCTCAGTATCCCAACGAAGGACGGCTCGCGCAACTGCAAGCGACGCTGCAAGGTTCGCTGCGGGACGTCCGGCGCCAGAAGGACCGGGCTGGAGATATCGAATCCCTGCGCGGCATGGTGCCAAAAGCGGGACAAGGGACACCCGTTGAGCGGAACGCGTATTTGGAGCAATCCAGAGCAATTTCGGAAAAGCATCCGGACGATCCCGAGATCGGCTCACTGGCCGCCGAAGTTCGTCAATCGGCGAACGCATCGTCGGCCAATGCGGGAGCCGACGCTTCCATCTTTTCACCGCCGACGGAGATGGCGGCCGGCACCGTTGTCCACGTGCAGCCTGGTGAGAGCCAACATGGCAGCGGCGCGGCCGCGGTGCCGGCCCGCGAACCCGAAGCGAAGGCTACCTCGCCGGGACCGACATCCTCCGCAGTGCCCGGTACTCCAAAGCCCCAGCCACGTCCGGGGTTCTCACGTTCTCAACTCGCTATTTGTGCGGCCGTCGTGCTTGTGATCGCTGCTGCAATTCTTTTTTCTTCCCTGCGCCGCAAGGCACCCGCGCCCGTCAAGCCTCAAGCAGCGCTACCCGCGAGTACTCAGGTTGCAGTACGGATTCAAAGCACCCCTCAGGACGCCACGGTAACTGTGAATGGTACGACTCGTTCCGGGACGGTTGAACTCGCTGCCGATCGGACGTACGACGTCGTGGTTGCGCGGCCCGGCTTCAAGACACTGCATCAACAAACCCTGCGCCCCGGTCCTCAATGGAGTTTCACGCTGGAGCCGGAACCTCTCCGATTGAGTTTTTCGACTGCTGAAAAGGAGGGTTCGATCTTCATTGACAACAATGAAAAGGGGGCGTTGCAGAGTGGGGCCTTGCAGAACATGGAACTTCCGGCCGATGGAAACGATCACGTCCTCGCGCTGCGCAAAGGGAATAGAGAAATCCTCTCGTTCTCTTTCACCGCCAAGCCCGCCGAGGCGGCGCGCATCACTGGCCTGAAACCTAAGGACGCGATTGTGGTCAGCAGTCTGGGAGCCGAAGCGACGGTGTACAGCGGTGGTTCGCCAGGTCTTCGCGCGAATCTACCCGGCCAGGAGCAACAGCCGATTCCGCCGGATGGCCTGAAGCTAACCGCCCTGAGCCCGACCAATAACGAATTGGCATTCAGTAATAACGACCTCGCCAAGATCGCGGTGGATGTTGGGAACGCGCCGGCACTCTATGTTGCGCTCAATGCCGATACCAACATCGCTTACGCGACTGTCCAAATGAATGTCCCGGCAGCGCACCTGTTTGTAGATGGCGTCGAAATCAAGCCTCTAAAGCCTGGGACTTGGCGGCCCATTACCCGCAAGCCCGGCAAGTATACGATCCTCGCCAAGGCGGAAGGATATGAAGACAGCCAGCAACAAGTTGAGTTGGTGAAAGACCAGCCTTTGAAACTCGCGCTGGAGCTCAAACCCAAGGTTGTGATCACGACCGCCACCCTAGTCGTTGAAGGAGGTACGCCCGGGGCTGAGCTACTGATTGATGGCACAGCGCTCAAAACACTGGATAGTAACGGCTCCGCCAGAGTGGAGGTCCCAGCAGGTCCGCACCAGATTGCATTCCGGAAAGACTTTTTCGAGCCCTCTTCAGAAAAACAGCTTACGTTTCCTCGCGGTCAGGAGATAAAACTTGGGGCTGGCGACGCGAGGCTAAGGGAATTTGGCACGCTTAGTTTCAAAACTACTCCGCCGGATGCGCAGATCACTTTCCGGCACGGCGATCAGACGCAGCGCCTTCGGGCGCGCGAATCGGTGCGAGTTCCTGAAGGAAGGTATTCGATAACAGCGGAGGCGCCTGGCTATAGCCCACAAACAAAAGACGTAGCTGTCGCGTCCGGCCAAGCACTCCCGGTTGACTTCAATTTGATCGCCATCGCTGAGGGCAAAAAGGGTGCTACCTCAGTGGCGCCAGTGAACGAATCGCCTTTTGAAAAGCCCGGTCAAGTGGAGAAAGTAGGGGATTGGTACAAGAGTACCGGCGTCGCTGCATATACTTTCTTAAAGTCCGGTGCACCCCGTAATTTCGAGCTCGTGTTCTCAGCCCCTGGGAAGAACTTCATCGGAAAGCAGAGGAAAGTCGAATGGGTCATCGCCTACGTCAGCGAGCAACAGAAACTTGCCTACGAGTTCGATGGGAAGAAGCTGACTCGTAAGGCCACCGTCGGTGACAAGCCCGAAACCTCTTCGGTGACTTGCAAGCTCGAGGGTACAGCCTTCCAATTCCTCATTTCGGTTGAGACCAACCGGGTTGTGGTTCAATCACCATCGTGCGAACACGCCGACATCTACGATTCGCCACAAGGCGATCTGACGAAGGGGAAGATCGGGATTAAATCGAATCCAGAGTTCGTTATCAGGCCGCGCTAATGAACCGGCTCGACAGCAACGAACTCTGCGGCGGCGGATTCCCCCCCTATCGTCGTAACAGCGCCGCTTCGAATGGCCCCGCCATCAGCTGTTCTGTACGCGTTTAGCCTTTGTGCGGCGGCTTTGCGCCACACAGAAGAGCAAACCGATAAGGCAAAGGCCCAAAGCGCCGGGTTCAGGAGTCGTGACAACGAAGTCGATACCGTGCGGGCTCACTCCAGTAAAAATCGGTGTGACGACACCAGTACTCATGTTGACACTATTGAAAGCATTTCCAACATCGGCGTATAACGACGTATTGGGAACGAGCCCCGAGGCGGTGATCGCGTATATCGTGTTGGCGCCAGTGTCGGCGACATAAAATGTCCCCTGAGCTGCGGTGGGGAATATCGCATCGTCCGGAGCGCCGGCACTCGCTCCAGTTGCGTTCAATAAGTTCAAGAAGCTGACCGATTGGCTGGCTTGACCTGGATTATTGATAAACATGAGAGCGTGATCTGCTTCTCCGCGCAAGACTAACGAACCGTTTGGCCCTGATTTAAGAGAATCTGGATCAGTAGCAGGAATTGTGCCCGGCAGGCCGGTGGCCAGATTCGTCCCGGTGGCCCCAGAAGTGAGGATCCCGCTTTGGAGGAGGGGAGAGGCGAGGTTCGTGAGTTGAACAACCACGGGGTCTGTACCACCCCCCGGATTGGTTACGCTCATGAAGACCTGGTTGCCGCTAAACACAACGTCGTCCAGTCCACGTGTGCCAGACATGGAGTTATATATGGGGCCATAAGTTAGTGTGCTCGTTGTTCCGGTAGTCGGATTGATTATCGTCAGTGTCGAATTGGCGTCTTGATTCTGCAGAGCCCACACTTGCCCCGTATTCGGATTGAATTTGAGGCCATCCACCGATCCGGCGATGCTATAGGTATGAAGAACGGAACCATTAAGACCGTATTGCACGATGGTGCTGCTTCCCGACCCTCCGGTTGAGCTCGCCCCGTTGCCGTACTCCACCCAAAGTGAATTGTTTCCAAACGTGACGGAGTCGGGCTGACTGGCGCCGACTGCGCCGCCGGTGGCGAACACCGTAGTGGTAAAGGATGTCGCCCGCACCGGGGAGACGAGCAGACAGGACGCGCCCATGATCGCCACGTATGTTGCGACAGCGACAAAGAGTTGTTTTACTTGATTTGACATTTTTCCTCCGATATCAATTGCCCGCCAACGCCGTGGCTAGCAAGAAAGAGCATGCTCCAGCCTTGTTACGCCTGAGTGAAGAACTCGCGAAAAGATCCTCGTAACGGTTAAGGAAAGGCCAGGGTTGTCGTGATTACAGAATCAATACGCCAAGAAGGTAGCAGCACCCTCTTTGCCCAAGTAACGCTCCAACAATCGAATGTCAGTTTTGCGGAGATCGACCACGGTCAGGCCGTCCAGAGCGTTCGCGAAATTCCGATCGACGTTGAACGCTACAAGCTCGCCCCCCAGCTTTAGATATTGCTTCAGCAAGATTGGTACCCGCCAAAGGGATTTACAAAAATACAATATTGTCTCGCTTCCGGTAAGGTTGAAAGAAGGTGGTTCGCCATCACATTCACGTCGGGGCGAACTGTCCCGAGCAGCGAGCCGAGAATCGCCCCTTCGATCAGGCCAAACGGGTGATTCGCAACAGCGACTACCGGACCGTCCTTCGGCACCAACAAGAGATCGCTCGCCGAAACCCTCGGCCGCACATTCATTGTTTCAAGGAATCTCTCGAGGAAGCAGCGTTCGCCGCCATTTTTCCGAACCTGTTCGTAGAGGTCGTTAAAACGGTCGAGAACTAGTTGCCGCTCCAAAGTGCCTTCCAACGGCGTCGGTAGTTTTTGGCCGAAAAGCGTCGTCAGAGCGTCCCGCATCTAACGACATCAAAATAAATCATCGTGAATTTGTAACTACTGGGCCGTGACGGTTGCGTTATGATATCTTTTCAGATTCGAGAGGTGAAAATGACAACAAGCCAACTCCTCCCCCTGGCTGTAGCTTCGCTAAAGAGTGCTATTAGCTGGACTTGGCAACTCAAGATTGATGAGGCCGGTCTCTATCGATGGTATTTGGACGGTTCAATGCGGACCCAGTTACGCGGCTGTACGCGCACTCAGGCCGAAGACGCCCTCCGGAGGTTTGTGGAACATTCTCTTCGGGGCGAGCTAGAGATCGTTGATACACCGGAAGGCATGTCTCAATGAAGGGTCTGCAACACAGACTGTTCGGTACGAATGACATGTTCGGGTAATGGGACGTAGCCTAAAGCAGAACATTCCCGCTGTCCCGATGTGAGTAGCCACTCGACAAAAGAGACCAGCAGCCGCTGTTTTTCAATATCCCGGTTTTCGGCGGGAAACAACAACCACGTAAACGAACTGACCGGATAGCTTCGTGGATCCGGCGAGCGCGCGAGCATCGAGCGAAAGTCGCCCCCGGGCGCGGGTGATGTCGAGATCGAGGCGGTGATGGAATCGATGTCCGCCTTGACGAACTTGCCTGCGCGGTTGCGCACCGATCCGAAATTCAAGCGGTGCAGAATGGCATAAACGGCTTCGACGTAGCCGATCGAGTTGGGCGTCCGCTGTACTAAGGCTGCGACGCCTTCATTTTTTTCCGCAGCCATTCCAACCGGCCACACGATGGAGGTCCCCGCACCGGCGCGCGCTTTCCACTCCGGGCTGGCTTCACTCAAGAACGTTGTCCAAATCCAGGTAGTGCCACTTCCGTCCGAGCGGTGCACCACGGTGATTTCGGCGGATGGCAACTTGACGCCTCGATTCACCGAGGCGATGGCAGGACCGTTCCATTTTCGGATTTTTCCTAGGTAGATGTCCGCTAGCACTTCCGGCGTAAACTTGAGGTCTCGGAACTCGCCTTGAATGTTGTGGATCGGCGCCACGGCGCCAATCACTGTGGGGATTTGTAAGACTCGAATCGGCGCGCCTTCCAATTGATCGTCTGCTAGGGGAACGTCCGAGCCTGCGAAATCGGCCCGACGATTTAGAACCTGATCGACACCCGCCACCGAGCCGGTCTCCTCGTACTCGATCGATGCTCCGGGATGACTCTTCTGGTACGAGGCGATCCATTGGCGATAGAGCGGCGCCGGAAAAGTAGCGCCAGCGCCATGCAGTGTCTGCCCGGGGCACCTGCTACAAAGCAGGAAGGCGAACCACAACATCAATCTCATGGCCGCGCTCGTACGCCCAATGCTTGTTCCAATTTACGGAAGACCTGCTTTGCAAGGTCCTGCTCAACATGCGACGACTGGAAGCGTGGCGTGGCCAGATAAGACCAAAGAACCTCGCCGCTCTTCCCTGTCAATTGGATCGAAAGGAATCCATCGTAAACCGGCTCGCCGTCTTGTACTCGTGTTCCCGACCTCGGATTCAGGCTGATGTAGCCGCGAATGTACGTTTCACCATCGCCTGTGAGGAAGGCTTCAATTCTTCAACGATGCGGCTCCGCAGGCCAGCGGCGCCCGGCTTTTCGCCCAAAGAGCCTACGAATACACGCCTGACTTGGCTCAGATCCGTTGCGGTCTGCGCGATGCTAGCCGTGGCGTTCCATGCACACCATAACGCGCAGGTCCAAAGGGAGTAGAAGACGCAACGCATACACGGGAACATCCATGGTCGCATTGCGTTTGTGTCTGAAAATTACATTTCTGAAACGATTCGATGAATATGTTGTTGATTCTCGCTAGTTGTATTGACAGTGGAAGCAGACCACTTGAAGATAGCAAGTTGCGACTTAGAATTGCTCTTTTGCTCTTGGCCGCACTTTATCTGGCGGCACAAGACGCACCGCAGCTTTCTTCCACCTCATCAGATTGGTTAACAGACCATGTCTGGCTGAGCGGGCAGACAAATTTCATTCGGCAGAGCCATGGCGCGTTTCCTGCGCTTTATTCGGGCCCGAATAGTCTCAGCCCCGACAAAGAGCATGCGACTTCGCGCGTGTTGACACTTTACACCGGTCTTCGGTTGACTAGTCGCCTGGAAATTTTGTTCGACGTCGAGAGCGCTGGTGGCGACGGTCTTAGTCACGCTCTGGGCGTTGCTGGGTTCCCTAATCTCGACGTGGTTCCGCAACCCAACGTTAGGATCCGCGCCGTACGTGGCTCGAGTGATGCTCCATTACACTTTACCGCTCAGCCGCGAAACGACCGAGGCTACCCAAAATCCGCTTTCCCTCGCCACCACGGTGCCGGGGCGCCAGCTGGAATTTCGTCTCGGCAAGATGAGCACGGCCGATTTCTTTGACGTCAACTCCGTAGGGAGCGACAGCCATCTGCAGTTCATGAACTGGACGGTAGTAAATAACGGCGCATACGACTACGCCGCCGACACGAGAGGCTATACCTACGGCCTCCTCGCGGAATTCTACAATCCCGGATGGGCGCTGCGCTTCGGTGAAATGCTGATGCCGAAGGTCGCCAACGGCATCGAACTCGACTGGAACATCGCCCGCGCGCACGCCGAGAATATCGAATTCGAGTTCTATCCCTCTCTGCGTAGGCAACGTGCCGGTGTGGTGCGTCTTTTATCGTTCGTCAATCACGCCAACATGGGCAGCTACCGGGAAGCGATTAACGGGTTCCTGGGCGGACAAGATCCAGTACCGGATGTAACAGCGCACCGAAAACAAGGACGTGTGAAGTATGGATTTGGGTTGAATGCAGAGCAAGAATTAACCCAAGACTTGCGGGTTTTTGGAAGGCTGGGATGGAACGGAGGAGCGAACGAGTCCTTCGCTTACACGGAGGTGGATCGAACGGCCCTGTTCGGCGGCGATTATCGCGGGCGTCTTTGGAAGCGGTCCAAGGATACGCTAGGCGCGGCCTTTGTCATCAACGGGATCTCAGGCGATCACCGGCGCTATCTTGCGCTCGGCGGACTGGGCTTCCTGCTGGGAGACGGCGCACTGAACTACGCAACAGAACGCATTTTCGAAGGCTACTATACGCTCCATGTCTGGCGCGGCATCTCTTTTGCGTTCGATGTGCAGCAAATCTCGAATCCGGGCTATAACCAGGATCGTGGGCCAGTCCTTGTGCCTGGCTTTCGCATTCACATCGAAGACTCGCTCAACGCCTGGCGCGTTTCACGCTGATGGAATGGCGTCGCCGGGCGCCTTGGTCTGCCGGGCAATTCGCTGCGCGAGAAACCAAGCCTGGCTGTCGTGGCAGCCATTACGGGACTTGTACGCGTAAGAGCCATCCTTGTACATGCGGCGCGCATTGGTCTCGTCTTGAAGGTACGCACTCAGAATCTCGTCCTTAAGACGCCGGATAAGAGTGGGCCTTTCGACGGGAAAAAGCACTTCCACCCGACGGTTCAAGTTGCGCGGCATCAAATCAGCGCTCCCAAGATAACATTCCTCAGCTCCGTTATTGCCGAAGTAATAGATCCGGCTGTGTTCCAGAAAACGACCCACAACGCTGCTGACACGAATGTTCTCGCTCACTCCGGCGAGCGACGGCCGCAGGCAGCAAGCGCCTCGGACGATCAGGTCTACTTCGACCCCCGCTTGCGAAGCTTGATAGAGCAAGCGGATCAGCGGGCCGTCCTCCAGTGCGTTGGTCTTGAAAATCAGATGACCCTGACCGCCACCGCGCTGTACTTCGATTTCTCGCTCGATCAACTCCTCCAAGCGCTGGCGAAGATTGAGCGGCGCCACCAGCAGTTTCCGAAAGCTTTTCTTGGCGGAGTAGCCCGTGAGGTAATTGAACAAATCGGTCGCATCAGCGCCGATCTGCTCATCGCAAGTAAAGATTCCCAGATCGGTATAAAGTCGCGCCGTGACTGGATTGTAATTGCCAGTAGCCAGATGGCAATAGCGACGGATTTGGTCGCCTTCGCGGCGGACGATCAACGTCACCTTGGAGTGCACTTTAAGCCCCAGAAGACCGTATACTACGTGGACGCCCTCGCGCTCCAGCGCTCTGGCCCATTCGATGTTGCTTTCTTCGTCGAAGCGCGCTTTCAGTTCCACCAGAACGGCTACCTGCTTGCCGTTCTCCACCGCCTCCAACAAGGCGTCGACGACCGGCGAATTGCCGCCCATCCTATATAAGGTCATTTTGATCGCCAGGACGTCCGGATCTTTCGCGGCCTTTCGCAGAAACTCGATAACGGGCTGGAAAGAATCGAAAGGATGATGCAGAAGCTGATCCTCCTTCCGGATCAGACCAAAGATGTCGTCGTCCTTGGCGCCGAACCCGGGCGGAGTTGCGGGCAGAAATGGCTTGTCCTTGAGATCCGGGCGGTCGAGGCTGAGATGTCGTAAGCGGCTCAGATCCAGCAGGCCGTCCACGCGGTAAATGCTTGCTGCGTCGACTTCCAGGTTGTTCGCGAGGATCTCCACCATGGAGGCCGGCGTGCTGATGTCTACCTGAAGGCGCACCGCATCCCGAAAGCGCCGCTGCCAGACTGCCTCTTCGATGGTTTCCAGAAGATCGTCGGTCTCGAGTTCCTTGATAGCCACTTCGGCGTCGCGCGTCACATGGAATACGTGTGCCTGGACAATCTCAAGGCCGGGAAAAAGATGATGGAGGTTGGCGATGACCAACTGCTCGATTGGCACAAAACCCGGTCCTCGGAGAATCTGTCCGTTCTCAGTGGGCAGGTTCACTAGAAGGAATTTTGGCAGGGAATCAGGAACCTTGACGCGAGCGAAATGCTCTTTTCCGGTTGCGTCCCGTACTACGACAGCCAAATTCAGACTGAGATTCGAGATGTGTGGAAACGGACGGCCGGGATCGAAGGCGAGCGGCGTGAGCACCGGGAAGACTCTGTCGATGAACATTGCGTCGAGCTGCGCCCGTTGTTCGGCATCGATCGCGGATAGATCCACCAGGTGGATATTAGCGGCTCCGAGCGCAGGCAAGAGCCGGTCGCGAAGAAAAGCGTACGCCTCGCCCATCAGACGCCCCACTTCGATTCTGATCGCCTCCAGAGTCTCGGCTGGGCTGCGGCCGTCGATCCCCGGCTCATGGACGTCGTTCTCAATCTGCTGCATCAAGCCGGCCACTCGAACCATGAAGAACTCGTCCAGATTCGATCCGAGAATTGAGAGGAACTTTACGCGCTCCAACAAAGGATTGCGAGGATCGCGCGCTTCTTCGAGTACGCGGCGCTGAAACTCCAAATGGCTTAATTCACGGTTGAGATACAGCGCGGGATTGTGCAGATCCGGGAAGTTGATTTCAAGTGGAGCTCTGGCCGGTTCCGCACACATATCTCTTAGTTTAACGAATTGCTATCGTACTCCTGTTACAACCTACTCACTGGCAAACGAATAACGCCGGACGGGGCAGAGATTCGCCTTAACTGAGGGCTTAAAGCCACGAGGCGCGGAAGGAAGGGCCTCTTAAGATTTAATGCCAAGCTTCCTCATACGGTATCGAAGAGTGGACGGCGGCACTCCTAAGGCCTCTGCGGCTCCGCTCTTGCCTGCGATCAATCCGTTAGTCATCCCGACAACTTCCGAAATGTGCTCTCTTTCGGCTTCGGCCAGCGTGCACGCCCGTCCCACCTCACAGTCGGGCTCGGAGTCTTCTGAACCTGCGGCCTCGTGAGAAATTCCAGGTGTTGGAGGGACCGGAAGAGTTGGGTCTTCCGAGATTGAGACCGACGCTACTTCTCGCACCGGCAACCCTGAGCTTTGCGCGACAATTCCCAGCTGCCTCATCTTGTGGATTAACGTTGTTCGCGGCAGGCCCAGCCGGGCGGCCGCACCATTCCGACCACCGACCACACCTTCGGCTCGTTGGAGAGCCTGAAGGATGTGCGAACGCTCGGCCTCCTCCAGCGTGACGGGCGCGGATAACTTCGCCGTGTAAGTGACATTGGGCAGCGAACCATTTAGCACCGGGCCAGTAGAAAGAATTACCGAACGCTCTATGAAGTTTTGCAATTCCCGGACGTTGCCCGGCCAGGAATGCCGCGCCAGGGCCGCCATGAATTCCTCTGAAACGCCCGTAAGGTGCTTGTGCATCCGAGCAGCGTAATCCCTCGCAAAATGGTGGACTAACAAACCGATGTCTTCGCGTCGCTCACGTAGTGGCGGTAGTTCAATGGGGAATACGCTGAGCCGATAGAAGAGGTCCACGCGGAATTGACGCTCGTCGACCATCTCAACGAGATTCCGATGTGTGGCGCAGATCACGCGCACATCTGTATGAATCGTGGCAGTACCGCCTAGACGCTCGAACTGTCTTTCCTGCATGACGCGAAGAAGCTTTGGTTGCAACTCTAGCGGAAGGTCGCCGATCTCGTCCAAAAACAAGGTGCCTCGGTTAGCCCGCTCGAACCGTCCAATACTGCGCGTGCACGCGCCGGTGTAGGCGCCACGCTCGTGACCGAACAGCTCGCTTTCGAGCAACCCAGCAGGTATTGCAGCGCAATTCACCTTCACAAACGGGCCGTTCGATCGATCGCTGCACTTGTGAATGGCTTCCGCAATTAATTCCTTGCCAGTTCCTGTTTCCCCGTTGATCAACACCGTGGCGTCGGTCGGGGCCACGACGCGAACCAGCCGAAGTACGCGCCGGAGGGCGGCGCTGTTACCGACAATGCGGGGTAATCCGCTGTCGTAGAGTTCGTCGCTATCGAGGGCGACTTTCGCCGACGTCGTATCCTCGATTTCAAAGGATGCGGTATCGTTGACTGCGGGCGTTTCACTTGCCCAGATTGCTTGTGCCGCCATTCTCAACTCCTTTCGTTCGTCCACTAACTTTCGACGCTGACACACCAAGGTTTTGCTTAGGTTGGCTTCTATGCCGCGCGGCTTGCCATTCCCCACGCTGGTGTCGCTTCTAGTTCCCGGCCAAACAGGAGAGCAGCCGACTCATCCTCGTGGCTCACGCGGATACGATCGCCGCGGTGAATCTGGCCGCTGGCCATCAGGTTCGACAAGGGCTGTACGAGCAAGCGCTCGATAGCGCGCTTCAAGTGCCGCGCGCCATACCTGAAATCGGTGCCCTGCACCAGCAAAAACTCCCTGGCGCTATCGGTGACATTCACCCGGAACGGTTTGCCCGCGGCAGCGGTCTGGATGCGCTGTTGTACCATTTCGAGCTCAATATCAATGATCCTGCGCAGTTCCTCGTTGCCCAGAGACCTGAAGACTACAATCTTGTCCAGACGGTTGATAAATTCCGGAGTGAACTTCCGGCGAGCGGCCTCAATTGCGGTGCGCGAAATCCGGTTGCTCAGTTTCCCGTTGCAACCGGCGTCGTCGAACGAAGGAACCTGGAAGCCCAGCCGCGGACTCACGAGGGAACTCATTTCGGCCGCGCCGAGATTGCTGGTGAGAAAGACCATCGCCGCTGAGAAATCGACTTTGCGATTATCGCCCAACGTCAACGTTGCTTTGTCCAGGATGCCCAGGAGCAGATTCCACAGCGCGTCCGAGGCCTTTTCGATCTCATCGAACAGCACGAAACTCAGCTTCACCGTATCCGTGTGGTGCTGATTCAGCGCTTCTTGCGACAGCAGAGCATGCGTTTCGCGGTGTCCCAGGTATCCTGGGGGCGAGCCGATCAACTTCGCGATCTCATGACTGTGTTGAAACTCTGCGCAATCGATCTTGATTACTGCTCGAGAATTCTTCAGCAGGCACTCGGCCGTTGCCTCGACAATGCGAGTTTTTCCGGAGCCGGTAGGCCCAAGGAACAGAAAGTTCCCGATCGGCCGGCCGGCCGGAGACAGTCCCGCCACGTGAGTCTGGTAAGCCCTCACGATCTGGTGAATTGCTTCCTCTTGTCCAACGATAAAGTGGTGGAGTTGGTTCTCCAGATCCTCCGCCTGCTTCCCCGTCTTAGTGGGATCTAGTAATGTGAGCTTCGGCATTGTACTTCTCCTTCCAGCGCCTCAGGCGGCGCGACCAAGGAGGTCACTGCTTGGCGCTTGAATCTCTTCAAAATTGCTGTCTATGTTTTCCTGGCACCGTATACAATATTGGGCCCACGGCACCGCGGTAAGCCGCTTCAGGTGGATGTCTTGATCGCACTCCTGACACATCCCGAAGCTGCCTTCCTCGATACGGCGGAGGGCCGCACGGGTGTTTCGAAGTTGCTTAAATTCACGGTCGAGGTTACAAACCGCGAGTGCGCGTTGTGAAGCCGCCTGGATCTCTTCCAGTTGATCGGCGCTTCTCTCAACCGTGATCCCGTCACGGTGACGCGTGAAGGGCTCCAGTTCAGCAATCTTTGCCGTTAGAATCGCTCCAAATCGGTTCAGTTCATCCTTGGTCATTGGTCCTTCCTTACTCTTTCCGCCTGTCCGCTATGCTTTAGGCTTCGATTCTTCTGAGCTGATTGTGGAACCATTCCCGCCTGCGGCCAACCCTATTTAGTCGGGCGGTTGGCTCGCTATTTAGTAGGCCGGTTGGTTACGTAGATCGTGAGATCTGGGGCTACTACTTTAGTGGTAGGTAAGAACGCCCCTTCAGAGTTCTGGAAAATCGATGTGCTTCCTGCCGAAGAGCCGGGCATCGATGGACCAGGCGCCAGGTCCGACCATCGCCAAAGCGGCGCCAAGGACCGCCTGTATGATGGCAATCCATGGATCGCCAGAATGCGAGAGAAACCGCGAGACAGCGATCGACACTTTAACGATAGCTGCCAGCGTTCCCGCCACTGGGGTCCACAAACCGACTAGAAGAAATATCCCCGCAGCGACGCCGATGATTTGTAGGACGACTATTTCCAACGGAGGTGCTTCACGCAGGTCGGCGATCCCGAAATGGATCAGCGCAACGCCCGCAAGCAGCCGCAGGAGCAGAAGACCTACACCGGGCCAACCACTAGCGAACGTCGAGAATAGCCGTTGCAAAACACTCCTATTTACAGCGTAAGAAATTCGCAACACAATTGGAACGCCTGAAACTGGGGTCGGGCTATCCCACTTTTGGGGGATCTACAGCTCGATAATCCCGCGCTTCAGCCCTATCGTGACGGCATGGGTCCGGTCGTTAGCGCCGAGCTTGGCGAGGATATTCGTGACGTGGCTCTTGACCGTGTCCTCTGCAATTGAAAGCTGACCGGCGATCTCTTTGTTCGCGTTCCCGGCCGCGATCAGTCGGAGTACATCGATTTCGCGTGAGGTCAAGTCGTCTTCCGCGGCATGCTCAGCAAGCTCGGCGGCGACCTCCGGAGGGATTCGCTTATGGCCGGCATGGACAGCACGGATGGTGTCCAGGAGTGCTCTGTGGACCTCTCCCTTCAATATGTAACCCTGCGCACCAGCTTTAAGAGCCCGTAACACCTGGACGTCGCCTGCGTAGGTCGTCAGGACAATGATTCGGGCGTTGGGGTATTCGCTTCGAATGCCGATGATGGCTTCGATGCCGTTCAAGGACGGCATCTGGAGATCCATCAACGTTACGTCCGGCCGGTGCAATCGGAACTTTTCGATCGCTTCCTGTCCGTTACTGGCCTCCGCGACCAGTTTCATGTCCGATTCCACGTTGACCAGCGCTGCGATCCCTTCGCGAAGGAGGGCATGGTCGTCGACGGTAAGGACCCGAATCGGGCCCCTCATCGGACTAGGATCGCGGCTCATCCGCTTGCCGCCTTCTTACGGAATAGCCCAAGAACGCTGCGGCCAGGAGATGTCCCGTATGCAATCGATCCAGGGATGCTCAACTCGATCTCCGTGCCTGCTCCGGTTCCAGTCCACACGTCCAGCTTCCCACCAATGCGCTTGGCGCGTTCGCGCATTCCAGCCACACCATAGTGGCCGCCGCGTCCTTCGGCTACGATTTCTGGATCGATGCCCTTTCCATCATCCCGGATGCGCAACCGAAGCAAACTTTGGCTATACGTAATGTCCGCTTCGATATTGCGCGCCTGTGCGTGCCGGAAAGCATTTCGTACCGCCTCACGAGCAATCGCGTAGATTTCGTCCCGCATGATCGGATGCAGATCCCGTGGCGGGCCCTCCACGACCACATGGAACCTCGCGGAGTCATGAGTCGAACCACGGGCCGAATCCTGGGAGGACGGTTCGCGGCTCATTTCGCGGCTCATTTCGTTACCCAGGGCTCTCACCGCCTGGGCCAGTTCGTTGGTGACCACTGTCGACGAACGTAAGCCCTGTATAGCATCCCGGCCTTCGGCGATGGCCTGCCCCGTCCGTTCGAGGGCTCCGTCGAGAGCTTGCATCGCCTCGTCGGGGCACCGAGGGAGCATGTTGCGAGCCGCTTGAAAACGGAACATCAACCCGTGAAAACTTTGCAACAACGTGTCGTGCAGTTCGCGGGCGATGCGCGTGCGCTCCTCCAGGCGTGCGTTAAATTGCTGCGCGGTCTGATGGAGGCGGACCCGATACAGCGCCCAGAGCAATACCAGAAAGGCGGCCACGCACGACGCCTGGAACCAACGGGTCTGATAGTACGCCGGGTCGATGGAGAAATCGAAGGAATCGCCGGCCTCGTTCCAGACATCGCTGTTATTGCTGGCCATGACGCGGAAACGGTAGTTGCGTGGAGCGAGATCGTTATAGAACGCTTGCCGGCGGTTGCCGACGTCCTGCCAATCGGGATCCCGGCCTTCTAGCTTGACGCGAAAACGGATCTTTTCCGGCGCGACCAGGCTCAGCGCCGTATAATCGATTTCCAGATCGCGTACCCGCTGGGGCAGTCGCAGGGGCCCCTTGACATCGGACGCGTAGGTTTTGCGGTCGGCGGCGATCTGCTCGATGTGCAGCGGCGGGGGAAGTCTGTTAGAGGGAAGGTGGCGCGGATCGATGACACTGACACCGTCCCAAGGGAGGAACCATAATTTCCCATCCAAGGATTTGGCAACACTGGGGCTGTAGCCGGTAGTGGTGGTATGGCTCCTAACCCCGTCGGAACCGTCGAAAACCGTGGCTTGGACTCGCCGCGCCGGATCTTTGTTCGCGGTGACAGCCCACGCGTCCAACTCGGGCCGCGCTATACGCACCAGGCCGCAGGCCATGTACAACCAGAAAGAACGATCGTCGTCTTCCATCACCCAGTGAACCGCATCGCAGGGCAATCCGTTCTGGCTGGAAAGCGTGGCAAAACGGCCGTCCTCAAACCGGCTGAGGCCACCCTCGGTCGCGGCCCAAAGCGTACCTTCCCGATCGAGCTGAAGGTCCCTGACATGGCCCTCGGCCAAACCATCGGCGACTGTATACGAAACACGGACCTGACCGCTCTCGAAATACGCCACTCCACCGTCACGAAATCCCATCCATAGACCGCCTCGCACTGGATCGGCGACCAGAGCACGCGCGCCGTCCTGATGGCCGAGCTGGGCCCACGGGATCCGTTCGATCACCCTTCCGGCATGCAAACGGAAAAGGCTCTCACCCTGGCTGACCCAGACATTCCCTGCGCGGTCTCCAGCGATGGAATGCACTTCGCCTGGGACAGAGCTGACGGGCGTGAACCGGCCATTTTCAAGGAAGGCAACTCCGCGATGCGTGGCCACCCAAATCCGATCCCCTAAGTCCTGATACAGGGACTCGATCGCATCATCGGGTAATCCACTTGCGGTCTTGCGATAAACAGTGATGCGGCCATTATTCAATCGGTTCAAGCCATCAGCAGTGCCGAGCCAGACGCTGCCATCCCGGGCCGCGAGGACGGACTCAACAGTGGCATTCGACAAACCCTGGTTGACAGAAATCGTGGGGACGGCCAGATCGCGAAAGCGGTCCAGGCCGTCCAGTGTTAGCGCCCAAATGTCACCTTCACGATCCTCAAAGAGCATTTCAATGAAATCGCTTGAGAGACCGTCCGAGCGGTCAAACACATCCGTTGTTCCTTGATGCACATGCACGAGGCCCCGGTCCGTCGTTCCGATCCACAATCCGCCGTCGCGATCCCGGAGGATCGAACGGGCCATGAACCGCCGCCCGGTAGCCGGAAGCGGATACGCATCGAGTTTCCCTTCCACGAATTGCTTAATTCCGCTGAGCATGTCTATCAAGAGTGCGCCTTTGTCGTCTTCCATTAGCGTCTGCACTCGATCGGGCATCGGATAGAGTTTCGGAGGACCGGGCTTCCATCGCCACAAGCCCGTAATGGAAGCCACCCACAGATTCCCCCTGCGATCCTCGTACAACGAATCGACGTATTGGCCGAAACTGCCGTTTTCACCGTGGCATTGGATATTGCCACTGTGAATCTCGCAAAGTTTCCCAGTAGGAGCCGCGTGCCCACCGGCCCACACCGTTCCCTCATGATCCTCAAGGAGCGTCCAAACACTTTGTCCAGCAAGCTCCGCGTAGAGGGTCAGCTTACCTCCGTTCCAACTTGCAAGCCCTTCGGAGGTGCCAATCCAAAGAGTTCCATCGCGCGCGGATAGCAGGCTTCGAATGTAGTTGCTGGGGAGATGCTGGCCAGCCGGCGGCTGCCATGGGACGCTCCTCACACCATCGAACCGAAGCAAGCCGAATTCCGTGCCTAGCCAGAGATACCCGTCCTGCGTCTGAGTAATTGCGACGATCGTACCTTTGGAAAAGCCCTCGCGAACCGTCCACGGCGTGTGCGCGTACTGACTGACGTCCAGCGCCGGATTCAACGCGAACGCACAAGGACGCCACGCCAGCAGCATGCCCGCCAGGACAGTGCTCAGCGCGACACCCATTCGTCGCTCCATGCGCACAATTATCTCGTACCTACACAGTTTGTGGGGCTTTTGAGCGCAGAATACGCGTGTGAGCCAAGACCGCGTGCTCACGCGCGCGGCGGCGGCGACCTGCGAGATTTCGCGTAAGCGACGGAGGTGGGAACAGTCAACTCGACTTCCGTGCCCGCTCCGAGTTCGCTCCAGAAATCCAATCGCGCGCCGATCTTTTCCGCGCGTTCGCGGATCCCGGCCGCGGACATCGACTTCGTGCTGACCCGCTGGGAGCACACCTAGAAAAACAGTATATGTGAACTCGCGGCTCCGGCGTAGAGCATGATCTGCTGCTGGGCACGGGCGTCCATCGCGGCGTGTAGCACCGAGAAGCAGATCAGCAACAGGCAGAACCGGGCGATGGTTTCGAGCAGCTTCCTCGATGAGCAAGGTTTGGTCAAGAATGCATCCACCGGCGGCATGTTCTGATGCTCGCCGCCAGAAAGCACGACGATGTGCGCGGCGCCAGAAGCGGCGTGGATCAACTTCATGCCGTCCTCCGGTGTCGGAAGCTGAAGGTCCATGAGCACGACTTGGCAACCTGGTAGCCGGTCGAGCGCCTCGGCGGCGGTCTGCGCGGTTATGACGTCATGGCCGGACTGTTCCAAAATCAGTCGCCGCACCTCCAACTGACCGGCATCATCTTCCACCACCAGGATGCGCGCCATTTTAGCCAAATTCGATGCCGGCGATCACTAATTGCGGCATCTGGTTGTTCCAGCTCTCTGGAATTTCGTCGAAAGGAAGCCTGAAGGACCGCGATTCGCCCGGCTTGACGAGGCTCTTGACGATGGGGATGCGCTGGCGAAGCACAACCTCGCCGTACCTGTTATAGAAGATGCAGAAAACGTCGACCTCTTTCACTGGGCGAGCGCCGCCATTCGTAATCTTGCCCTCGATTTCGGTCACCATCTGACTGACGTAGCTTTCGGTGGCCTTCATGGTGACGTCGCTCAACTGGAGATTGCGAACATAGACCTTGGCATCCGGCGTGAGAGGCGGGGCACTGGCAGCTGTCGCGGGATGATTGACGTACCAAGCCACCGCACCGCCGAGCAAAAGCATGGCGGCCAGGATATAAATGACGCTCTTACTGCCCACTTACGGTCATCTCCCCGATCATCAGCGTCGGCGATGCTACCGAGCCGCGAAATTCCAGATCGGAACCTATGGCGGCGAAATCCATCAACATCTGCTGCAGCGTCGACGCAATGGTGATCTCGGATACAGGATACGCGAACTCGCCGTTCTCAATCCACTGGCCGGCGGCGCCGCGCGAATAATCGCCTGTGACCGTGTTCACGCCCGAGCCGATCAACTCCGTGACGTACAGTCCTTTGCCGATTCCGCGGATGATCTCTTCGGGCGAGCGCTCGCCTTTTTCAAGGAATAGATTGCCGTGCCCGACGCTTGCGTTCCCGGTGAGCCCGCGCGCCGCGTTACCAGTGGTTCGAAGGCCAAGCTTGCGGGCGGTATAGGTGTTGAGCAGGTAGCTGTTGAGAATTCCGCGATCGATCACCACCGTACGCCGCGTGGGAACACCTTCGTCGTCGAAAGGTGAAGTCCCGAAGAGGCCTGCTATGGTGCTGTCGTCGATGATGGTGACGTTTTCCGCTGCAACGCGCTCGCCGAGTTTGTCCGCCAGGAAGGAAGCCTTACGATAGACCGAGTCGCCGTCGACGGCCTCGAAGATATTGCTGATGAGCGAGCGGGCGGTGAGCTGGTCGAAGACTACCGGGACTTTCTGGGTTGGCACTTTGCGCGAACCCAGACGCCGAAGGGTTCGCTGGGCGGCTTTGCGGCCAATGGTGGCCGGGCTCTCGAGCTTGGCGTAACTTCGCGCGTGGGAATACCAATAGTCGCGCTCCATGGACTCGCCTTCGCGCGCCACCGGAGTGGTGCTCAGCGAGCAACTGCTGACCCGGTACGAGCCCAGGAAGCCGCGCGAATTAGCGAACACGCGTTCCCCTGTATAGGCATCGAACGAGGCCCCTTCGGAGTTGGTGATGCGCGGGTCGGCGGAGAGTGCGGCATCTTCGGCCTGGAGCGCGTGGTCGATTCGCTGCGAGGTATCGATGCGGCTGACGTCGTCCGAGTAAAGCTGCAAGTCTCCCGCGAGCGAACCGAGTTCCGAAGGATCGGGCAACCCTGCGTGCGGATCTTCAGTGGAGATGGCCGCGATCTCGAGAGCCGAATCGACCAGCTTGCGGACGCCTTCGCGCGAAAGATCGGAGGTGTAAGACGAGCCGACGTGCTTGCCGAGCAAAACGCGGAGGCCCGCGCCTCGGGATCCGGCATCTTTCAGCGTCTCGATTGACCGCATGCGGACGCCGGCCGAAAATTCTTCGCCTTCCGATAGCGTGCATTCGGCATCGCTCGCGCCGCGGTCGAGAGCAAGCCGGACCACTTGAGAGGCCAGCTCGGCGTCGATCATCCCGAGGTGCCGCCCACGGTCATGCGATCGACCTTGATGGTGGGAATCCCAACGCCGACTGGAACCGACTGGCCTTCCTTGCCGCAGATCCCGATGCCTTCATCCAGTTTGAGATCGTTGCCGACCATGCTGACGTACTTGAGGGCTTCGGGCCCGTTACCGATCAAGGTGGCGCCGCGGACCGGCCGGGTGATGCGACCGTCTTCGATCAGGTAACTTTCTGACGCACTAAATACGAAGTTGCCGCTGGTGATGTCCACCTGGCCGCCGCCGAAATTAGCGCAGTAGAGGCCGCGTGGAGTGGATCGTACGATATCGGCCGGATCGCTGTCGCCCGCCAGCATGAAGGTATTGGTCATGCGAGGCATGGGAATGTGCTGGTAGCTTTCGCGGCGTCCATTGCCGGTGGCACCCGAGCGCAAAAGCCGGCTGGAGAGCTTGTCGAACAGGTATCCGCGCAGCACCCCCTTCTCAATCAACACATTCTTCTGAGTGGGCGCGCCTTCATCGTCAACGTTGAGCGATCCGCGGCGATTGCGGATGGTGCCGTCATCGATCACGGTGCACAGCGGGCTGGCAACCTGTTGTCCGATGCGATCGCTGAAGGCCGAAACTTTCTTGCGGTTGAAATCGGCTTCGAGGCCATGCCCCACGGCTTCGTGCAGCAGAATGCCAGGCCAGCCGGGTCCGAGCACCACGGTCATCTCGCCCGCAGGAGCGGGCACGGCGTCCAGTTGCACGATGGCCTGACGAGCTGCTTCGCGTGCGAACTGCTCCGGCGAATGTTCGTTCTGGAAAAAGTCGAGGGCCACACGCCCGCCGCCGCCGGCGTAACCTCGCTGCGGGCTGCCGGTTCCTTCGCGAGCGAGCACTCCGACGTTCAATCGCGCCATGGGCTGCCGATCGAAGCTGAGGACGCCGTCGCTGTTGGCCACCAGCACCTGGCGGAGGCTGTCCGCGTAGCTGGCCTGCACCTGGAAAATCCGGGAGTCATAGGCGCGGGCGGCGCGGTCGGCTCGCTTCACCAGATCCACGCGCTCGGTGAGACTGGTTTCGTTGGGGGCCTGGAGAATCGGATAGAGATCACGCTTGTTGGCTTCCTCGAATCCGGTTTTATCGACCTTAGCGGGTCCCTTGGCGATGCAGGCGGCCACCCGGGCGGCCCTCCGAATCCTCTCCGGGCTGAGATCGTCGCTATAGGCATAGCCGGTACGCTCGCCAGCGATGACGCGCACGCCGACGCCAAGGGAAACTCCTTGGACCGCGCTCTTGACGATAGATTCGTCGATGCTCAGACTGCTGGTGGCCAGGTATTCGAAGTACAGATCGGCGTAGTCACCTCCGGCCGAAAGCGCCTCGTTAAGATACGACTGGAGGTCGTGCTCGGTGATGCCGAATTTCTGCCCGAAGAAGGAATCGGATAATGCCATCTACCTTCAGCGTAGCATCGGCGGCCGAAGTCAGGGTCAGGAATGACAAAACGAAGCCATTTGAAAAAACGAAGCCAAGCCTGGCGCGGATTGACGCATCGAGGGGCCGTGAGGTGAGGACGAATGTTGATTTGAAAAAACGAAGCCAAACTCCGGCATTTAGCGGCCATAGTTTCCCTCCTTTCAATTTCGGTTTTATCACGCGGGTCCGGGGCGCGATCGAGTGGAGATTTGGAAGTTGATGAAAGGGTGGGGAAAAAGGCGGATTGAGAATTAGTGACTCATCAGCGGCTGAGCCTGACGAAGAGCCCAGGCTGGAGGACCCGCTGAAGAGGAGGTAAGCGAGCCTGGCTGCGGTGGAATGTCGGACAGCGACACATCTCAGGGATGGGCGTGTTACGGCAAAGTGGACTTCCGGATGCGCCGTGATCCAGGCGCTAACGGCTTTATTGATCGAGTAAGCCGAGCAAATCGCGCATATGCCGGCGGCGGCAGGCGGTCACTGAATCGTGGAGCTCACCAAGTAGGCGATAATGGGCGCAAAAGCACCGAAATCGGCTTGACCACCGCCCACCAAATTCGGCAGGAGGGAGGTGGAGGCGGTAAATCCCCCGCCCGGGGTACCGCCGGGCCCCGCTTGTAACGATATTTGGCCCACGTTATTGGACCCGGCTGCGACAGCGGGTAGATAGGCGAGTGCCGCCGCTGGAATCGAATAAGTACCGGGGCCGGCGGGAACCGTGCATGAGATCAAAACGCTATGCGTAGTCGTGGTGGTCAGAGTTGCGCCCTGGACCCCGATGTATACCAGGTCTATACCCGTACCGGTCCAGTTGAAGGTGAGCGGCTGGGCGCGATTGATCGCGCTGAGGGAACTTAAATTCGTCACGGTGAAACTGGATGGCATTGTCGCAGTGGCGGTGAATGGGCCGACCTGTGTGCCTCCACTGGCGGTCAGGGTATACGTGCCGCCGCCCACCAGGGTTCCTTCTGTCAGCGTGCTTGAGTATGCGGGGCCCGTGGCGGTTTGGGTGACCCCGATGGCACGCGACGATAAACCGGGCCCGCTGATCGTGAGGGTGCCGGCATCTAACTGCGCGTCCGCGGCGATCGGGTCTTTTCCACCCGCGGGATACGTCTCATCGAGCACGGTGCACAGGCCAAACTTGGGACCCGAGTACGGCAGGAGCCACTCAGCCGCTGTGTAACGGTTGAACACTCCGCCCACGAGGTCATAATAGCCAACGATGTGGCCGATCGACAGGCCGGCAAATACGATGTTGCCGCCCGAATCCAACTTCGAGAGCGTGGCGGCGCTGACCTGGCTGGCGCAGGAAGTCTGGCCCGTCGCGGCAATGGCAATCGTGACACCGTTGCTGAGTTGCCCCCCCGCGCTCACCTGGACGGAAGCGAAGCAATCGGGAGCGATGGCAGCGGGTAGCGTGAAGTTGATCTGCCACAGCCCCGGGTAGCCAGACGACGCTCCCGCGTAGAGCGGCACGATCTCGGTACCGCCGACATTGACCATGAAATTGCCGGCCGCGGTCTGATCGCCCGAAGTGCCGCCGGTATCGTTCAGCAGATCGGCGCCTCCGCCGGTGCCCCACAGAACCAGCGTGTCGCCGGGTTGCGCGGGCTGAAGGGTCCAATCCAACCCTTGGTAATTCAATGTGCCGCTGGTGAGACGCGCCAGGCTGACTCCTCCGTTGACATTGCCAATGGTGGCTTGCGCAGCTCCGGTGCCGGCGCTGTTCACGGTCGCAATCCCGAAACTGCGAGGTACCACTGTGACATTCTGCGCCTTGCTGGTCTGGGTGTTGTACGTCACCGTCACCGCGTAGGTACCCGGAGCAATCGAGGACGGAACCAGCCCTGCAATCTGCCCCGCGATCGAATAAACCATCTTCGCGACGATGGCCGTTCCTCCAGTCGTGGGTGTGAATGTGACGGACGTTCCGCCCACTGACGTGGGGTAAGGGGCTGAAGCGGTCGCGATCGCGGGCGGACCCAGTCCGCTCCCGAAGATAACAAAGACCGTATCTGGCGCCAGTTGATTCTGGTATCCGCTGGCGTTCAGTACGCTGGCGGTGTTCAGCACCGGCTGCGAGCATAACGAGAGCATCGAGACGGTTAGAAATGCAGCGTATCTAGGGATCACTCGACGCATGGGATCACTCGCCGCATGAGGTGAGCCTAGCACATCCTCAACAGCGGCCCGACATTCGATATCCGGGAGCGGTGTCGACACGAGTGGTCGACACGGCACGCTCAAAGCGTGCGCCACGTGGTAGATTGTCCTTGTCCAACAAAACTGAAGTATGGCACTCACGATCGCAGGTCTTTCCAAGACTTATCCGGATGGTGTAAAGGCGCTCAAAAACCTTTCCCTTTCCATCGGCAACAACATGTTTGGGCTGGTAGGGCCCAATGGCGCGGGAAAGAGTACACTGATGCGCACGGTGGCTACGCTTCAGGATCCCGACTCCGGCTCCATCGATCTGGACGGGATCGATGTCCTCCGCCAGAAAGACGAGGTTCGGCGAATCCTCGGCTACCTGCCGCAGGAGTTTGGCGTGTATCCGAAGATATCGGCCTTGGACATGCTTCACCACCTCGCCGTTATGAAAGGCATGACGTCTTCGGCGGAGCGCAAGGAGACGGTGGACGCGCTGCTCCAGCAGACCAATCTGTGGGACATCCGCAAGAAATCGCTGTCCACTTTTTCCGGCGGCATGAAGCAGCGCTTCGGAATCGCGCAGGCCCTGCTCGGCAATCCGCGCCTCATTATCGTCGACGAGCCCACAGCCGGCCTCGACCCCACCGAACGCAATCGCTTTCTGAACCTTCTCTCTTCGGTTGCCAGTGACCGCACCGTTATTCTCTCCACGCACATTGTCGATGACGTACGCCAGCTCTGTCCTCGCATGGCCATCATCGCCTCGGGCGAGCTCCTGCTGGAAGGCGCGCCCAACGACACGCTGGCGGCACTCGACGGCAGAATCTGGTCGAAGGTGGTGGCCACGGACGACGAGCTGCGCGCCATAGAAACTCAGCTCCCGGTGATCTCCAGTCATCTGGTTGGCGGACAGCACGAAATCAGGGTGTACGGGGACACTTCCCCAGGCGACGGCTTCCGGCCCGTCGATTCCAGCCTGGAGGACGTCTATTTTCTGAATCTCTCTCAGCAGGCCAAGCGTCCGGTGTTGAATTAAGGATTCGACATGGCACTCTTTTGGGAATTCTTCACATTCGAGTTAAAGTTCCGCCTCAAGAGCCTTTCGACCTACGTTTACTTCGCGCTGTGGTTGGCGTTTTCCTTCCTCAACGTAGCGTCTGAAAACTTCGGCCCGATAGGCAACCGGAATGGCAAGGTACTGCTCAATTCGCCCTACGCCAACGCTTACAACGACGTCGGTGCTGCACTGTTCGGCATCATCGTCATCGCCGCCATCTTCGGCACCAGCATCCTTCGCGACTTCCAGCGCGACACTTACCAGATCCTCTTTACCAAGCCCATCTCGAAATTTGCCTACCTGGGCGGACGCTGGGCCGGTTCCTTCGTTACGACCGTCTTCGCCTTTTCCGGTGTGCTGGTCGGAGCTTATCTCGGCACCTTCGCGCCTTGGGCGGACCACACTCGTATCGGTCCGAATCATCTCTGGGCCTACTTGCAGCCCTTCCTCTCTATCATCGTGGTCCAGGTCTTTTTCATCGGTTCCGCGTTCTTTGCCGTGGCCGCCCTCACCCGCAAAATATTCATCGTTTACCTCCAGGGTGTCGCGCTGTTCATGCTCTACGTTATCGGCATCACGGTCTTCTCCGCCACGCGCTCGCTGGAGCATTTCTGGTCTGGCATACTCGATCCCATCGGTCTCATCCTGTTCGACGACGTCACGCGCTACTGGACGGTAATCGAGAAGAACACGTTGTTCGTCACGTGGTCGCCTGGTCTTTCGGAGGGTGTCTTCCTTTACAACCGCCTTCTGTGGCTGACGATCGGCCTACTGGCGCTGGCCGGCGTTTGGGCGCTGTTTCCCATGTCGGTGGAGGCTCTCACTGCTCGCGCTCAGGGCCGCCGCGCCGCAAAGGCAAGGCAACAAGACCTGGTAGAGGCGCAACCGGTCCGTTCGCGCGTCGCCGCTCGGCTCCCGCTGGTGCATCGGGCGTTTACTCCGGCTACCACGTTTGCCCAATACCTCTCGCTCTCTCGCTTGCGCCTCCGAAATATTTTCCGGGACATACCATTCTGGGCGATCGTCACCCTCATGATCGCTTTCGGGATTAACAACGGGCACTTCGCTGGCCACTTAGCCGAGCAGAACGTCTGGCCAGTTACCTACCTCATGCTGCAGTCGGTGGAGGGAAGCGCCCTCCTCTTTCTCTATATTGTCGCGACTCTTTATGCGGCGGAACTGCTATGGCGCGAACGCGACACGCACTTCGACGGCATCCATGATGCTCTGCCGATGCGCGAGTCGACGGACTGGCTCTCGCGCTTTACGGCCATCGTCGTCATCGAGCTGATCCTTCTTACGGTCGCGATGCTGACCGGCATTCTCATGCAGACTATCGCCGGTTACTACCATTACGAGCTGCTCCAGTACGCCAAGGAGCTCTATATCGTGACCTTTCCGCAGATCCTGATGTTCGCGCTTCTGGCACTTTTCATCCAGACCGTGGTCTCGAACAAGTTTGTGGGCCACGGGATCGTGATCGGGATCTTTGTCCTTATGCCCATCCTCTTCAGTTTCGGATGGGAGAACACACTTTATCTCGTCGGCCAGACGCCTCCGTATACTTACTCCGACATGAACGGGTACGGCCATTTCGTCCCCGCGCTCTTCTGGTCAATCACCTATTGGCTGGCGATTGCCGCAGTCCTGGGCGTGATCTCCGTGGCTCTCGCGCGGCGCGGTGCTGAGGAATCCCTTGGCGCCCGCGCACGACTCGCCTGGCAGCGCGCTCCCCGGCTGGCGCCGCTCGCTGTGCTTTTCGCGCTGATCGCGGTAGGCGCGGGCTCCTGGTACTTCTACAACACTCACGTACTCAACGAGTACCTCAACTCGAAGGCGCGGCGCGGTATCCAGGCCGACTACGAACGCCGCTTCAAGCAGTACGAAAACCTGCTCCAGCCCAAGATCACGGCCGTCGATGCCGCAGTCAATATTTATCCTGACCGCCGATCGTTCGATGGAAAAGTCCGGCTGACTCTACAGAACAAAACCATGCAGCCGATCGCGCGAATCCATCTCACCGATCAGAAGCAGTCGGTCAGCAATATTCATTTCGATCGCGCGTTCCATCTGGTCAGTTCCGCGCCGCGCGACATGTACTCCATCTATGCTCTCGATCAGCCTCTGGCTCCGGGCGAAACTCTAATCCTCACCTGCGATATCGGCCATCAGACCCGCGGCTTTCGCGATGGCAACGAGCTTCCGGAGTTCGCCTATAACGGAACTTTCTTCGACTCCGATTACCTGCCCTACGTCGGCTACAATAACGGCGTCGAGCTGGACGATCCGCGCCGCCGCCGAGAAGAGCACCTTCCGGCTCTCGAAGAGATGGCTCATCGCGGCGACCGCGCCCATTCGCTGAACAACATATTTCCACGCGAGTCGGACTGGATCACTTATCACACTGTGGTCAGTACGTCGGCGGATCAGATCGCTCTGGCTCCTGGATACCTGCAGCGCGATTGGCAATCGAACGGCCGCCGGTACTTTGAATACAGCATGGGCTCGACGCACATCCTCGATTTCTTCGCCTACATCTCGGCCCGCTACCAGATCCGGAAGGAGACCTATCACGGGACCAACGGTGACGTGGCGCTGGAGGTCTATTACGATCCCGCGCACACTTACGACATCGACGACATGTTAGCCAGCGCGCGCGCCGGGCTGGACTACTATCAGCGCGTCTTCAGCGGCTACCAGTACAGCCAGTTCCGCATCATGGAGTTTCCGCGCTATCGCAGCTTCGCCCAGTCTTTCAGCAATACTATTCCGTATTCGGAAGGCATCGGCTTCATCGGCCGCGTACTAAAGCCAACGGACATCGACATTACCTACTTCGTCACCGCTCACGAGTTGGGACACCAATGGTGGGCGCATCAGCTCATCGGCGCGGACGTGGAAGGGTCCAACATGATGTCGGAGAGCCTGGCTGAATATTCAGCGTTGCAGGTGATGGCGCACAAGTACGGCCGCGATCTTATGCATCGCTACCTTCGCCATGAGCTGGATCGGTATCTGCGAGGGCGCGGCGGCGAGATCCGTCACGAGCCGCCACTTGCCGTGGTGCAGCGCGAACCCTACGTCTGGTACCAGAAAGGCGGGCAGGTTCTCTACACGCTGGCCGACTACATTGGCGAAGACAAGCTCAATCTGGCCCTGCACAATTTCCTGATGCAGTACCGATACGCCAACGCCAACAACCAGGTGGACACCCACGACAATACGCGCGATGCGGAAGCGATCGACGAGCCTTATCCCGATACGCGGCTGCTGGTGGACGCTATCTGCGCCCAAACGCCGCCCGAGCTGCAGTACCTGGTCGACGACGGCTTCAACCGCATTGTGCTTTACGACAACAAAGCCATCTCCGCGACGTCGCAGAAGACCAGCGACGGAAAATACAAGGTGACGCTGGAAGTGCAGGCCCGCAAATCGCAAGCCGATGGCAACGGTGCTGAGACCCGCATGCCACTGGTCGACTATATCGAGATCGGCGTGTTCAGCGGCAAGAAAGATAAGGAAAAGCCGCTCTATCTCAAGAAGGAAAAATTCACCGAGGAACACAAGACCTTCGTGATCACCGTCGATCAACAGCCGACGTTGGCGGGCATTGATCCCTACAATAAGCTGATTGACCGGATTTCCGATGACAACATGATCGATGTTGTCAAGCAGTGAACAGGTGGGGATCGTTCGACCGGCGAAAATCGGTATTTGAATGCACTGAGTGCACTGTCCCTAATTATGTTTCTGGGTCTTCAAGCTGTTAATGTTTTCGTGCGAGATCAGGACCGGAGCTTACGGTTCTATGTCGACCAGCTTGGCTTCCACGTAACCTTTGATGCGAGGCTTCAATCCGGCGAACGGTGGGTAGCGGTTGCCCCTCCTGACGGGACCGCTGTCCTCATACTGGTCGCGCCCGCGCCCGAATCCAAGGAGTATAAACTCATCGGCCGGGCCACCGGGATTGTTCTTGTAACCGAGGATGTGATCGCCAAATATGAACAATGGCGCCGGCGCGGAGTTCGGTTTGGTGTTACGCCGCGGCTCCGGCGCGTCAAGCGGGAGGCCGAAGACGAGTCGACGGTTTGGGGCGGAGTCTTCACCTGGTTCAAAGATGTCGATGGAAACTCCTTCGCGCTGGTGGGCTTCGACTTTATAACGCGGGAAATCGAGGCGGAACGCCGGCGCACAGCGGAAAAGCTGGAATCGGAGCGCCGCACCACACAAGAGCTGGAGATTGCCAAGCAAGTGCAGGCCAGGCTTTTTCCTCAGATGCTGCCGCCCATGGAAACGCTGGAGTATGCGGGCTCCTGCATCCAGGCACGGCAGGTAGGCGGCGATTACCACGACATTCTCGATCTAGGTCGAGGGCGTTTTGGGCTGGTGATCGGCGATATCTCGGGCAAAGGAATTGCCGCTGCCCTTTTGATGGCGAACCTGCAGGCGAATCTTCGAAGCCAATGCGCGATCGCGCTGGATGATCTGGAACGTTTGCTGTGCTCGGTGAATCGACTCTTCTACGAGAACACCAGCGAGAGTTCGTACGCGACGCTATTTTTTGGCGAATACGACGACCAGGCGCGGCGCTTACGGTACGTGAACTGTGGCCACCTTCCGGCATTAGTCCTGCGGTACGACGGCGCCGTGGAACGGCTCGCTTCCACCGCCACGCTGGTCGGGATTTTTCAAGAATGGGATTGCTCGATAGCGGAATGCCAGCTTTCCGCGGGAGATTCACTAGCTCTTTATACCGATGGGATCACGGAAACCTTCAACGATGCGGGAGAGGAGTTCGGAGAGCAACGCTTGATTGAAGCGCTGCGGCGGCATCGAGACTTGGCTCCGCAGGCCATGATCGCCTCGATTGTCGACGAGGTTCGGACGTTCAGCCCGCATGAGCAGTACGACGACATCACGCTGATTGTCGCGAAGTGTAGGGATCATGGCGGATTTGCGTGATTGCTCGGCAAGGTGAACTCGCGTATAAGTTGCGGGTTTTGATCGAAGTCGCTGTAACGAATCCAAGTCGGCCGAACAACGAAGTGGACGATTCCCGGCCAACTCATGCGCGCGGGACCGTCCACCCAAACGCTGAAATAGATGGCCAGGTATCGCTCCAGCTTCGGTGACTTGAGTTCCTCAGCTTCGCCCTCGAATTGGACTGTTTGCTCGCCTGGCCCCCAGCCGCCGATCACGAAAGAACAGGACGGCCGTGCGATGAGATTCGGATATTTGCGCGAACTCTTGACCGTATCGAAGATGATTTCAAGTTGGGGCGTGATCGCGATTCCCACTAGGGCCGACTGGGGAGTGCCGCGCTGAGAAATGCTCCCGAGAACGCCGAATCTGTGTTTCGCCATGAAAGCGTAGAGCTCAGGCTCAGTCATGGAGCGGTCCGGGCTCCGGGCGCAGTTTGCCCGACGGTGTTCGCCGCGATCGCCGACATCGCACGGCGGAACAAGTCGGGTGATTCCATAGCGCGGCATTGAGCTTCAAAGATCGGGTGCGGCCCCTTCCAGCGGAGATCGTCCACGGTATCAAAGACGGGCGCGTCCAGCCGCAAGGTCGCAAGCGTTCGAAACAAGAGGGCATCGTTCCATGAGTCGAACAACGAAGTGGACAGCCTGCGGGCGTTGGAGATGGAGGGATGCCACACTCGCCAGTCCTTCGGAATGTCCTCAAGCTTGGGATATCGGGACAAGGTCTGGGCGGCGGCTTTTTCGCCCCATCCCAGCACACCTGGAAATCCATCGGCGCTATCGCCGAGTAGTGCCAGATAGTCCGGAATCGACTGCGGCTTCACGCCGAATTTGGCCACTACTCCAGCCTCGTCACGCAAGATGTTGCGCCTCCGATCGAGCTGGACAACTCGTGTGCCAACCACGCACTGGGCGAGATCCTTGTCCGGCGTGCATATGATTACTTGCGTCACACGATCATCCAGCGCTCCCTTGGCCGCGGCGGAAGCGAGCGCATCATCGGCCTCATAGTAGACCATGGGCCACACCACCACGCCCATTGCTTCCAGCGCTTCCTCGAGAATCGGGAACTGGGAGAGCAGCGTTGCGGGTACCCCCTCGCTGGTCTTGTATCCGGGATATAGATCGTTTCGAAACGACTCCACAACGTGATCGGTCGCAACCCCGATGTGAGTTGCGCCGCGCTCGAGCATCGACAGCACGGATCTCAGCACCCCGCGCACGGCGCCGATTTCCCGGCCATTCAGATCCACGGCGGCGGGCACGGCGAAAAAGTGGCGGAACAGTTCATACGTCCCGTCGATCAGGTGCAGATCCATATGGCTCCGAGTATACGGGATGGCTCCGAGTATACGGGATGGCTCCGAGTATACGGGAACGCGTCAAGTGGAGCGACTTGGCAAGCCGATGAATGGATTCATTACGCGGACAGTGCCATAAAGCCGATCGTGCTGAAGATCCTCGGTCCAGATTTCCGGCAAGCCGTAGTGTTCCGCGTACGCCCAGAGGTGGGCATCGCTATCGTTTGTCACCGCGTGGAAATCGAGGTTTGAGTGCACAGCCCCTAATTAGACACACCGGAGGAGACGAAGCTCTCCGAAGTAAATGCCGCTCGATAGAGCCTGGCCCACCCAGAGCCTAGATTTTCTGTCACACTCGTAGTTCATGCCGGGAAGGTTTATTTCCCATCTGGCCTGCGCCTGTTTGGCCCTGTCCACCGTCCCCTCCTCGCTACCGCAATCCAAGCCGGTCAACGAAGCGCCGGGGACGTTTCCTTTGCAGGAAACGCTCATCTACAGCGTTGAGTGGCGGCTAATCGACGCCGGTGAGGCGCGCCTTACCCAGGACCCTAAGCGCTCCAAACTGCACGTGGAATCGACCGGTCTCGTTTCCAAACTTTATAAGCTCGACGACAGCTACGATCTGGAGATGGAGGGTGACTTTTGCGCCCTCAGCACCACTCTGGATGCCAGGGAACGGTCGCGCCACCACGAGACCAAGGTCATCTACGAATACTCGAAAGGGAAAGCCAGCTACGTCGAGCGGGATCTGATCAAGAACAGCGTCATGAAGACCGCTGAGACTGAAATACCGGCGTGCACGCACGACATCATCGGAGCGCTCTATAATCTCAGAACACTGAAGTTGGAACCAGGCCAGTCCACGACGATGGCGGTCAGCGACGGCAAGAAGTCCGCGTCGGCTCGCATTGAAGCGCAACAGAACGAGCAGATAAAGACCAATGCCGGAACATTCAACACCGTCCGTTATGAGGCCTTCGTATTCGGCGGAGTGCTGTATGCCCGGAAAGCACAACTGCTCATCTGGGTCAGCGACGACGCTCGTAGGTTGCCGGTGCAGATTCGGATTCGGATGAGCTTTCCTATAGGCACCATCACTCTGGAACTGGCGAAGGAGGAACACTCGTGAAGAAGTTTTGGCTGGCCTGTTTTGCGATCACGTTATCGGCGCAGCAGCCCGAATCCGGCCAGGCGCTCATGGCGGGCAGGGAACTCGTGGATACTTATCAGCGGGTGATCCAGCTCATGGAGTCGACCACGGTGTCGGTTCCCGAACTCGCTCGGGCCGGTGCGCCACTGATCGAGAATGCGCGGCAGGCCTTTGAGAATGTGCGGACGACTCCAGCCGATGCTGTTTCGGATTACGCGTTTCTAACCAACCTGCGTGCTTATCTGGCGTTGTCGGATGCGGTGCCGAAGCCCTTTCCGTTTTCAGCCGAGGAGCAGAAGCAGTTTAATGATCTACGCGACGCGCTGGTCCGGAGCGAGAGCCACTTTCGCGCGCTGATCGAGTTGAAAGACCGGCAGTTGCGCAGCCCCGATCGTGACAATTTGGCGCGCTACGCCGAGATGGATTCGCGGACGTCGCCGGCGCAAGCGGACAAACCGCGCGTGGTCCTTTTGGGTGATTCAATTACCGACGGCTGGCGGCTGAACGAGTACTTCCCGGATCGTGACTTCATCAATCGGGGGATCAGCGGCCAGATCACGGGCCAGATGCTGGGGCGCATGGAGCCGGACGTGATTAAGCTGCAGCCCGCCATCATGCTGTTGCTGGGCGGTACCAACGATATCGCGCGCGGGGTTCCGGTTTCCACCATAGAAGACAATCTGACGGCGATCGCCGACCTTGCCGAATTCCATCAGATCAAGGTGATTCTCGCTTCAGTGCTTCCAGTGAGCGATTACCACAAGGACGTGAATCCGAACTTCGAAATGACGAAGACGCGTCCGCCTGCCACCATCCGCGCCCTCAACGATTGGATGAAGCGGTTGTGCGCGCGCCGCGATTTCACCTATCTCGATTACTACTCCCAAATGGTGGATGCCGAAGGCTATCTTAAGGCCGACATCGCCGACGACGGGCTACATCCCAATGGCCTGGGCTATCGCATAATGGCGCCGCTGGCGCTGGCGGCTATTGACAAAGCGGCCGCGGTTGGGCCGGCGCCGAAGCCGAAGAAGCACCGATTATTCGGCAATTGAGGTTGATCACTTTCGGCGGAAGAGGGCGCCATACACCGTAACGGCCAAGCCACCGACCTCTCCTAGAGTGACTGCGCCGAGCCACTTCAGAAAAGTCGCATCCAGGTTGAAGCCTCCGACCCGGAAACCTTGGAGGATGATAATAGACATTGTGACCGACAGCATGAAGCCATACGCGCAGTAGAGGAAACGCAAAGCACCACGCTGCATTTCCATACGATGCAGCGTCGTGGCTCGATCGATATATTGCTTCGGAGTAAGCTGCTGCGGTTCATTCCTAAGCACGACGCCAAGCCCTCGCGGCAGGAATTGAACCTAATGCGCCGGGAATGCAGCGCGCTACTTTTTTGCTAAAGCAGAATCTCGGACCGGCGTAGCCGCGAGTTCGCCTGGATTCTTCGAACGCGGAGCAACTCTTTCGACAGCGGGCAGGAGCACTTGTTTGTATTGGTCGTGCGCTTCGTCTATGGAGGCGATAATCCGTCCGGCCTTCCGTTCCATGACTGCCCACTCGAGGAGTGTCATCGCCTGGTTGAACAGATCTTTCTTGGTAGAGATACCAAGCTCCTTCATGAGAGCTTCTAACTCTTGAAGATGCTCTTTCGTCATGTCTAATTGAAGTCTTGCCGGCATTATTTGCAATCATCAAGCCTCCCCTGCGAGCGCCAAGCGGAGCGGAGTCATAAAAGAGAGTTGAACTTAATAACAAACTCTCTCCTGGGGGAGGCCGCCTGACGAAGAGTATCATGATTGAACGAGGCAAAGCAAGTAGTAAAATGAGTCAGGACCGAGTATATATTGAGTAAGCGCTGGCTGTGAGTGAATTTATTTTGAGAACAAGAATCGGATAGTTCCTTCGACCCAAGCCCATTAGCATTGAGGTTGTCAGGAGGAATCACAATGACCACAATGCCGGCGTTTACAATGATGGATGCCCCAACCGAAATGGCAGACAGCGAGCAGCAATTTTGGCGATCGAGTTACTGGGACGCGGTGACTGGGCGCGACCGCGCCATGGACGGTGTTTTCTTTTATGCCGTTCGAACCACCGGCGTGTATTGCCGCCCGTCGTGTCCCTCGCGGCGTCCAAGGCCTGAAAATGTCGTATTTTTCCGTACTCGTAGCGGCGCCGAGCGCGCTGGGTTTCGTCCTTGCATGCGCTGCAAGCCGGAACGGGATGCCCAGACCGACGCCACTTCGGAACTCGTCGAGAAGGTCTGCCGCTACATCGATACCCATCCCGACGAGCCAGCCACGCTCGGGACACTGAGTGGCGCGATCGGGCTGAGCCCGTTTCATCTGCACCGGACATTCAAAGCGCTGACCGGAATCACGCCACGGGCTTATGCCGATTCGCGGCGCCTGGAATCGCTGAAGGCCGGGCTACGTGAAGGCCACTCGGTGACGCGGTCACTGTACGACGCCGGCTACGGATCGAGCAGCCGCTTGTACGAGCGCGCTTCCTCGCAGCTCGGCATGACCCCATCGCGTTATAGCAAGCAGGGCTCGGAGGTAACGATACGGTACACAATCGCCGAAACACCGCTTGGACGGCTGCTGCTCGCGGCCACGGCGCGCGGGATCTGTTCGATCCAGTTTGGGACTTCGGACACCGCGCTCGAGGTTGCGCTCAGAAAAGAATATCTGCAAGCAGAGATTGTGCGCACCGATAAGCAGCTCATCGGTTGGGTTCGGGCCGTTCGGGATCGCATCCGCGGCGACAACACTGCGGCGTTGCCGCTGGACATTCGGGCTACTGCGTTCCAACGGCTGGTATGGGAACAGCTTCGCGCGATTCCAAGCGGCGCCACGCGATCCTATGGTGAAATTGCCAAGCGGATCGGACAGCCGCGAGCCGCCCGAGCTGTGGCGCGCGCCTGCGCTACGAATCCGGTAGCCGTCGCGATCCCTTGCCATCGCGTGGTCCGGGAAGACGGTGCGTTGGGAGGATACCGCTGGGGAATCCAGCGCAAGCAGAAACTCCTGACCTTGGAGAAGAAAGGCTTAGCTTCCAAATCCCGCTGACATCAGCAGAACGCCCAACTTGGCGCCGTCTGCAGGGGCGATATAAGGATTGCGAACCTGCATCTTAACAATGGTATAGTCGTCGGTTCGAAGCCAGCCAGCCGGGACGGGGTGGCGATAGGTGTGGTCACCGTCTTCGGTATATCGAACGCGCTCAAGAAGGCGGTCGTTGATGAAATAGTCGATCACCAGCGGGCCGGTTTGCTGAAGCGTATTTTTGGTGAGGTTGAACTGCGCGGTAAAAAAACGATCTTTATTCGACGATAGCCAGAATTTCAGCTCGGGAGCGTCCAGGGTCCAGCAGGAGACGGATTTCGGTGGGCACATGATTATGTCGTCGATGAAATATTTATAAGCATCCGCGCTGGACACCGTCATATTCTCACCGATGCGAGCGCCAGGCTGGTCGGTTTTCACTAAGCGAAGGCGTATACTGCGACGGGTATCCTCGTTGTCGAGTTCCACGTACCGATCGCCTAGGTAGGTGAAGATGTGATCGTAGTGATCCAGACGGTCGAGAGGAATTTGTTGCGCGGGTGGACCGTTCATCTGCGTGACGAAAAGGTCTTTGTCCAAATAGATAAGGCGAAGGGTGAAGAAAAGGTCCCAAGCGCCGCCGTCCAAGGGGCTTTGGACAACCAGCACTTTCGAGCCTTGATTGAGTTTGGGGCACATGCGCAACAACTGCTCTTTTGCAATCTTAATCGGGGCATCGCTCGAAGGGGGCGCCGGCTGCCAATGTTTGTAGTGAATCACTCCCAGCGCAGCCGCTGTCAAGACAAAAAGGAGCGTCATCGCCATGGAATTCGATACGCGAAGGTAACGAGGGCTTAGGCTAAGCAATTTGTCCTTGATCCAAACCAGCAAGACCCCGAAATAGATAGCCAAGCCGGCGTTCGGGAGATATAGAACAAAACCTTCGCGCGCGCTTACGAACGAGACCGGCAGCAATGTGATTTGGAAAAATAGCAGTCCGAAACACATGAGGCGTGAGCGCAGTAATAGTGCAATGAACGCAAGCAGCCCGTAGAGGATGATGACGCGAGCCGCGGCGAACGGATGGCTTGAGTAAGTGAGATAGCCCAAGTACACTTCGGTGTCGTGAAGGAAGGTTGCCCACGTGAAGTGAGAAACGTAGGCCGGTGATCGGCCCAAACCCTGCGTCGAGGTTTTGGCCGGAATATAGCCGATGAGACAGATGGCCGCCAACAGTGCGCCTCGTCCCTCATGGACCAACCATTGGCCGGCGTCGCCCAGGCGGCGCCAAACCGGAGTGTGAAATAAAACTTCGTAGAGTATCAGGATGGCCGGGAGCGTGGCTCCCATTTCTTTCGAATTCAGACAACAGATGAAGCTTGCGATAAACGCTACGAGATTCCATCCCCTGAGATATTCGCCTCGCTCCCGCACGCGGATGTAAACAAAGAGCGCGAGAAAGTAAAACAGGAAGCAGTAGACATCGTAGAGCGAGCCGGCATTGTAATAGAGGTAAGAGAAATTAGCATGCACGGACCAGATCAGTGTCGCGAGAGCACCGGTTTCGGCCGATCCGCTGATTCTTTTCAGAACGACATATGCCAGATAAAGATTGATCAAGAAACTGGCGTAATACAGGATATAGAGCGGGCGCGGATCGAAACCGAAAAGCGCGAATAGCGTTCGGTAAATCACGCCGCCGAAGGGCCGATAATAAGGCGTCCAGAACAAAAAATTTGCCCGGACCAAATCCGCGACCGGCCGGCTCCAATATCCGTACAAATTCATCACGTCGTCGCCGCTGAAATACATGAGCAACGCGCGCCAGGTGAAGGCCAGGAAAAAGGCGGCGATGAAGAGGCCGGTGAGAATGCGCCGCAACGTTAGGAAGGTTCGGTCGTGCACGTTTCCCAACTGTCCTATTGTTTCGGCCAGGGTGGCTGAACAAGAGCGGGGATGGCGTTCACTGCCTTGGCATCTGGTGGTGAAAAGGATAGTTGCTGCGCTAGAAAAGCGATGCGATCGCGCGTGGCCTCGGCGTTGAGGGCGTGTGGCGCTTTGTAAATCTTGAGCCTCTTTGGCTCGCTGACGACCTCGAAGTATCGCTTCGCCACGTCGCCATTCAGAAACTGTTCATCAGCTGCGTACTGGAGGAACACGGCTGCTGGTGCGGCGTGAGAGACATATTTGCCGGCATCCATCCAGGCGAACCTGGCGGCAAAAGCGTCAAACCTTTCCGGCCCGACCTTCTGCCGGTAGTCCTGGAACATCTTGGTTGACCTATCCACTTCGTCGGAGAGATCGCCTGCCATGATCACAAAAGCTTTGAAGCGCTTGTCGATGCCGCTCAGGAAGCCGGCGGCTGTGGCATCACAACTATGGCCCACGTAGGCCAGGCGCTTGGGGTCGACGTCCTTGCGAGCGAGCAGAAGATCAGCGCCCCGGCGGAGGTTCACGTCCTGCTGCACTTCGACCGCGATCTGCTTCTCGTTCAGAGGTGAGTTGTCTTCGATGAAGCCCGGATGCACGATTACATGGTCGGGTAGCAACGAGAGAACGCCGGAGTGTGCCAGTACAATCGCTTCATCGAGGAACTCGGTGCGGTTCTTTTTCTCCGACCCGGGCATGCACCAGTGCCCATAGATCACGGCCGGATACGGCGCCTTTCCAGAAGGGACCACCAGGTAGGCAGTAACCGCGCCGCCGTTCGGCCCAACGGCCGCGCCCCGGTCAGCAACGGGACTCGAGTAAGAAAAGTCAAAAATCTTTACGCCCTGGCGATCCTGAACGCCGGCTTGCTTGATGTTGAGGGGCGCTCGCTGGTCGTAATCCCAGTGGCGAAGGAGCTGGTCCTGTGAAGTCTGGGCGAAAGCTGGAGACGCAACCAGGAGGACGAGACCGGCGAAGTTGTTCACCAACTCAAATATATCAACTGCGTGCGGGCTCGCTGCTGCGGGATATACTTGTCGGAACTGGAGGGTTTTCGATGAAGAAGTGGGCGTGTTGGTTGGTCGTGGCTTCGTTGGGGACGACTGCGTATTCGCAGCCGCGCAGTCCGTCTCCAGCCGTTCTGTATGTAGGCGGCCGTTTGATTATCGGCGATGGGAGCGCACCCATCGAAGGCGGAGCTTTCGTCGTCCGGAACGGGCATATCACGGCGATCGGCCATCAAGGCGCCATCAAGGCACCCGCCGGGTCCACTCGCGTGGATCTGACCGGCAAGACAGTGATGCCAGCCATGATCAACGTGCACGTCCACATCGGTTACGAGGGATATACCAGTTGGGGCGCCGAGAACTACACACCGCAGAACGTTCTAGACCACCTGCAGCGTGAGGCGTTCTACGGGGTCGCGGTCACTCAGACTGTGGGCAGTAGCCCGACCGACGCCTCGATCGAGTTTCAACGCGACCAGCAATCCGGCAAGTTCCCACCAGCTTCGCGGTTCTTCTTCGTGCCCGGTATGGCCCCGCCCAACGGCGGTCCGGATCCTGTACTGCGCAAGGCGACCACGGCGCTACACGTCGTGAACGAGGTTTCGACCGGGCCGGAGGCGCGCGCCGTGGTTCAGGCGCTGGCTGCCAAGAACATCAAGAGCGTCAAGATCTGGGTAGACGATCGACGCGGCACGTACCCAAAGATGACACCCGAGGTTTACGAGGCGGTCATTGACGAGGCGCACAAGCGCGGGATGATCGTGCATGCCCATGCGACGACGCTGCCGGATCAAAAGGCCGTGGTGCGCGCGGGGGTCGACGTCCTGGTGCACATGGTGCAGAACGAAAAGCTGGACGACGAGTACCTCGCGCTGCTGAAGGAGAAGAAGCCGTACTGGGCGACCGTGATCGGGCTTGGGGATCGCACGGCGGTGTGCGACCACGATCCGTTCTTCGAGCAGGCGCTGCCCGCGAAGTTGATCTCCGCCATTCGCGCCACGACGGAGCAGCGTCCGCTGACGCCGAGCTGCGGGCCACCCTCTCCGAACGCGTCCGTGCGCGAGGCGATTCTCGCTTACAATTTTCCGAGGATGATCGCATCGGGCGCCCGCATCGTGCTCGGCACCGATACCGGCATTGAGCCCGGCCATACGTTCGGATCGGGGGACCACATCGAGCTGGCGCGATGGGTGCAATTGGGGCTGACGCCACAGCAGGCGATCGTGGGCGCAACCCAGCGGCCCGCGGAACTGTTGGGTCTCAAAGATACGGGGACGCTGGCCGTAGGCAAGCGCGCCGATTTCATCGTGCTGGATGCGAACCCGCTGGAGAACATCCGCAACACGCGCCTAATGTCGAGCGTGTATCTGGACGGGGCCAAATTCGATCGAGAAGCTCTGCTCGCCCGGTGGAAGAAAGCGGATGTGTCGGAATAATGCCGAGCGCGACTCCTGCGCGTTGAGGGCATCGGCGGCGCGTGCGCTCGCGCGGTTTGAGGTTCAATATAGCGGCTGTTCGCCCTCGGGGCGGGTTTTCCAGCGGCGGTGGATCCAAAGCCACTGGCCGGGATGCTCGCGGATCACGCTCTCCAATACGGCATGCAAGCGGCGCGTATCTTCGACCGGATCGCCGCTCATCTCTACTGGCGGGTAGAACCGTAGTACGTAGCGCCGCTCTTGGTCCGACCACAAGGCGAAACCAGGGATCACGGCCGCACCGGTTCGTGCCGCGATTTTTGCAAATGCAGTGTTGGCACAGGCAGGCGTGCCGAAAAAGTTCACGAAAGCTCCCTCCTGCAGCGAGGTGTTCTGATCGATCAAGATGCCGACTGCTTCGTTCTGCTGCAAAGCGCGCAGAATCGCCCGCGCACCGTCCCACTTCTCGATCAAGTGATTACCCGAAAGCTGACGGCGCTGTTCCACTAACCGATCGATGCGGGGATTGTCGAGCGGCCGGATGACGACGTGCATCGGCTCGGTCATCAATCCATGGGCGAAGGCGCTGAGCTCCCAGTTGCCGAGGTGCGCGGTGGCGAACAGGACGCCGCGGCCGGCCTTCTTCGCCGCGGTAAAGTGCTCCAGCCCTTCGTAGCGAATCCAATCGGAAATGTTCTGGGCGTTGATTTGGGGAAAGCGTGCGAACGCGTAAAGCAGCCGACCGATGGAGCGGAAGACTTCGCCGGCGATTACGTTCCGTTCGGCCCGCGTTTTTTGGGGATAAGCCATCTCGAGGTTACGCATCGCGACGCGACGTAGCCGCGGCAGAGCCAGATCAAGCAGCTTGGCGTAGAAGGTTCCCAGCGCGGGCGGCGAATGCGCGAGCGACCACAGCACCAAGCTGGCTAGAAAGTATTGGATGACTGCTATTCTATCCACCCTCCGCCGAGCACCAGATCGCCATCGTAGAAGACGGCGCCTTGGCCGGGCGTGACGGCGCGCTGCGGCTCATCGAAGTGGACCTCGACGCGCCGGGCGGTATCGGTCGGATATACCGTCGCCCAAGCCGCGGCGTGCTTATTGCGGATCTTGACTTGGGCGCGCACTGAGGCGATCGGCGGGATCGAGATCCAGTTGACTCCATTCGCGATCAACCGCGCGCGCAATAGCTCATCGTTCCGCCCGACTATCACGCGCTGCGAGGCCGGCTCGGTCGCGATCACGTACAGCGGTTCGGCCGCGGAAATTCGCAGCCCGCGCCGCTGGCCGACCGTGAAGTGATGGACGCCCGAGTGCTCGCCGAGCACATGGCCCTCGCGGTCGAGGATCTCCCCGCGCGTGTGCTCGGGAGTAATTCCCTGCTCGCGAAAATAAGCGTCGATAAAGCCCGCATAATCGCCATTGGGGACGAAGCAGATCTCCTGGCTATCAGGTTTCTCCGCCACCGGGAGACCGAGGTCCCGCGCCAATTCTCGAACCTGCGGCTTGGTGAACTCGCCCAAGGGAAACTGGGTCCGCGCCAACTGCTCCTGTTCCAGACCGAATAGGAAATAGGTCTGATCCTTGGCGGCGTCCACGCTCTTGCGCATCTGATAGCGGCCGGTGGAACCGTCGTAGGAAATTCGCGCGTAATGGCCAGTGGCGATGATCTCCGCACCCACGCCCGCGGCCATGTCGAGAAACTGATCGAACTTGATGAAGTTGTTGCACAGCGTGCAGGGGATCGGTGTGCGCCCGGCCAGATACTCGTCAATAAACGGCTTCACCACTTGCTCTTCGAAGCGCTGCTCGAAGTTGACGACGTAGTATGGGATGCCGAGATGCTGCGCGACATAGCGAGCGTCGTAGACGTCATCCAGCGAGCAACAGCGGCCGGTCGGCCCGCTCTCGGGAGTCAATTCCGGGAGACGCCGCTGATTCCAGAGTTGCATGGTCAATCCGACGATCGGCAGACCGCGGCGATGCAGCATCCCTGCGACAACGGAGCTATCCACTCCGCCCGACATGGCAACGGCGATGGTGTTTTCAGACACTGGCGGTGTAAGTAGGAGACAACTTTCGCAACTGCGCGACCGATTCGGTGACGGCCGAGATCAGAGCATCCACCTGCTCTTCGTTATTCGACTGACCGAGCGAGAATCGGAGACTCGCGCGGGCCCGTTCTCGCGGCAATCCGATAGCAATCAATACGTGAGATGGTTCGACGGCGCCGCTGGAGCAAGCGGATCCGCTGGATACCGCGAATCCTTTGAGGTCGAGCGAGATTACCAACGCCTCACCTTCCAGGCCGTCGAAGTAGACGTTGGTGGTGTTGGGTGTGCGATGCGAGTGCACTCCGTTCACGCCTGAGGAAGGCACGCGAGCGAGAATGCCATTTTCCAGGCGATCCCGCAAAGCGGCCAGCCGGGAGGATTCTTCGCTTAGCTCCGCGGCCGATCGAGCAGCCGCTGCGCCCAGCGCCACGGCTCCCGGAACATTTTCAGTGCCAGGCCGCCGCTCACGCTCATGCTTGCCTCCGAACTGGATCGGCGCCAATGGCGTTCCTTTCTTGACATACAGCGCTCCGATTCCCTTGGGTGCATAGAGCTTGTGCCCGCTGATGGAGTACAAGTCGACGTCCAACTCCCGCACGTCCACCGCAATTTTTCCCGCGGCTTGTACGCCATCGACATGCAGAAGCACGCCGGCCTCGCGAGCGATCGGAGAAATCTGCTCGATGGGCTGAATCGTCCCCAGCTCGTTGTTGGCGTGCATTACGGAAATCAGGACCGTTTCCGGGCGCAGCGCGCGCCGGATGTCCTTGGGGTCGACGACGCCATCGGAGCCGACGGGAACATAAGTCACCTCGACGCCTTCGCGCTCCAGCTCGCGGCACGGATTCAAGACGGCCGGGTGCTCGATGGCGGTGGTGATGACGTGCTTGGGCGCGGCCGGATGATTGCGGACAGTCCCTAAAATCGCCAAGTTGTCGGCTTCTGTTCCTCCGCTCAGGAAGACGACTTCCTTGGGATCACAGTGCAGCAGTCCGGCTGTCTGGCGCCGGGCTAATTCCAATTTTTGCTTCGCCAACTGGCCGTCCTGATGGATACTGGATGCGTTTCCATACACTTCAAGTAGCGCTGGAAGCAGTACTTCGAGTACTGCGGGAGATACGGGCGTGGTCGCGTTGTGATCGAAGTAGAAACGCTGCACTTCAACTACTAGTTTAACAACGTTACCCAATCCATTTGTTCTTTGGAACGGGCTAAACTGGAACGAGGAGAAAAACCCGTGAACTATTCCCGCCGAGATCTCGCACTTCTTCTTCCGGTATTGGCCGCGGCTGACGCCCAAGCCCAGCAAGACGGCCAGATACTTCCCGCCCGTGCCTACAAATACGAAGACCTTCCGGTGAAGGTCAACAAGACCAGCACGGGTCGCGCGGTGCTGAAGGGCGACACGCATTCCGGATTCCCTGTCGAAATGCATTTGACGGAGCTAAACCCCGGCCAGTCTCCACACGCGCCGCATCGGCACGTTCACGAAGAGATTTTTATGCTACGCGAAGGCACCGTGGATATGACGATCAGCGGCAAAACCACGCGACTCACGCCCGGGTCGGTGGCGTATATAGCGTCGAACGAGCTGCACGGGTTAATCAACAGTGGAAGTGAAGCCGCGCATTATTTCGTCATTGCTCTGGGCAACGACAAGACTTGAAACCGCTTCCTCACGGTCGCGGCTCGGTAACAGAATCGGGTCGCGGCTCGGTAACGAAAGCAGCGATTTGCCTGTTGAGCGGCGGCTTGGATTCAGCCACCTGTCTCGCCTATGCAACGCGCGAGCGCTTCGAATGCTTCGCACTGAGCTTCGATTACGGGCAGCGGCATCGCATTGAACTGGAGGCAGCCGCGAGCGTGGCGGCAAGCCTGCGCGCCGCGAAACACCTGATCGTGCCGATTGACTTGAGGCTTTTCGGCGGCTCGGCGCTGACCAGCGAGATCGACGTGCCGAAGACGGGAGTGAGCGAAGGCATTCCGGTCACCTACGTTCCAGCGCGTAACACAATCTTTCTGGCGCTGGCGCTAGCCTGGGCCGAGGTGCTTGGCTGCTCCGACATCTTCATCGGCGTCAATGCCATCGATTACTCCGGCTATCCCGATTGCCGTCCCGAATTCATCGCCGCCTTTGAGCGCATGGCGAATCTGGCGACGAAAGCCGGCGTTGAAGGCCGCACGCGCATTCAAATTCACACGCCGCTGATCAAGTTCTCGAAAAGCGAGATTATTAAATTGGGCAGAGAGCTCGGCGTGGATTTGCGGTTGACGCACAGTTGTTACGATCCCGATGAGCGCGGCCGGCCATGCGGCTTGTGCGACTCCTGCCGTCTGCGTCTGAAAGGTTTCGCCGACGCCGAGCTCCAAGATCCACTCGAATATCGCCAGTGAAAATCGCTGAAATTTTTTACTCGGTTCAGGGGGAAGGCATGCTGGCCGGCGTCCCGTCGGTTTTCGTACGCACCAGCGGATGCAACCTGCGCTGCACGTGGTGCGACACACCTTACACGTCGTGGCAGCCCGAAGGGGAGGACCGTTCCCTCGATTCGATCGCCGAAGAAGTCGATCGCTACGGAGCATCGCACGTCGTGATCACTGGTGGCGAGCCGATGATCGCGCCGGAGATCGAGGAACTGACGCGACGGCTCACCCGGCACATCACTGTTGAAACCGCCGGAACCGTGGACGTCGCGGTGCGGTGCGATCTGATGAGTATCAGCCCCAAACTGGGCAATTCGACACCGCGCAATCGAGACGGCGGCCGTTGGGCAGCCCAACACGAGCGCCTGCGCTATCAGCCGGAAATCCTGAAGCGATTGATCGGGCGCTATCCTTATCAGCTAAAGTTTGTCATTGGCGATCCCGGCGATCTGACCGAAGTGCGCGCCATCGTCAACGAAATTGAAGCGTCCAACGACCAGGTGCTGCTGATGCCCGAAGGCGTCGAGCCGGCCGTTCTGGCAGAACGCGGGCGCTGGCTGGTCGAGATTTGCAAACAAGAAGGTTTTCGTTTCAGCCCGCGCTTGCACATCGAGCTGTGGGGAAATCGGCGGGGTGTTTAAGGCAAGCATCAGGCGGTCAATTCATAGCCGCGCTCGGCGATTTGCACCCTGAGAGTCTCCGATTGATGACCGTGTGCGGCGAAGATCTGCCGCACCAAATCGCAGACCTCCTCAGAACCTCTCTCGTAGAACACCAGGATCGACGGACCCGCTCCGCTTAATGCGCAGCCGAGCAACCCCGGCGCTCGCAGCCTTACCATTTCCTCAAGCCCCGGCACGAGCGCGTAACGATAAGGCTGATGAAGCCGATCCTCGAACGCGGCTGGAAATGCGGTAGTGGTTCCGGTGGCGAGTGCCGCGGTCAGCAAAGCACTGCGTTGGACATTGAACAGCGTGTCTTCGCGAGAATAACAGTCCGGCAGCACGGCGCGGGCTTGGGCCGTGGGCACGACGAAATCCGGCACTACGACAGCAACCCCGTAGCTGGCGGGAAGTTCCAGCCGCACCGCGCGTGCTACGCCGCCGGCATCGATGGCGGCCGCGACAATTGATCCCAACACGCAGGCCGCAACATTATCGGGATGGCCCTCGATTTGAGCAGCTTCGTTTAGAATGCGATGTGCTTTCCAGTGCAGCCCCAGCAAATGGTCGGCGATCACCACGCCCGCGGTGAGCGCGGCGGCGCTCGACCCCAGGCCCTTTCCAATGGGAATATCGTTCGCGATCTCGAGAGCAATCGGCGCAAGTTCCTCGCCTACATCCTTGGCCACGGCGAGCGCGGTCTGCCAGATCAGGTTATCCTCCCCGGTCGAAATGCGGCCAGCGTCGCGGCCGGAGGCACGGATCGACAATCGGTCGGCCCGCTCGAATCGGCAGGTCAAATAAATCGCAAGCGCTAGTCCTAATGCATCGAAGCCGGGACCGAGGTTGGCACTGGACGCGGGGATGCGAACTTGCATTCGGAGATGGCCTGAGGCTAGAGCCTCACAGCTATTCCCTTCCGGCAGGACTCGTAGATCGACACTACGGCCTGCAGCGCGCGATAACCATCTTCTCCCGAAGAGACGGGCTTCCTTCCAGTGCGAATGGCTTCCCCGAAATCGAGAAACTGCCGCTCGAACGGAACCGTCGAAATCGCCATGGGGTCGGATGCGCCGGAGGCAACATCGCGCTCCAGCGGCGCGGGGTCGCCGGAATCATTTTCTACATTCCAGGTGGTTAGCTTATCGCCCGAGATGATGGCTGTACCCTTGCTGCCATGGATCTCCAGCCGCTCGGTGTATCCCGGCCAGAACGCGGTGGCTGCTTGAATCACACCCGTGGCGCCCGAAGAATACTTGAGCACCGCCGCGACGACGTCTTCGGACTCAATCTTGTGAAGCGCCGCCAGTTGCCAGTAGCCGAAGACTTCGGCGATGCCGCCCATGAGCCACAGTAGAATGTCCACCTGGTGAATGGCCTGATTGATCAGCGCGCCGCCCCCTTCGGTTGCCCAGCTTCCTTTGATAGGGCGCGAGTAGTAAGCGGCCGTGCGAAACCACTTGACGTAGGCGTCGGCTTGAAGAAGCTTGCCCAGCCGCCCCCCGTTGAGGGCGCGCCGCACGAACTGGGTGGAATCATCAAAGCGGTGCTGGCTTACGACGCCGAGCAGGATGCCCGCGTTGCGAGCGGTATCGATCATCTTTTTCGCAGTTTCGAGATTGGTCGCGATGGGCTTCTGGACCTGCACGTGCTTTTTCTCTTGTGCGCAAATCTGAAGCGGCTGCAAACGAAAGTCCGGGAAGGTGCAGACGTCCACGTAGTCCACGCGCGGATGGCGGCAGACCTCCTCGTAGCTCTCGACGAATTGGCAGCCGTAGCGTTTGGCGAAGTCGCGGCCACTCTCCGCGTTGATATCCGTGCACACCGCCAACTCGTAACCGATCTTGGCGTAGACCTGCGCGTGTTTATGCGAAATCGCTCCCGTGCCGATGATTCCTACCCTCATGCCTGCTTTTTGGGCCTCCTGGCTCCTGGATTTTTGCTTATTGGCTTCTGGTTTATTGTACGAGACCGTTATCGCTGCCGCAGATGCTTACTTCCATTCCCAGATTGCGGAACGTCGCGGCCTTCACGGCCAAGGCTCGGTTCGCTGCGTTAGCGTTGGGCGCATAGGCCACCTGGATATGGTTGGCCTTGTGACGGGCCATCATTTGATCGCGGGAGATTCCATAAGTCACGGCGTGCATGATGGGCCACTGCGGGGTGGTGATCTGCCATCTTCGCTCGGTCTCTTCGCGGGGCAGATCGCGCACTCCCGCGCGTCCCAGGTCGGCTTTCAACTCCCCATTTTCGACGAACACGCGGCTCCAAACGATTTCGCCAGGCTTGCTGATACCTTTCACGGTCCCGCCGCCGAGCCGGAAATACATGGCTGGCTGCCGCTCGCTAACCGTGCCTCTATAGCCGCCGATGAAGTGTTGGGGTGGCGCAGCACCGCTGATCTCGAATACCCAAACGAACTCGCCTTGATAGGCTTCTCCGTAGCGCACATCGTGCAGCGTGGTTTCCGGATCGTATCCGAGCTTGGTCCAGACGCGATTCGTGATCAGCGCGTCCAGGCCGGCGCATTCATCCACTTCGTTGAAATGCGGCAGGGCGCGGCCCGGATACAGTTCGCCGTTGTCGCGCGAAAACACCGGCGGGCGGTCGACATTGTTGAGCAAGCCTTCGGCTAAGTCGGAGGCAGGCGCAAGATCTTTCAACCCCTGCTGATATTGAATGCCGATCGCGTCGCACCCAAACTCGTCCGCAATTCGCATGGCCGCGATATACATTTTGCATTGCTCGAGAATCTGATCCTCGGTAAGGTCGTTGTCGGGATCCGAGCCGGTGATGAAACGCATGCCTTTTCCATCCAACCACCGGCGCACGGCCTGGGCCTCCTGATCGGAAGTGCGCTGCATCTCGGCATATAGTGCGGATTGGCTTAGCCGCTCCTTGAACACGCCTGTGGGATGCAGCAGCTCATCGGGAATGATGGCGTTGTACATGCCCATGCAACCTTCATCAAACACCCCCAGGATCGCTTTGTTGCGCTGTAGATGGCCGGCCACTTCGCGCGCGGCAGTCTCGACCTCGTCCGGCAGCTTGAAATCCTTCAGCGGATGAACGTGGCAGGTGTTGTGACCAACCGGCTCGCCCCTTAGCCAGTGATCGAGTCCCTTGAGAAAGTAGTCGTCAGTGAAATCGACGCTCCAGAGAGTGTCGTAACGAACGCCGGCTTTAGTCAGAGATCCGTTGAGGTTGAGCATTCCGACCAGACCGGGCCATTCGCCGCTCCAGTTCGCGATGGTCAGGATCGGTCCTTGATGCGAATACAATCCGTGCAGTAAATGATGAGTGTATTGCCAGACTGCCTCCACCACAACCAGCGGCGCGGTGGGCGGAATGTTCCGAAAAACCTCCATGCCGTACTTCTGGCTGTCGATGAAACCGTGCTGCTTGGCTGGATCGTAGGAGTGACCCCGCCCGGCCTCGCGGCCAGTGCGTCGAATGGCCGCCATGACCGCCGCCTCCACACGTTCCTGCGCCGGCCAGCACTTCCGATTGGCGGACAGCCGCAAATCCCCGTTTGCAACTATAACGATAGAATTGGGCACTAATCCACATTGTGACACGCCATGAGATTATGACACGATGCGTTGCGTGCATTCGTATCATCTTTGGCCAGAAGCTATGTTATGTTGAGAGAGCAGACCTTCCTTGAGCAGGTCCCGGGCCGGTAGCTCAGTTGGTAGAGCATCGCACTTTTAATGCGGTGGTCGCGGGTTCGAGCCCCGCCCGGCTCACCAAGATTCTAAAGACGTTCAGTTGACCGGCTCATCCCGTCTTGCACCGCTGTCTTGCACCGTATTCTGGACCACGGCATTCTGCACTGCGGCATCCTTCGCCTTGAGGTGCGCACCCAGCTTTTCGGCATTCTGGCGCATCCGACGCTCGCTCACAATGTGGTAGCGATCGAATACCGGGCGCGTCTTGTGGCCGCTGATTTCCATGGCTTCCTTTTCCGAGAGTCCGGCTTCGATCATGTTCGTTAGCGCCGTCCGTCGAAGGTCGTGAAAGAGAGCGTGCGGCACGCCGCCCAGGTCGCATGCAGTCGTCCAGGCCTTTTCAAAATCGAATACCGGCTGCCCTTTATCCTGAACCAAATACGGACACCCGCAATCACCTGATGCGATCGCCATGTCAAGCTCGGCTTCCATGTCACCGTAGATGGGCAGATACCGCGGCTTACCGTTCTTGGTGGTCCGTCCTGGAAGATGAACGCGTTTCGCTTTTAGGTCGATGCGATCGCGCTGAATCGAGCGAATCTCTCCCTTGCGTGCGCCGGTATGGTATGCGATCACAAGGGCGATGTGGGCATAAGCTGGAAGCGCGTCGCGTACGGCCCGGTACTGTTCATGCTCGATGGTTCCCTCGCGGACGTTGTCTAGTTGCAACATCTCGAACGACGGAACGCGGAGCACAAGCGGTGGTTCGTGTTTCGCTCCGATTTTCATGGAACGCCGCACCCAGGACAATTCTTTGTTGATGGTCGCAGCCTCGGCTTTCTGCCGGCGCCTGTGGGCGACGTACTCACGCAATACGCTCGTGCTGATCGCCTGTGCTTTCCTCTCTCCGAAAAACGGACGTAAATGGGCCTCAACGCGCAACTCAGTATCGTAGGTGCTCTTACGTTCTTTGTAACGGTAATCCTCAATGAGCAGGTCAAAAAGCTGGTTCATCCGCACGCGCTCTGGATGATCGGTATAGTCCGGCTGGATAGCTTGATCGGCCATGCGCTTGCGAAGCGACGCGAGTGCTTCGTCGTAGTCGTCCATACCACTCGATGCCTCTATAGGCTTGCCATTCACGTAATACTTCATGTACCAGGTCGAGGTCTTCCGCGCTCGGCCGAGGCGATCGCGGTAGCTCTTCTGGAAGACGCTGCCTGTCGGTATTTTCTTTCGCATCAGGATTTCACCTCCGGCTTGGCATTCGCGCGACGAGCTTCGACTCCGGCCCGCGCTATTTCAGATCTTCTCTTCTTTGAGAGCGCGGCCAAGCCTTTTGGCTTCGTTGTCTTCGCCGAGCCGCCCTTGCGCCCGAGCTCGACGGCTGCGGGATTCTTTCGCTTCCCCATATGCAAGAGCTAACAATAAGCGCTAACTGTTGTCAAGGGCGTCGCTCTTTGTTTCGTTCGATCCACTGATTCAGATCGACTAGGTCGACCATCTTTCGCCTTCCGTGCGTCACAGCTGGCAGCTCATGCGTTGCGATCATGTTGTACACCTCGCGCTTCGACAGCGACAGGTAAAGTGCCGTCTCCTCAATCGTCATCAGCCGTCGGTTCGTGGCCTCACTCAGATTGAGTGCCTTTCGGATCGCTGCCTCTACGGCACGCTCGATCACTTCCGCGAAGGCATCGCCGGCGGTGCTCATTCAGGTTGCTCTTCCGGTCGTTGCGTTTCGCCGGTCCAATCGATCCGCATTACCGTGCCGCAACATGGGCGGGGCTGTTGGCCATCGCTGGCCGGCAATGTCACGGTGCCTCTACAAGCGAAACACTGGAGCTCGCAGACTTCGCACTCCGTCATGCCGCCCTCCCCTAGGGGCGCTGCAGGATTGCAGGCGGAACGCTCAATCGCGTTGTCCCTCGATCGTGAACACCCCTGAACTGAACCCCTGGAGCGAGACACAAAGTTAAGGGGGTAATCGCCGTTCACTGCAAAAGCATTGCGCGACGAGGTTACTGTAAACCACTCTGGAAGAACCTGAGCGGAGGATAGGGCAACGCAGG